>ENA-UOUL01000068-UOUL01000068.1-bioreactor-metagenome-genome-assembly--contig:-NODE-68-length-153508-cov-15.842203_pt1 | contig 153508 bp, 104 predicted proteins | sample MGYA00249838_ERZ747220 | MGnify/ENA primary metagenome ERZ747220 (study PRJEB28778, sample SAMN05720191) | bioreactor metagenome | isolation source: Anaerobic biogas reactor | place... | reverse complement strand
ACACTGCTAAGTAACGCACCAGAGCCGGATAGGCCAGTTCCGTGGTAATACCGGCGATCAGAGGTTGGAGTCGAATCAGGGCATCCGGCCCCGCCTCGAACGCCAGCCCGCACCGTCTACAAAGATACACCGCAGCCTGTGGCGGGACCTCCAAGTTCTGCCCGCACTGACCGCATATGAGCGGGATGAGATCAATAGGAGAAGGGCTCGTGGTACTCCACCTCTTTGACCAGATAGAACCGCCAATAGGCACCGGCCGCGAGGATGAAGATGGCTATGCCCGCATATGCAGCGGGTTCCCGCGCCACCCCCCAACCGAGCCACATCCAGACTACCACGGCCAGGGCCACGGCCAGGGCCGCATACGTGGACACCATGGCCGCCAGTTGACGTGTGCCGTCGGCTGGAGCCCGGGCGGAATGAACCCCTCCCGTGCGGGCGTCGACGGTCATCTGGTACAAGCGCCCCCTGTACCGATAGTGGAGGGACCACAGCGGATAGTAGATGAGCACAGTCTGTTCGCTCAACACGTCAAAACGAGAGAACCCGTTACTCCCCTGCGGTGGAGTGCGAAAGGCATTCCGAGCCCTGTCCCTCACTTCCTCGTAGTCCACCGAGGCCTCCAGAACCGCAGCTTCCCGCTCCAGTTCCCCAGGGACGTAGGGCAGAAGCGGTTCGCGGCCGGACATCTGCGGGCGACCCACTCCCAGGAGAGACAGGTCTGTTCCAGCCTGGTAGAGTCGCCGCCTTTTGAAGGATCCTTCTTGGACACCTTCCTCCACGAGCTGAAGTGTCACGTACTCACTATCCCCCTGCCGGATGGGTTGCTGACGCGCCCGGATCTTCTTGCCGAACTCCCATCCCACCACGTAGGCCTCCACCAGCCAGATGGGGATGTACATGAGGTGAGCCTGAGTGAACACAGCCAGTCTCAAGTCGCGAGGTGTCCCCGGCTGTTCTCCCAGCCAGCTGCTTCCCGCCCCCACCGCCTGCAGCCGTTGCACCGAGGCGGGAAGATACCGCAGGGAGTAGTCCCCGCCGCCGGCCACCAAGTAGTCCTGTCCGCAGTGTTCGCAGCTCAGGAACGAGTCCCCGGACGACGTGCCGATCGGCCCGGCGCATTGGGGGCAGTGAACCGATCGCAGGCGTGCGCGCGCCTCAGCCACGCCGGGCAAGCACCCACCTCAGAGCCAGAAACAGCAGCACGGCCGCCAGCGGAGCAACGGCCTTCGTCGCTAGCGGTCCGAGATCCCCCAGCGCCTCGGCGGCATGTTCCCGGATTGTCGCCGTGGGATACAACAGCGCGGCCGCCAGCGAGGCCGCAGCGCCGGGCGTCTCGGCGCCGACCTTGCCGATCGCGCGGGCCGCGTTCCAGCGGGTCTCGGAATCCAATTCCGGATTGGCCAGGATCTCCTCCAGGACCGCCAGCCCAGGGTTGGCGGCTTTCCGATACTCGCTCAACGCCCGCACGTGAACCGGATTCGGCTCGCGGCGGAGCAGATCCAGCAGTGCCGGCACAGCCACGTCCGCGGGCACGCCCGTCGTCGGGAGCGCGGGCGAAGCGACGCTCCGCACGTGCTTGTCGGGGTCCTGCAGTGCTGCGATCAGACTGACGCCGGCGTCCTCCGCTCCGGCTCCCACCGTGCCCAGCAATTCCGCGGCCAGGCAACGCACCGCGGCGCTGGCACGCTGCCGGTCCCCCAAGATGGCCGCCAGCACCGGCGCCGCCTCCGAGCCGGCGGCTTCCAGCGTTTCCATCGCCTCGGCCTGTGCGGCCGGACCACCGCTCAACATCCGCCGCCAATGACTCGCCGGGCAGCCCTGATAGAACGGCTCGCCTTGGACGTATCCCCACACCGCAAGCAACGGCTGCCGGCCGGCGACGATCAACGCCACGGCCACTGCAAACGTGATTCCCAGGACGATCTTTGTCTTCATCGCTGCATTCCTTCGAGTCAGCCTGCTGCGGCGTCTGGACCATCGTAGATTATGCCCGACGGCGCCGTCATCGTCGAGCCGATGGGCTTTGGGACGCCGCCCGGCGGTCCGACGAGGATTCGGCGGCCGTTCCCAACGCCGAAAACGGGCTTCGGGAGACCCCTCGAAATCCGGGCGGTGCTGTGCCGGAGTCAGACACCCCCAACTCGGTAGTGGTTCAATTGCAGGCCACCTGAGCGGAGCCGTTGGCACGTTAGAAAGAGGCTCCGGAAAATCGGCTCACCCCTGTATGCCGTGCCGCTCGTCCGCTAGGATATGGCCCGCGCGGATCGCCGATTTTCCATCTCTTGGGGAGGGGAGGGTTTTCCGCCCGGACTAGCCGTTTGACGGAGGGGACCGTTCCGTGAAGCAGCATCGCGAACTGCAAGAGTGGGTCGAAGAGATGGCTCGCATGTGCGAGCCCGACCAGGTGGTCTGGATCGACGGATCAGAAGAGGAAAAGGACCGCTTGACGCAGGAGGCGTTTGCCGCCAGCGAACTTATCCCCTTGGACCAGGAGAAGTACCCGGGGTCCGTTTACCATCGGACGGCCGTCAACGACGTGGCCCGCACGGAAGACCTGACGTTCATCTGCACGACGTTGGAGGAAGACGCCGGGCCGACGAACAACTGGATGTCGCCCGAGGAGGGATATCGCCGCGCCGGCGAGATCTTCAAAGGCTCCATGCGCGGGCGGACGATGTACGTGATTCCCTTCTCGATGGGGCCCGTCGGTTCGCCGTTCAGCAAGATCGGCGTCGAACTGACCGACAGCATCTACGTCGTACTGAACATGCGGATCATGACGTACGTCGGCAAACGGGTCTTGAAGCAACTCGGCACGCGGGGCGAGTTCACTCGCTGCCTGCACGGGAAAGCGGAGCGGGACATCAAGCGGCGTTTGATTCTGCACTTTCCGGAAGACAACGCGATTTGGAGCGTCGGTTCCGGTTATGGAGGCAACGTGCTGCTGGGCAAGAAGTGCTTGGCGCTGCGAATCGCCAGCCACCAGGGCCGTCGCGAGGGTTGGCTGGCCGAGCACATGCTGATCATGGGCGTGGAGAATCCGGACGGCCGCGTGGAGTACGTGGCAGCCGCGTTTCCCAGCGCCTGCGGCAAGACGAACCTGGCGATGCTCATTCCGCCGGAGGGCCTGAAGATCAAAGGCTACCGCATTTGGACCGTGGGCGACGACATCGCCTGGATGCGGATCGACACGGACGGGCGGTTGTGGGCGATCAATCCGGAGCGGGGCTTTTTCGGCGTGGCGCCGGGCACCAACTCCAAGACCAACCCGAACATGATCAAGACGATCCGCAGCAACACCATCTTTACGAACGTCGTGCTGGGCCAGGACGGCACGGTGTGGTGGGAAGGCGCGGACGGCGACCCGCCGGCCGAAGCCTTGGATTGGCAAGGCCGCCCCTGGACGCCGGACGCGAAGGATGCGAACGGCAATCCGATTCCGGGCGCCCATCCCAACAGCCGCTTCACGACGCCGCTGACCCAGTGCCCCTCGCATTCGTTCCGCACCGAGCATCACCACGGCGTGCCGATCGCCGCCATCATCTTCGGCGGCCGCCGCGCGCACCTGGCACCTTTGGTCTATGAAGCGTTCGACTGGGAGCACGGCGTGTTCGTCGGCGCGACCATGGCTTCCGAGCGCACGGCGGCCCAGTTCGGCAAGCTGGGCGAAGTCCGCCGCGATCCGATGGCCATGCTGCCCTTCTGCGGCTACCACATGGGCGATTATTTCGAGCACTGGTTGAACATGGGCAAGCGGATGGCCAGTCCGCCCAAGATTTTCCACGTCAACTGGTTCCGGACCGACGAGGAAGGCGGTTTTCTGTGGCCCGGGTTCGGCGAGAACTTGCGGGTGATCGAATGGATTCTGGACCGCTGCCGCGGCGAGGCGGACGCGCTCAAGACCCCCATCGGCTATGTGCCTACGCCGGACAGCTTGGACCTGACGGGGCTGGACATCTCCCGCGAAAATCTGGGCAAGCTGTTCGCGGTCGACCGTGACGACTGGTACCAGGAAACGGACGGCGTGGCCAGCTTTTTCCAGCAGTTTGGCAGCCGTTTTCCGAAGACGTTGTGGGAGCAACTGGACAGTCTGCGGTTGCGGCTGCGGGCCCCGCTGTCGCTCATGCAGCCGGGTTCCGAACTGCGGCCGTTGGCGGTGGAGTTGAACGAGGTGATCGAACGCGAGAACTCGCACCTGTTCGGGATGCTGTCGGAGTTCGGCAAGCGGTTGTACTTCCCCAAAGGCATCCTGGCTCAGAGCGCGGAGGCCAAAGAGAAAGCCAAACGCTACGACGCCACCATCGGGATTGCGCGGGAGAACAACAAGCCGATGTACTTGCCGTCCGTGATGGAGTTCTTCCCGGCCCTCGGACCCGGCGAAACCCTGGCCTACGCGCCCGCCACCGGCCGCGAAGATCTGCGGAAGAAGTGGCGCGAGGAGTTGCTGAGGAAGAACCCCAGCCTGGCCAAGAAGAGCTTTTCGCTGCCCATCGTGACCTGCGGTGTCACCCACGCCATCAGCTTGATCGCCGACCTGTTCGTCAACAAGGGCGACATGGTGCTGATGCCGGACAAGTTCTGGGAAAACTACGAATTGCTGTTCGGCGTGCGTTATCAGGCGCAGCTGGCGATGTATCCGTTCTTCAACGCCGCGGGCGGGTTTAACGTGGAGGCGTTGCGTCAGGCGCTGGGGACGCGGGCCGGCAGTTGGAAGACGATCCTGGTGCTGAACTTCCCCAACAATCCCACCGGCTACTCGATCACCAAACCCGAAGCCGACGCCATCACTTCGGTCCTGACCGAGGCCGCCGCGGAAGGCCGGAATCTGGTGGTCATTTCCGACGACGCCTACTTCGGGTTGTTTTACGAGGACAGTGTCTACCGCGAATCGCTCTTTGCCCGCCTGGCCGGCATCCACGAACGCATCCTGGCGATCAAGGTCGACGGGCCCACGAAGGAGGAATTCGTGTGGGGGCTGCGCACCGGCATGTTGACCTTTGGAGCCCAAGCGTTTCTCAGCGACCAGGCGCTGTACCAGGCTCTGGAAAAGAAAGTGGCGGGGGCGATCCGCAGCGCGGTGTCCAACGGCCCCCACGTCTCACAGTCGGTGTTGTCCAAGGCGATGGCCTCCGACGGGATCGGCGCCGAGCGGGAAGAAAAACGCGGCATCCTGGAAGCCCGCGCCAGGAAGGTCCGCGAGATCCTCGCCGAGCCGGACTACGGGAAGTTCTGGGAGCCGTACCCGTTCAACTCCGGGTACTTCATGTGCCTGAAGCTGAAAGGGATTGAAGCCGAGGCGTTTCGCAAGCATCTGCTGGAAAAGTACGGGATCGGCGTGATTGCGGACGGCGAGCAGGATATCCGTATCGCGTTCTCGGCCGTCGATGAAGATCGGCTGCAGGATCTCTACGACAAGATGGCGGCTGCCGCCCGCGATCTGCAGGAGGACTAACACCAACGCTGCAGCAAGGACGAAGGCGGGAAGAGCTGGCATCAACAACGGTGGATAAACGAAAGGGTGATCAAATGACGTTCTTCATGTTCGGCAAGTATTCCGGGGAAGCGTTGGAGGCAATCAGCCCGAAGCGAACCGCCACAGCCCGCGAACTGGTCAAGAAACTGGGCGGAAAAGTCAAAGACATCTACGCTCTGTTGGGCCAGTACGACTTGGTGCTGATCGTCGAACTGCCGACGATGACCGACGCGATGAAAGCGGCGGTGGCGCTGGGCCGCGAGACCGGCATCTCGTTCTGCACTGCCCCCGCCATGACCGTGGCGGATTTTGACAAGCTGATGGTCGAGGCCTAACGCCTCGCCCGTGCCTCCGGTCCCCACCAGCCGTCGCCCGATTAGACGCTGCCCGATTAGACGTCGCCCGAGGCGGTGACAGAGAACTGCCGCCGGGCCTCATAGGCAACGACGGCCACGGCGCAGGCCAGGTTCAGGCTGCGGGCCTCTTCGCGCATCGGAATTCGCAGCCTGCGGTCGGCTGCGGCCTGCAGCAGCGACGGCGGCAAGCCTTGCGTTTCGCTGCCGAAGACCAAGACGTCGCCGAGGCAAAACGCAGCCGTCGAATACAATCGCTCGGCGGTCTTGGTCAGCAGCCACGGTTGCCGCTCCGGCAACTGTGCTTGCAGCGCCGGCCAATCGTCCACAACCTCCCAATCCAGATGCTGCCAGTAGTCCAGCCCGGCGCGGCGGAGACGCCGCTCGTCCATGCGGAACCCGAGCGGCCGCACCAACCAGAGCTTGGCTCCGATCGCCACGCAGGTGCGGCCGATATTGCCCGCGTTCTGCGGAATCTCCGGCTGGTACAGGACGATGTTCAGGGTGGGGGCGTGGGCCATGGGAAAGTTGCGAACTGAGAAAGTCGTCGAGTTTTCGACCCCTATCCTTCTTCGGCAAACCGATCGATGTCCTCGCGGGTCATCCGCTGGTAGACGCCCCGCGCGATGTGAGCATCGATTTCCTGATGGTTCAAATGCAGCACGAACGGCGGGAGTTCCGCGGCGGTGAAACGTCGCAGGGCGGAGCGATCGTGCGCGGCCAATCGCCGCTGGTGCGCGGCCAACAGGGTGGGCCAGTCGGCGTTCTCGATGAGCTGGACGGCGTGAGTCGGCAGCGGGTCGAATTCGGAGCGGCGAGTTTCGGTGACCAGCAGCTTGTCGTGCGGCAGCGCGCTCAACAGCGACGCTTCGACCAGTTGTTCGTCGCTGTACGCGTCTTTCTCGCCGTCCGCTGCGCGGAGGCGGACCCGAGCGTACAGGAAGGAGGCCAGCACACAGCCCTCGGCGTCCTGCCACACCGCGCCAAACGCTTCCTGCCGGCCCAGCATCGGCAGCGTGTAATACAGGCCGGGCGCAAAGCCGCTGGCGGCTGCCTGGTCGAGCCAGGGAGCCATCAGCAGGCGGACGTGTGACGGAAGGTCCTCCCACGCCAGTTGGATCAGGCGCTCGGCGCGAGGCACGGGAATCGTGGGGCCGGAGGCAAAGCCGAGCGGCGCCAGGCATTTGATCAAATACGCCTGGCCAAGCGTGGTCCCGCGCCGCAATTCGCGGAACCGCAACTTGCTCAACCGCAACCGGTAGAATTCGACGCCGGCGATTTCCTCGGCCCGCAAGGGACGGTCCGGTCCAAACCGGTCCGGCAGCGGGCAGTCCGGCTGCCCGCTGTCCGAGGAGACGGACAAGTGTCCCGCGCGTTCCAATTGGTCGGTGGTCGAATAACCGAGCCGCGTCAAGGCCTGGTCGAGGATGGATCGCTTTTTCGGCAGCGACGGCCCGGCGCACGGCGGAACGTCCTCGAGTTCTTCCGCCATCGCCACCAGCCGGGTCGTGCGCCGGTGCAGACGAACCGCGGGAATCAGAGCGGCCAGCGCGACGATCACGCAGACGACGGCGACCGGGATCGTTTGCACCCAAGCGGCCACCGCGGCGGCGGCCAGCGTCACGAGGACGGCCACGCAGCCGCACCCGACGGTGACTCCGCGCGTCGCCTCGCGAATGCTGTCCCGCATGGCTTTCGGGTTCAGACGTTCTTCTTCCAGCAGCAGCGTGAGGAGGGCGCCCAAGCAGGGCCGTTCGTCGGCCCGCAGCGCGTCCGGCGGCTGGCGGCCGGACCACTGCAGCAGTTCCTCCCAGCCGCCGCGGATTGGTTCCACCTGCCAGCCGGCCCAGGCTCGTTCAACGCGGCGAGGAAAACGCGGTCCTGCCTGGAGTTCCCAGTGTCCCAGCCGGCGTTCGGCCGCGTCGACGACAGCGCCGCCCCACACGGCCGACTCGGGGGGAATCTCCGTCGCTGATTCCGACGGCAGGAGATCCAGCAGGGGCGGGCCGCGCATCAGGACTTGGTCCAGGGAAGGATAGTCGAATCCGAAGTAGTCTTCGACGGAGTGATCGGGACGCCGCACCGACAGCCAGACGCCCGGCTCGGCGGCCTCCGATCCGCCTTCCCCCGCCGCCGGCCGCGGCGCGGGCCGCAGTCCGACCTGCAGTTCATCGGCCAACTCGGCGTCGAATTCGTCATCCAAGTCATCCGCGGCCTCTTCCTCGGCCTCGCTTTTCGCCGCGGCGGGCTGCTCACCGCCGGCATCGAGGCCCAGGTATTCGAGCACGTCGAGCAGGCCGTCGGCGGCGTAGCGGATGTCCCAATCGGACCAGATTTGTTCCAGCAGGCGGGTGTACAACTGCCGCTGCATCGGGCCCTGCACCAGGCAATCGCCCTCGAACCAGATCAGCCGGCGGGCGTCCCAATCCACGAGCGCGGCGCCTTCGCAGAAGGCGTCATCTAGCAATTCGTCCGTCGGGGGCAGCGACCGCATGAACCGCGTCGTCTCGTCGGGGCCCCAGATGATGTCCTGAGCCAAGGACAGTGCGCCCCAGTGACTGTAGAAGAACTGCGTGCGGCCGCCGCGGCGCAAGATGTAGTTGGCTCGATGTCCCATGCGTCCCCTCCCGCTCCAGCGCGTATCCTATCGCATGAACCGGGGCGGAGGGAATCCCGTCTGCCGCTTATTCCGTCAGCGGCTTGCGGATGAACTCGACGCGCGGATCGCCCATCGCATTCTGGGCGCGAAACGTCTCGGCCACGTAGCGTTTGGGGGCCGTCTCGCCGGGCACGCGGAAGCTGTCGCCTTTCTGCAAGATCGGCCGCGATTCGCGCATCGCTCCGAACTCCTCCGCGCCGGCCGCCTGGCAGGGGAACCAGCGTCCCTGGCCGTCGGATGACTCCAGGTAGAACTCCGGATAGCAGTGTCCCGGAATCCAGACGGAGCGAGCGGGAATACCGTGGCTGCGGCACAGGGCGATGAACAGCGACGTCAACTCTTCGCAATCGCCTTGGCCCGCTCGCAAGGCCGCCAGGGCGCCTTTCAATTCAGGGTCGAATTGATACCGGACGTTGGCCCGCACCCAGTCGTAGACGGCCCTGACCTTGTTCCAGTCCGCCGTCTGGCCCTGCACGATCTCGCCGGCCAGGCGGCGGATCTCCGGGTGCGTGGTTTCGATCGAGGGGCTAACGCCCAGATAGGGGCGAAGCGACGCCGGAGCGCGAGCCGGGATCTTCCAGGACCGGGTTTCCTCAGGGCCGTGGATCGGTCTCTTCCGCACCTCGAACGTCACCAGGGCCGAGGCCGTGTTGCCCGCCGCCAGTCGCGGAATCGCGATCAGCATCTGTTTCACGCCGTCCGAGAGGGTCCGGTAGCGGAGCGGCGCGACCTGGGCCGACCGCTGCTCCTCCAACACCCGAACCTGCTGTTCCGGCCAGTCCATGGGAACCGGAATGCCGGCTACGATGCCGCTGCAGGCCCCCGCTGCGGTGACCGTCATGCCGATCTGCCAGCGGTCGGTCTGGAAATCCTCCGGCGCGGCGTCCACCGCAGGCTCCGCTGCCCGCAGGACGCAGGCCAGCAGGCATACGGCACCCAACGCGACGCTCGCAATCGTCCGCCTCATGGGAGTTCCTCTCGCAAGCATAGTCAGTTTGCCGGCAGCAGTTTGCGGACGAATTCGACTTGCGGCCGTCCGCCGCGTCCTCCCTTGCCCGTCAGGAACTCGGCGACGAACCGCTGGGGATCCTTGTGTTCATCGGGCACCCGGAGGTGGTCGCCTTTTTGCAGGATCGGGCGGTGATCCGACATGCCGCCGAACTCGCGGGTTCCGGCGACCTGGCAAGGAAACCAGCTGCCTTGGCCCGCCTCGTCCTGCAGGTAGAACTCGGCGTAGACGTTGTCCACCACGAACACGGTGCGGGCCGGGACGCCGCTGGCCCGGCAGAGGGCGATGAACAGGCATGTCAAGTCGTCGCGGCTGCCGCTGCCCTCGCGCAAACTGGCCGCCGCGCCCTTGAGAGGTCCGTCCTGGTGTTTGACGTTGTCGCGGACCCAATCGTAGATCGCTTCGACCTGTTTCCAGGCCGATTCCTTGTCCGCGACCAACTCCTTGGCTTTCGCGCGGATCGCAGGATGCCGACACTCGATCGCAGGACTGATCCCCAGGTCAAAGCGGATCGCGACCGGGAGGTTTTTGGGAATCTGGTACTGGGCCGTGTTCTCCGGGGGAAGCACCGAGCTGCGCGTGATCTCAAAGGTCACCAGTGCCGTCGCCAGTTCACCCGGCGGCAACTGGGGAATGGAGAATTGCATCTGCCGCACGCCGCCCAGATCCCGATAAGTGACGCGGCTGACCAGCGGCGAAACCTCCTCGTTGACCACCCGCACCTGCTGTTCCGGCCATTCTGCCGGCACCGGAATCGAACCGCGCAAGCCGGCGCAGGGACCGCCCACCGCGTTGATCCTCACGCCGACTTGCCAGCGTTGCGTCAGTTGCTTGTCCAGGCGGACGTCCTCGGCCGGCTTGGGCTGTCCCAATTGAGCCGGCGCCAGACTGCCGGTCGACAGCACGATCGCAAGCGCTGCGTAGAAAGGCCAGGTTCGCATGAAAAACACCTCCGGTGAAAAACGAGTCAGGCTCGGCACGTCCGTCCAACCATACCGCGTGTGCGGAGCGGACTCAAGTCTTGCTGTTGTCCGGACCGGGCAGCGGCAACTCGTCGACCTTCGTCGGCGCCGGCGCCGGGACGTACTGCACGGCCGGGCTGGACGAACCATAGTAAACTTCGGCGTCGCAGCTCTCGCCGTCCTCGATCACCTCGCAGCATTCGTCGTACTGATTGAGGCAGAACAGGCTCGGCCAGCCGCGATTGCACCCCGCCAGACTGACCAACACCAGACCGACGCTCGCCACATAAAACAACCGCTTCATGATAGGCATCTCCCTCGATGTAAACGTTACAGACCACCGTCCCCTCTGCGGGCCTGACAAATCTAGCTTGCCCCTGCTGATGTGCAAATGAAGCGGTTGCGTTTTTTCAGCAGCGTTTCCTTTCTGCAACGCGTGACGTGGAAAGTGAGGTAGAGTAGAGTGTGCGGCGGTTCGATCCGCGCGCTGAGGTCCCTTCACGAGATTCTTCGAGCTGGACTGCGATGAAACGTCTTGCGCTCGCATCTCACTTCCTGTTTCTCCTGTTTGCCGCCTTGCCGTCGGCAAGTCTGGCAGAGTCGCTCGTGCCGGCGTCGACGCCGGTCCAGAAGCCCGGCTGTAACAACGGTGTCGCGGACAACGGTGCGGCCCGTCCGGACGATTCCCTCTGGATGGTGCGCAGCCGCTGTTTGTGTTGTTCCTGCGGCGATAAACAGAAAAATCCCGAGTTCCGGTTCTGGCGGCACGAGGGAAACTGCGGCTGGCAGGAGACGGATTGGTCCGACTGGACGGCGGCCGAACCGTCGGGGACCGTCACCGTGATCTACGTCCACGGCAATCGCGTCGAAGAGGGCGAAGCGGCGGGGCGGGGGTGGGCGGCCTATCGGGCTCTGGTCCGCGAGGCGGCGGACTCGGGGCCGATCCGGTTCGTGATCTGGGCGTGGCCCAGCGCCAAGCTGCCGGGGCTGCGGCCGAAACGCGACGTGCAGGTCAAGGCGGCCCGCACACCCTGTCAAAGCTACAGGCTGGCTCATTTCTTGACGCAATTGAATCCGGAGACGCAGCTGGGACTTTGGGGCTACAGCTTCGGCGCCCGGATCATCTCCGGCGCGTTGCACCTGACCGAGGGCGGCGCGCTGGGCTGCTTGCAGTCGGACGGCAGCGACGCCCGACCCGCCCACTCGGTGCGCGTGGCGATGCTGGCTGCGGCCATGGACAACGACTGGTGGTTGCCGGGGCACCATCACGAGCGGGCCTGGTCGGCCGTAGACCGCCTGTGTTTGCTGTACAACACGTGCGATCCCGTGCTGCGATTCTATCCGCGGCTTGACCGCCGCTGTCCGGCCCAGGCGCTGGGTTACACCGGGTTCGACTGGCCGGCGAGCCTGGGCGACGACGCCTGGCGGCTGGAACAAGCGGACGTCTGCTGCGAGATCGGCAAGACGCACGACGAGCACGCCTACCTTGCCTCGGACGCCGTCATGCGGCGAGTGAGCGAGACGTTGCTTGCGCCCTGAGGCCGGCGGCTTTGACGCCTGCGGACACACGGCGGGGAACGTCCAAACCTCGGCCGATTCGCCGGCCTTGCTTGCCGCAGTCGCGTCGAGCGTTACAATGACGAGCATGGCGAACGGCGATTCCACCACGGTCGCAGACGCACGGCAGCTGTCCCGATCCGTCTGCTGTTCGCCGATCAAAACGGGACTGTGGTCCAGCCGCCGGTTTCAACGTTTCCCATCCCTGTCGGTGCGCCGATGCCTCTGGCCTATTTGAACGGCAAACTGGTTCCCGCCTCGGAGGCCGTGGTTCCCGTCTACGACGCCGGCTTCGTGCTGGGGACGACGGTCGCGGAACAACTGCGCACGTTCGGCGGGGGGCTGTTTCGGCTCCAGTCGCATCTGGCGCGGCTTCAGCACTCGCTGGACATCGTGGCGGTCGACTTGGGGCTGAACGCGGCCGAGTTGGCGGAAGCCGCCGAAGACCTGGTCGCCCGGAACCACCGCTTGGGCGATCCCAGCGATGATCTCGGCCTGTCGATTTTTGTCACGCCGGGACCCTACTCGACGATGGCCGCGATGCTGGGCGCAGACGCGCCACGCGGACCGCTGGTTTGCATGCACACGTATCCGCTGCCGTTCCACCTGTGGGCCGACAAATACCGGACGGGACAGGCGCTGAGGGTGACCGGCATCCGGCAAGTGCCGCCGTCCTGCTGGCCGGTCGAACTGAAGTGCCGCAGCCGCATGCATTACTACCTGGCCGATCTGCAGGCCCATCGCATCGAGCCCGGATCGCGGGCCCTGTTGCTGGACGCCGCCGGGCACGTGCTGGAAGCTTCCTCCGCCAACGTCTGTATCTTCTGCCGCGGGGAGGGGCTGGCTTCACCGCCCCAGGACAAGACCCTGCCGGGCATCAGCATCGCGGTCCTGGCCGAGCTGGCTCGCCAGCTCGAACTGCCCTTCGTCCATCGCGACTTGACGGTCGCCGAACTTCTTCACGCCGACGAAGTCCTGTTGTGCAGCACCAGCCCCTGTGTCTGGCCCGTGGTGCGGCTGAACGGACAACCGATCGGCAACGGCACGCCCGGCGAGACGGTTCAACGCCTGCTGGCGGCGTGGAGCGAACTGGTGGGCCTGAATATCCAGTCGCAGGCGGAACGGTTCGCCCAACGCCCGACGGATTGGTAGGCCGTTCAGAATCCGTCCAGCAGTTCCTGGTAAGGCGCAAAGGCGGCCATCGCTAAACGGATGATGAGGGCGATCAGCACGGCGGCCACCAGCACCCAGACCGCGAACGAAGCTGCCACGGTTAACGCTTTGGCCGCCGTCTGCGCCCGTTGGCGATATTCGTCCGCCAACCGCTGCATGGACTCGCCGTGCGTGCCCGAGACTTCGGCCGTCTGGAGCATCTGCAGGAATTCGTCGGGAAACAATCCCGTGGCCCGCAAGGCCTCGTGGAATTCCCGGCCTTGCAGAAGAGTGGCGTCCACCGTCTTCATCTGCGACGTATAGTAGGCGTTCTCCGTGCTGCGCAGGGCCAGTTCCATCGAACGCCGCGCGTTCATTCCCGAATCCAGCGTCAGCCCCAGCGTCCAGGCGAAACGCGACAAAGCCGCAGTCCTCAGGCAGTTGCCCAACACGGGCAGTCGCATCGCAACTCGCAGCGGCCCCGCCCCAAACGCGCCGCGCAGCAATCCCAGCACCAGGACGGCAACGCCGCCCAACGTCGCGGTCACCAGGCCCAGATAGACCAACAGCCCCGATGTGCCCACCAGGCCGAAACCCAGCGGATCGACCTCCATCCCAGTCATCGAACGGACCATGCCCAGGACCCAAATCAGCAGCCCCACGACGCCGATGGCGGCACCCAGTTGGATGCCCGGCCAGGCAATCCCCACCAGGAACGTGCGCCGCAACGACAGCAGATGCTCGTAGTGTTCCGCCAATCCGCGCAGGATATCGTCCAAGCGGCCCGATGTCTCGCCAACCTCGACCAACGTGCAGACCAACGGCGGAAAGTAGCCTTCGCACGCCGCCAGGCCGTCGGCCAGACTGCCTCCGTCGGCAATGGCCTGACTGACCCGCGACATCATGCTGCGGTGCGCGGCCGACCCGTACTCCGCCTCTTTCTGAAACGTGCCGAGCGGGTCCAGACCGGCCCGCAACGACGCGCCGACGCGCCGCAGAAACGCCGCCAGTTTGCCTAATCCGATTCGACCCACGATTGCTTCTCCGTCCTGTACGCCACGCGGTTGCAAAGCCTGTCGGTCACTCCCCGGCCGGCCGGGCGTCGGGTTGAGGCCGAAACCTGCCTGCCGCAAGGCGCAGCGCAGCGGCCCTCAACCCGGCTTCGCATCCCTTTTCCACTCCCGCAGCATCTCCGCCAGCAATTCCAACGGCAAGCCCACGACGTTCGACTCGCTGCCCTCCAGAATCGTCAGCCAATCGTGCCCGTCCTGATAGCCGAACGCCCCCGCCTTGCCTTGCCAATCGCCGGTGTTCAGGTAGGCTTCCAACTGCGGGTCTGAAATCGGCGTCATCACCAATCGCGTCATGGCGACGCTCACGCGGCACCGGCCGTCGGCCACGCCCCACAGGCACAGGCCGCTGTACACGCGATGCTCGCGCCCGCGCAGCGCTTCCAGCATCTGCCGGGCACACGCTCGGTCCCGCGGCTTGCCCAGCACTTGCCCGCGGCACTCGACGACCGTGTCGCAGCCCACGACCAGGCCCGAATCGCTGCGGCCGGCGACATCGGCGGCCTTTTGGCGTGCCAGCCTGGCGACCAACTCCATCGGCGATTCGCCTGCGCGGCGGCCGCACTCGGCACTCTCGTGAGGCGGGCGGACGACGAAATCATAGCCCGCCTCCGCCAATAACTCGCGGCGGCGGGGAGATGCGCTGGCCAAAACCATTTGAAATCGGCAGCCGGACATAAGCCGCTCGAAACAAGGGGACTGGGAAACCCGTCGCGCGCATTGTAAAACGATACGCTCCGTTCCGCTATCTGCCAGACAGGACGCCCATGCCCCAGACGCTGCCGCCAATCCTTTTCGAGGACAATCATCTCTTGGCGATGGTCAAACCCGCGGGCCTCCCCACGATGGGCGTCGCAGCCGGCCGGACGAGTCTGGTGACGATCGCCAAAGACTACCTGAAACGCAAATACGGCAAGCCGGGCAACGTTTACCTGGGGGTCGTCAGCCGCCTGGACTCCGCGGTGTCCGGAGTCATCATCCTCGCGCGTACTTCCAAAGCGGCCTCGCGGCTCAGCGAGCAATTCCGATGCGGGGAGGTCGAGAAGATCTACTGGGCGTTGGTCGAAAGCCGGCCGGAGGCGGTCGAGTCGGTTTGTGTGGATTGGCTGCGCAAGGATGAGCCACAGCGGCGAATGGTGGTCTGCGGCGCACCGCAGCCCGGGGCACAGCTGGCACGTTTGCGTTATCGAACGTTGCGGACCATGCCCGGCAACACGCTGCTGGAGATCCACCTGGAGACCGGCCGGAAACACCAGATTCGCGTGCAGTTGGCCCACCGTGGCTGTCCCGTGCTGGGCGATCGCAAGTACGGCGCCACGACGCCTTTTCCGCACGGAGTGGCTTTGCACGCGCGGCAGTTGGACCTTCAGCACCCCGTGCGGAAGGTCCCCTTGCGGCTGGAGGCCCCGCTGCCCGCGGCTTGGCGCAAATTCGGGATTCTGGGCTGATTCAACGGCCCCGGTGGCAAGCCTGAAACGCGGGCAGCGCACTGTTCGTGTCCGCTTCGGGTCTGTGCGGTCTTCCTTTTCACCTCATCGATCTGGAACTTTCGCAGGGCAACAAACCTGTTCGCCAGCGCGTGTTTCGTGTACAACGATCAGTCGCCGAGGCCCCGAAACGAAGACCGCGATCGGGCCGCTTGGGAGCCGTGTTGTCGTCCGACGCTGATAAAGGACTTGGACCATGCCCCTCCGAAACCTGTTGGTGCTTTTCCTGGCGGCGATCCTGGCATTGCTGTGCCACGTCAAAGCGGATCGGAATCGGTATGCCTCGACGGTCTCGGAGGCGATGGACCTGATCACCTACCATTACTTGGAGGACGTCGACTATCGTCAGCTGTACGAAAGCGCGATGCGCGGCATGGCCGAGGGGCTGGACCCCTACTCCAGCTATGTCGGCCCGGCTGAGTACCAGCGGTTGAAGGAGGAACTCGATCAGGAGTTCGGCGGGATCGGGATTCTGTTGGAGTTTCATCAGGAGACCAGGCGGATCGTGGTGATGAGTCCGCTGTTCGATACGCCCGCGGCACGGGCCGGAGTCCGGGCAGGGGATATCATTCTGGCCATCGAGGGCCAAGACACGGCAACCATGTCTTTCCGGGACGCCGTTGAACTGATCCGCGGCCTGCCGGGCGAAGTCGTGCGGTTGAAGGTCTTGCATGTCGGCGACGAGAAGCCGGTCGATCTGGAGATCGAACGGGCCGTCATCCCGATCGAATCCGTGCTGGGCGACGCCCGGCGCGCGGACGGCGGCTGGGATTTTCAACTGCAAAGCGACCCGCGCATCACGTATGTCCGCGTGATCAATTTCGGCGAAAACACGGCGGAAGAGCTGGAGAAGACACTGCAGGGCAGGCAGCCCCAAGCGTTGATTCTGGACCTTCGTGATAACGCCGGCGGACTGTTGGAAGCCGCCGTGCGGACGTGCAACATGTTCCTCGGCGACGGCACGATCGTCACCATCCGTGGCCGCGACGGCGAGGTTCGGCGAACCTATGAAGCCGACGGCCACCCCCTGTTGCCTGCCGATGTCCCGATCGCCGTGTTGGTCAACCGCTACTCGGCCAGCGCCAGCGAGATCGTCGCAGCCTGCCTGCAGGATTGCGGGCGGGCAAAGATCGTGGGGCAACGCACGTGGGGCAAGGGCACCGTGCAGAACGTCATTCCGCTGGAAGCCGGCCACGCGGCCTTGAAGCTGACCACGGCCAGCTACTGGCGTCCCAGCGGCAAGAACATCCATCGCCTGAAAGATGCGGCGGAAGACGCCGAATGGGGCGTCCGCCCCGACGCGGGAATGGAAGTGGAATTGACCGATGAACAGGCGGACCAGATCCGTCAAGCACGTCGCCAAAAGGACGTCGGCGCCGAGTCCCAGCAAGCTTCCGGCAAACCGGCAGCCCCGCAGGAAACGCCGCCGCCTTCGCCGGACGATCTGCAATTGAAAAAGGCGGTGGAATACGTCCGGCTGCAGTTGGACGAAACGGGGACCAGGGCCAAGGGAGCGTGATGCGGACCAGGCGAACCCGACCGCCGGCGGCGGGCTGAGTCAGTCAGCCCTGTGGACGCCTGGCGCCGGCACGTGCCGGCGGGACATCAAAACCGCACCCGGCCGCCCAGACCGCCCTTGCACCGTTCACGCCTCGCGGCGCCCGCAACGCGCAACATGCAGCCCGTTCTTGTCTTACCGGTTTTACTGGCCTTGTGGCTGTCTTTTTCCGATCTATACCAAGGAGCGTTATCCTTGCCGCAGACCCCCTTCAGCCTCCAGGCTGCCCGCCCAATCGTCAACCCCTACGGATTCGGCTATGCAAGTCAATACCTCGCGCTTCGGCTTGGTGGAAATCCTACCGGAAGACATCTTGCTCTTTTCCCGTGGTCTGATCGGCTTCGAGTCACATCGCCACTGGGTGCTGCTGGCCGATGGCGGCAATTCCGGCGTGGCCTGGCTGCAAAGCTTGACAGACCCGTGCGTCGCGCTGCCGATGGTCAGTCCCCGCCGGTACGTGCCGGAATACCGCGTGTTGATCGCTCGCAACCAGTTGACGCCGTTGGAGTTGGCGGTGCTCGACGAAGCGTTCGTGCTGGTGCCGGTCGGTCAGAACGAAAGCGGTTTGACGTTGGACTTGCGAGGTCCGGTCGTCATCAACCTGAATCGCCGGATTGGACGTCAGCTGATCACCAGCGACGAACAACCGCTACAACTCGCCCTCCCCAAAATCTCGCTGCCCTTGCGCAAGGTCGCCTGACCTCCCGACGGACCCGGCAAAATACGCCGCTTGACCGCCTGCCAGTGATTGCTGTTCCTAACGTCGCCCGATACTTGCAGTGAGTTGGTGGTCGGCAAACGAACCAGGTCCGCTGGAAACATGTTCCGCCAGCGGATCTTGGAACAGATTCTAAAAAGACATGAGGAGCCAACGATGTTGGTGTTGTCGAGGCATCGTGACGAAAGCATCATCATTGGCGACGACGTGGTAGTCACGATCGTGGATATTCGCGGCGACAAGGTGCGGTTGGGGATCCAGGCTCCACAGGACGTCCCCGTGCATCGTCAAGAAGTCTACGAAGCGATCAAGCGCGAGAACGAGAAATCGGCCAGCCTGGACCCGGCGGTCACGCACGCGCTCGAGGCCGCGCACGGCGCCAGGGCGCACCTGTCCTGACCTCGCTGCCATCCCGTTGGCTGCACGATCGACGCGTCGTCCGACAGGTGACGCCGTTCTGAGACGGCGTCATTTTCTGTTTCTTGAAAGCGGCGCCCCGCTTCGTATCTCCCAGCCCGTCGCCGCTTGCGACGGCTGCGGCGCCCCGGCGCGGGCGGTCCGTGCAGACGCTGCCGCAAGGCGCTGGGGGCGATAAAACGGGATTTTCCGCTATCCTGCGCCTGGTGCCGGCGCCGCTTGGCCGGTTTGAACGGGCGCAGTCCTTGGTGAACAGGCCGCCGGAAGGTAGAATCGAACCGGGGCCGCGCCAAGGCATTGGCGTTCCGGTTCGGTGAGCCCTTTTTCCCTGCCTGCAAATAGTTGACCCAGAGTATGGACAAAACGAGAGTCGCCATTGTCGGTTTTGGAACGGTTGGCACCGGCGTGGCCCGGTTGTTGTTGGATCACGGCGATCGTACGGCCCGCCATGCGGGACGTACTTTGTGGCTGGAGGCGGTCGTCGACGTCGACACGGTGCGAGTTCGCGACGTGGAGTTGCCGCAAGGGCTGCTGACGGACGACCTGACCAGGATTACGGGGAATCCCGAAATCGAAGTCGTCGCGCACGTAGTCGGCGGTGTCGAGCCGGCCCGGACCATCATGCTCAAACTGCTGGAAAGCGGCAAGAATGTCGTCACGTCGAACAAGGCGATGTTGGCCGAACACGGGCCCGAGTTGTTCGACCGGGCTCGCGAACTGGGACGCTCCATCGCTTTCGAAGCCGCCGTGGCCGGCGGCATCCCGATCATCGCCAACATCAGCCAGTGCCTGTCGGCCAACCAACTCACTTCGTTGCGTGGCATCCTGAACGGCACCAGCAACTTCATCGTCTCGCAGATGGAAGAGCACGGTACGCCGTACGCCAAGGCGGTCAAGGAAGCCCAGCGGCGCGGCTATGCCGAACTGGATCCGACCCTGGACGTGGACGGCACCGACGCCGCTCAAAAACTGGCCATCCTCGCCCACCTGGCCTTCGGCGTCCGCGTCCACTGGAGCCAGATCCCGCGGGTGGGCATCGACAAGTTGGACCCGGCCGATCTGCGGTACGCGCGAGAGCTGGGCTATCGCATCAAGCTGCTGGCGGTCGCCAAACTGGCCGACGAAGGCCTGGAATTGCACGTGTCGCCGACGCTGGTCCGCGTCGGACGCCCGCTGGCCGAGGTGCGAGAGGCGTACAATGCGATCAGCGTGGTGGGCGACGCCGTCGGACAGTTGTTCTATCATGGGCTGGGGGCCGGCCAGATGCCCACGGCTTCCGCCGTGGTGGCCGACATGATCGATACCGCGGTGGGCCGGACCGGGATCACGTTCAAGACGTTGGAGTTGTGGTCCAATCGCGAATCCCCCGTCACGATCCGGGACTTCTCCAAGCTGCCGTCTCGCTACTACCTGCGGTTCACGGTCGAGGACCGGCCCGGCGTCCTGGCGCAAATCGCGGGCGTGCTCGGCGAACATCATATCTCCATCGCCTCGGTGATCCAGCACGAACACGCGCCGGACGGGGAAGCCAACACGGTGCCCCTGGTGATCATGACCCACTCGGCTGTCGAAGGCGACGCCGCCGCCTCGACCAAGGAAATCGACCGCTTGCCGTGCGTCCACGGCAAAAGCGTGCGGATGCGCGTGCTGGTCGACTGAACCCCGTCGCAGAAGAACGAGGTGCAGGACGCGGACGGAGGCCGCCGCCGCTGTCCGGAGTTGGTCCAGTCGCCGTGCGAAGACGGCGCCTGCGCGGAGAAAAAAATCGTGACTTGATCAACGACGCGCAACAGGCGCCAAAATCCCGCTTGATGCCGGCCATCGGCGGCCGGCGTTTTACGGCACCGGCGGCCAGCATCGTGTCGCTCGACTGCTGCCGGACCGACGTTTCTCGAACGCGGTCGGCGGTTTCTCGAACCGGGTCGGCAGCTCAGGTCAGTCGAGGAATCCCACCAGTTCCTGGCTGCGGCTGGGTTGCTGCAGTTTGCGGACTGCCTTGGCTTCGATCTGCCGGATGCGTTCGCGGGTGACCTTGAAGATGTGCCCGACTTCTTCCAGCGTATAGCTATAGCCGTCTCCCAGGCCGTAGCGCAGCTTGATGATCTCGCGTTCGCGGTAGCTGAGCGTCTTCAGTACCTTGTTGATGCGCGTCCGCAACATGTCCTGCGAAGCTCCGGTCGCCGGGCTCTCCGCGGCACCGTCCGGCAGCAGATCGCCGAAATGGCTATCTTCGCTGTTGCCCACGGGGCGGTCGAGGCTGATGGGGTAACGGCTCATCGCGAGCACTCGGCGGGCTTCCTCCACCGTCGTTTCCGCCCGGCGGGCGACCTCTTCCAGTGTCGGCTCGCGGCCCTTCTCCTGCAGCAACTGCCGGGACACGTTCCGCACGCGGGACATCGTTTCGACCATGTGCACCGGAATGCGGATCGTGCGGCTTTGGTCGGCTACCGCGCGCGTAATCGCCTGGCGGATCCACCAAGTCGCATACGTACAGAACTTGAACCCGCGGCGATACTCGAACTTGTCCACCGCCCGCATCAGGCCCGCGTTGCCCTCCTGAATCAGGTCCAGGAAACTGAGCCCTCGATTCCGGTACTTCTTGGCGATGGAGACCACCAGACGCAGGTTGCCCTCGGACAACTCGCGCTTGGCCTGCTGGTACTCGGAGTACACCACTTTCAAGAAGGTGATGCGGTTGGCCAGACTGCGAGGCGTCTCCTGCGTGGCCCGGAGGATGTTGCGATACTCCCTGAGCCACTTTTCGCGTTCCTCGGGCGACTTGCGGTCCCGTTTCATTCCCTGCAGATTGGCCTGCAGTTCCTGCAGACGCTTGGAGAACTGTTCCAGGATCGGGATGTACTGCTCGATCTTCTGGGTTCGCAGACCCAATTCCTCGATCAGTCGCACCGCCCGGCGCCGGCGACGGGACAACCGCACCCAAGCATCGCGGCGGCGCTTCTTGGGAAACGACTTGCCCAAGGCCACGCGATAATCGTGCCGGTTGCGTTTCAATAGCACTTCCACCGTCCGCAAATTATGCGGAATACGGCCTAGGATCTGCTCCTTCTCCAGACGGTCTGTCACGGACACCTGCACCGTACGGTCGAAAGGCAGTTCGCCGTCGTGGACCCGTCTCAGGGTGCGAAACGCGGCCTGAATCACGTGGTCGCATTCCAGCAATTTGGCCCGAAAGCGGCGGCGCGTGACTTCGATCCGGCGCGCCAAGCGAATTTCTTCCGTTCGAGTCAACAGCGGAATCTCGCCCATTTGGGTCAGATACATGCGGACGGGATCGTCCGACCACGTTTCCGTGTCGTCCTCGATGCCCGCCAGTAGGTCTTCATCTTCCTTGAGTTCCTGGCCTTCCGGTTCCGCCTCCGTCGGCGGTTCCATCAAATCGTCGTCGTCGCTGTCGTCCACTTCCTCCAGCGGCAGGCTGCGCAGACTTTCCTCATCGTCCGGGGTTCGAATAACTTCGTCTTCAAACTCTTCAAGCAGTGCGTCGTACAAGGCAGTACTCCTCACCTACACTCCGTTTAAGAACAAACAGCGGGACGGGAACACGAGAAGACGGCTTCCTCCTTTCAATAGAAACTCAATCGCGACGCAAAAACTGGACAACGACGACCCGTTTCGATGATCCATTTCCTGCTGAAACCGGAATTGCTTGCGTCTGGCATCATGACGATTTGTGTCTCCGAATCTGATCTGGGCAACCAATTCTACCACCCGTACAGGAGCTGTTTTCTCCAAGTGGAAAATTGGAAAGAAATTACGCGCTGTCCGCGAATAGGGTCCGCATGCATCTTGCCCAGATTCGCCACTCTTCCAGTCGGGAAGGATCACGCCCACGGGCTTCCGGTCACAGCGAGTTCGCATGCCTTCTTTAGGGGGCGGAGATAGACTGCTGTTTGCGCGTTGCAGGAGCGAACTGGCCGCCGGGGCGTTTGAATAGATTTTAACTGGGCGGATCGCAAGGTCCAGAGGTTTAAGCGAAAAAGATGGAATAAACTGTCGTTGAACGAGGCCGCTTTGCTTGTGTTGCTCGGGTCGGACTCGGCGGCTACGATGATGGCCTGCTCAGGAATCCCGTGGCGCCAAAATCCCGCTTTTGGGGGAACGCTTCGGTCTCTCTTGACCGAGGGACTTCTGAGCGGCCACGTTCAGAGCAGGCCTGTATGGTGAGACAGGAGGCGATGGTGTCCGGAGTAGATCTGCGAGGAAAAACGGCCGTTGTCACGGGAGCCAGCCTGGGCATCGGACGCGCGACGGCCTTGGCCCTCGGCCGGGCCGGCGCCAACGTGGTGGTGAACTACCGTTCTCATGACGAGCAAGCCGAGGAGGTGGTGCAGTCGATCTGCCAGGCGGGTTCGCCAGCGATCCGAGTCCAGGCTGACGTGGCCGATCAGGCGGCGGTCGAACGAATGACCGCGATGGCCGCCGAGCGATTTGGGTCGGTGGATATCGCGGTGAGCAATGCGGCGTACAGCGTGCGGGAAGTGTTCTACCACGCGGACATGGACAAGTTCCGACGGACCATCGACGTGACGATGTGGGGCGCTTTTCACCTGCTGCGGTCAGCTGTCCAACAGATGATTCGCCAAGGGACCGCCGGAACGGTCGTCGTCGTCAGTTCACCGCACGCCACCATCCCGTTTCCCACGGCGATGGCCTACAATATGGCCAAAGCAGCCATCGATCAGATGGCAAAAACCGCGGCGCTCGAAGTCGCCAGATTCGGTATTCGGGTAAATATCATCCATCCCGGTTGGATCGACACCCCCGGAGAACGCCGGTTCTCTTCCGAGGAGGCCTTGCAGACCGGCGGAGCGGCCATCCCCCTGGGACGACTCGGCACGTCGGAGGAAATCGCTGAAGCAATCCTCGTCCTGTGCGATTCCAAGCATTCGTACATGACAGGGGCCACGCTGCTGGTCGACGGCGGAATCAGTCTGCCGTGGCGATCGCTGCCGATGGAATAGGCTCAACCGCGGCAGGAGACCCGGCCAACGGCGGGCGTCGGCCCGCCCGTTCTGCCAGCGCTATTGGGGATTCGACGGCTGCACGTTTTCCGCGCCTCGCGTGAGATCCGCGAAACCGCAGTAGAGATTCAGGACCAGAGAGATCCACGAGGAAATCGTCTGCTTCGCCACCAGGCTGGCAAACAGCGGGGTGGCCGAAGAACGCGCGGCGGGACGGTGTCTGGTTCTGAACATGGCTTCACGCTGGCAAACAGCGGGGTGGCCGAAATCCAAAAAGTTGTTTTGGCCACCGGTTCTACGGGGTAGGGGCCCTGCCCGTCGGGCATTTTTGCAGCGACTTGCTGAGTTCTTGGCCTTCCGCGTCCTGGTCGAGGCGTCTTGCTCGCAGAGCCCACGCCAGGGCGAGGCCAAGGTCGGGCGCTTCGCCTCGGTCGCGGGCGTCCCGATAGGCTGCGTCGAAATCGGCAGGGGCGCGGAGACTCCAATTGGCCGGATCCGCGACCCCCGGCCGGTTGTAGACTTTGCGCAAGCCGAACAGGTCGGCCCAGAAGATCAGCACGTTGCGCGCCGGGCCGCAGAACAGGTCGGCGAACATTGCCGTCAGCAGAGCGGTCTGGTCTTCCGCCAGCCGCGTTTGCAGGGCCACTCGTTCCTGGGGGCCCGTCGCCAAACGGGCCGCCAGATAGGCGGCGCGGCGATTCCATTCGTCCGTGCCCTGCCATGTCTCCAGCACCGCGCGGAGAGGTGGCGTGTCGTGGTTGCCCAACATGATCCAGTCCTGGGGCGGCGCCTGATCGCTGCGATAGGGATCCTGCGGGTCCCGGACGTTGGCCTTTTGGATCACGCGGAAACGCCCCAGCCCGTGCCGTGCCAGCGCTTCGGCCAGCGGTCGGGGGCAGGTTGAAAGCACCTCGACCATCAAGTCGGGCGTGCCGCCTCCGTGGGCTTGCACTCGCCGCACGATCAGGTCGAACGGGCGCGCGTACTGAGCGAGTTGACCTGGTTCGAGAGCATGCACCCAGTTGTCCGCGTGACGCGGCTGCGAGCGATCGATCTGGTCGCTGTGGACGCGGGCATAAGCCGCCAGGGCGGGATGGTCCGGCAGGTCGGGCGATTCGTACAGCCGGGCCCCGTTTTGCACCGCGTGCAAGGGATCGGGATCGTCCGTGCGGTAGACCCAGGGGCAGACCCAGCCGTGCGGATGGTCGATCCGCAAGCCGTCATGATCCTGCAGGATCGCGTCCAACCGCATGGCCGCGTACCGCCACGCTTCGCCGTCGGGCCCCAGTTTTTCCGGGTTCAGCAGGGGATAGCCCCAGGGCTGGCCGTCCGGATTCGTGCGACTCGGCGGCGCCCCCATCGCGTAGCCCGCCAGAAACAGATCGCGAAACAAGAACTGTTCGCGATGACTGGTGCCAATCGCCAGATCGCCGTACACGCGCAGCCCCAGCCGGCGGGCATGGCTGCGAAACGCGGCGTGCTGCTCGCGGACCAACCACTGGGACACCAGGAAGCTCCAGGCGGCGTCGTGGTGCGGAGGCGGCTCGGGCGGCCAACGACGCCAATCGTCGTGTCCCGCGGCGGCGGCCTGGGCCTCGTACCCAGCCTCGGCCGCCAACCAGGGAGCCGTCTGCTGCAACTGCGTGACTCCCGCGGCCACCGCGGCGTCGTTTCGAGCGAGGGCCGCCACGGACTCCAACAGCCGGCGTTGCGTCGTCCAGGCGTAAGCATACGCCGCCCCTGCGCCGGACGGCCGATTTTCCACGGCAGCGGCAAGCCGCCGAGTGTCCAACAGGCCTCTTTCGCACAACGGCCTCAGAGCGATGTGACACGGGTTGCGCGACAGGGCCGTCGCGTCGTAGGGCGACGGGTTGGTGCGGCTGGTGATCCCTGCCGGCCCCAGCGCCACGCCGGTAAAGCCCAGGCCGGCCAGCCACGCGATCAGCGCCCAACCTTGGTCCGAATACGGCGTCCCGTGTCCGATGTCGTCGTGCGCGGGCGGAAAACTCGCCTGATGGATCGACAGCACGAGCCGTTCGATTCCCAGTCGTGCCAGCGCCGCGCGGATTGCCTGCTGAGAGGCCGGTGTTGATGACATTCGCGTCTCCTTGGGAAGCCGGGATGATTCTACTTCCACCTTCGTCGCGGAAGAGCCAAGGGGCGGTTCCGAGGGCTCACCGCTGGCGGCTGACCAGCAGCGCCGCGGGGAACGAACGAAGGAGTTGACTGACGGCCAGCGTGCCGTCACCTTCCGCGGCCGAAGGCGCGCCCGTCAAAACGCAGGTCCAGCGGCGATTCCACAGCGGTTCCGGCAACCGGATTTCGGTGCCCGACCAGACGGGCTCACCCAGCGGAGCGTCGCCAGGATTGGCGACGAGCGTTGTGGTGAGCCTGGGGACGAGCACCAGGGCCGCGTCGGCGGACGAACCGCCGTCGGTCGAGGCCGGGAAACCGGAAGCCATTCTCGCGTACGCCAGGACGTGGCCTTGAGCAGGTCCGTCGGCCTCCAGGGCGATGTACTCGTTCGCTGCAAACAGCTGGGGATGATCGCGGCGGGCCGCCAGCGCACAGCGAATCAGGTGGAGCTTGATGCGGCCGTCCTCGGGGTGCTCGACCAGGCTCTGCAGGAATTCCCGCCGCACTTCGTCCGGGGCCTCGAAACCCGTGATCACTTCGTCCAACAGTTGCCTGCGGCGTTCGTAGTCGACCGGGCGGCGATTGTCGGGATCCACCAGCGCGAAATTCCACAATTCGTCCCCCTGATACAGATCGGGCGTTCCGGGCGCGGTGAGCTGGATCAACGTGCGGGAGAGACTGTTCCAGAACCCGGGCCGGGCGATGCGGGCGACCAGGTGCTGGACATCGGAAAGGAACGGCGAACCGCTGTCGGCCGACAGGAAAAGACTGCGGACGAACGCCACCAGGGCGTCCTCGTACGTTTGATTCGGGCTCGTCCAGGACGTGTGCGTCTTGGCTTCGCGCGCGGCTTTCAGCATGTACTCTTCGATGCGTTCGCGCAGTTCCGGCAGGACGGCGGCGGGCGGGGCCTCGGACTGCCGCGGCCCCGGCGCGGGCCACAACCCGACGACGGTTTGATAGAACAGGTACTCGGCGTTTGCGTCCGGCGCCCGCTTGCCGGCGATCGTCCTGCCGTGTTCGTGGTTCAGACGCCGCCAGCGCGTCACCATGCCGGTCCACAGTTTCGGCAGTTCGGACAGCACGTCCAGGCGAGCTCGGACATCCGCCGTCCGCTTGGTGTCGTGCGTGGTGACGCACAGCATCGTGCGCGGCCAGTTCGTCGCCCGCAGTCCGTTGGCCCGGTGCAGGGCCTGTGCCGGGTCCGGGGAGGGCAAGTGCGGTTCGCCGCCAACTTCGTTGAGCGAGACCAGGGGCACATAGGCATAGAAGGCCGTATCTTCGATGCCTTTCGCCGCTGCCGGGCCCGTGAGCTGCTGGAAACGCTGGATAAAGTTGACGCGCCGGTTGAGTTCGTGCGCGGACAGGCGCGAGGCTCCTTCCAGGAGCAGGACCTGGCCCAGGAAGTCGATGGCTGCGGGCACAGCGCGGCCGCTGCGGCGAGCGCCTTGCAGGGCGGCCTCCAGATGCCGCCGATCGGCGTCACCGATCGTGCTCTGGTTGCTTTCCACGTAAGTGCGATAGACGGGCAAGGCGACCATCAGCTCGACAATGGCCTCGACGAGGTCGTGCTTGGTCAAGGCCGGGAGGGGGGCTGGAACAACAGCCGCATCGCGGACCAGATCGAGCGTTTGTGCCTGGAGCGCGGCTGGAGGCGCCAAGCCCCCCGGCGGCGCCTCCGCAGCTGCCGTCGCAGGCGTTTCCTCGGCCCGGCCCGCCGCCGGGGGCGGTCGGCCGCTGTCCCACAGTTGCAGCAAGGCGTCGGCCAGCCGGCCGATCTGGGGCGAGAGATCGTTGCGCAACACGCGACGTTTTCCCCAAGCGGCGATTTCGGCGAAATGCACCGGCCGGCGGAGCAGGCGGCGATACTGCTCTTCGATCTCCTCGAACCCCTGGTCCGACAACAACACTGCCTCGACCTGGTTGAGGAACTCGTAGCCCGTCGTGCCCGATACGGGCCAGTCGCCGGGCAAGTCCTCGTCGGCCGCCAGGATCTTCTCCACAAACAGCGGGGCAGCGTGCCGGGACCGCGTCGTGTCGGCCAGGACGTCGGCCAGCCGCTTCAAGTAGCCCCGCGGATCGCGTAACCCGTCGATGTGATCGATCCGGAGTCCGTCCAGCAAGCCGTCGTTGAACAAGCGGAGAACCAGCGTGTGCGTGGCCTCGAAGACTTGCGGATCCTCTTGCCGGATCGAAATCAACTCGTTGACGTCGAAGAAACGCCGGTAGTTGATCTTCTGTGCGGCCTCCCGCCAATGGACCAGGCGGTACGGTTGGCCGTCCAGCAGTTTGCGCAGCCGGCGGCGGCCTTCCTCCCCGCGGCCGAAGCCCTCGGCGGTTTCCTCCGCCCAGCGCTGGATCGTCGGCGACTGGACGACCAGGCGTGCAAACTCGGCCAGCCGCTCTTCCGTCTCGTCGCGGTCGACGTCGACGTGCCGGCGCAGACGGACGACCAGCTTCGGGAGCTTCCTCAGGCGAGCCAGGATGCCGGCCAGTTTGTCCAGGACTGGGGCCTGCAGCTCCAGGCGTTGCACGAGACTGCCCCAGCCGAAATCGCAGATCGACGGGATCGTCGCGGGGTCGAGGGGAAGTGCGTGCTCGAAATAGCGCACCAGGAAGCGGCCCTCCGACCATTCGACGCGAAACTGGTCCTGCGCCAGCACCCGCGCCCGCGATTCGCCCAACACCGGCAGCAACACGCGGCCCCACATTTCCGGATCCGCCAGCCGCCAGTCGATGTCGAACCAGCGGGCAAACGGGGAACTGCGGCCGTAGGTCAGCACGTCCCGCCAATACGGATTCTCGATGCTGGCGGCCATGTGGTTGGGGACGATGTCCAGGACAAGCCCCAAGCCGAACTTTCGCAAATCAGCCACGAATCCGGCTAATTCGCTCATGTTCCCCACGCTGGGGTTGACGGTCAGAGGATCCACCACGTCGTAACCGTGCAGGCTCGCCTGGCGGGCCCGCAGGATCGGCGATGCGTACACATGGGTGATTCCCAGGCGGCTGAAGTAGGCAATCAGCGACTGGGCGTCCAGCAGCCGGAATTCCCGGTTGAATTGCAGGCGGTACGTTGCCATCGGCTGATTGGGGGCGCCCATTTGCTGTTTCTCCTTCGCTTCCGCCGGAGGCGCAAATTACGGATGCTGCGGCTCGATGGCCATCCGGAAGACGGCCAGAGAACAGGGGTGCAACGCGTATGCCGCACTTCCCGCGAATTCGTCTTTCGCCACTTCGGGCTCAAGCGTGTCGATCAGCCGCTGCCACGGCAGATCCTCTTCCGTGCTCGGCAAGGTAAAGGGGATGATGAGTTCGTGGTCGCCGTTGCACAGGATCAGGAGGGTATCGCCGCTGATCTCTTCGCCTTCTTCGTCCACGTCGATGCGATCGCCGAACAGGACGACGCCAAAACACCTGACGTGCGGCTCGTTCCATTGCTGGTCGTTCATCTCGGTGCCATCGGGATTGATCCAGGCGATGTCCACCGCTTCGCTGCCGCCGATGGCGCGGCCGGAGAAGAACTTGCGGCAGTGGAACACGGGTTGACTGCGGAAGATCTCGATCACCTGGCGGACGAAGTCCAGGAGTTGCCGGTTCCGTTTCTGCTTGGCGGCAGCCCAATTCAGCCAGGTCGTTTCGTTGTCCTGACAGTAGGCGTTGTTGTTGCCACCTTGGGAATGGCCGAACTCGTCACCGGCCAGCAGCATGGGGACGCCCTGCGAGAAGATCAGCGTGGCCAGGATCGACCGCTTCTTGCGATCGCGGAGGGCGAGGATTTTGCGGTTGTTGGTGGGGCCCTCGACGCCGCAGTTCCAACTGATGTTGTGGTCTGCGCCGTCCCGGTTGTCTTCCCGGTTGGCTTCGTTGTGCTTGGAATCGTAGGAGACGAGGTCTTCGAGCGTAAAACCGTCGTGACAGGTGACGAAGTTGATGCTGGCTCGCGGCTTCCGTCCGCTCCAGGCGTACAGGTCGCTGCTGCCGCAAAACCGCGTGGCAAACTCGGAAACCACACCGCCGTCGCCCTTCCAGAACGAGCGCACAATGTCGCGGTACTTGCCGTTCCACTCGGACCATTGCGTGGGAAAATTGCCCACCATGTAGCCGCCTTCGCCCAGATCCCACGGTTCGGCGATCAGCTTGACCTGGGAAATGACCGGATCCTGGTGGATGATGTCGAAGAATGCGCCCAGCTTGTCCACGGCGTGCAGTTCTCGGGCCAGGGCGCTGGCCAAATCGAATCGGAACCCGTCCACGTGCATTTCCAGAATCCAGTATCTCAGGCTGTCCATGATCAGCTGCAGCACGCGCGGGTTCATGACGTTCAACGTGTTTCCGCAGCCGGTGTAGTCCATGCAGTACCGCGGATCTTCGGGAGCCGGGCGGTAATAGGCGGCGTTGTCGATGCCGCGGAACGACAGCGTGGGCCCCAGATGATTGCCCTCGGCCGTGTGGTTGTAGACCACGTCCACAATCACCTCGATCCCGGCCGCGTGCAGGTTGCGGACCATCATCTTGAACTCGCGGACCGCGTCCAACGGCAACTCCGACGCCGCGTAAGATAAATGGGGGGCGAAAAAGGCCAGGGTGTTATAGCCCCAGTAGTTGGCCAATCCCCGGTCAACCAGGTGCCGATCTTGCAGGAAATGATGCACCGGCATCAGTTCGACGGCCGTGATGCCGAGCGATTTCAGGTACCGGATGGCCGGCGCCGAGGCCAGACCCGCGTAGGTGCCGCGAAGATTCTCCGGAATTCTCGGATGAAGCTTCGTGAACCCGCGGACGTGCAGCTCGTAGATCACCGTCCTGTGCATGGGCGTCTTCGGCGGGCGGTCGTCACCCCAGGTAAAGGCCGGATCGATGACGGCTGCCAGCGGCGCGTACGCCGCGCTGTCCCGCTCGTCGAACGAGAGGTCTTCATCCGGGGAACCGATCGTGTAGCCGAACAGTGAATCGTCCCAATGCGTGCGCCGTGCGACCAGTTTCGCGTAGGGATCCAGCAACACCTTGTGGGGGTTGAAGCGATTTCCCTGCTGCGGTTCATACGGGCCGTGGACGCGGTAGCCGTAGAGCTGTCCGGGAGCGACATCCGGGAGAAATACGTGCCATACCATGTCGGTTTGTTCCGGCATGAGAATCTTCTCGGCTTCCCGGTCCGCGGCGGCCGAGTCGAACAGGCACAGTTCCACCTGGGTCGCGTGCTCCGCGTACAGGGCAAAGTTCACGCCGCGCCCGTCCCACGTGGCTCCCAACGGATACGGCTTGCCCGGCCACACGCGCCGCACGCCGGCCGGCGTTTCGGAGTTCTGACTCCGCGACCGTGCGCGGCGGAGCCGTCGCCCGAGTCCAATCAATGGCCTTGCTGGTTCCGTGTCGGTCATCGGCGATGGTCCCTTCCCCTGTCAATTCAAGTCAAGTGAACTAGTCGGCTCTCCCAAAAGCGGCGGCGGAATACGGAGCCAGCGACAACTGCACCTCGCCGGACGACGCCAGACGCGGCGGCAGTCCGCTGCCGGGCCCGCCCCACTGCACGTCCGCCGAATCGAGCAGCTTGTCCCACGTGCCGGACGGCAGGCGGGCCGTGGTCTCCGCCGTCTCCGCTCCGAAGTGAAACACCACGATCAGCTCCCGGTCGGCCGACCCGCTGCGGACGGCCATCGCCCGCGCCGGGGACAGGAGCGAGACCTCCAGCCGCTGGCGCGAGGGAAATGCCCACGGCGGCTCGCTCTTGCGCAACTCGATCAGCCGCTTGTAGAAATCCCGCAACACGCGATGCCGATCCACGTGCTTCAGTTCGTGGTTCAGCTTGCTGCGGTGAAACGTCTGTTCGTCTTGCGGATCGGGCGGCTCTTGCTGCCAGTGAAACCGGGCGAACTCTTCTTTTCGCCCGCGGCGCACGGCATCGACCAGCTTGGGGTCCGCGTAGCTGACGAAAAACTGAAAAGGCGCCGTCTCGCCGTACTCTTCGCCCATGAACAGCAGCGGCTGGCAGGGCGACAGGATCACCGCGGCGGCAGCCAGCTTCAACTGCTCGTGCGACAATAACTCAGTCGGCCGATCGCCCAGCAGACGGTTGCCGATCTGGTCGTGATTCTGCGAGCAGACGACCAACCTGACGGGATCCAGGTGCCGCGCGGAATTGCCGTGCCGGCGGCCACGGTACTCGGACCAGCGGCCGTCCTGCACGAAGCCGTCGCGGTAGGCCTTCACCAGATCGTCCAAGCCGCGGTAGTCGGCGTAGTAACCGCCACGCTCGCCCAGCAACTCTGTGCGAAGCGCATGATGCAGGTCGTCACACCACTGGGCGTCGATGCCGTACCCGCCTGTCTCTTTCGGGGCGAGCAACCGCGAGTCGTTCAGGCTGCTTTCGGCGATCGTGTACACGCGGCGGTTCAGCCGCTCACCCTCCAGCCGCACCGCGTCGGCCAACTCCTCCAGGAACGGCAGGGCCGAGCGATCGCAGATGGCGTGTACCGCATCCAACCGCAGGGCGTCGAGATGGTAGTCGGAGATCCAGGCGAGGGCATTCTCGATGAAGAACCGCCGCACTTCGTCGCTGCCCGGACCGTCGAAGTTGACGGCCCGGCCCCAAGGCGTCTGATAGCGATCCGTGAAGTACCCGGCAAACTCGGACAAGTAGTTCCCCTCCGGACCGACGTGGTTGTAGACGACGTCCAGAACCACCGCCAGCCCGCGGCGGTGCGCCGAGTTGACGAACCGCCGCAAACCGTCCGGCCCGCCGTACGTGTTCTGGACCGCGAACGGATGGACCCCGTCGTATCCCCAATTCCGCTCGCCGGAAAACTGGGCGACCGGCATCAGTTCAATCGCCGTGACGCCCAGGTCCCGCAGGTCGTCCAAATGGGCGGCCGCGGCGTCGAACGTGCCCTCGGCGGTAAAGGTCCCCACGTGCATCTCGTACGTCACGTACTGGTGCAGCGGAATGCCGTGCCAAGCCTCGTCGGACCAGGCGAACTGCGGAGCGACCACCGCCGAAGCTTGATGGATGCCGTCCGGCTGGTATCGCGAAGCCGGATCGGGCCGGTCGCGGTGGCCGTCCAGGCAATAGACGTAGCGGGTCCCCGCCGCGATGCCTGAGGCAGCCACCTCGAAATAGCCCCGCTCGCGCGGTCGCATGGGCAGCAGACGCTCGTCGGGCGTCAGCAGTTTCAGGTCGACGCGCTCGGCCAGGGGAGCCCACACAAGGAACCGGCATTCGCCGTCGCCCAGGCAGGTGGCGCCTAGCGTGGGCGGATGCGTTGGATGTCTCGGCAGCGGTGATTCATGCGTTCCCATACACGTCTCCGTCTTTCCGTTCCGGCGGTCGCGTCTGACCGGTCCTCTCCGGCTTGACCGTCTCGGCCCTTGCTGTTTCGGTCCCGACACCGCCCGTCAGGAAGCCGCCTCGTCCAGCAGTTGCAAAATGCCTGCCAGCGGAATGCAGACCCATTCGGGACGGTTGTTCAACTCGTAGCCCAATTCGTACACGGCTTTCTCCAGTAGGTGAGCGTTCAGCAACGTCTCCAGGTCTTCGCGGCTCTCCGGCAAGAAGTTGCCGCGCGACGCCTCGGCCAAATAGGCTTTGAGGTAACAGGCCGAACTCCATGCCGACCACACGTTCAACCAGCGCGCGCGGTCGTCGCCGCCGGCCTCGGCCGAGTTGGGTTCCAGTTGCGGACGGCGGACCGCCGCGTGCGCTGCGTAATGGAACGAGCGAATCATGCTGGCAACGTCCCGCAAGGGGGAAGCCTTGATGCGGCGTTCGCCGATCGGGCGGTCCGGCTCACCCTCAAAATCGATGATGACGAAATCCCTGCCGGTGAACAAGACTTGGCCAAGGTGAAAATCGCCGTGGCAGCGGGTCCGCAGCGCGGAGATCCGGCGTTCGGCCACTTCGCGGTAACGGTCGAGCAGGGTTTCTTCCTGCTCCAGCAAGCGTCTGGCGACCGCGGCAACCGAATCCGGAAGATGCGCGAGCCGGCTCCTTAACAACTCCAGCGTCCGACGGGCCTGGGCGCGCAGCGACTGGTACAAGCTGCGCTGGTACAGCTTCGTGAACGGTTCGGGCGCAAAGCTTTCGTCCTCGCCGGCGGCCAGTGCCAGGTGCAGGGCGGCGGTGCGCCGGCCCAGCAAGTCGGCGGACGACAGGTAGGGTCCGATCATCTCCTGCGCCGGAACTGTCGGAACTCGCTCCGCCAACTCCAGCAACGACGCCGACGGCAGGGCGGCGCCCGGCGGAGGGCCCGGCAACTCCGATTCGATCCGCTCCAGGTATCGGCCGAGTTCATCCAGCGTGTAGACCCAGGCGTCGCCCATGTTGGCCACGTATTCGTGCAGCACGGCCAGCGTGTATCGCGGACCGTCGGCGGTGCGGTATTCCAACGCCCCGGCGACCTGCGGCACGCACGTCAGATCCGTCTTTTCGGTCAGGTACCGGCCCACTTCCAGATCCGGGTTCTCGCCCTCGCCGATCCGCCGGAACAGTTTCAGGATCAACCGCCCGCCCAACACCGCCGAAGTATTGCTTTGCTCGCCGCCATGCACGGACGTCTCCAGCGGGACTTCGTTGCCAAACTGCCAGAAGGCTTGCGTCTGGAACGGTTCGACTTCACCCTGCCGGCCCGGAATCAGCCGGTTGCGGCCGATGGCGTCGTACAGCAACACCCAGAATTCGCTCTCCTGCGTCGTGTCGCACAGGGTCGCCTTCGCCCCGTCGTCCGAGCGGGTGACCGAGATCATGCCGGCCCCCGGACGGTCGCCCAGGATGTCAGACTCCTGGTCCCCTTGCGCGAATACCACCGGCAGCACGTACGTTTCCGGCTCGCCTTGGACGTAGAAGACGCGGACGATCAGCAACCGCGTCGCCGGCAGTCCGTCGGCTTGCGGCCGGCCGTGGCGTTTGATTTCGCCGGTGACCTCCGGGACGTCGCGGACCGTGAGCACGTCCAGCAGTTTCACCCGCTGGATCGGCCGAGCCTTGCCCGCAAACCAGCGTTGCCGTTTCAGGTACGTTGGCAGCGCCGCTTCCAGGCAGCCGAGCGGCTGGCCTTCGAACAGCGTGTCCCAGCGATCGCCGACGTTGCACGCCGGCAGTTGTCCGGACAACGGCTCCGCTTCGTCACTGGCCCATTCCAGCCGGAACCAGTAGAACGCGTACGGGCCGAGCGTCAGGAAGTAGGGCCACTGGCCGATTGGCGGGAAACGCGTCAGGCCAAAGACTTCGACCGGCGTTTGGCCGCGGAACCGCGACAAGTCCAACTCGGCGCATTGCGAGTACCGCGACAGGTTGGCCACGACCAACAGCGTTTCTTTCCCGTATTGCCGCAGGTAGGCCAAGACCTTGGGATTCTCCGGCGTCAGAAACTCGATCTCGCCCCGCCCGAACGCCGCGTGCTGCTTCCGCAGGCCGATAATCCGCCGCGTCCACCAAAGCATCGAATGCGGGCGGCCCTGCTCGACTTCGACGTTGCGGGAGGCGTAGTGGAACGGCGCATCGATGATCACGGGCAAAAACAAACGCTGGGGGTTGGCCCGCGAAAACCCCGCGTTGCGGTCGTCGTTCCACTGCATCGGCGTCCGCACTCCGTCGCGGTCGCCCAGATAGATATTGTCCCCCATCCGGATCTCGTCGCCATAGTAAACGATCGGCGTGCCGGGCAGCGAGAGCAGCAGGCCGTTCAGCAGTTCCATCTTGCGGCGGTTGTCGCGCAACAGCGGGGCCAGGCGGCGGCGGATCCCGAGATTGACGCGGGCCCGCGGGTCCTCGGCATAAGCCCGGTACATGTAATCCCGCTCTTCGTCGGTGACCATCTCCAGCGTCAACTCGTCGTGGTTCCGCAGGAAGATCGCCCATTGACAAGAGGCCGGGATGGCCGGCGTCTGTTCCAGGACGTCGATGATGGGAAAACGGTCTTCCCGTTCGACGGCCATGAACAGCCGAGGCATCAGCGGGAAGTGAAAATTCATGTGGCATTCGTCGCCGTCGCCAAAGTAGGCCGCGGCGTCTTCCGGCCACTGGTTCGCTTCGGCCAACAGCATCTTGTCGGCGTATTTCTCCTCCACGTGACGGCGGGTCTTGCGGAGAAAAGCGTGGGTCTCCGGCAGATTCTCACAATTCGTCCCTTCTCGTTCGTACAGATACGGCACCGCGTCCAAACGCACCCCATCCACGCCCATGTCCAGCCAGAAGTCGATCGCCTGAAACATCGCCTCGTGGACTTCCGGATTGTCGAAATTCAGGTCCGGCTGGTGGTGGTAAAACCGGTGCCAGAAAAACGCCTGGGCCGCGGGGTCCCACGTCCAGTTCGACGTCTCGAAGTCCTGAAAAATGATGCGGGCTTCCCGGTACCGTTCGTTCGTGTCGCTCCACACGTAGAAGTCGCGCCACTTGTCGCCGGGCCTGGCCCGCCGCGACTTCTGAAACCACTCGTGCTGGTCCGACGTGTGGTTCATGACCATCTCCGTGATCACCCGCAAATCGCGGCGGTGCGCCTCGCGGAGAAAGGTCTCGAAATCGCGGAGGTTGCCGTAGGCCGGATGGATGCGCGTGTAATCCGCGATGTCGTAGCCGTCGTCCCGCAATGGCGACAGAAAGAAAGGCAGCAGCCAGATGGCCGTCACGCCCAGATCCTGGATATAGCCCAGTTTCTCCGTCAGTCCGCGGAAGTCGCCGATCCCGTCGCCTGTCGAGTCAAAAAACGAACGCACGTGCAGCTGATAAATGACTGCGTCTTTGAACCACGTGGGATCGCGTTCCGCGAGCGGCTTGACGATCGCGACCTCTTTTTCCAACGTCCTGATGGCCACACCTTAACCCTTTCTTTCGAGCGACCCCGCGCCGCGTGGGCGCGGGACGCCCCGACCGTTCTCGTGACAAAGGCAACCGTCCGCCCGCCGTGGTTCTGGAAGTCGTGCGCCGACGCTGCCGACGGATTCCGTGCGGCGCGGCTTTCCGCCGCCCCGCCGCAACTTCCCGGCGCCCCGCTCCCAACCACCGCGACGCTCACGGCCTGTTGAAAAAAGCTGGCGCCGAGCTGCATGCGAAAAACTAAAGGAAAAACGGCCACCGAGAGGTGCGCGTCCCCTGGTCCCCTCTTTCAACAGGCTGCTACCCGACGACGTGAAACGCGGAATCCTCCATCATTTTCGCCACCCGTTGCAGAACGTCACAGATCTGACGCTGTTCCGCTTCCGGCAGTCGCCGCAGACCGTCGCAAAAAACGTGAGGAAACAAAGGCCGATCGCTTTCCAGCAACCGCCGCCCCGCCTCCGTAATCGTGATCATCACTTGCCGCCGATCATCCCTGCTCTGCCCTCGCGCCACCCACCCTTGCCGTTCCAGGCGATCCACCACGCCGGTTACCGTGGGTGCGCCCAGATAAGTGTTCTTGGCCAGCGTGCCGATCGGCGCTTGTCCGTGACGAGCCAACTCTTTCAACACGCTCAGTTGTGGGCCCGTCAGATTGTGGTCGCGCAACAGGGCGCGCGAATGTACGTCCAGGGAATGCGCAATGCGTCGTAGGGACTCGAACACCAACCGTTCCACGTCCATATTGCTACTTTCAGGTATGCGTTCGCCTGCCAAGACGCGCTCAAGTGCCAAAGCACGCCGCCAATTCTAACCTGCAAAATATCTGCTTGCAACAGGAAATATTGTTGTTAGAATAATTCCACTTCGATGCAAACGCAGTGTTAGCGGGCTGGTTCGGAGGCCGAAACGGTCTGGCTGAAACCGATGTTGGGTTTCGAGCGTCTTAAGCCGTGGCCTGCCAAGGCTGCCTTGCGGGCACCAACAGAACGGAGTCCGTCATGAACGACGTATTGACCTTGATCTTGGCTGGCGGGCGGGGGACGCGTTTGGAGCCGCTGACCATCGATCGCAGCAAGCCAGCCGTGCCGTTTGGAGGCATGTATCGGATTATCGATTTTACGCTGTCCAATTGCATCAACAGCGGCTTGCGGCGGGTCCTCCTGCTCACGCAGTACAAGGCTGCCAGCCTGGACCGCCACATCGACGCCGGCTGGAAGTTTCTGTACCGCGAGTTGAACGAGTTTATCGACGTCGTTCCGCCTCAGCAGCGTGTCGGCGACAATTGGTACCGCGCCACGGCAGACGCGGTCTATCAGAACATCTACACGCTGGAGCGATACAATCCGGAGTACGTGCTGATCCTGTCGGGGGATCAGGTCTACAAGATGGACTACCGTCCGTTGCTTGCTCAGCACATGGCGTCGGGGGCGTTTGCGACGCTGGCCTGCGTGCCGATGGAGTTGGAGCATAGCCGCGAGTTTGGGGTTGTCGAAGTGGATGATGCTTGGCGCGTGCGGAAGTTCATCGAGAAACCGGCCCATGCCGCGCCGATGCCCGACGATCCACAACGGTTTCTCGCTTCGATGGGCGTGTACGTCTTCAAGGCCCACGAACTGTACAATTTGCTGTGTGATGATGCCAACCTGACGGACAGCACGCACGACTTTGGGACAGACGTTCTGCCGGCAATCATTGACACGCATCGGGTCCAGGCGTATCCCTTCCGCGATCCGGCTACGGGGGCCAGGCAGTATTGGCGCGACGTGGGGACGATCGACGCCTACTATGAAGCCAACATGGACCTCGTGGCCGTGAAGCCCGAACTCAATCTCTACGATCAGGACTGGCCGATCCGCACGTACGTGCCGCCTTATCCTCCGGCGAAAACGGTGTTCGCCACGACGAAAGGGCCGGAGCGGCGGGTGGGCGAGTTGATGGAAAGCGTTGTCGGCAGCGGTTCGATCATCTCCGGAGGCCGCGTCAAGCATTCGCTGCTGTCTTGCGATGTGCGGGTGAACAGTTGGGCGGAAGTCGAGGATTCCATTCTTCTCGAAGGCGTCGAGATCGGCCGCCATGCCAAAGTCCGGCGGGCCATCATCGACAAACACGTGCGGATTCCCGCCCACGTACGCGTCGGCTGGGACCGCGACGAGGACCTCCTGCACGGGTGCACGATCTCGGATTCCGGGATCGTCGTCGTTCCCAAACAGTTTGAGCTGAAACTCGAGAAAATCGAGATCCGCGCGCCGACCTGAAAACGCAAAGCCTTCCATGCTGGCAGCAACGCCAAACGGGATTTCGGCACCTTTCCGCGTCGTTGATGAAGTCACGGTTTCGGTGCTGGGGTCTGGCTTACAGAATTCAATTTTGGCCGAGTTTGTTGCCAGCCACGTCGTATGACTCTGCTCGGCCAAAATTGAATTCTGTAAGCCTGACCCCATTTCGCGCGACCGTGCCATCCTGGACAGCGACTTTCCGTGGCTGTTTCCCGTTTGGTGCTAGGATCGTGCGTGCCAAGCCCGCATGCAGCCCCTGCAAGAAGCGGCGGGCCAGCGTTTCTCCTGCCCTCTTTCGCCGCCGATTCGCGGGAAAAACCGCGGCGGCGCATGTTGACCAGGGCGTTTTGTGGTTACAATCGCAAAGTGACCATCGTTCTGGTCAAGCCTGTTCCGGCCTGCACCGACGGCTTCGGGAAGTGTTACCGTTTCGACCCCGTTTTCGCGAAGGTTGATCCACGCCATGTCCGACGCACTACGTCTCCGCATCTTTGCCGAATTGGACTCGGTCGTCCTGATCGATCCCCATACGCACATCAACGCCCTTCAGCCGGCGTCGTCCACCTTGGCCGACATCCTGGGGTATCACTACTACACCGAGTTGGCTCACTCGGCGGGAATGCCCAAGGAGCAAGTAGAAGAGGCGGGCCTGGATCCCAAGGAGAAATGCGGGCGGCTATTCGCCAACCTGGCGCCGCTGCAGAACACCGTCCAGTACAGCTGGTTTTTGGAACTCGCCCAGGCCTTCTTCGGTTTCCAAGGCGACCGGATCTCGGCCGATAACTGGGAGCCGTTGTACGACGCGGCGTGCGCGAAGCAGGCTTCCGAAGACTGGGCCGGTCAGGTGCTGGAGCAGAGCAAGCTGCAGGCGGTGTTTCTGACGAACGAGTTCGACGACCCGCTGGAAGGCTTTGACACCGCCGTGTACATCCCCTGCCTGCGGACGGATGATCTGGTGTTTCACTTGGCCAGGCCGGATGTCCGCGAGCGGTTGGAGGATGTGTCCGGCGTCTCCGTCGGCGATGCCGGTTCGCTGCGGGCGGCCCTCGGGAAACGGTTCGAGCATTTCAAATCCAAAGGCGCGAAAGCCTGCGCCATCAGCCTGCCCCCGGACTTCTCGCCCGCGAGGATCTCGCCGGGGCGGGCCGACACGGCGATCCAGGAGATCGGCAAGCGGGGCACGGACGCAGCCCTGTCTCATCAGCAGGCGCTGTCCCAATTCGTCTTCTGGACGCTGGCTGAATTCTGCACCGAATTCCACTTGCCCTTTGACCTGATGATCGGCGTCAACCGCCGCGTCTATGAAGCGGGCGTGTACCAGGGACAGGACTTGTACGACAGCCGCGTGTCGCTGATCCAGTACCGGGAGCTGTTCAACGCCTTCCCCCAGGTGACCTTTCCGGTCTCCGTCCTGGCCAGCGTCACCAATCAGGAACTGACCAGCTACGCCTGGATCTTTCCCAACGTCGTGACGCAGGGCCACTGGTGGTATTCGAACACGCCGGCGTTCATCGAGCGGGATTTGTCGGCGCGTCTGGAAGTGGTGCCGCAGACGAAGCAGATCGGCTACTACAGCGACATGTACAAGCTGGAATTCGCGTTGCCCAAGTTCCGCATGTACAAACGGGTGTTGGCCAAAGTGCTGGCGGAACGGTTTGTCGTCGACCGCGGTTGGAGCGAAGAGCGGGCAATCGCCCTCGGCAAGTGCGTGCTCCGCGAGAACGTCGACCGCGTGTTCGGCTTGGGAAAGGGGTACGCCGTCGAAGATCTGCTGTTCGCGTGAGGCCGGCCAAGCCGGCAGGCGCGGCCGCGCTGCGGCGGGAGCCGAAGGTGACCGGTCGAATGCCAGGTCTGGGTCTGACATTTCGCCTCGTGAGGCTGGGCGCCGATCTGTTGTTGCCGCCCGCCTGTAATTTCTGCGGCGCCGAATTGCCTTCGCTTGCCGAGTCGCCGTTGTTTTGTTCCGCCTGCCGCCAGGCCTTCCAGGCGTTGCCGGTCGCGGTATGCCGGCGCTGCGCGGCGCCCGTGCCCGCGGATCACCGGGAAGACGATTGTCCGCGGTGCCGAAACCGCCGTTATCAGTTCCAGGCCGCCGTGGCGCTGGGCGTGTATCAGGGGGCGCTCCGGGAAGCCGTGATTCGGATGAAGCAAAGCGCCCAGGAGCCGCTGACGCTGTCGATGGGATATCTGCTGGCCGACCGGGTCCGCGAGGTCCTGGCGGCCTCGTTGCCGGATTTGCTCGTTCCGATTCCGGCGTACTGGCTGAAGCGGGTCTGGCGCGGCGTCAACAGCCCGGATCTGCTGGTCGAAACGATGGCCCGGCGGCTTCGCCTGCCGTCGGCAAATGACCTGATCCGGTGTCGCCGCCGCACGCAGAAGCAAGGAACGCTGTTGCCCTCGGAACGGGCAGCCAACGTGCGAGACGCATTCGCGTTCAATTCGGACTATGATATAGTGGGCAGTCACGTGTTGTTGGTCGACGATATCATGACCACGGGTTCCACGGCCAGTGAGGCCGCCCGCACACTGCGCCGCGCCGGAGTCGCACGGGTGACCGTGGCCGTGGTTGCTCGCGGTGTCGGGCTTGCGCAACGGCAGTTGTGAGTGTCCCGGTGGGTGAATGGCCTTTTTAGCAATGTCCCGACAGAGATGCCTGTGAGCGATCAAGTCACCCAGAGCGAAGGACCGGCGCCGCGACGGCGACCGTTTCGCCGTGCCGTGCTGCACGGACTGGGCGTCGTTCTGCCGCCCCTGCTGACGATCGTCGTCTTTCTCTGGGCCTGGAACCTGATTTCGGCGTACGTCCTGGCGCCTGTCGAAAACACCGCCCGGCGTCTGATCGTGGCCGCGATTTGGGATGTGCGCGTCAAGCCGCCCGAGGCCGCTCGCATCAAGTCCTACCAGGAGTTGCGCAGCGGCGAGTGGATTCCGCATCACGTCCACGAGGTGGTGAAGGCCAGCCCCAAGGCGGATGTTCCCCAGACGGCCCAGGCCTGGTTCGAACGCTATGTGGACCTGGTGTACCTGCGGCGGACGACGGTCTTGCCCGTGTTTCTGGCCGTGTTCGTACTGGTCATGTATCTCCTCGGCAAGTTCTTCGCCGCCGGCATCGGCCGCTGGATCTGGAGTCTGTTCGAAGGCCTGATCGAACGTGTGCCGCTGGTCCGGAATGTGTATTCGTCCGTCAAGCAGGTGACGGACTACGTGTTCGACGAGCGGCGGATTGGATTCAACCGCGTGGTGGCGGTCGAATACCCGCGCCGCGGCACGTGGGCGATTGCGTTCGTGACCGGCGAGGGAATTCTCGACGTTTACGCGGCGGCCAACGAACCGATGCTCAGCCTTTTGATCCCCACGTCGCCGGTGCCGGGCACCGGTTTTACGGTCATGGTCCGGAAAAGCGAGGTGCTGGACCTGAATATGACGGTCGATCAGGCCCTGCAGTACCTCGTCAGCTGCGGCGTGGTCGTCCCGCCCCAACAGCAGCGCGAAGAGCTTGCGGAATCCGTTCCGTCCGGTGTCGCGACTGGCCGACACGTTTGGAATGCCAGCTAGGAGCGTGTTGCCGATGCCCACCGAACCAGCTCACCCGGCGGCGCGCTTGCCGAGTCCCAAGGCCCCGTCCGGGCGCGGCCAGACGGCCCCGCGGCGGTTGCGGTTGGGAACCCGCGCCAGCGTCTTGGCCCGCTGGCAAGCCGATTGGGTCGCGGCGGCCTTGGCCCAACTGGGCGTGCCGGTCGAGCTGGTTCACGTCTCGACTCACGGCGACGTCTCATCCCGGCCGCTGGGGGCCATCGGCGGACAGGGGGTTTTTACCAAGGAATTGCAGCGGGCCTTGCTGGACGGCGCCGTCGACTTGGCCGTCCACAGCCTCAAGGATCTCCCCACCGAACGCCCGGCGGGCCTGGCCCTGGCCGCTGTGCCCGAACGTGAGAGCGTACGGGACGTCCTGGTCTCGCACGTTGTCGACGGGCTCGACGCTTTGCCGCCCGGCGCCCGCATCGGGACCGGCAGTAGTCGCCGCCGGGCGCAGTTGCTGCACGCGCGGCCCGATCTCCAGGTTTCCGAAATTCGCGGCAACGTGGACACCCGCCTGCGGAAGCTGGACGAGGGCCAGTACGAAGCCATTGTCCTGGCCGAAGCGGGCCTGAAGCGTCTGGGGCTGAGCGCACGCATCACTCAAATCCTGCCCCTGGAACGAATGCTGCCTGCCGTCGGGCAGGGCGCGCTGGGCGTCGAAGCCCGCCGTGACGACGACGCCGTCCTGCAGACGCTGACGCAACTGGATCACCCCGGCACGCGCTGGGCGGTGCTGGCGGAACGAGCGTTGCTGGCGGCGCTCGACACCGGCTGCCTGGCCCCCGTCGGCGCTTGGGCCCGCGTCCAGGGCGATGGCCTCCAGTTGGACGCCGTCGTGCTCAGCCCCGACGGGCGCGAACGCCTGGCCGCCTCGTCGGCCGGCCCGCCCCAACAGGCCGAGTCCCTGGGGCGGGCAGTGGCCGCCGAACTGCTGGCTCGCGGCGCCTCGCAGCTGATCGCGGCTTCGCGGCGAAGCCCGTGAAACCGCGTTTCGTCGCGGTTACCAGCCGTCTTACCCCGCGCCGCTGCCGGCGCCGCTGCCGGCGCTGCTGGCAGTCGCTGCCAAAGCCATTTGCGCGTTTTTTCTCGGCCGGCCGCAAACTGGCCTTGATGCGATCTGCCGCAATTCCTAGCATCCCCCACGCTTATCTTGCCATCTTGTCTGTTTCTCCCACGCGCCGGCGTCGGGAAGAGGACTTGGTTCTGTTCGTCGCTTGGCAGGTGAACACGGTGGTTCCAATACGACGGTTTTTTCAGCAACTGGCTGCATCCCTGGCAGTGCGATACAGCGCTCTGGCGGCGTTGCTCTTGCTCGCTCTCTGGGGCTGGATCAGCATTGGCGCGGAAGGCGGTTCGTACGATGCCTTTCCGTTGCGTCACAAGACAGCGGCCGATGTCGAACCGTTGCTGACGCCGTTGCTCAGCAGTCTCCAACCGCCGCCCCACGTCATCGTAGACTCGCAGGGGAACCAGATTCTGGTCCGCGGCTCGGAGCAGGCTCGCAAAATCGTGCGGCAATTCGTCGACTCGGTCGATCGCCCGTCGGCCAGCGTTTCGGGCCGGACCACAGCCCGGACGACGGCGCCATCGCAGTCGGCCACGCCCGTCGTCCGCGCCTATCCGGTCCCCCGGAACCAGCTAGCGGAAGTGGCGGCCAGACTGGAAGCCCGTTTTCGCACTCGCCCCGACGCCCGCCTGACGACGGACCCGGACACGTCTCAAGTCGTCGTGCTGGCGCCGCCCGATGTCCAGGCGCAGGTTGCCGGCGAGCTGAACCGTCCGCTGGAACAAGGTTCAACGGCTGCCGCCGGCGTGCCGGCGGTCCTGCCGGTGCGCCGGGCTGAAACCTCGCTGCAACTGACACGGGTGCCGCTGGCCCGCGTCGAATTGCAACTGCGGCAGATGCTCGGTTCCCGCCTGGAACCGCGTCCGCAAGGTCGGAACGACGGCCCCGACTTCGTGCTGGTCAAAGGCACGCGGCGCGCGGAACTGTTTTTGGACCGGGCGAGGAACACCGTGCATCTGCTCGGCGACCCACCGCTGGTCGCTCAAACCGCGCATCTGCTGGCCGCCCTGGACGTGACCGAACCCGTCCCCGGAGTGACTCAGCAAGCGACCCGGATCATCCCGCTGCAGCGGGCGGACCCGGCCAAGGTCCAAGAAGCGGTGGACGCCTTGCGTCAAGAGCCAAGGACGGCTCCGCCCACGCGGACGAAGCCCGGAGCCGCCGACACGAGCCAGCAACCGGCGCGTCTGCCGGTCCGCCTGGTCCAGTTCGCAGAGCCCGCTGACGCCGGCGCGCCGCCGGGGGCCGGCGAGCCGGAAGCCCGCCGCATTCCTGCGCCGCAGGAAGAAGAAATGGCCGAGCCCGCGCGGCAGGAGCAACGGCTGCGGCAATTGGGAGACAATGTCGAGATCGAAACGCTGCCCGACTTGGACGTGATCATCCTGCGCGGCCGCGATCCGGACGTCGACGAGGTGGCGCGGATCATCGCCGAATTGGAGCGGTTGAGCGCCGAGACGATCCCGGAAATCCACATCCACAGCCTCCGCTACGTCCACTGCCTGAACCTGGTCCAGATCATCGACCTGGTAGTCCAGGACTTGATCGGCGGCCGTCAGGGCAAAATCCACATCACGCCGCTGGTCAAGCCCAACGCCGTGCTGCTGATCGGCTGGGGTGAAGCGGTCACGGCCATGAAGGAGTTGATCGACAAGCTGGACACGCCGGTCTCGCCCGAATCGCAGATCCGCGTCTATCGCCTGCGGCACGCCCCCGCGACGTCGGTCCAGCAGACGATCCAACAGGCGTTTCCTACGCCGCAGGGCTTGGCCCCGCGCGTCCAATCCACTGTCGATACCCGGACCAACGCGTTGATCGTCCGCGCCTCGCCCGGCGATCTGGCCGAAGTTGATCTGCTGATCAGCCGCCTCGATCACGGCGGCAGCGCCGCGGTCCGGCAGGCCCGAATCTTCAAACTCAAGAACACGCTGGCCGCGGATCTGGCCGGCACGCTGCAAAACGCCATCAGCGCCGCTGCGGGCGGCATCGGCGACCAGGCCTCCGCGGTGCTGGAACTGCTGACGGCCGACGTCGCCAGTCAGAAACTGATCAAGTCCGGCCTGCTGCAGGACGTGATCGTCACCCCGGACCCGCACACTAACTCGCTGCTGGTGACGGGGCCGGCCGACAGCATGGATCTGTTGGCGGCCCTGATCGAGCAGCTGGATACGCCCACGGCGGTGGCCCAGATCAAGGTGTTCAAGATCGTCAACGGGGACGCCAACAGCCTGATCGAGATGCTCCGTATTCTGCTGCCGGCCCAGGCCACCGTGGCCGGGCCGCAATTGGCAGGCGCCGAAGGGGAAACGAACCTGGTGCCCGTCCGCTTCTCGGTCGACCTCCGCACCAACAGCATCATCGCCACCGGCTCGCAGGACGATCTGGCGATTATCGAGGCCCTGCTGCTGCGGCTGGATGAAGAGGACGTCGAACAGCGCGTGAACACCGTCTATCGCCTGAAGAACGCGCCGGCCGGAGACGTGGCGACGGCCATCAACGAGTTCCTCCGCAGCGAGCGCATCGTGACGCAGGCCGCGCCGGGATTGCTCAGCCCCTTCGAACAGATCGAACGCGAAGTGATCGTGGTGCCCGAGCCGGTCAGCAATTCGCTGATCATCAGCGCCACGCCGCGGTTCTCGGAAGAGATCCAGAAAATCGTGGAAGACTTGGATAAACAACCGCCTCAAGTGCTGATCCAGGTGGTGATCGCGGAAATCGAACTCGACAACGTGGATGAATTCGGGATCGAGTTGGGATTGCAGGATTCGCTGCTGTTCGACCGTAGCCTGTTGAGCGGCCTGGAGACGATTACCAGGACGGTGAATGAAATCGGGGAAGGCGGGGCTGTCGTGACGACGACGGAAGACGTGATCGTCGCGGCCGCGAACTCGCCGGGTTTCGACTTTAACAACGGAAAGCCCTTGGGAAACGCCGGCAGCGAGCGCGCGTTTACCCGGTCCAGCAGCGTAGGCTCGCAGGGCACGTCGTTCTTCAACGTGGGGCGAGTCAACAACGAATTGGGATACGGCGGCTTGGCGCTGTCGGCCTCCAGCGAAAGCGTCAGCATCTTGATCCGCGCCTTGCAGCACTCGCGGCGGATGGAGGTCCTGGGGCGGCCCCAAGTGATGACGCTGGACAATCAGCCGGCGTTCATCCAGGTGGGAGAGCGCGTCCCGCGGATTTCGGGCTCGCGGTTCGACGGGCGCGTGCAGACCAACGACATCGAATACGAGAACACGGGCTTGATCCTCGGCGTCACCCCGCGAATCAGCCCCGATGGCATGGTGGTCATGGAAATCGACGCGGAGAAATCCCGCGTGGGAGACGAGACCTCGGGGATTCCGGTCTCCGTGGTCGAGGGCCGGGAAATCCGTTCGCCGCGGATCACCGTCACCATGGCGCAGACCACGGTCAGCGCCAGCGACAAGGAAACCATCGTGCTGGGCGGATTGATCACCAAGGAAAAGGAAGTCATTAAACGCCGCGTGCCCTTCCTGTCGGACATTCCGGTCCTGGGACATCTGTTCCGCTACGACGGCGAGGAGTCCCGCCGGTCGGAACTGCTGATCTTCCTGACCCCGCACGTCGTCCGCTCGCCCGAGGACATGGAACGCATCAAACAGACAGAGGCGGCGCGAATGAGTTGGTGCCTGGCGGATGTCCACGAGATCCATGGCCCGACCGGATTGTTCGAGGACGCCAACGGCGGCTGTCTGGTGGGCGACGGCCAAGTGGTCTTTCCGGACACCAACCCGGAAGGTCGCCAGCCGGGTGAGTTCTCGCCGGCGCCGGTTCCGCTCGATCAGCTGCCGCTTTCGCCGAACCTCCAGCAGTTGCCCGCGCCGGCCGAGCCGCCGGCGGAACCTCCGGCAGCGCCGCCAGATGCCGCGGCCGCGCCTGTGCCTTGAGGAGCCGCAACGAACGATGATGCAACCGAACGCAATCTGCCGCCGCAGCCGACGCAGGGTGGAATTCACTCCATCCAGGATGCCGCACGAATTCGCCCCCGCGAAGCGAGCGCATCTGAGCCTCTGGCTCCTCAGCTTGCTGCTGGCCCTCACGGGCTGCGCCAAACTGGATCTGGGCGAGCCCTTCACGCTGTGGAAGTCCGAGCCCCAACCGCAAACGCCCGACAGCCTGGCTGCGGTCTGGACGGAAACCACGCTGCATCAACCCGGCAAGCCAGTGGTCCGCGGGTTCGGCGGGAGAATCCTGTTCCATGGCAGCGACCGGCAGCAAGCGGTTCCGGTCGAAGGCCGGGTGGTCGTCTACGCTTACGACAACGACCGGCCAAACCCGGCCGACCCGGCCCCGGACAAAAAGTATGTCTTTCCGGCCGACAACCTCACGGCGCATCGGAGCGAATCAAGCCTGGGACCTTCCTACAACTTCTGGCTGCCCTGGGATCAGGCGGGCGGTCCGCAGCGGCGGATCAGTCTGCTGACGCGGTTCGAAGACCAGAGCGGCAAGATCGTCATGTCGCAAATGGCGCACGTGACGCTGCCCGGACCGGTTGCCCAGCCGCCAAGCGATGCCGGATTGTCGCAAGCCCCCCGGATCGATCAGGCACCCGGCGCAACGCTGGGCATCCAACGGGCGTCTTACGAGGCGCCGGCGACGCCGGCCCACCAAGCCGAACGCCCGCAGCAGTCTCCAACGATGCGGTCCGTGACTATCGATGTAGCACCGCGCCAAGCCAGCCGGCTGCTCTCGGCGGCGGGCAGCGGGACAAGTCCGCAAGGAGCGCAACGTGAGGTCGGTCCGTCGCCCGGATCGAATTCGACGGAGGCGGCCGCCGGAGCAGGATCCGTCAGTCTGGGACCTGTGGCGCCGCTGGAGCCGGCGGGTCAGCAGGCCGCACCACCAGCTGGTTTTGCACCGACACAATTCCCGGCTCAAACCGCATCAGCAACTCGGCCAACTTACGATCCCGTGCGGAGGGAACCTCGCCGCGTAGAATCGCTTCACCGCCTGCCACCGACACCTCGATCCGGCTGGTCCCAACCCGAACCGACGCCGCCTCCAGGCAACGCGTCAGCCGTTCGTTGACGACCGTCGGCGTTTCAGACGCAAACTCGAAGCCGATCCTCAGACGCGGGGCATTCATCGGCACTCGCGGCGCGGTGACGGCGTCGGCCGTCTGATTTGCATCCGCCGTCAACTGGCCGACCGACTCGTCGATCGCCGAACGGATCTCTTCGGCGTCCGCCCCCGCCTGCTCGCTGCCCACAAACCGCCGCGTGTCGACCGAACCCGCGCCGACAAAATCCGACGTCGTGCGGTTCCCGCGGACAAACCTCGCTTCCTCGCTCATCAGCGACGCCGTCCCCTCGCCAGGGGCAGGTTTGGCCGCCGCTGTCGTCCGAGCCGCTGTCGTCCTCGCCGCCGTCGTCCTCGCCGCCGTCGTCCGACCGGCCGCCGCAGGCGCGGCCTGCCGCGACACCGACCGGCCCAGGGTTCGCTCGCCAAACAACTGCGCCCACGCACCCTGCGCACACAGCAACGACGTAGCCATCGCAAGGCCAATCAAGACGGTTTTTCGTGTCATCTGCGCGTATCCTGTCGAGGGTAACAGATGTATCGTCTTTTCAGTATACCCAGCGGGTCACTTCGCGGCCAAGTTCCCAACTATCTGAGTTTACCAATCGTGTGAATCAGGGTATCTTGGGAAGAGGGCGTAAGTTTGTGTCCTGCCCAGAATAGAGACGGTTCACACCGCACGCAATCGCCATTGGCTCGCTGAACCGACTGCCCACGGCGACCGCGTGTCGCACCGGACGCCGTCGTCACCCGCCAGCGGGTACCTGGCTCCGGGTTAAACGAATTTGACCATCCGACGTTTTGCTGCTTTGCTCAGGAGGCATACTGCCGTGGAACATGCAAACCTCGTAACGCCGATCAGCCGTCGGTGGTTGCTAGTGACGCTGCTCGCACTCGCCCCAACTACTGCCGCGTGGGCTCAAGCCGAAACGCCACCAGCCCCGGCAGTCCCGACGGCTCCTGCCGCCGAAGCCCCCAAGCCCGCCGAGCCCGCGCCAGCGCCGACTCCCGAAGCCCCCAAGCCGGCCGAGCCCGCGCCAGCGCCGACTCCGGAAGCGCCCAAGCCGGCCGAGCCCGCGCCAGCGCCGACTCCCGAAGCGCCCAAGCCGGCTGAGCCTGCGCCTACGCCGACTCCGGAAGCGCCCAAGCCGGCCGAGCCTGCGCCAGCGCCGACTCCCGAAGCCCCCAAGCCGGCTGAGCCTGCGCCTACGCCGACTCCGGAAGCGCCCAAGCCGGCCGAGCCCGCGCCTACGCCGACTCCGGAAGCCCCCAAGCCGGCCGAGCCTGCGCCAGCGCCGACTCCGGAAGCGCCCAAGCCGACCGACGCGGAGCCTGCGTCTACTTCCGAGGCAAAAGCCGGAGCGTCGAAACGCAGAGCTCCGAAGGATGCGGCAGAGGCCGAGGCCGACGTCAAGGAAAAGCAACTGCGTTTCACGTTCCGCTACCAGCGTTGGGCGGACGTGCTGGAATGGTTTGCGGAGCAAGCCGATCTGTCGCTGGTCATGGACGCTCCGCCTCCGGGCAGCTTCAACTACTCCGATAGCCGCGAATACCCGGTGTCCGAGGCGCTCGATTTGCTGAATAGCGTGTTGTTGACCAAAGGCTATACGCTCATCCGCCGCGAACGCATGCTGACCCTGATCGACTTGTCGGGGGAATTTCCCGAAGGGTTGATCCCCAAAGTCACGGTGGAGGAAGCAAAGAAACGCGGCAAACACGAATTGGTGACCGTGGAGCTGGACATGGGGCGGCGCGAGCCCGACATGGTCACGGCGGCCGTACAGCCGCTGTTGGGGCCGTACCACAAGCTGCTCGCCGTCGCCCCGACCAAACAGCTGTTCGTCACCGACCGGGCGGGCGTCGTCAGCGAGGTGAGCAAGGTCGTCGAATCCCTGCCCGAGCGCAAGTCGGAGCCGCCGGCGCCTCCGCCACCCAAGCCCGAGCCGAAAGAACTGAAGATCTATCCGATCGACAAGGCGAATCCGGAAGCGCTGATGGCGATCCTGGAGAAGCTCGTTGCCGGGGCTCAACTCGTGTACGATCCGAACCTGAACCAGTTGGATGCCCACGCGACGGCGACCCAGCACACCGTGATCCAGGCGATCCTGGATCAGGTCAACTCCGCGGCTGCCGTGGAGCGTGAGCGGCGCGTCGACGTGTACCGACTGGATCCGCCGGCCCCCGAGTCCGGGGCGGGGGCGAAACTCGTCGAGGCGTTCAAAGCGATCGTCCCCAAGGCGACGGTGTCGATCCAGGAAGACGGGGCGGCGATGATCGTCTGGGCCTCGCCTGCGGAGCACGAGACGATCAAGGCCGCGATGAGCAAACTGGGCGGCGGATTCTCCGGCGATCCCCTGACGTCGCCCCAGTTGGAAATGTACCGGCTGACGCGGGTGGACCCGACCAAGCTGATCGAGATGCTCGAAAAGCTGGTCCCCGATGCCAAACTGAGCTACGACGAGCGGTCCCGCAGCCTGATCGCGCTGGCCAAGCCGTCCGACCAGCAGGCGATCCGGGCGACGCTGGAACAGGTGCAAGCCGAGGGCGACGCCCAACGCTCCAACCCGCCGCGATTCGAGACGTACGACGTCCGCACGGGAGGAACCGCAGCGGCGAGCGACGCGATGATCGCTCAAGTCCAGCCGCTGGTGCCGGAGGCCAAACTCACGTTCGATGCGAGAACGAACCGGCTGGTGGTCTACGGCACGGAGCAAGAGCAGCAACTGGTCAAAGCGGCCCTGGAGAAACTGGGGATGGAGAAGGCCGCGGCGGACGGCCGCACCATGGAAGCGTACCCGTTGGACGGGGCCGATCTGACCGCCACCCAGACGCTTCTCCAGCAGTTGGTCCCCCTGGCCGAATTCACACCGGACGCCACGCAACAGCGGCTGTATGCGCTGGCCGCGGCGGCCGATCACGAACGGATCAAGACCACGCTGGAAAAACTGCGTCCGAACCCGGCCGATCCGCAGGCGCCGCAGCTGCGGTTCTATCCCTTCGAGTTGGAGCCGCCGGCCGACGTCCTTGACCTCCTCGCCAAAATTGCCCCGCAGGCGAAAATCACGGTCGACAAGAACAACGAACGCCTGATGGTCGTGGCGCCGCCCACCAGTCAAACAGCCGTCGAAACCGCGTTCCAGCAGTTCCAGAAGGAAAAGCCGGCCAAGGGCAAACCGGAACTGGCGACCTACCCGCTGAAATCCGCCACGGCCACGGGAATGGCGGAGGGACTGCAGACTCGCTATCCCCAGGCGCAAATCGTGCTCGACGCGACGGCCAAGCGGCTGCTGGTCTGGGCCTCGCCGGAAGACCATGCGTTGCTCAAGGCGGAGATCGAGAAGCTGCAGGCCGAGCCGGCAGCCGAACAGCAGCCTCAGTTCGAGATCCACGAGCTCCGTCCCGGCGCAGCCGCAACTGTCGAGACCGCGGTGACGCAACTGCAAAGCGTGGTGCCGGAAGCCAAGATCACGGCCGATGCACGGGCCAATCGGCTGATCGTCTACGGCACGGCGGAAGAGCAACAACGGGTCAAGGCCGCGCTGGACAAGTTGGGGCTGGCCAAGGCGGCCGAGGACGACCGCACGATGGAAGCGTATCCTCTGGCCGGGGCCGACCTGACCGCCACGCAGACGCTGCTTCAGCAAATGACGCCGCTGGCCGAGTTCACCGCCGACGTCACGCAACAGCGTCTGATCGTCGTCGCCTCGGCGGCCGATCACGAGCGGATCAAGACCACCCTGGAGAAACTGCGGCCGAACCCGGCCGATCCGCAAGCGCCGCAACTGCGATTCTATCCCTTCGAGCAGACGCCGCCGCCCGAAGTTCTCGAACTGCTGGCCAAAGTCGACCCGCAAGCGAAAATCACCGTCGATGCCGACAACGAACGCTTGATGGTGCTGGCGCCGGCGAACAGTCAAACGGCGATCGAAACCGCCTTCCAACAGTTCCAGAAGGCTACGCCGGCCAAGGGGGAACCGGAACTGGCCACGTACACGATCACGTCGTCGGATCCAGCCAGTCTGTTGGAGTTGCTGAAGGCCCGCTATCCCAAGGCCCAGCTCGTCCTGGACGCCCCGAATAAACGGCTGCTGGTCTGGGCGCCGCCCGAAGAGCAAGCCGAGTTGGCGACATCGATCAAGACGCTGGAAGCGGCGCCGGCCGCAGAGGACCAACCGCGCTTCGAGTCGTATCCGTTGCACGGTTTTGCGACCGCTGCCGAAGCCAGCACTTTGCTCGCGTCGCTGCAGCCGCTGGTGCCCAACGCCCGTTTTACGAACGACAGTAAAGTCAAGAACCTGATCGTCTGGGCGGCGGAAAAGGAACACGAGATCGTCCGCCGCGCCCTGGAGCGGCTCGGCCAGGGCCAGGCTCCCCAGAACACTCCCCAGCTGGAAATCCACCGCCTGGTCAAAGTCGACGCCGACACTACGCTGGCCCTGCTGCAGAAGCTGACGCCCGACGCCCAACTGACCTTGGACGCCAAGAGCAACAACCTGATCGCCCTGGCCGTTCCGGCGGACCAGCAACTGATCCGCGCCACGCTGGAACAGTTGCAGCCCGGCTTGAGCGGCGACGCCGGGCCCGCCGTCCGCTTCCATCCGCTGGTGCGCGAACCGGCCGAGGGCCTGCTGAGCATCCTGAAGCAAATGGTGCCGGCCGCCGAAGTGACGCCGGACGCGGAGAACAAACGCCTGATCGCGGTCGCCACGGCGGCGGATCATGAGGCGATCCAGAAGATCATCGAGCAGTACGAGTCCAGCACGCCGCCCGAAGAACCTCGCAAGCTGGCCGTGTATCCCGTCACGGCGGCCCAGAAGAAACGCTTCGAGGCCGTCCTGCCGTCGCTGCAGACCGAAATGCCGGGGCTGCAATTGCTCAGCGCCGACGATCCCGGAGCGTTGACCGTCTGGGCCCGGCCCAGCGAACAACTCAAAATCGCCGAACTGATCCAGCAGTTGAAGCAAGACGTGCCGGAGACCGAACAGCTGCAGTTGGTCGCCTACACGTGTGCCGTGGCCGACCCCACGACGATCTCGACGTTCGTGACCACTCTGTTTCCGGACGCCAAGTTCGTGGTTGACGCCAAGTCGCGGCGAATCCTGGTCTGGGCTCGGCCCGAGGACCATGAAAAAATCAAGCCCGCGTTGGAACAACTGGGCAGCGGTGCTGCGGCGGGTGATTTCCAGCCGCAGTTCCAGGCCTATTCGCTGTCCAAAGTGGACCCCACGGTGGCGGTGCCTCTGCTGCAAGAGCAACTGCCCGACGCCAAAATCGTCGCCGACGCGACGTCCAAGCGGGTCCTGGTGTGGGCTAGTACGGCGGACCACGTGGTGATCGCCAAGGCGATCGAGCAACTGCAATCGGGAGCGGACGACCAGTACAAACCGCGACTGGTGGTCTATCCGCGCGGCGAGGCCGACCCGCAGACGCTGCTGCAGATGCTCACCAGCCTCGTCCCTACGGCCCGTCTGGCCGTCGATGCCCAGACCGGCGGTTTGGCCGCCTGGGCCACGCCCGACGACCAGGAAACGATCCGCAAGGCCGTCGAAGAAATGTCCAAGGAAGAAGTGACGGCCTCCAAGCCGACCACCAAAGCGTACACGCTGCAGCACATCACGGCGACGGCGGCCCTGCCGGTTCTGACGGCGGCGGTGCCCACCGCGAAAGTCTCAGTCGGCGCCGACGACAGCCAGGTCGTGGCCGTCGCCCGGCCGCGCGAACACCAAATGTTGCAGGCCATCCTGCAGGAGATCGACGGGGAAGGCGCGGCGGCAACCAAATCGACCGTCGCGATCTACAAGCTGGAATACAAGTCCTCGAGCACGTCCGTGCTGTACGCCCTGAGCGTGTTCCGCTCGGCGTTCCCGAAAGCCAGTTTCACGCTGGGCTCCGACCCCGGCGAATTCGTCGCCTGGGCCTCGGCCAAGGACCACGAGGGCATCCAGGCCCTGGTCGATCGGCTGAACACGCCGCCGGCCCCCGAACATGCCCCCAAGGTCGCGCTGTATCCACTCAAAAACATCACCGCCACCAGCGCGCTCCCCGTGCTGCAGGCCGCCGTGCCGCGGGCGACCTTCACCGCAGACCCCGCCGACCCGCAACGGCTCACCGCTTCGGGCCGCCCCACGGAACACGAAATGATCAAGACGGTCCTGGCGGCGATCGACGTCGAAGGCGAGCCCGGCAGCCAGCCTTCGGTCGTCGTGTACCAGTTGAAGCAACAGGTTTCCTACTCGGCGATGAGCTATGCGATCAGCCTGTTGACGCAAGCCTTCCCTCGCGCCCGCGTCCTGATGGGCGCCGAACCGGGCCAGTTCGTCGCCTGGGCCTCGGCCAAGGACCATGAAGGCATCCAAGTCCTGGTCGACCAGTTGAACGCCGGGCCGCCGCCGGAGGAAGCGCCGCTGGCCACGGTGTACTCGCTGAAGAACATCGCGGCCACGACCGCGCTGACCCTGCTGACCACGGCCGTTCCCAAGGCCAAAATCAGTTCGGACGCCGAAGACACCCATCGCTTGACCGCCTACGCCAGCCCGGCCGACCAGGCGGCGATCAAGCAGATCCTGGAGCAGATCGACGTCGAGGGCGACGCCGCCGGCGGCGCCACCGTCGCCGTGTACAAGCTCGAAGGCTCGACGGCCGCTACGTCGCTGTACTACACCCTGAGCGTCTTCCGCACGGCATTCCCGAAAGCCACGTTCTCCGTGGGCGCGGAAGCCGACCAGTTCGTGGCCTGGGCCACCGCCAAAGAGCACGAGGGAATCAAGACTCTGGTCGACCAACTGAACGCCGCCCCCGCGCCCGAAGAGACGCCCAAGATCGCCGTGTACCCGCTGCAGTGGATCAACGCCACGACCGCGACCACCGTGCTGCAGGCCGCTGTGCCCAAAGCCAAATTCACCGCCGACACCGCCGATCCGCAGCGGCTGACCGTCCTCGCCCGCCCGGCAGATCAGGAGCGGATCAAGGCCATGCTAGCCGAACTGGACGTCGAAGGCGAAGGAGGCGGCCGCTCGTCGGTCGCCGTGTACGTGCTGGACCAGCAGACCTCGCCCACGTCGATGAGCTACGCGATCAGCCTGTTGACGCAAGCCTTCCCCCGCGCCCGCTTTCTGCTGGGCACGGAACCGGGCCAGTTCGTGGCCTGGGCCACCGCCAAGGATCAGCAAGACATCAAATCGCTGGTCGATCGTCTGAACGCCGGGCCGCCGCCGGAGGAAGCGCCGGTGGCTACCGTGTATTCTCTGCAGCACATCACGGCCACGACCGCGCTGACCCTGCTGACCACGGCCGTTCCCAAGGCCAAAATCAGTTCGGACGCCGAAGACACCCATCGCTTGACCGCGTATGCCAGTCTCGCCGACCAGGCGACGATCAAGCAGATTCTGGAGAAGATCGACGTCGAGGGCGACGCCGCCGGCGGCGCCACCGTCGCCGTGTACAAGCTCGAAGGCTCGGCGGCCGCCAGTTCGCTGTACTACACCCTGAGCGTCTTCCGCACGGCATTCCCGAAAGCCACGTTCTCCCTGGGCGCGGAAGCCGACCAGTTCGTGGCCTGGGCCACCGCCAAGGACCACGAGGGGATCAAGACTCTGGTCGACCAACTGAACGCCGCCCCGGCGCCGGAGGACACGCCCAAGATCGCCGTGTACCCGCTGCAGTGGATCAACGCCACGACCGCGACCACCGTGCTGCAGGCCGCCGTGCCCAAAGCCAAATTCACCGCCGACACCGCCGATCCGCAACGGCTCACCGTCCTCGCCCGCCCGGCAGATCAGGAGCGGATCAAAGCCATGCTGGCCGAATTGGACGTTGAAGGCGAAGGAGGCGGCCGCCAATCGGCAGCCGTGTATCGGCTCCAGCGGCAGGCGTCGCCCACGTCGATGAGCTACGCGATCAGCCTGTTGACGCAGGCCTTTCCACGGGCCCGCTTCTTGACCGGCAGCGAGCCCAACGAGTTCGTCGCCTGGGCCTCAGCCAAAGACCATGAAGACATCCAGGCCCTGGTGGATCGCCTGAACGCCGGCCCGCCGCCGGAGGAAGCTCCTGTGGCCACCGTGTATTCGCTGAAAAACATCCTGGCCACGACCGCACTGAGCGTGCTGACCCCCGCGGTCCCCCAGGCAAAGCTCACGCCCGACGCCCAGGACACCCGCCGCCTGACCGCCTTTGCCAGCCCGGCCGACCAGACGACGATCAAGGCGATTCTGGATAAGATCGACATCGAAGCCGACGCGGCCGCCGGCGAAACCGTCGCCGTGTATGCGTTGGAGGGCCAAACCAGCGCCATCGCGACTTACTATGCGCTGTCCGTCTTCCGTACGGCGTTCGCTAAAGCCGTCTTTTCCGTGGGCACCGATCCCGGCCAGTTCATCGCCTGGGCCTCGGCCAAGGACCACGAGGGAATCAAGAAGTTGGTCGAACAGGTCAACGCCGGACTCCCAGCGGAGCAGAAGCCCCAGGTCGAACTGTATACGCTGAAATCGATCACGGCCGCCAGCGCCGCCGCGGTCCTCCAGGCCGCGGTGCCCAAAGCGGTCGTCACCGTCGATCCGGCCAACGCCCAACGCCTGACGGCCAGCGCCCGCGCGGCGGATCACGAGATGATCAAGGCCGTCCTCCTCAAAATCGACGTCGAAGGCGAACCCGAAACCGAGCCGTCGGTCGTCGTGTACGAGTTGGAACAGCAGGGATCGCCCACGGCCATGAGCTCCGCGATTAGCATGTTGACTCAGGCCTTCCCCCGCGCCCGCTTCGTGCTGGGCACGGAGGTCGGCCAGTTCGTGGCTTGGGCCACCGCCAAGGACCAGGAGGAGATCAAGGCTCTGGTCGACCGCTTGAACGCCGGCCCGCCGCCGGAAAAAGCGCCCGTGGCTACGGTGTACTCGCTGAAAAACATCCTGGCCGCCACCGCCGTCACCGTGCTGACCGAAGCCGTGCCCAGGGCGAAACTTACGCCCGATACCGAGGACACCCGCCGCCTGACCGCTTACGCCAGCCCGGAGGACCAGACGACGATCAAGGCGATTCTGGACAAGATCGACGTCGAAGGCGATCTGGCCGGCGGCGAAACCGTCGCTGTGTACCAGTTGGAGAGCCAGGCCATCGGCGTTGCGCTGTACTACCGGCTGGCCCTCTTCCGCGAGGCGTTTCCTCGAGCCACCTTCTCCACCGGCAACGAACCGGGGCAGTTCGTCGCCTGGGCCTCGGCCAGGGACCACGCCGGAATCAAGGCCCTGGTCGAACAGATCAACGCCGGAATGCCCTTGGAACAGCGGCCTCAGGTAGTGTTGTACACGCTGAAGTTCATCACGGGCACAGCGGCATCCCAGGTGCTCCAGACCGCGGTGCCCAACGCGACGTTCACTACCGACCCGGACGATCCCCAGCGACTGACCGCCAGCGCCCGCGCCGCCGATCACGAAACGATCAAAACGGTGCTGGACGAGATCGACGTCGAAGGCGAAGGCGGCGGACGCTCCACGGTGCAAGTCTACAAACTGCTGGGCAAACAGCCTGCGGCGTCTCTGGCCGCCGCACTGCAACTGCTAACCACCGCCTTTCCCCGCGCCCGCTTCTCGCCAGGCACCGAACCGGACCAGTTCGTCGCCTGGGCCAGTCCCCGGGATCACCAGGACATCCAGGCCCTGGTCGAACGGCTGAACGCCGCCCCGCCGCCCGACGAGGCGTCCCAAGCGGCTGTCTACACCCTGAAGGAGATCTCGGCAACCACCGCCATCTCGATCCTGCGCAGCGCCGTCCCCCGCGCCACACTGAGTCCCGACGCATCCGATCCCCAGCGTTTGACGGCCTACGCCACGCCGCTGGAACAGACGACGATCAAGGACATCCTGCAGCAGATTGATAAGGAGAGCGACCCCGACGCCTCGTACTCGGTGGCGATCTACACGATGGAGGGCATGAGCACGCGGTCCTTGTATTACACCGGGATGTTCTTGACCCAGGTCGTGCCGCAGGCGAAATTCACGCCGGGTTCGGAGGAGGGCCAGTTGGTCGTCTGGGCCACGGCCAAGGATCACGTTCAAATCAAATCGTTGATCGAGCAACTGCAGAAAGCCCCGCCGCCGGAACTGGCCCGAACGATCAAGGTCTACACGCTGCAGCACATCACGGCCGCCGCCGTGATCCCGTTCCTGCAGTCGGCCGTCCGCCGAGCCGACGTGACGACCGACCCGGCCGACGCCCAGCGACTCAACGCCTGGGCCACGCCGGCCGATCACAAGACGATCGAAGAAGTCCTGAAGCAGATGGACGTCAAACCTGATCCCGAATCGGCCCCCACGGCAGCCGTCTATCAGCTGGAGGGCATGAGCCAGTCGGCCGTGTTTTACTCCCTGCGCTTCCTGCGGGACGCCGTGCCGCGAGCCAGCTACGCGATCGGCGGCGAAGGCGGCCAGATCGTCGTCTGGGCACGGGCCCAGGACCACGAAACGATCAAGGGGCTGATCAAGCAACTGGTCGAAGAATCGCCCGACGCAACCCGCACAGCCCAGGTGTACAGCCTGCACCACGCCACGGCCACCACCGCCCTGCAGGCCCTGACCCGCGTCGTGCCTCAAGCTGCCTTGAGTACCGGGGCCGACCCTAGCCAATTCGTCGCCTTTGCCAGTCCGCGGGACCACGCGAAAATTGCGGACGTCCTGAAAGAATTGGACAAGGAAGCCCCGCCCGAAACCGAACCCCAGGCCGTCGTCTATACGCTGCAGTCCGGCAACGCCACCGAGGCTATGCGGATTCTGCGCACCGCCGTGCCCACGGCCAGCCTGTCGCCCGGCGCCGAGCCGCACCAGATGATCGCCTGGGCCCGCCCCGCCGACCACAAGATCATCCAGCAGATCGTCGAGCGATTGGCCGAGAAAGGTCCGGCCGAATTGGCCCGCAAAGTCGCCGTGTACACGCTCGACGCCAGCACCGCGGCTACCGCGATGGCGTTCCTGCAGAACGCCGTGCCGGCCGCGCAATTCTCCGTCGGCTCCGACCCGCGGCGGCTAATCGCCTGGGCCACTCCCGCAGACCACGAAGCAATCAAGAAAGCCGTGGACGAAATGGAGACCGGCACAGGGCAGATGACCAGCCAGGTGTACCGCTTCCGCTACGCCGACCCGCAAGCCGCCTACACCGTGCTGCAAACCCTGGTCCCGGCGGCCAAAATGGCCGTTGACGCCCAGGAAGGCAGCCTGGTCGTCAGCGGCCTGCCCGAGGACCACGTCAAGATTAAAGCCACCATCGACCAGATGGACGGCGAAGACGCCGAAGGCCAGCGGCCTGCTCTCAAGATCCACCGCGTGGCCGTCGGCAGCGTCACCAACGTGTACCGCTCGCTGGCCCTCCTGTTCCGCAACGATGCCACCATCCAGTTGTCGCTGGACATGGACAACGATGCCGTGATCGCCGTCGCCGCCGCCGCCAAACAGGACCGGATCGCCGAGTTGATCAAGTCCATGGAGGACGCCGCCCGGCACGACGCCGAATCCACGATGGAACTGTATTCCTTGCGCAACGTCGATTCCACTTCGGCGATGGACATCCTGGAACAGACGCTGGACAAACAAGGCAGCAAAGCCGAACTGTCGATCGACCGGATGAGCAACCAGTTGATCGCCATCGCCCGGCCCGAAGTCCATGAGCAGATTACCAAGGTGCTGGAGCAACTCCGCGGCGAAGAACCGGAATTGGAGATCTACGATCTGAAATACGTCGATCCGTCGTCCGCCGAAATGGCCATCCTGAGGCAGTTCACCGACGAAGCCCGCGCGCCCGAAGTCAGTACGGACCCGGTTACGCAGCAGCTGTTCATCCGCGCCACGGCCGAACAGCAGCAGCAGATCCGCGACCTGCTGATCAAGATGGGCGAGACCGGCCTGACGCTGCTCCGCGGCCGTAGCAGCCAGAACATGCGCACCGTTCCCTTCCAGGGCGACGCCAAAGCCGCCCTGGAAGAAATCCGCCGCATCTGGCCCAAGCTCCGCGACAACGAAATCCGCGTCGTCTCGCCCGACCAGGCGCCGCCCCCGCCCGCCGCCGTGCCAAAGAACAAACCCGCTAAGAACAAGACGTCCCAACGAAGCGCCCCGCCCTGCGCCACCGAGTTCGCCTCGGTGGTTCAACAGCCTCTGCCTTACTCCCCGCCTACCTCCACCACCTCCGTCCGCCCCACCGCCAGCGAGCCCCCCGCCGCCTCCGTGCCCGTAGGCCGGAACAAGGTCCCCCGCAGTTCCGTCGCAGCCCAAAACGACAAACCCGCCGACGAGCCTGCTCCGGCCCCGGACGGACGTCCCCAGAAAACCACCCGGCGCAAAACCACCGCGCCCTCCCCGCCCCGCAAGGCTCCCTCCGAAACCTCCCCAACCCCGCCCCCCGAAACCCCGCGGCCCGAATCCCCGCGGCCCGAATCCCCGCGGCCCGAATCCCCCGCCCCCATCTACGTCGTCCCCAGCGATGGTTCGATCACCGTTGTTTGTGATGACCCCGAAGCGTTGGAACAATTCGAAAAACTCCTCCGCGCCATGTCCGGCGGCACCGGCGAGATCGGCCGCAACCTGAGCGTGTACGAACTGAAGCACTCCAACGCAGTGGAAATGGCCGAGAAGCTTCGCGAACTGTACGACACTCGTCGGACCAGCTTCCGCTGGGCGACAACCGAGGTCCGAATCGTCCCCGACGAACGCCTGAACCGCATTCTCGTTCAAGGCAACCGCATCGACCGCGAAACCATCGGCGGGCTGATCCGCGCGCTGGACACCGAAGAGGGCACCGGCTCCAAACCGCAAATCGTGCCTGTCCGGTTCGCCGACGCCGATGAGATCGTCCAGGTTGTCCGGGAAGTCTTCCGCAGCCAGATGACCCGGTTTGCCGCCCCCTCCAGCAACGGTTTCCGCAGCTCTTCCCGCTCCCGCGTCACGCCCGAAATCGCCGTCGACCCGGCCACCAACTCGCTGATCGTCATGGCCCCGTCGCCCCTGCTGGACGAGATCCTGAAACTGATCAACAGCCTGGACCAGGCCGCCCAAGAAAATCCCGCCCGCAACATCAAGATCATCACGCTGCAAAAAACCAACACCCGCCGCGTCGAGGATGCCCTCCAACGCATCCTCCGATCCAGCCCCACCCGCGCCCCTCGCCCCTCTCGCTAACCTCCCCGTCCCCAATGCCGCCGGCTTGCCCGGCGGATCGTTCCGCTTCCCACTACGTCGACATCAGACGCTTTCCACCGCAAGTGCAGGAGCGGCGCTCGGTTCGTGGAGCGAAGCCCAGGCCGGGCAAGGGCCGTGCGAGGCGACGAGCGTGGTTTCCCAATCAACGGCCAGCATCAGGCAATTGATACCGGAGCCGATCCCCAACAAGGCGACTCGGTCGCCGGCTCGCACGTGCCTGCCCTGCAGCCCCAAGGCCATCGTCACCGGCAGGGCCACCGAGCCCGTATTGCCCAGCCAGGGGAACGTCACGAAATCCCGTTCCAGCGGCAGGTCGAGCGACTCCAGCATCAACTTGCGATGCACTGAGCCAACCTGATGGCAGAACGTGCGGGCAATGTCGCCCACCTTCCAGCACGCCGCGTCCAGGAAGTCGCGAAACGTCTCGACGCCCGTGGCGATGCCCTCCCGCAGCAGCTGCTCCGCGTCGGTGTCCATCAACGGCTGCATGCCGCTCCCGACGGCTTCGTCGCGCCCGCCCTGGCAGAGTTGATGAAAGTCCGTGTTAGCCCGCGCCGCCGCCGCGACCAATCTGGTTCCCGTGCGGCTCAGTTCCCTGTCGACCAGCAACACGGCAGCGCTCGCCGAACCAATCGTCAGCGACGCGACGGCGGACTTGATACTGCTGCGAGTCAGGGATGCGTCGCGATTCAGCGCTTCAATGGTCGTTTCGACCAAGGGGCGACTGCTTTCCGTGCCCACCACGATCGCCGCGCGGACCTGCCCCAGCTCGATCATGTTCGCCGCCTGCAGGATGCCGTTCAGCAGCCCCAAACAGGCATTCGACACGTCGTACACCAGACACCGGTGGCCCAGTCGCAAGCCGTGGTGGACGCGGCAGGCCGTGGCGGGTTCCAGGTAGTCGCGACAGACGGACCCGTGGATCAACGCTCCGATCTGGCTCCGGTCGATCCCGGAAGCGGCAATCGCCAACTCGCCGCTGGCGATGCTCGCGTCGCTGGGCAACGCTCCGGGTTCCCAGAAACGCCGTTCGCGGATCCCGGTCATCAATTCCAACCGCCCCTCGGGCAGCCGCAAGCGGCGGTACAGGGGCTCCAGACGCCGTTCGATTTCCTCACTGGTGACGATCTCGTCCGGCAACGTGTAACTGGCGGCTTCTAGGCAAACCTTTTGGTATTGCAGCATGGCGACGACTTTCCTCGCGGTCGCGACGTCAGACTTGGCTTCCACGAACAGTGCGGGGCTCTTCTCGGAGGCGGTGGTACGGGCTAAGTTGCCACTCGGCGAAACTCGGCTCGGAAGACCGCTTCGTTGTGCAACCGCGTGCGGCGTTCAAAATGCGTGCGGAAATCCAGGTCGTGCTCGGCGGGCCGTTGAGCGACCTCGAACGGGCCCAGCAGCCTCGTGACCTTGGCGATCAACGCCAGGGTGGTGTCGAAATACTCTTTCACATCCGTCCAAAAGTGAAAAGTTCCCTCGGGCCGCAAAACCCGTTCGATATCGGCCAGAAACACCGGTGTCAGGACGCGCCGTTTGCGGTGCCGCTGCTTCCACCAGGGGTCGGGAAAATAGGTGTGGACCGCCGCCGCACAGGCGTTCGGCAGATGCACGCGGAACAACTGCAGGGCGTCCCCATCGACCACGACCGCGTTGCTTCGCCCGGCGCGGGCCAAACGGGCGGCTGCGAGGCGAGCGTATTTGTGAGCGATTTCGCATCCCAGAAAATTGTGCTCCGGCCGTTCGCCGGACGCCGTGATCACAAACAATCCCTTGCCGGTGCCCACTTCCACCTCCAGCGGCGCGCCTCGCGCAAACACCGCGGTTTCGTCCCACGGCACCGGCAACTGGTCGAGCGCCAACAGGTGTTTGGAGAGATCGAGAGTCGGGTCGATCTTACGCAGCGCGGGTCGCGCCATGGCTGCAGAAACCCTGAATCCAAGGGAAGGCGTTCTGATACGGACGAATCAAGCCGGCTACGGGACGCCGGCAGACGACGATGGGGGCGGCAGCCCGGTCAGCGCTTCAATGGGAATTGGAACCCCTTTGATGATGCCTTCCACCACGACATTCTGCTTTACCACGCCCTGAAAACGGCTGATGATCATCCGTCCACGGCGGACTTTGACAAGCGAACAGATGAAGACGATCCGATCTCCAGGAACGACCGGATCACGGAATCGGACTTCTTCCAGCCCGCCAAAACCTACCATCGGCGAGCCGAGCAGTTCGTAGCGTTGGGCAAAATAGCTGCACAGTTGGGCCGCTCCTTCGACCATCACTACACCCGGCATCAGCGGCATGCCCGGCATGTGGCCGCGGACCCAAAACTCCTCCTGAGTCACGTCCTTATAGCCGACGCAGACTTTGGCTTCGACGTCCTCGAAAACAATCGCCGTCAATTGCTCCATCTCGTACCGCTGCGGATTGTGCTTGCGGATTTCGTGGATGTCGGCGGTCGGCTTGTCAAAATCGATCTGGGAAAGATCGAACAGAAGCTCTTTGGGAGTCAACTTGCAGTTCCTGGACTGTTAGAAGGTTGTGGTTTCAAGAACTTCGCCACACCGGCAAAAACTGCCTGGACCGGCGCAGCCAAATCCGGTGGAGACCTAGCCTCAGCCGAGCACTCGGGCAGAAAAAACGCACCGCCGGCCACCGCCGGATAACTGGGGCGGAATTCGTTCCGCCCCAAGGACGGCCTGAGGTCCACCCGGCGATCCTTCGATTCGCGATCCGGCCAAGGATGGCAGCCAAGATCTAGGTTCTGACTTTCCGCCGTTTCGCTCGCCGGCCTTTGGCGTTTGCCGGACGCTTTCCATGATTTGCCTTTTTGACTTTGTGATTCGGTTTTGTCACTTTGAACGCTCCCTTTCCGAGGTTTACGGGGTTCGTGGCGAATGGGGCTCAGGCAACCCCGGACCGACGCATTTGGCGTCGTCCGCGAATTGACGCTGCATTCCCAGGTGTCGTCTGTGGACTGCAAACAGGCCATGCCCACTATCGCGTACCAAGATTTCATGCTAAGTTAGCAGCTTTGCGGTTGGCTGAGAAGGTGAACCCCCAGAGCAAGGTGTACGACGACCGCTGGCCAACTCGCGATCGCGAACGGCGACTGACCCGGCGCAAGACGCCTCGGAAGCAGTTTTCGCGGATCAGAGTGAACTGGGAAAGGAAGAATGGACGAAAAAAGCCGGAGTGTTGCGATTGCGACCGCAGGAGTCGCCGTGTGGCACGCCCAATGTTAACCCCTGCTTCTGTGGAAGCGTCGAGAACGAAAGACCGGCCTAGTTTTTCTGTAAAAAAATTCCTCCCCGGCATTGACCATCCTGCTATCGCCGTGTAGCATCGTTCGCTTCCGTCAGGTTTAACAGTTTTGTTCTTCCTGGCAAGAAGTGTTGTTAATCGAAACCTAGCAAGGCTTTACATCTCGGAGGTAGGTTGCGTGACAGCTGGACCAGGTCATGAGGTCATTCGGATTCGGATGGAGGCTTACGACCACGCCATCCTGGATCAAAGTGCCCTGGAAATCGTGGACACGGCCAAACGCACCCATTCCGAAGTGCATGGACCGATTCCGCTTCCGACGCGAGTCGAGAAGTACTGTGTGCTGTCTGGGCCCCACATTGACAAGAAAGCCAGGCAGCAGTTCGAGATTCGCACTCACAAGCGGCTGATCGACATTGTGCAGGCGACGGCGAAGACCATCGAGGCCTTGAACAAGCTTAGCCTGCCCGCTGGAGTAGATATCAAGATCAAGGCGTCTGCACGGTAAGTCTGAAGGTTTACATGGACAATCTGTGATGAAAAGATGCCATTCGGGTAAGTCGGAACGGTGCTGAAGTTGAGCTGTACTGCTCGGCATTCAGAGGCGGTTTTCAATCGACGGCCTGCTGAATCGGTTTCCGGGCTCCCGTAGGCGATAGACCAAACGACGAGAAAAGGTGCGAACCATGACGAAGGGAATACTCGGCCAAAAGGTCGGGATGACTCAGGTATATGATGAGTCCGGGCGGGCAGTGCCAGTCACGGTCGTCAAGGCCGGACCTTGTCATGTGTTGCAGGTGCGGACTGTGGATCGTGACGGCTACGAAGCCGTTCAGCTCGGATACCGGGACAAGAAGCGATCCAAGGGCACTCGATCTCGTCCCAGCCAGGCTAGTCGAGCCGAGCGTGGTCACGTCGCCAATATCAGCAGCAAGCGATCCAAGCGCCGTGCGTCTGCCGGAATTCAAGTCGCGCCGCGAGCCGACTGCGAGCCCAAGCGTTTCATTCGCGAGTTGCGCGGATCCACCGCTGGATTTGAAGTTGGCCAAGTGCTGACTGTCTCCGCCCTAGACGGCGTCTCCGCCGTCGATGTAACCGGCGTCAACAAGGGACGCGGTTATGCCGGCGTCATGAAGCGACACGGCTTTCATGGCCAGCGTGCCACGCATGGCGTGAAAAAAGTGCATCGTCATCCCGGCAGTACTGGCATGCGTCAGACTCCGGGCCGTCTGTTCAAGGGTCACTGTATGGCGGGGCATCTGGGCAATGCCAAAACGACCATCCGGAACCTCAAAGTCTTCAAGGTCGACGCTGCGAACCACCTGCTTCTGCTGCACGGTGCGGTCCCCGGACCCAATGGCGGCTATCTGGTAATTCGCGAGACCAATAAGGTAGGGTAGATCGTTCATGACAACATTGCCAATCTACGATCGCGGCGGCAATCAAGTCGGATCCTACGAGATCGATCCGGCCGCGCTGGCTCCGCGCATCAATAAGCAGTTGTTGCACGATGTGACGGTGATGTATCAAGCCAGTCGTCGGCAGGGAACGAAGAAAACGAAGTCGCGCGGCGAAGTGGCCGGTTCGACGAAGAAGATGTATCGCCAAAAAGGCACGGGTAACGCACGTGCGGGTTCCCGTCGGTCGGGCGTTCGGCGGGGCGGTGGGCACATTCATGCGTTGCAGCCTCGAGACTACTCCTACCGTCTGCCTCGAAAGGCCGTTCAGGCGGCGACGCGAATGGCGATTCGTTCCAAGATCGACAACGGCAGTGTGGTTTGTGTGGACCAGTTGACGTTTTCCGAGCCGCACACGGGCGACATGGCCGCCGTTCTCCGGGCGCTGAAGCTGGCGGGCCAGAGCACGCTGGTGGCGACGGCCGGGTATGACGTGAATGTTTACAAGAGTGCGCGGAACATCGACAAAGTCACCGTCTCGCCGGTGGCGGAATTGAACGCCTTGGCTGTCCTGCAACCGCGGAGAATGCTGGTTACCAAAGACGCGCTGGACGCAATCTGCCAGAAAGCACGCGATTGACGCGGCTCACGACGATTTTTCGAGAATGGTGAACTCAGATGGCTGATTCTCAGGAAATGAAACGGAACGTTAGGAAGGGTATCCAACTGGAGCCTCACCAGGTGATCGTGCGCCCGCTGGTGACGGAAAAGGGGGTGCATTATTCCTCCGAGTTCAACCAGTATGCCTTCGAGATTAGTCCGCTGGCCGATAAAGGGGACGTCAAGCGGGCGGTGGAGGCCTTGTTCAACGTCAAGGTGCTCAAGGTCCGCACCCAGACCCGAGCGGGCAAACCGCGGAGGTACCGGTTTCGAGAGGGATACACGAAGGACTGGAAGAAGGCCGTGGTGACGCTGGACAGTGAGAGCCGTATCGACTTCTTCTAAACTGAAACGACTTGGATTCGCTGCGACGAGCGTGGCGTGTGAGATGCAATCATGGGTGTTCGCTATTACCGACCGACCAGTGCTGGACGACGCGGTGGCAGTGTCAGCGACTTTGCCGAGTTGACCCCTGGCGCGAAGCCGGAAAAGTCTCTGTTGAGGCCCCTGCGGAAGAAGGGCGGGCGCAACAATCAGGGACGGATCACGGCGCGCCATCGGGGCGGCGGGCATAAACGACGCTACCGCGAGATCGATTTTCGTCGCGAGAAGGAAGGCGTGCCCGCCATCGTCGATTCGATCCAGTACGATCCGAATCGCAGTGCGCGGATTGCGCTGTTGCACTACACCGACGGCGAGAAACGCTACATCCTGGCGCCTGATGGTTTGAAAGAGGGCGACCGCTTGGAGAACGGCCAGGATGCTCCGCCGTCCGTCGGCAACAGCTTGCCGCTGAAACGTATTCCCTTGGGGACGGAAGTCCACAACGTCGAGATGCTGCCCGGACAAGGTGCGCGATTGTGTCGCAGTGCGGGCACTGCAGCCACCCTGGTGGCTCGGGAGTCAGGTTGGGCGCAGATCACGCTGCCGAGCGGCGAGATCCGCCGCATTCCCGCTAATTGTCGAGCCACGATCGGCAAAGTCGGCAACCCGGATCACATGAGTATTCGACTGGGTAAGGCGGGACGGAAACGTTGGTTGGGGCGGCGGCCGCACGTCCGGGGAACGGCGATGAATCCCATCGACCATCCGCACGGCGGAGGTGAAGGGCGGACCAAGGGCGGTCGGCATCCGGTCAGCCCGACGGGAAAGTCGGCGAAGGGCGGAGCGACGCGGAAGAAGCGGAAGCCCTCCAACAGCGCCATCGTCCGTCGGCGGTGGTCGCGGCGGTACGGTCAGCTAAAGCTGCCAAGCAAGTAAACGGAGAGAACGGTAGCCCATGAGCAGGTCGCGTAAAAAAGGTCCTTACGTGGACTTCAAGCTGTACCGCAAGGTACAGAAACAGGACGAGGCGGGTACGAAAGAGCCCATCAAGACGTGGGCTCGGGCCTGTACCATCGTCCCCGAGTTTGTCAGTCATACGTTCATGGTTCACAACGGTCGGCAACACATCAAAGTGTTCGTGACCGAAGACATGGTCGGTCACCGGCTGGGTGAGTTTGCCTTGACGCGGACCTTCCGCGGTCATGGCGGCAAGGGGAAGCGTTAGAGGGAGTGAAGGCAATGGCATTTCAGGCCTGCCACAGGTTCGCAAAAATCAGCCCTCGCAAGGTCCGCCCCTTGGCAGACCTGATCCGGGGCAAGTTCGCCGACGAGGCGCTGGCCATCTTGCGCTACCAGCCCCAGCGGGGTGCGCGCATGTTGGAGAAGGTGATCAACAGCGCCCTGGGCAGCGCCCAGGACCCCGCGCAGACGCGAGGCAAGACAGTCGACGTAGACAATCTGGTGGTCGCCGACGCTCGGATCGACGGCGGCCCGATGTTCAAGCGAGTCCGTCCTCGGGCTCGCGGCATGGCGTTTCTGATCAAGAAGCGAATGTCCCACATCCACATCACGCTGGCAGATATCGACGAGATCTAACATGGGTCAAAAGGTCAATCCCATCGCGTTCCGCACCGGCGTCATGACCGGATGGAAAAGCCGCTGGTACGCATCCAAAGCGGAGTTCGGCGAACTGCTGGTCGAGGACCAGAAGATTCGCAACTTCATCAAGAACCATCCCCAGAAAACACAGTATCGGAATGCCGGCATCGATCGCATCGAGATCGAACGCACACGGGACGAAGTGAAGATCGTCTTGTTTGTGGCCCGACCCGGCTTGATCATTGGCAAAAAGGGCCAGGAAGTCGAGTTGTTGCAGGAAGAGTTGCAGAACTTGATCGGCCGGCGAGTGAATTTGAAAATTGAAGAAATCCACCGGCCTGAGGTGTATGCTCAGCTGGTGGCGGAAGACATCGCCCAGCAATTGGCGAAACGGTCGAGTTTCCGACGCACCATGAAACGTTCGGTGGAGCAGACCATGGAGGCCGGGGCGAAGGGAATCAAGATCCAATTGTCTGGGCGGCTCGGCGGGGCAGAAATGTCACGCCGGGAAAAGCAGATCGCAGGCTCCCTTCCGTTGAGCACCCTGCGGGCGAAGATCGACTATGGTTTCGCGGAAGCGAAAACGGCCCAGGGGCACATTGGGGTCCAGGTCTGGGTGAATCAAGGTACCTACGAAGGAGATGTGTCCGATGGCGCTGATGCCGAAGCGGGTAAAGCACCGAAAAAGCCAAAGAGGACGTATAAAAGGTAACGCCACGCGCGGTAATCGCGTCGTGTTCGGCGATTTTGGCTTGCAGGCGGTTCAGGGCGGGTGGATCAAAGCCCAAACGATCGAAGCGGGCCGAATCGCGGCGCAGCAGTACGTGCGTGGTGAAGGACGTTTGTACATCCGCATTTTTCCCCACAAGCCGACGACGGCTAGGCCCTTGGAGACGCGGATGGGGAAAGGCAAGGGCGAGCCGGAGTTTTGGGTGGCAGTGGTAAAGCGGGGCACGGTCCTGTTTGAACTGGGAGGGGTGCCGGAGGAGCAGGCGCGGGTCTGTTTCGCGCGTCTGGCTCACAAGATGCCGATCCCAGTGCGATTGATTCGGCGCCGGCCGGCGTGAGCGGAGGGTAATTGGCGATGAAGGTTTCGGAACTGCGAGACATGAGCGACGAGCAGTTGGCGCTCACGTTAAAAGATACATGTGAGAGTCTGTTTCGGCTGAGGATGCAGGCGCAGACCGAGCGACTGGACGCGCCGAGCGAGTTGCGGCACCACCGGCGACTCGTCGCGCAAATCAAGACGATTCAAAGGGAACGAGAACTCCAGTTGGGGAAGTGAGCGGACATGCCGAGACGAGTATGCGTAGGCGTGGTGACCAGTGACAAGATGGCCAAGACGCGCGTCGTCGAGATCCCGCGTCTGGTGCAACATCCTCGGTACGGAAAGTACGTCCGACGGAGGACAACGTGTTACGTGCATGACGAGGACGAACAGTCCGCGTGCGGCGATACCGTGGAGATCATGGAGTCGCGGCCGCGCTCCCGGATGAAGCGTTGGGAGTTGGTCCGCGTCGTTGAGAAGCGGCGCGAGGAAGATTTGGTGACCGCGGCGGAGGCCAGCCCGGAGAGCGAGACCAGCGTAGGATAGTCAGCTATGATCCAGCAAGAGACACGATTGCAAGTCGCAGACAATACCGGCGCCAAGGAGGTGCAGTGCATCAAGGTCCTTGGCGGCTCGCGTCACCGCTACGCCCGTCTGGGCGATGTGGTCATCTGCAGCGTGAAGAGCGTGATCCCCGGCAGCGACATTAAGAAAAAAGCCGTGGTCCGGGCAGTGATCGTTCGTTGCAAACAGCCCACGCGGCGTCCCGACGGGAGCTACATCCGCTTCGACAGCAACGCGGCTGTGATCATCGATAACGACAACAATCCGCGCGGCACGCGCATATTCGGGGCGGTGGCCCGTGAGCTGCGCGAAAAGAACTTCATGAAGATTGTCAGCTTGGCCAGCGAGGTGTTGTGATGCACATTCGGGTGAACGATATGGTCGAAGTCATTGCCGGCGACGACCGCGGGCAGCGGGGCAAGGTGCTGGCCGTGCAGCCGCGGGCTGGGAAGTTAATCGTCGAGGGCGTGAACCGGGTCTACAAGCACGTCCGGCGCAGCCAGCGCAATCCCCAGGGCGGCCGGTTGTCGAAAGAGATGCCGATTCCCGTGTCCAACGTGATGGTGATTTGTCCCCAGACCAATAAGCCGACACGGCTCGGAGTTCGCTACCTGGCGGACGGGACCAAGGAGCGGTACGCCAAGCGAAGCGGTGTCTCGTTGGGGAGCATTAGCCCTGCCAGGAAGCGGTATGCCAAGAATGTCTAGTGGGGCAACTGGCCACGCCAGCGGGCAAAGAAGCGAACAGAAAACCAAGCGGTCCAGAGTTACCATTTCGGGCGAGCAAGATCATGGCTAAGAAAACACGAGGGGAAAAGACTGACGCGGGACAGGATCAGGCTGCCGCGGCAGGGCCAAAGACGATTGTCGTCCCTCGACTTCAGGAGCGATATCAGCAGCAGGTGTTGCCTGCCCTGCGGGAGAAGTTGGGACGGACGAATCCCATGTCGCTGCCGCGGCTGACGAAAATGGTCGTCAGTATGGGCGTGGGGGCGGCGACCCAGGACAAGAAGATTCTGGAGACGGCCGTGGAGGCGCTGACCGAGATCGCGGGGCAGAAGCCCGTGATCACGCAGGCCCGCAAGAGCATCGCAGGATTCCGCTTGCGCGAGGGCATGGCGATCGGTTGCAAGGTGACTTTGCGGCGGCAGCGGATGTATGAGTTCCTGGATCGGCTCGTATCCTTGGCCTTGCCGCGTGTCCGCGACTTTCGCGGAATCAGCCGGGAGGCGTTTGACGGACGTGGAAATTACAGCCTGGGGTTGGCTGAGCAATTGGTGTTTCCGGAACTCAATCCGGACAAGTACCTGAAGGTCCAGGGATTGAACATCACCTTGGTGACCACGGCGGAAAACGATGAGGACGCCATGGAGTTGCTAACCCTGATGGGGCTGCCTTTCCGTCGCGACGATTCGGCGGCCGCTTAGGAGATGCCGGATTCTGCCGCGGCGCGAGCCTGCGGCCAGAGGGCGTGTCAACAAGTTAGTTTTGGAGACAGGTGGACATCCGTGGCAAGTAAATCGAAGATTGCGAAGTCGCGCCGCGTGGCCAAATTCGCGACGCGTCAAAAACGGCGTTGCCGACTGTGCGGCCGGCCGCGCGCGGTTTACCGAAAGTTCGGCATCTGCCGGATTTGTTTCCGCAAACTGGCGGATCAGGGACTGATACCTGGCGTGCGCAAGTCGAGCTGGTAGTGGGAGAACTCAACGAAGATGATGACCGACCCGATCGCCGATATGTTGACTCGCATCCGGAACGCGGTCCGCGTAGAGAGGCCCTATGTCGACGTGCCTTTGTCCAACGTCAAACGGGGCTTGGCGGACGTCCTCAAGCGCGAGGGATACATCTGGGACTGGCAAGTCGTCGAGGCAGCGCCTCTATCGCATTTGCGCCTGGAATTGAAATACGGTCCCAACGGCGAGCGTCTGATCCAGAAGATCCGCCGCGTGAGCAAACCAGGACGGCGCGTTTATTGCCGGGCCAAGGAACTGCGGCCCGTGCTTAATGGCATGGGGATTACAATCATCAGCACCAGTCGGGGAGTTGTCAGCGACCGCGAAGCGCGGCAACGGAAGCTGGGCGGTGAAGTCTTGTGTGAGATTTGGTAGTAGCGGGAAGCGGTGTTGCTATGTCACGCATCGGAAAGAAACCCGTGCCGATTTTGGACGGCGTCAACGTTTCCGTCCAGGGACGCATGGTGTCGGTGGAAGGCCCCAAGGGCAAGCTGCAGTGGGAGCATCGTCCCGAAGTGACGGTCCGTGTGGACGAGGCGGGACGCAGCGTGGTGGTGGAGCGGTTGCAGGAGAATCGCGAATCCCGCGCTTTCCACGGCCTGACTCGTGCCCTGATCAACAACATGATCCAGGGGGTCAAGGACGGGTACCAGAAGCGGCTCGAAATCGTGGGCGTGGGTTACCTGGCGGCAGTGCAGGGCACCGTCCTGCAACTGCGGGTGGGGTATGCCAACGAGTTACAGAAGGCGATTCCTCCCGGTCTGCAGGTAACCTGTCCGGATCAGACGCACATTGTCGTGCAGGGCTGTGACAAGCAGCAGGTCGGCGAGTTCGCTGCCGAAGTGCGTGCGTTGCGGAAGCCGGAGCCCTACAAGGGCAAGGGAATCCGATATGAGGGCGAACACGTGAAAATCAAACCGGGCAAAGCGGCGACCTAAGGCGGTTTACAACGATGTGGACCGTACGTTTTCGCGCAGAGACGCCCGCAGGCCAGAACCCTATACGCTTGGATTGAACCGTGAAGAAGCAACAGATTGTGAACCAGCGGAGGCAGCGACGTAGGTTCCACGTGCGCAACAGCGTCCGTGGGACGGCCGATCGGCCTCGGCTCAGCGTGCATCGCAGTCTCCAGAACATCAGCTGCCAGGTGATCGACGACCTTGCCGGGAAGACGTTGGTTTCTGCCAGTTCCCGGGACAAGGAGTTGCGCGAGCAACTCTCGTACGGCGGGAATAAGGCCGCCGCGGTCGTCGTGGGCAAGGTCCTGGCCGCCAAGGCGCTGCAGGCAGGAATTAAGGAAGTGCGTTTCGACCGCGGCCACTGCAAGTATCATGGGCGGGTGGCTGCCCTGGCGGATGCTGCCAGAGAAGCAGGATTGGTGTTTTAGGACGATTCGTAGGGTTTCGGATCGGAAACAGGTGCATCGTGGCTACAGACGCTCCCTACGGGGAAACCTCAGTCGAAAAAGTCGTCAACATCCGGCGCTGTGCGGCGGTCGTCAAGGGCGGGCGTCGGTTCAGCTTCGCCGCCATGACGGTCGTCGGCGATGGCAAAGGCAAAGTGGGGTGGGGCTATGGCAAGGCCAACGAGGTTCCTCCCAGTGTCGAGAAGGCGAACAAGCAAGCGTCCCGGCAGATGGTCGAGATCGCGCTGATCGAAGGCACCATTCCGCACGCGGTGCGCGGCAGGTTTGGCGCCGGCCAGGTGCTGCTGATGCCGGCCGGGCCCGGAACGGGTATTATTGCGGGCGACGCCGTGCGATCCGTCTGCGAGGCGGCGGGCATTAAGAACATCTTGACCAAGAGCCTGGGGACCAACAATCCGATCACCCTGGTGAAGGCGACGTTTCAAGCGTTGAGCCAACTGCGGACGCGGCAGGACGTGGAACGTTTGCGAGGAGTCACCCTGACATGAATTTGAGCGATGTCCACAGCGGAATCCAGAAGCACAAGAAAGGCCGTCGCATCGGTCGCGGACCGGGCTCAGGGCGAGGCAAGACCGCCGGTCGCGGCCACAAGGGCCAACGCTCGAACGCCGGTTACGGCGCTTTGCCGATCTACCAGGGCGGGACGATGCCGTTGGTCCGGCGAGTTCCCAAGCGCGGCTTCAACAACTCCTTCGCACTGCGCGTCGCAACGGTGAACTTGGCCGATCTGGAACGTGTGTTTACGGCGGGCGAAGAGGTCAATCCAGAAACACTGCGAGCCAAATCGCTAGTCAAACGACGCTATGACGAACTGAAGGTGCTTGGATTTGGGGAGTTGACCAAGAGTCTAAACGTGGCGGCCCACCGATTCAGCACTGCAGCGCGGGAAAAGATTGAGAAGGCCGGCGGCAGTGTGAGCGTCCTGCCAGGTCGCAGGCCGGAGTTGGCGGCGCCGAGTGAAGCGGTTGATGCACCGACCGTTTAGGCTGGCGGGGATGTTGTTGACCGTGTTTGTCGTGGTGGCTTTTCCCTGGGTCTTTTAGCTTGCAGGAAGCGTGAACTCGGAAAGGATGGATCTCGATCATGTGGGAAAAACTGCGTGTCGTTTTCACCATCCCGGAACTCCGTCAAAAGATCTTTTTGACGTTGATCTTCCTGGCTATTTATCGGGTGGGCTATCACATTCCCTTGCCGACCATCAACCAGGAGGTGATGGCGAAATCCAGCACGGAGCAAGGAGGCCTGGGGGACTTTGTGGACCGCGTGGCGGTGTTCAGCGCCAGTAACCTGCGCGAGGCGACGATTTTTGGTTTGGGGATCATGCCGTACATCTCCGCTTCGATCATCTTTCAGTTGCTGGGCAGCGTCTGGAAGCCCATTGAAGAGTTGCGAAAGGAAGGCGAGACGGGGCGCAAGAAGATCAACGAGTATACACGCTACCTCACCGTCTTTCTTTGTCTGTTGCAAAGCTGGATGTACGTTCGTTGGTATTTGATGGGGGCTGGCGGCGGCAGCGGCGGCGGATTGATCGATCCATCGTTCTTGAATGCCCGAGGCGAGCTAAGTCTGGCTTGGCAGTTGACCTCGGTTGTTACGATGACGTGTGGCACGATCTTTCTGATGTGGCTGGGCGAACAGATTGACGAATTTGGCATCGGCAACGGAATCAGTCTGTTGATCATGGCGGGCATTTTGGCTCGTATGCCTGGTGCGTTGGTCGACCTGGTCAAAAACGCCGAGTTGCAACTGGTCGGCGTCATGGCCGGCCGGATCGGTGTCGAGCATCTGATCATCCTGTCGCTGTTGTTTGTCGGTGTGGTCGTCGGCGTGGTGTTTATTACGCTGGGGCAAAGGCGGATACCGACGCAGAGCGCCAAGCATGTTCGGGGACGGCGGACTTACGGCGGTACACGCCAGTATTTGCCATTGCGGATCAATCAAGCGGGTGTGATGCCGATCATTTTCGCCAGCAGCCTTCTGATGTTGCCAGCCATGTTTTTTGCCTTCTTGGGCAACATCCTCACGGGAGCGTCGTCGCAATTGAGTCAGATTGCCGACATGTTCAACCGCGGCACCTCGTTCTTATACAACCTGATGTACATCGCCTTTATTTACTTCTTTTGCTATTTTTGGACGGCGATCACGTTTAATCCCAAGGAGATGTCAGAGAACCTGAAGGACTACGGTACATTTATTCCAGGCTACCGACCTGGAAAACGTACTGCGGACTATCTGGAGAAGGTGATGGTGCGAATCACCTATGTCGGTGCTGGCTTCTTGGCGATCGTCGCGATTGTGCCCACGATTGTTTCCAGTTCTCTGGGCGTAAGTTTCACTATTGCAAGCTTTTACGGTGGTACAGGTCTGCTGATTGCGGTCAGCGTAGCGTTTGATTTGGTGCAGAAAATAGACAGCCACTTGGTCATGAGAAACTATCGAGGGCTGCTTGAATCCTGATTTTGTCAGCGGCACGTTGCTGGTGGAGTCCAAGCAGGCTGGATTGGTTTCGTGTCCCTGAAGTATGTTCTGGAAATGCGTGCCATTTTCGGACGTTCTTGCCTTGGCCCCTTGATGATTCCCCCATTTCCGAATTAAATTTGGCAGTTTGCCGAAAAACGGCTGGAGGTCAGCGATGAAGGTACGAGCAAGCGTTCGGAAGATTTGCGAGAACTGCAAGATTGTGCGGCGGCGTGGTCGAGTTTTTGTGATTTGCACGAATCCGCGGCACAAGCAGCGGCAGGGTTAACTTAGGAGCGAATTGATGCCACGTCTACTGGGTGTTGACATTCCCAACGACAAGCCGACGTTCATCTCCTTGACGTACTTATACGGCGTAGGGCCGAACACGTCACGAGAGCTTTGCCACAAGGCGGGTGTTGATCCGCACCGCAAGGCACGCGAGTTGGCGGACGATGAACTCGGCCGTTTGGCGGCCCTGTTGGAACGGGACTACGTTGTGGAAGGGCCTCTGCGGCGTCAATTGCAGCAGAATGTGAACCGCTTGCGGGACATCAAGTGTTATCGCGGCATTCGGCACCGATTGGGGTTGCCCGTTCGAGGTCAGCGGACCAGGACGAACGCCCGCACGCGAAAGGGTCCCAAGAAGACGGTCGCCGGAAAGAAGGGCGTCAAGGATCTTCACTAAGATTTGCCGCCGGGTAGGGCGCGCGATTGACTCGGCGGTGGTGGTGGGCGCGTGAATTCGGTATCAAAGGAGCGGATGGGTGGCTGTTAAGACCAAGAAAAAGAAGATTCGCCGCAACGTCACCGTGGGCATTGCCTTTATTGAGGCCACGTTCAACAACACGACGGTGACGATTACGGACACCAAAGGGGATACGTTGTGCTGGGCGAGTGCGGGCACGTGCGGATTCAAGGGGAGCCGCAAGAGCACGCCTTTCGCCGGCCAGTGCGCCGGGCAGCAGGCGGCGGAAAAAGCGATCAAATTTGGCGTGAAGGAAGTGGACGTTCGCGTGAAGGGCCCCGGATCGGGGCGAGAGAGTGCGATTACTGCCCTGCAGGCCGCAGGGTTGACGGTGAAATCAATCGAGGATTGCACACCAATCCCGCATAACGGCTGCCGTCCCCGCAAGAAGCGTCGCGTCTAGGGTGCGGAGCCTTTAGCCGAAGGGCGGGGTTTTAATAAGCGAGAGAGCGCAGCTGGCAGGTGTAAGGAGCGATCGATGCACATTCGTTGGCGGGGACTCGAATTGCCCAGCGTGGTCACCTGTGACACGGCCACGTTGTCGTCGACGTACGGCAAATTCGTGGCCGAGCCGTTCGAGCGAGGGTTCGGTGTGACCGTGGGCAACAGCCTGAGGCGCATCATGCTTTCCAGTCTGACCGGGAGCGCGGTCACGCAGATCAAGATCCGGGGTGCGCAGCACGAGTTCAGCACGATTCCGGGCGTCTTGGAAGATGTCACCGATATTGTCCTCAACGTCAAGTCTTTGGTGGTGAAGAATCATAGCGAATCCACCAAGGTCATTACCGTCGAGAAGAACGAAACCGGCGTCGTCACCGGGGCGGATGTCCGTACGGATGCCGACGTAGAAGTGATCAACCGTGAGCACGTGTTGGCGACGTTGACCGACAACGTGCCGTTCATGATGGAGATGGTCGTGGAGAACGGCCGGGGATACGTTCCCGCCTCCGAACACAGCGCCACCGATCATGAAATTGGCATCATTCCGATCGACGCCGTGTTCAGCCCGGTGATCCGAGTGAGGTACGAAATCGAAGAGACGCGGGTCGGACAGAAAACGAACTACGACAAGCTGACGCTGGAGATCTGGACGAACGGCTCGCTTCATCCGGAGATGGCGATGGTCGAGGCGGCCAAGATCTTGCGAAAGCACCTGAACCCCTTCGTGCAGTACACGCAGTTGGGCACACGGATCAGTGTTCCCGCCAAGTCGGGGGCGATCGGGCTGGACGGCTTGATGGAGGCGAAGCTCAGCCAGAGCTTGGCCGAACTGAAGTTGTCCGTTCGGGCGATGAATTGTCTGGAGTCGGAGAACATCAGCACGGTGCGGGATTTGGTCCAGCGGAACGAGGATCAGTTGCTGGAGGTCCGCAATTTCGGCGAAACGACGTTGAACGAGGTCCGGGAGAAACTCCGGCAACTCGGCTTGCACTTGGGGATGCGATTGCCGCCTCCCTCGCCGTTGTTTCGCTAATGGAAAACGCTTAGCAACCGATAGAGTTTGCGATCATGAGACACCGAAAACGTGGACGACATTTGGGCCGGACTTCCAGTCATCGTCAGGCGATGCTCAAGAATCTGGCCAGCAGCCTGTTCCTGACCGAACGCGAGGTCGATGCCGACTTGGAGGAGAATGCGCCCAAGGTCAAGGGGCGAATCGTGACCACCCTGGAGAAAGCTCGCGAAGTCAGGCCGCTGGTGGAGAAATGCATTACGATTGCCTGCCAATCGTTGCAAGCCGAGGCGGAGGCACGCCAGCACGCGACCGATGCGGAGCGGAATTCGGAGGAGTGGAAACGCTGGCGTACGGGGCCGCAGTGGCAGTCCTGGTGCCAGGCGATGGCCCCCGCCGTAACGGCTCGGCGCCGGGTTCTGCAGATGATCGGCGACAAACAGGCCGTCCGGGTTCTGTTTGAAGAAGTCGCTCCGCGCTTTGAGGCTCGCGAGGGCGGTTACACCCGCATCTTGCGTCTGGCGAAGCCCCGGTTGGGCGACGCGGGCGAGCGGGCGATCCTGGAACTGGTCGGTGTCCACGACCGCGTGAAGCAGGTGAGCGAGAAGCCGACGTTCGAAGTGGCCGAGGCAGAGCCTGCTGAGGCAACCGCCGAGCAGTAACGCTGGCCGCAAGGTGGACGGCACAGCGGCGGCGCGAAAGTCGGAGTGCCTGACCGACGGAGCACGTGTCGGAGTATCGAGGATGCACGGTGGCGAGTTTTCCGGGCGATCCCCTGCTAACCCGTCGGTGCGTGGCTTCAGCTTTACGAACTCGATGCGCCGGTTCTGTGCGGATGCGATTGTGCGTCTTCCGCCGTTGGCGCATATCGATCTAACGCATGTCGCCATCTCGTTTGCGCAAGCCCGCAAACGCACCAGCCACGGCATGTATGCTTCGCTGACGCCGATGCGTTTTGCAGGCGGAGCGTTGACGTGCCGCCGCCGGACTCGCACCTATGGCATTCAGAGGCTTTACGATGCTCAGGGACGCGAAATTCTGTATATCCTGACGTTTTACCTGCCCCGGTTCATGGATCTGGGGTTTCGCGAAAAGCTGGTTACCATTTTCCACGAACTGTGGCACATCAGCCCTTTGTTTGACGGCGATCTGCGCCGCCATCCCGGTCGGTGCTATGCTCACACGCATTCGCAAAAAGAGTACGACGCGGAAATGGAAGCTCTGGCCCGCCAGTATCTTTCCGCCGCTCCGCCGGTGGCCGCCTATGAGTTTCTGCAAGGCAGCTTCTCCGATTTGCTAGCGCGGCACGGTCGCGTTTACGGGACGAAGATCCGCCGCCCTCGGCTTCTCCGCATGGTTTGAAAATCCGGCTGTCTGCTCGCCCGAATAATTCAATTCTGCATCCTTGCGGACGCTGCGAGACGCCCATAAACATTTCAGCCGTATCATTGTAACATGTATCGCCGTTTCGTCTTAGAAACTTCTTTTCACTCCGCGCGGCGATGGTGGGATGGTTTGGCATTCCAGTTGCATTACTTGATTTGTGTTGTCGGAAGGAACGCGAACTTCTCCTCCTGCGAACTTCACCACGCCGAAACGGAGTTGGCCATGATCGAATCGACCGCTTGCCGCGTCTCTCAGAGACCCGAAATCGACTTGTTGCCGTGGGCCGATCCTTACATCGCGCAGCTTTTTCAGAAGGCGATGTTGCTGGAGTCTTCGGGCAGGGCGGAGGTGGCTGCGGAATCGCTTGCTTCGCGCGAGCACTGCCGGAGTCAGATGGAGGTGAAGGTGACCCCCGACCGGCCATCGGTAGCGATCAGCCGGCCTCTTCCCCGATTGGCTCCTCGCACGCGAAGAACTGAATCTGGACGCTCGCTGGTTCGCTGCTGAGCGCGGCCAACTTGACTTCCAGCCCGACGCCGAACGTTTCTACCAGAGACGGGCGAATTCTTGCCGGGGGGCCTTCGACTTGTTCGGCGCTGAACTGCGGAATCTGCTTCAGCGGGGGGCAGAAGGCAAGATGGATATCGCGTTGCCTTTCGTGGGGCTCGAACGAGCACCGCACCAATCCGGAGATGATCTCGCCGTCGGCCTCATCCTGGGATCGCGAGATCCGCTGCGAAACGCCGGGAGGAAGAAGTTCGCCTTCCTCTTCCTCCCCCATGGACTCGCTCAACGCCGGCGGCGGCCAAGCCGCTGCGTTCCCGGCACTCTTGTCGCTGATTGAGTTCGCCTCGACGTTCCCCGCAATGTCGAAACCGACAGGGAGTCGCCGGCCGTGGAATCTTCGGGCGGCAAACGACGCCGCTTCAGCGGTCAGCAGGATGCCCCAAAACAAGGCCAGCGGGCCTGGCGGCGAGTTGGGCGGCGACAGGGCTGCGCCGCAAACGAAAATGCCTGCCGTTGTCAGCCAGCGGACAACGCGCTCCGCACGGGCCGGAGGCGATGCGGATCGTCTCGCCTTGCCTGCGGGCCATCGCGCTGCGGCGGCCAACAGGATCAGCACGATCGCGGCCGCGACGGCCCCGGTCGAGTCCAAGGGTTGGGCAAGCGCGCCTCCCAATCGCCGGGCCAGGAGCCAGAGTCCCAGGCCAAGCAGCAGGCACACGGCCCAGTATCTGCCTTGTTCCGTCAAGCGGCTCAGCCCCAGTTCGGGTTGACTTCCGCGAACGGACGCGGGACTGACGGGCGTTGCGTGCGCCACGGTGGGCCCTCCTGCCGCCTGCGAGATTCGGCGATCTCCAGACTACGGACATCCAAGTGAACGGTTTGGGGTCTCACAACGTTGCCTGCGTCAGGGATTCAACGCAATGAACTTGACGCAGACCGGCGACGGTACGTCCAACTTCTGGCCCGTCGGCGTCAAGGCCCCGGTTTCCTGATCGATCCGAAAGCCGACGATCGTGTCGGAAGCTTGGTTGCAGGCCAGCAGGAAGCGGCCGGTCGGGTCCACGCCGAAATTGCGAGGCGTCTTGCCCTGCGTCGATTCGTGTTCCACCAGTTTCAATTGGCCGGTAACGGCGTCGGCGGCAAAGACGGCGATGCTGTCGTGTCCGCGATTGGAGCCGTACAGGAACTTGCCGGACGGATGCACTTGGACTTCCGCCGTTGAGTTGCCCTCCACGGGTCCGGCAGGCAAGCTCGATACGGTTTGCACTTCTTCCAAGGCTCCTCGCGCTGCGTCGTAGCGAAAAGCGGTCAAGCTGGAGCCCAGTTCGTTGATCACATACGCGAACTTGCCCGTGGGGTGAAAGGCGAAGTGGCGCGGCCCGGCCCCCGGAACGACGGACGCCCACGGCGGATCATTCGGTGTCAACTTGCCCGCCGCGGCGTCGAAGCGGTAGATCAGGACCTTGTCCAAGCCGAGATCAGCGACAAAAGCGAACCGATTCGCGGGGTCCAGATTGATCGAGTGGGCGTGCGGACCTTGCTGACGCCGCGGATTCACGCTCGCCCCCTGGTGCTGTACGAACGCCGTCGCGGAGCCCAATGTTCCGTTCTTGCGGATCGGCAGGACCGCAGCGCTGCCGCCTCCGTAGTTCGCGACCAGAACGTTGCGACCGCTGTGGTCGACGGCCACATGGCACGGTCCGGGCCCGCCGGAGGACTGTTGATTCAGCGGTTCCAAACGGCCGGTCGCCGGTTCGATGCGAAAGGCGTTGACAGCGCCGGTGCGTTTCCCCGCAAAGTCCGAGATCTCACCCACGGCGTACAGAAACCGGCGATTGGGGTGCAAGGCGAGAAACGACGGATTCTTTGTTTCCGCCGCCACGCCGTCCAAACGCAGGCCGCCGTCGGCCAAATCGAGCCGGCCCAGATAGATCCCTTGGCTGGCCCCCGAAGTGTACGTGCCCACGTAAATCCGCAAGCAGTCGGAGCCGGCCTGCTCCTGGTCTGCCGCAGCGGCCAGTGCCGCGACGAGTGACAGGCAGAGCACGCTCAAGGTTCCTTGAGGAAGACGCTTCATGGCATTCGCCTCCGGGGGAAACGGTTCAGTTGATCACGGACGCGCTTATTGTCACGCCACCCGGCAAACAAATCAATCGCCCCTGTGTGAACGCTGTCGGATCAAGGTTCCGGATTGCCGGCTGCGGCCGGTAGTGTGCTGGCGATGGTCTCCGGATTGGCATCGTTTAAGAAATAACGTGCCCCTCGTCAAAGCGGCCATCACGCTGTATGGGAGGATCTGCAGTAGACAGTGGGCCGTTGTTTCTCGAACGACGCTCACGGGATCTCACGTGGGTAAGCACCGGCAGCCCAGACGGCTTCGGCGTACTTGACGCCGCAGGTCAGGCCTCGATAGCGGGCCAGTGTTTCCTTAACGTTCACTGCCGCATCGGGCGACTGCGGGTTGTAGGGACGTTGGCGCACAAACGCCATCAGCTGTCCCAGCCATTCGATCGCCGCCAGCCAGTCGTTAGTGACATCGACGAACGTATTCGGCTCAAAGCCGATGGTATGGCCGGGGCCGTTGTCGTACGCATAGACATGGCGGGGCGCCTTGACGCCGTCGCGGCCGAGGATCATGCCCGGTTGCCGCAGAGCCAGCTTGCTCAGGGCGGCTGCCGTTTCGTGGTCGGGATGACGATCGTGGTCCCACAACATCAGTCCGACGTCCGGTTTGACGTCCGCCACGACCTCGGCCACGGCACGCGCGGTCTCCGCGTTCACGCTGAATTGCATTGAAGCGTATTCGAGAAAACGCATCTCCATGCCGCGTTCCAACGCCAGCCGGATGCTCGTCGCGCGCAGTTCCTGAGCGCGGCCCGCCACGGGCGCCCAGCGGTTGTAGTCGCCGATCAGATTGAGGATCACGACGCGATCGTGCCGGCGCAAGGCTTGCAAGAGGATTCCCGGAATGCCGAACACGCAGTCGTCGTAGTGCGCGCCGATCGCCAGCAGTGTCTTGTTCATCGTGGATGCCTGTGGGGATGAAGGAACGGCCCGGACGTTGTCTCGAACACCGCCGATGATCCATCAACATGCGCCATCGCGGGAGGTCTTTCAAGACCCGCGCCCGGTTGGGCCTGGTCCGCTGGCCCGCGCCGGCCGGTTGCCCGCGGACGTGAGGCCTGGGATACTTGGAGGCTGCGGCGGGCCGTCTTGCCGACGAGCGTGTGGGAGTTCCGGCTGGCTGGATTCGGGAGGCGAGCGCGTGGCCGCGCTGTGGCGTAGGCCGGCGAGTACCGAAAGGCAAGGTGAACGATGCTGGAGTTCCTTTTGGGACGCCGCAATCCGACGCGGACCTGGCAAGCTGGCCTGAGCCAGCCGTTGGCCTTCGATCTGGACGCGGCAACGCTGCATGGCGTCCGTCTGGGCGAGCCGTTGGACCGTCTTTCTCTTTTGGGACCCGATGAAAACCTGGGGACTCATCGCTCCGGCGAATTGGTCTATTCTTCTGCGGGCTTGACCGTCAGTTTCAGCCTTTCAACTCGATGCATCACTGCTTATCGGATTGTGCTGCGGGACCCCTCCGAGCCGCGGTTTCGGCCATTCAGCGGTCCGGTTTTCGCGGGGGCAGGCTGCCGGCTCGATTTGCACGCCTTGGATCAAAAGGGCTTTGTCGACAGCTTGGGACCGTACTATTGGCGGGACAGTGACGAAGACGAGTCGATCCTGTTCTACGAGTTCACCGGCCTGGAATGGCAAGTTGAATTCGGGCCGCACTTGCGTTTCAACTCGTTGATCGTCACGAGCGAACCTCTGCTGGCAGACGAGCAGCAACGGCGGGCGTACCGGGTGTCCCGTCCGTGGCCGCCCGTTGTTCAGGCTGGCGGTCGGCAGTCCGGTCGGTAGTCCGCGAGACCGGCCGCCGCCGCCGATTTTGCCGGTTTCAAGACGACGAGGCCGCGGGCTGCCGGCCCCCTGGTGCGTGCCGGACGCGGTCAGGGCCTGTCCCAACACACCTCCGCAGGCAGCATCAGTTCCTGGCCGCCCACGAATGGATAGCTGCGGAGCGTAAGCCGGTTGCCCTCGACCTGCTCGATTTCAAATCCCGTTTCGCCGCTCAGGAGATACCGCCCCGGCCGGGTTGCTTCGGCGGGCAACGGCGAGTCGAGTTCGATCTGTCGCTCGTCCACCTTGGTGATCTTCCTCGTGAGTCGGGCGGCGGGCGCGGTCAGTTTCCGGCTGCCGGCGCTCAGTTCGACGCCTTCCAACAGGTAACCTCGAACCAGTTGCCCCGAGCTGTCCAGGGTGGCCAGGCCGAACCGGCCGGTCAGGCGGAGCGGACCGAAGCGGTGCGGCTGGTCGTCCAGGGAGGACAGCACATAATCGGTGCCGCCGTCACGCTCGACGGCGACCGCCACGGCTTGATCGGTCTGCGGCTCCGCGGGCACCAGTCGCACGGCACGGATCGGCGAAGCGTCCCCCTGGAACGGACTCAGCACGGCGGCATACAGACTCTGCAAGTCCTGCGTGCCCTGGCGTTCGGCGAGGATTTGCGTGATCGGCGGCGCGTTCAGTTGATCGCCCCGAAAACTGCGCCAGCCCGGTGCGTCGGCCACCACGAGCCGGTCCAGTGGTCCGAGCAGCCACGCCTGCAGTCGGGTCCCGTCGCAATCCCACACGGCGCTACAGACCTGGGGCGGCTTCGGCACCGCGCGGAGATTCGCCAGCCAGCGGATTTCTTCGTCGATCGCCTTCGGCTCTAAACCTTCCAGCCCGACGAACCGGCCGTTGCCGTTCAGGCCGTACTGGTGCATTCGGCCGCCCCGGACGCGGAACAGGTCGACGACATAGTTGCCACCCTGCGGCAGGCGGACCAAGGCACAGGTGCGACGGTATTCGGAGCATTCGGCATAAGCGTCCGCCGAGGCCTGGATTACTTCGACGCCCGGCGAAATTCCGAACAACTCCAGCCGCGAACGCCGCTGCCTGGCGTTCTGGCTTTTGCCATCGACGGTGACCAGGTTGTGTGCCAGGGTGCTCCTGGTCCACGCGTTCCGCGGATCGTCCCAGATATAGCCGCGGTCGGAAGCCAACTCCTGGTTATAGGCGTGGTAGATCACGCCCAGCGTGTCCTCGTGCCGGTGTCCGTGCGCGCAGTAGCCGTTGAAGTAAAAGGCGGTTTGGCTGGCGTCGTTGCCGCTCCGCAGCACGCCCACTTGCCAGCCGGGGAAGTACTCCGTCCGCAGATCCAGGTCGCCCTCGCCGGTCGGGGCTTTCAGTTCCGGGTCGCGGTGCCAGAGCGCGTACTCGCTGCCTTTCTGGTCCAGCGGCCCGCCGAGCACTGTCTCCAGCAGCTTGGCGTAACGCGATCCGTAATGGTCGGCCAGGATCTCGACATACTGGGCGCTCAGGCCGCTGCCGCTGTGGGTGTCGCCGAGGACGGGCATCTTCCGGTCAGGCCGCAGCATCTGGGCCATGCTCTGGAGGGCCAGGCGGTAGCGGGGCAGATGCTGATAGGCATCGAAGTCCTGCAAGCGCTCGCCGACGGGCGGAGTGTAGCCGGGCGGGTCGGAATAGCCCGACAGCAGATCCGGAATGTCGCCCATGTTGCTCAGGTGCATGCTGGAATAGCTGGGGGATTCCTTGCAGAAGCCGTCGAAGTGGAAGCACTGTTCCAGCAGCAACTCGATGCCCTCCCTGGCCCGCCGCACGCGCTCCGGCTGACCGAACAGGATTCCGACCGCGCCGCTCAGCGCTCGTCCCGGAGCGCACTTGTTGTTGATGTCGTTGTAGTTCTCCATGTCGGCGCAGCCGGCCAGGATCAGGTCCTCGGTGATTCGCCGGGCCATGTCGGCAGAGTAGATCGGCCGGCCGTCGGGATCCTTGGCGTCGCGGGTCAGGTCGTAGGCGACGGTGATTGACAGCAGCGCGTCGCCCTCGCCGCCCGCGCCGGTGGTCAAGCGGCCTGCGCCCCAGAAGCCGGCGTCCAGGGCGCCCCCGCCGTCTTTGAACCGCACTCGCATCCGTTCGGCCGGATGGCAGATCACGCCCGGCGGAAAATGGCCGGCCCGCGGATGGCGCCCCATCTCCCGCGCGACCTCGGCCGGCTCCAGGTCGGCGAAGCAGCCGCCGTAGCTGTGATACAAGTACTTGGGATAGACCTCGGCCAGCCGTTCGAGAATCCAGGCCGTCCGTTCGGCGTAAGGCGTTTCGCCGGTCAGCGCATACAGCTTGGCCAGCCGTAACGGCAACTGCAGAGTCCACGACAGCTTCTGGGCTCGGATCACGCCCGAAAAACTCACTTGAATCGGGCGGCCGGCCCAGAGGTACGCGTGGTTGCCCAAGTCCTCGTCGGGATGCGCCTGCTGCTCCGGGTTGATATAATAGGTAAAGCTCTGGCCCATCCGCGGACAGTCCAAGCGTCCCGTCTCGGGGTACTTCTCGTTCGGGTACACGGTCTTGCAGTACTTGCACCGCAACTGGTCGGGCTGGCGGATGTTCCACTGCCACACGCCAGTCTCGCCCATCGAACACTTTTGGTTGACACAGGCCGGGCAGACCTGGCCGTAGGTGCTTCCGGGGGTGAGGTCCGGGACGATCCGGCGGAAGTACTCGCGGTCCAGTTTCAGCGAGAAGTCCAGGCTGCTGCGGTAGCTCTTGAGCACCCCCTGGGCCCAGGCGTAACGCTCGAGGTTGGCCTTGGCCGTGGCGATGTGCCGGGGTTTGTATAGCGTGCAAGGTTCGGCCCCTGCGACGCCAGTCAGGAGCAATACCGCCAGTGCCGTCAGCCAGCCACGGACCGGCAAGCGGTGCCTTTTTCTGCGAAGCGACTGTTTGGCACCGGTGCCGGCTGGCCGCGGCGGGGAGAATGTGGAGATCATGGAGCTTGCCTGGGAATTGCAATGGCTGCGGTTGATAACCCTGGAGGACCTCGGTTTGTTGCGTGCGTCCCCAAGGCACGCATCGGCAGAAGCCCGGCTTTTCGGAACCAGCCGGGCTTCTGCGCAAGTTTCCGGCCCAGGAGAGCCTGCACCGGGCGTCTGGCCTTGCCGGCGTCTGGCCCGCCGGACAAGCGAAGCGTGCCGGTTCAACCTTCCTCGACGACGTTCATGTTCATCAGCCGCGCCAGGTGGCGGATGCTGTCCATGTGGTCGCCGTAGACCACGACCCGGTGCAGCAGCGTCATGGCATCCTCCGTCTGCAGCACACTGCTCCAGTTGGCCGCCATCTTGGCTGCGTCGCGCACTTCGGTAACGATTTGGGTGCGACAGCCGCGCACGGATTTTTCCGGTACTTCGATGATCTTGCCGGTGGAGCACAGGATCGTATCCAGGTTGATCAATTTCCCGCGCGTGATCGTTTCGCCGACACGGTAATGGACTTCGGGCACGCAGCCGCTGCCGCCCACCTCGGAATGTCCCCGCAGCAGGTAGGGCGCCGGCGGGCTGTCCGGGCCGTCCAGTTGCAGCGGCGCGGTGCAGTGGGCGGTCCACAGCGCGTTGCGCGAGGTATCGAAGGTCGCGTTACCCTGGAAGCTGGCACGATCCGCCGCGTATTGGAACAGCAGCATGGTCAACAGCGAGTCCATGTCGCCTTCGCACGCGGCGGGGAAGCCGGCGTCGCGGAGACGGGCAAAGCCCAGGCAGGGAAAGCCTTTCGCCAACCAGCCCATGCAGGTGCCGATGGCCAGTCCTTGGGCGTGCTGCTGTTTCATCAGGTTTTGCAGCGCGATACTGACGCGGGCCGCCTTGGCGATGTCCTCCGCGTTGGGCTCGATGATGGCCTTGGCCCCTTTGGTCCAGCGTTCGGTCTCGGCTGCAACCGTCTTCTCGTCGGCGGCGGCGATCAGGTCGTTGAATGTCTTCTCGTCGACGGCCACCACGTCGGCCCCCAACCGCTTCTTGACTTCGTCCGGCGACTGGGCGGGCGCGGTGCCGCGGGCGGGCGGGAACAGCAGGATTCGGGTCTGACGCATCATGGGGATGACCCGCAACAGACGCAGCGCTCGTTCGAGTTCATCCAGGTTGCCGGTAGGAAACAGGGTGACTGGATGGCCCTGCCGCTGCCACCGATGAGGATACATCCAATCGTGGCCGCTGGCCGGCAGCGAAAAGACGATCATCGGATGGTTGGCGTCGAGGACCGGCTGCACCAGCCGCGTCAAGGCGAAGCAGTTCAGGTTAATGGCCAGCACCGGCGTGCCGGGGCCCGCTTGCTTTATCAAGGCCGCCGTCTGCTCGGCGTTGATCGATTGGCCGATCAGCAGTTCGATGTTCCCCAGCGCCTTTTCCGCCTCGACCAAGCGGGCTTTCATGGCTTCCAGCTGTTTGGGATCGGCGTTCCAGCCGCGGTCTTCGGGTCCCGGATTGCCGGCGAACATGACGCAGATCCGCGACTTCTTCGGTGGCTTGGGCGGCGTATCCGAGGTCCAAGCGTGCGTCCAGGTCGCACTGGCGAGCATCAAACCTCCGGCCGCCACGCCGGTTCCCAGAAACTCTCGTCTCGTACACTGTTCACACATCGAAAGACCCTCCCTTGAAATGCATCAAGCCGGAACGGTTAGGAACTCGTTTTTCGAACGGTGCAGGCGGCGCTTGTCGGGACCGGCCTGTAGTCCGGTCCCGAACCAATTCCAGCAGAACGCCGCGCGGAAGGCAAGCACCAAGGCAAAAAAACAGAAATTCGGAGAAGGGAGACCGCGACCGCCCTTGACACCCGCGGGAATCGGCGGCCCTGCGCCGGTCACTCCAGCGGCAATCGGACCACGCGGCCGCCCTCCGCCGCCGAGCGGTCGATGGCCAGGCACAGTTCGTGGGTGCGGTAGGCGTCCGCTACGTTACAGTGCGATTCGTGATCTTGCCGGATGCAATCCACAAAGTGGTTGATCTGGGCGTCGAACGGATGATGGTGGACGTCGCCCGAATCCGGCAGGATCGTGGGGATGGTCGCCCAACTCCGCTGGCCGGGCAACAGCCGTTTGGACCACAAGCGGTTGTCTCGCAACGAGCCCTCGGTGCCGATCAGATCGATATTGAACGCATACGGGATGTCCGCGTCCAGCAGCACCGACGACTTGGCGATCGTGCCGTCGTCCAGTTTCATGGTGGCAACCACGTTCGCGTCGTATTCGTAGAGTTGTTTTTTGTTGTTTGACATCGCCGATACCTCGACGACTTCGCGCCCGGACAGGAATCTGACGGCATCCAGGGCGTGGCAACCGGCCAGCAGCGTGGCGCTGCCGCCCGTCTTGAACGTATGCGCCCATTCCCAGCCGCTGTACCAGGGGCCGATGCCGTGCCAGTAGTCGATTTCGATGTACAGCAACTCCCCGATCGCGCCGGCGGTCAGCAGCGACCGCAGCGATTCCAGCAGCGGGTTCCAGCGGAGCACGAAGCTGACGATGCTCTTGACGCCCGCCCGCGCGACGGCGTCCCGCAACGCCCGATTTTCGTCCAGGGTGATCGCCATCGGCTTTTCGACCAGCAGATGCTTGCCGGCCTGGGCCGCCGCGATGCCCAGGGGGGTGTGAATCTGGTTCGGGCCGCTGATGTTGACGATGTCCACGCGCGGATCGGCTAGCACCTCGTCGACGTCGTCCCGTGCGGGGCAAGCGAGCCCGTACTTGTCGATCAGCCGCTGGGCGCTTTCTCGCCGCCGGCTGCTGACCGAAACGATCTGCACGTGCGGATTGCGCAGCCAACTGGCCGCATGCGCGAACGCCACATCCCCGACCCCGTGAATGGCCACCCCCAGTTTCTTGTCCATTGCGATCTCCTTGCCAAGCCGTGTGTTCCTGAACTGCACTGCGGTGCTTGGCCCGCTATCTTAACCGTTCCGCGCCGTCAGGGGCAGCCAGAAAGGTCACGACGGCGCCCATTTCGGGCTTCAGGTAGACGCCCTCCTCCTCGGCGGGCACCGTCAGTTGGACTCGGACCGGGATGGCGCCTTTGGCCCGGTCGGCGATGGGCATCAGCCGCGAGACGACGCCCCGATAGGTCCGGTCGGGGAAGGCTTCCGCCCGCACCCGGCAGGCCTGCCCGACGAAGACGCGGGCAATGTCGCGTTCCTGGATGGACAGATCGACTTCCAGGTCCGACAGGTCGGCCATTTCACACAGGCTGTACGACCCGTTGAACGCCACGGGGTTGACGATATTTCCCTCCTCCGCATTTTTGCGGAGAATCGTGCCGGCGATGGGAGCGCGGACGGTGCAGTTATCCAGCCGCCATTGGGCGCGCACCAGTTCGGCTTCGGCCTGTCGGACGTCCGCCCGCGCCGCCGCAATCCGTTCCTCGCGGGGCCCTTTGCGCATCAATGTCACCGCTGCCTGCAGACGCTCGACTTTCTTCTTCAACGCCAGGTAGGCCGCTTCCGACTGTTCAAACACCAGCGGGGAAATCGTGCGCGACTGGCGCAACTCGGAATTCCGCTTCCATTCCGCCTCGGCCTGCGGCAGTTGGGCGTCCGCTTCGGCCAATTCCGCCTCGGCCTGGGCGATCTCCTCCGGCCGGTTGCCGGCCTCCAATTCCCGCAGGCGCTGCCGGGCTGATTCCAGCAGCGCCAGCGCCCGCTGATGCTCCGCAGCAAACTCCGTCGTCTCGATTTCGGCCAGCACCTGGTTCTGTTCGACGCGTTGGCCTTCCTCAAAGAGCACTTTCAACAGGCGTCCGCTCACCTGCGGGCTGACCAGGATCTCCCGGTGCGGGATGACGTAGCCCTTGGCTTCCAGTGCAATGGGATCGGGGACGCTCGCCGCGGCGGGGGTGGGGGATTTCGCCGGTGGCGAGTTTGTCGCCTGTTTCGCTTTCCCGCTGGCCGGCGGCGCGGCGGTCGAGCCACCGTTGTCGGCGGCGCCGCGCTGCACCTCCTGGTAGTACAGGTAGCCCAGTCCGCCCGCCGCGCCGGCCAAAAGCAGGCACAGCATCCACGGCACGAGGTGCGCTTCCGGACGATGCGCGCGGACCTCGGGCGGCAGACGCAACGAGCGCACCCGTTCGCCCAACGCGCTTTGGCGATCAGCGACTGCTGCCGGCTTGGCGTCCTCGATGGGTCCGCCCGCAGAGATATCCGGACTGTTCAAGGTAGACTCCGACAGGAAAAGGCCGTTTGGCGCCGTTCGAGAGATGAGGGAGCGGACGGGCACGCGTCGCCTGTTTCGATTCGGCCGCAAAACCGGTGGTTAGCGCCGTGCCGCTCACGTGTCATCGGACCGTGGTTCCTCGAACGATGCCTGGTGCTCCGTTGTCCTTGACGGAGGGTCCGTCAGGGCGAACTTCCGTCCACCGCAGGAGGGGCATCCACTCCGAGGCGTCCATCCCGCGATGCCTGAGCACGCAGTAGTATTATCCTTGCCCGCCGCCCCGTGACCAGCCGCTGGGACCTGCCAGAAGGAGCAAGTTGTGCCGAAAGCGCCCACGAACAACAGCTGTAACGATTTTATCCCAACCCAAACGTTGCGTTTCCCGCCACCGAAAGAACCTGTTTGCCACCCGGCTCTTGCGGCGCGACTGGCGGCAACCGCGGTGGGCCGGAAGGAGCAAACGCCATTTCGCACGCCCCGTCTTGATTCGCCCCGCCGGACGTGTACCTTGACGCAGGATGGGGAATTCACCAGGTACCCTTGTACCGTTGTTTCTTTCAGGAGAGTTTTCATGCGTTGTCAGACTGCTGTTCTGCGGGGATGGATTGTGTGGCTGTTCGTCTCGTCCGGTCTGTGGGCCGCGGAGCCGGCTTACCAGTTGGTGGTCGTGACCGATCCGCCGGACGCCATCTACACGGTCGGTCAGCCGGCGAAGTTCACGGTGACGCTGAAGAAGGGCGGTCAGCCGGTCACGGAGGCCGACCTCGTATGCACGCTCGACAAGGACGGCATGCCGCCGGCGACGCAGAAGAAGCTGACCTTGGGCAACGGGACCGCGGTGATCCAGGGGACGCTGGATGAACCTGGGTTCTTGCGCTGCCGCGTGAGTTGCACGGGACCGGACAAGCAGGTGTTGACGGCGACTGCCGGAGCCGCGTTTGACCCGCTGAAGATCCCGCCCAGCCTGCCGGTGCCGGAGGATTTCGACGCTTTTTGGGCCCAGCAGAAAGCCCGTTTGGCGTCGGTGCCGATGTCGCCCCGGTTCACGCCAGTCAAGTCGCCCGTGGACGGCATCGAATGCTTCGACGTCGAGATCGCGTGCGTGCCGCCGCGGCCGGTGTGCGGATACTTTGCTCGCCCGATCGGTGCGGCGCCCCGCAGCCTGCCGGCGATGCTGCTGGTGCACGGGGCCGGCGTGCGAAGTTCCAGCCTGGGCGGCGCAGCCGGGTCGGCCAAGCGGTACACCGCGCTGGCGATGGACATCAACGCCCACGGCATCGTCAATGGCAAGCCGGACGCCTTTTACCGGGAACTTGCCGCGGGCGAATTGAAGGACTACCGCGCCGCCGGCCGCGAGGACCGGGAGAAGTGCTACTTCCTCGGCATGTTTCAGCGGCTGGTGCGCGCGATGGAGTTTCTGACCAGCCAGCCGGAGTGGGACGGCCAAGTGCTGATCGTCAAGGGTTCCAGTCAGGGAGGCGGCCAGGCCATCGCCGCGGCGGGACTTGATCCGCGCGTGACCTTCATCTCCGCCGGCGTGCCGGCCATCTGCGACCACACCGGCAAGGCGGCCGGCCGCATCAACGGCTGGCCGAAACTCGTCCCCGACACGGACGGCAAGCCCGACCCCAAGATCCTCCAGGTCGCCCGCTACTTCGACAGCATGAACTTCGCAGCGCGGGCCAAAGCCGAGGCGATCTTCAGCGTGGGCTTTATCGACGGCACGTGCGCGCCCACGAGCGTCTATGCCGCGTACAACAACCTGCCGGGCAAGAAGCAGATCGTCAACGAACCCTTGATGGGCCACTCGGTCTCGCCCCGGCTGGAGCGGGCTACCGAAGCGGCGATTCTGCAACACATCGCCGCCAAGAAGAACGTGACGAAGTGAGACCGGCGGTTTCGCCAGTAAGACTCGCCGGATTCTGGCGGATGGACAGCCGACAAGGAGCGAATCATGAAACGACGCGAGTTTCTGCACGCGGCAGGCGGCGGGCTGTTGGCGCTGGGCGCCGCCCGAATTCCCGCCCGGGGACGGGAGCGGGAGGACCGCCAAGCCCAGCCGGAAGCGGGCACGGGACGCCGGCCGCAGGACGAAGCCGATGCGGCGCAAGCGGCCTACTACTGGTCCTGGTGGGGCTGGGAGCCGCTGGCGCATTACCGCCGCACCGGCGGCGTGGTGGGCGCGGTGGATGTCAGCGCGCCGGGGTTTTCCCAGTGGTACGAGCGGCTCCACTCCGAGGAACTGGTGCGCACGATGGCCCGACTGGGCGTCAACCTGGCGGTGACGCATTTCTTCAAGGGGTTTGGCCTGAAGCACGAACGCGCGGAGCAACAGCGGACGGCCGAACTGGTGCGCGCCGCCCATCGTCACGGAGTCCGGGTGCTGGGGTACTGCCAGCAGCGGTCGCTGTACTACGAGACCTTTCTGGCCGAGGAGCCCCAGGCGGAAGCGTGGATCCAGCGCGATGCGGACGGCAGATGCCGGACGTGGGGCAGCGCCTATTTTCGCTGGGCGCCGTGCCTCCACAGCCGCGAGTTCCGGGCGTACATGAAACGGGTGATTCGCGTCGGCCTGGAGGAGATCGGCCTGGACGGTTTGCACTTCGACAACGACTACTGCGAGCCCTGCTACTGCCCGCGGTGCGAGCAAGCTTTTCGCAGCTGGCTGGCCGCCCGCTGGCCCGATCCGCGCGACCGGTTCGGACTGGCGTCGTTCGCTCATGTTCGTCAGCCGCCGACGCTGGCATCGGCGGGGCGGATTATCGATCCGCTGGTGCAGGCCTGGGTCCGCTTCCGCTGCGAGAGTCTGGGGGAGTACCACCGCGACGTCACCGAGTATGCCCGCAGCCTGCGGCCCGACGTGATCCTGTTGGCCAATCCGGCCCATCCGCGCGGGCCGGACGGGCCGTATCGCCGCAGCGTCTGGGCGCCGGCGGTCGGTCGGCACCTGACCCTGATGTTCGCCGAAAACGGAAATGCGGCGGGCATCTCGGACGGCGCGATGATCTCGCAGATCCGGGCCTACAAGCACGCGGCCGCCATCGGCTATCGCGTCGTGTCCACGACCTGGAAACGGGGCAAAGGCATCGCGGGCCTGAGCGGCCTGGCCCTGCCGCAGCAGCCTGAGGAGGTCACGCTCCAGGTGGCCGAGGCGGCGGCCTTTGGCGGGATTCCGGGCACCAACTGGGCGCTGCGCCCCGACGGTCCCGGCGATCGGATGCGGATCGACGTGCCCGAGTTGCAGACCGCCCTGGGACAGTATCTGGAGTTTGCCCGGCAGACGGAAAGACTCCGGCTCGGTGCCCGGCCGGTCCGCGACGTGGCCGTCTTGCAGACGTTCGCCTCGCTGGCCTTCGATGCCTCGGCGGCGGCGTTTCTGGTGCTGGGTGCCGAGGAATCGCTGATCCGCCACGGGTTCGCGTGGGAGACCGTGTTCGGCGACAACCTCGGCCCGCTGGCCGGCTGCGGAGCCCTGCTGCTGGCCGGCCAGTCGCATTTGAGCGACGACGAGTGCCGCGCGATCTGCGACTTTGCCCGCCGCGGAGGCGGCCTGGTGCTGGCGGGCGACAACGGCCAATACGACGAGCACGGGCGGAGCCGGAGTCGGAATCCGTTGCAGGATCTGGCCGGTCCGCAAGTCGTGCGTTTGGAAGCAAGTCTGGTGCGGGCTGCGGGCGAGTCGAGTTATGCCGAACGGTTGACGTTGCCCAAGGGCCACCAGCAGGTCGCCGCCGCAGTGCAGAAGGCCCTGGGGAATCGGGGTTCCGTACGGCTGCTGGGAAGCGACACGGTGGCGCTGGCAGCGTATGAACTGGGCGACAACCGGCTGGCGGTGCATTTGGTCAATTACGCCGCGCCCCAGGCGCCGAAGGGCTTGAAACTGGCGTTGGGGCCGCGCTGGAAAGACGCCGCCCAAGTCCGATTGCGGACGGCCGAGACGCCTGAACAGACGCTCGCCGTCGCCGAGAACGCCGTCGAGATCCCGCCGTTTCCCGTGTACGCGGTGGCGGTTGTCGGGTAGAAGGAAACCGGGTAGAAGGAAACCGGGTCCCGTGAGCAGCTTGAACCAGGGGAGACACTAGCCATGACGACGGATTCATCCAGGGCCGTTTCGCGGCGAACCTTCAACCGGGGCGTGTGGGGAATCGCGGCGGGGACGCTCGCCGCCGGCCATCCGGCGAGGCACGCCTCGGCGGCCGACCAACCGGCGGCGCGGACCGGGTACATCGACATCCACGTGCATCTCACGCAGCCCTGGGCCGGCCGGCCGATGCTGGCCGTCGAAGGCCTGCTCAGCTGGATGGACCAGCACGCCGTGGCCCAGGCCGTGGTGTTGCCCTTGGTTTCGCCGGAAAGCTGGTACTACACCATCGGCTGCGATTGGGTGCTCCAGCAGACGGCGTCTCACCGCGACCGGCTGATCCCGTTCTGCGACCTCGACCCGCGAACCGTCTATCTGAAGCCCAAGGACATGGCCCCCGTGTTGGCCCGCTATGTCGAGGCGGGCGCCAAGGGGCTGGGCGAGCACAAGTGCGGCGGGCCGATCGACGACCCGAACAACCTGCACGTGTTTCGCGCTTGCTCCGAGTTGAAGCTGCCCGTGTTGTTGCACATGGACACCATCCGCAACATCGACGCGCCCGGCCTGCCGGGGCTGGAGCGGGCGCTGCAGGCGGCGCCGGGGGCGATCTTCATCGGCCACGCCACCACGTGGTGGTCGTCGATCTCTGCCGACGTCAGTCCGCAGACGCTGGGCGGCTATCCGAAAGGCCCCGTCAAGCCCGGCGGCGCGATCGAGCGGTTGATGGACAAGTATGAGAATCTGTACGGCGACCTGTCGGCCGGCAGCGGCTTGAACGCCATCCGCCGCGACCCCGACTTCGGCCGCGAGTTCCTGATCCGCCGCGCCGACCGCCTGTTGTTCGGCACCGATTATCTGGCGGAGGGCCAGCAGGTAGACCAGTTCGCCTTCCTGGAGCAACTGCAGTTGCCGGCCGAGGTGCAAGCCAAGATCTTCCGCGACAACGCCCGCCGGGTCCTGGGCCTCTCGGCCCCAGCCTGACCGTCGAAAGCGCACGGGGCGGACCACGTTCACCGCGCGGCGGGCCGGGCGCCCTCCGGGCCGAGGCGGCCCAACAGACGCAGCAGGCCGTCCAGGATCGTCAGTGGATGGGGCGGGCAGCCGGGAATGTACAGATCCACGGGCACCGTGCTGTCCGCCCCGTCGTGTTGTTCGGAGTGGCCGGCGAACGGTCCACCGGCGATCGCGCAGGCCCCCACCGCGATGACCAGTTTAGGAGCCGGCGTCGCTTCGTACGTCTTGCGCAGCGCCAGCCGCATGTGCTCGGTGACGGGGCCGGTGATCAGCAAGCCGTCGGCGTGCCGCGGCGAGGCGACGAGCTGGATTCCAAAACGCCCCAGATCGAAGACCACGGTGGTGAGCACGTTGATGTCTGCCTCGCAGGCGTTGCAGCCGCCCGCGCTGACCTGCCGCAACTGCAGCGAACGGCCGAACAGCCGGCGCGCCTTGTCGTCCAACGCTTCGGCCAGCCGGAACGTGCGCCCGTCGATCAGCAAGTCCTTGCGGGTCCGCGACGCCAGCCGATAGTCCTGGGAAAAGGCGATGGCGTTTGCGGGGCAAGCCTGCGCGCACTCGCCGCAGAACAGACAGCGGCCCAGGTCCAGACGAGGCCCGTTGTCCGCGAGCGCGATCGCGTCCGTCGGGCAGGCTTCGGCGCAGCGCCGGCAATCGCCCGTACACTTGGCCGCGTCCAGCACGGGCAAGCCGCGGAAGCGGTCCGGAAGCCGCGGCGAATCGCCCGCCGGGAACGAGATCGTGCGGTGCCCTTGTCGAAGGCGTTCAGCGAGGATGGAAAACATGTTCGTCGCTCACAAATCATGCCCGCAGTACGAGAGATTGAAGCTCTTGTTGCACACCGGAAAATCCGAGATCGGTTCGTTGCGCAGCGCCATCGCCAGGCCGATCCAGTTGCGGAACGAAGGATCGACGACTTTGTAGTGGGTGAAACGCCCGTCGCCACCGGTGACGGCCACGTGGCAGATTTCGCCGCGCCAGCCCTCCACCAACGAGACCACCAGGGCGTCGGGCCGCAACGGTCCGAGGTCCCGCCGCGGCTCGCCGCGCGGCAAGGCCCGCAGTTGTTCGCTGACGAACCGCGTGGAACGCTGCACCTCCAGCCACCGCACGTAGGCTCGCGCGAAGACGTCGCCGGTGTGCCAGGTGGACACGGGGACCTGCGCGAACCGGAAGAATCCCGCCGGGAAATCGCGCCGCGCGTCCCGGTCCACGCCGCAGGCCCGCGCGGCCAAACCGACCAGTCCCAACTGGTCGCAGACCGCCCGCGGCACCACGCCCGTCCCGTCATAGCGGGCCATCGCCGACGGCGAGTGCCAGAGCAGTTCCACCGCCCCGGCGACATCCTTATAGGTCCGCGCCACGCGGCTCAGGATGTCGTCGCACCGCGGCGGATCGACGTCGAACACCACGCCGCCGGGCCGCACCAGCCCGCGCCCAAACCGGCTGCCGCAGAGCACTGCGGTGGTGTTCAGGAAATCGCCGCGCAGCCGGCCGCAGAAGGCGGACGTCGGCAGAAAGCCCACATCCACCGCCAGCGCGCCCAGGTCGCCCGTGTGATTCGCCAGCCGTTCCAGCTCCAACGCCACGGCCCGCAACGCCTGGGCGCGCAGGGAGGCTTCCCGGCCGGCCAGGGCCTCGACCGCCTGACAGTAGGCCGTCGTGTGCCCGATCGTCGTGTCGCCGGCGAGGGTCTCCAGGTAGTGGACCGTGCGCTTGTCCGGGCCGCCGGCCAGTCGCCGTTCAACGCCGCGATGCTGGTAGCCCAGTTCGATCTCCAAATGCAAGACGCGCTCGCCCAGACACTGGAAGCGGAAATGGCCCGGTTCGATCACGCCCGCATGGACCGGCCCCACCGCCACCTCGTGAACCTCTTCCCCGGCGACGCGGAAATAATCGGTCACGCACGGCTGGATCGCCCGTCCCGGCTCCCGGTTCCAGGCGTCGCGGCCGGCGCGGTAGGAAGGATGGAAGCGAATCGGCTTGAACCAGGGATGCCCCTCGGGCTTGAGGCCCCACTGCTCGGCGATTTCACGCTCGAACCAGTGGGCCGCCGGGCAGTGCGGCGTGAGCGCCGGATAGCGGTCGGACACGTCCGTGGCGAACACGCGCAGCGCGGCCGCCGCCGTCTCGCTCGTGATCGCATACAACCGCACCGACTGGCTGCTGCAGGGCTGGCCGAACAGCGCAGACAACTGGCAGCCGGCGGTCAACTGGCCCGCCAGTTCGTCGCGGAAGTCATCGCCCGGCAACACCGGGATCGCGCTCAGGGCGAGCGGCTGGCAATTCGACGAGCAGACGTGTCTGGCGATCATCGCGGCAAAAGCTCCTCGGCAGTCGCGACGGCGGTAGCCGGCGCGGCAGCCGTCCGAAACCCGCTTGCCGCCTCGTCCAACGCGCCACGGAACCAGGTGGGGATCCACAAGCCCAGGGTCAAGGTGAGTGCCAGCAACACGGCCGCGGGAACGACCGACCACAGCGGCTCGCCGCGCCGACGCGGGGCTGGCGGTCCCTTTCCCAACGCTTCGCCCTGCGCCATCGGCAGGACAAGATTGGCCATGCCGATGAAGATGAGCCCCAACAAAGCCAGGTACAACACGGCGACGACGTAGTGGTGCTGGTCCAACGCCGCCTTGAGGATCGTGAATTCGCTCAGGAACGTCCCGAACGGCGGCGAGCCGGTGAGGGCCAGAAAACCGGCCAGCCACAAGACCCCGGTGACCGGCAGCACTCGCCGGATGCCCCGCACGTCGGCGGTGGATTTCGTGGCGTAGGCGGCCAGAATATTGCCTGCCACCAGAAACATCGCCGCCTTGGTCAGCGAGTGGTTGACCGCGTGCAGCAGCGACCCGAACACGCCGACGCCCCCCAGGCCGACGCCCAAGGCCAGCAGGCCCATGTGCTCCACGCTGGAGTAGGCCAGCAAGCGTTTGAAATCCGCCTGCCGCTGCAAGAACGCGGCGGCCACCAGCACCGAGGCCAGACCGAACAGGATCAGCAACCCTTGGCTGAAGTCCGCCTGACCGGCGGCGACGCACAACTGGTGCATCCGCAGAATGCCCAGAAACGCGCAGTTCAGCAGGGCGCCGGACAACAGCGCGGACACCGGAGAAGGCGACTCGCTGTGGGCGTCGGGCAACCACGTGTGCAACGGAGCCAGGCCCATCTTCGTGCCGTAGCCGACCAGGAAAAACACGAACGCCACCTTCAACCAAGGACCGTTCAACTGCGCGGCCTGCTGCCGCAAGCTGTCGACGAGCAACGCCGCCTGGCCGCTCCGGACCCCCGCCGCCGCGACGGCCAGCAGAAAATTGCCCAGCAACGCCAAGGCGATTCCGACCGAACAGATCAGCAGGTACTTCCAAGTCGCCTCCAGCGAACGGTGATGACGATGGAAGTAGATCAGCGGAGCGGTCGCCAGCGTGGTCGCCTCCACGCCAACCCACAACAGGCCGAAATGCCGACTGAGCGTCACCAGGGTCATCGACGCCAGGAACAGCAGCAGGCAGCCGATGAACACGGCCTCGGGCTCGTTGATGAACAGGAACCCCTCTTCGATGTCCACGTGCCGCGACCGCTGTTCGTCGCGCAGATAGCCCAGACTGTAGACGGCGGCGGCGAGAAACAAGACACTCGCGATCGTCAGGAACACCAGGCCCATCGCGTCCACGCCCAGCCAACTCTGCGGCGAAACCGCCGGACGCGCCCACCACAGGCGGACGGTCAACGCCAGGTGCGCCGCGCCCGCCAGCAGCAGGATCGCACGCCGCGCCCCCCGCGGACTGGACGCGAACGCGGCACACCCCGCCAGGGCCGGCGTGAGAATCAAGGCCAACAACACGCTCATGACGGTTCTCTCTTCTCGGAGCCGCTCGCCCCACGGAGCCAGACTCCCTGCAATGACCGTTTCCCGCGCCGGCAGGCCGACTGTCCGCGGCCCGTCCCGGCGGGGAAACCGGGTCTCAATCCCGCAACTCCGACAGCTTCTGCACGTCGATGTGATCGAACTCGCGGGCGATGTGGAACACCGCGATGCCCATCACGAAGACGGCCACAAAAACGTCCAGCAGAATGCCCATCTCGACCAGCAGCGGTTCTTCGTGCGCCAGGGCCAGGCCGAACACGAAAATGCCGTTCTCCAAAACCAGGTAGCCCAGGACCTGCATCAACGCTTGCCGCCGTGTGACGATCACGAACAAGCCGCTCAACAGCGTCGCCACCGCCACCGGCATCGCCAGACGGGACACCAGCGGCACGCCGGGCGGCAGTTGGAATCGCGCTCCGATCCAGAACGAGAACACGATCAACAACGCCCCCAACGCCGTCGACGCGGACGGCCCGACGACCGGCGAGGCTTCCCGCTGGGCGTTGGTCGCCCGCAGCGTCCTCGTCAACCACCACGGAAACGCCAGCCCCTTCAGGCCGAAGCTGCCCGCGGCAATGACCAGCAGCGGCCACGTCAGGCCGTGCGTGCTGACCAGCAGCGGCAACGCTCCCAGCACCATGCCCTGGATGGCTACCAACCGGATGCTGGACCGCAGCCGGCCCATGCCCAGCAAGGCCAGGTTCGTGAGCATGACCACGATCAGGATGAACTCGGTGATCGAAGCGGGCACGTGCTTGGTTCCTTGTTCTGCCGCCGGCGCCGGCGGCTGCGGGTTAGACGTTTGCGGCTCCGGCCGCGAGCCGGCTCATGTGTGCGACTCCAGCACCAGGGCCAGGACGGCCAGCACCGCGGCCCCGACCAGCAATTGGGGAACGCGCGTCAGCCGCAACCGCGCCATGCTCGATTCGACGACGCCGATCACGACGGCCAGACCAAAGACGCTCGCCAGCGAAACGCCCAGGTCCAGCCAGGGGTGCGGCGCGCGGGGCACCACCACGCTGACGACCAGGGCCGACAAGAGCCACAACTTGAGCGCCGCTCCGTACACGATATAGGCCAGATCCGGGCCGCCGTGGTCCAGCACCATGACCTCGTGAATCATGGTCAGCTCCAAGTGCGTGTTGGGATCGTCGACCGGGATCCGCGAGCATTCGGCCAGCAGGACGAGGAACAAGGCCACCGCCACGAACAACAACACCAGTCCGGCGTCGAGCCACAGCGCGCCGCTGACGTGCTGGTGCAATCCCGTGAGTTCGAACCCGCCGGCCCCGCCGATCGTCGCCTTGGCCACGGCCACCAGGCCCAACAGCAGCGCGGGCTCCGCCAAGGCCGAGAAGAAGACCTCGCGACTGGCCCCCATCCCCTCAAACGCCGAACCCGTGTCCAACGCCGCCGCGACGGTAAAGAACCGCGCCAGGCCGAACAGGTAGGCGAACAGCACCAGGTCGCCGGCAAAGTGGAGCGGCGCGCCGCAAGGGCCGAACGGCACCAGCAGCACCGCCGCGACCGTCGCGGCCAGCGCCACGATGGGGCCGGCCCGAAAAACCCACGACGTGGTGCGGCTGTACACCGCGCCTTTGCCAAGCAGCTTGCGGAGATCGTAGTAGGGCTGCAGCAGCGGCGGCCCACAGCGCCCCCCAAAGGCCGCCTTCGTGCGGTTGATCACGCCCAGCAGCAGCGGCGCCAGCAGCAATGCAAAGACCGCTGGAAAAAAACTGGAAAACTCGTTCGCGTGGGACACGGTGCGACTCCGGGCTAGAACAACCTCGTTGGACGGGCCGCCAACCACGCCGCACACTGGTCGAACCACTCGCCCAGTCCAAACTGCCAGGCCAGCAGGATCACCAGCGTCAAGGCGATGTACAGCACATACAGATTCAGCCGCCCGTGCTGCAGCCAGTGCAGCCGGGACAGGAGCCAACTGAGCCCGCGGTAGGATCGCGAAAACAGGCCGCTCAGGAACACGTCCTCGTGGTGCGTCCGAGCCGAAGCCGCGTCGGGAAACAGCCCGCTGGGTTCGTGAACGTGCTTGTGGGTGCGCAGCACCGGGGCAAAAAAATCGGCCAGCGGCTGGACGAACGACGTCGAGGTGTACTGCATGCGGGCCGTCGGCGCGGCGTACCCGCAGTCCCAGGTCGCGCCCTCCTGCACCTCCCGCGACCGCAACAGACCCCGCCGGATCGCCGCCAGCAGGCCGATCAACGCGAGCACGGCCAGACTCGCGGTCACCACGGCGCTCAGCGGACCCTCCGCCGCCGCGAGGCCCCGAGCGATCGCGCCCCGCGGTTGGTCCAGGACTACGGCCAGAACGGGCGTCAGCCCGGCCAACAGCGGGCGGACCGCCAACGCCGCCAGCAAGCATCCGGCCGCCAGAACCAGCATGGGGATCGTCATCAGCCAACCCGGTGCATGGGCTTCGGCCGCGGAACGTGTCCGCGGTTCGCCCAGAAACACAATCCCCAGCGACTTGGTGAAACATGCGGCGGCCAAGCCGCCGATCAACGCCAGGCCGCCGATCGTGGCCAAGGCCAGCACGCTTCCGGAGGAGGTGGCCAGCGAGGCTTCCCGGAATGCCTGCAAGGCGCTCAAGTAGATCAAGAACTCGCTGACAAATCCGTTCAGCGGCGGCAGCCCGCAGATCGCTGCGGCGCCAACCAGAAAGGCGGCGCCGGTCAGCGGCATGCGCTTCAACAGACCGCCCAACTGATCCTGCTGCAGCGTGCCCGCGCCGTGCAGGACCGCGCCCGCGCCCAGGAAGAGCAAGCCTTTGAAGATCGCGTGATTGAGCACGTGCAGCAGCCCGCCGCCAAAGCCCAGCACGGCCAGCGCGGGCGAACCGGCGCTGAGCCCCAACAGGCCCACGCCCAGCCCCAGGGCAATGATGCCGATGTTCTCGACGCTGTGATACGCCAGCAGCCGCTTCAAATCGTGCTGGGCCAGCGCGAACAGCACGCCCAGCACGCCGGAACTCAAGCCGATCGCGACTAGCACCCAGCCCCACCAGGCCGGCGGCGGGCCGAGCAGGGTCAAGGCCCGCAGCAAACCGTAGATGCCGGTCTTGATCATTACCCCGGACATCACGGCCGATACGTGGCTGGGCGCCGCAGGATGCGCTTCGGGAAGCCAAACGTGCAACGGCATGAAGCCGGCTTTGGCGCCGAACCCGACCAGCGCCAACAGAAACAGGACTCCCGCCAGCGTTTCGCCCAAGCGGCCGGCGGCCCGGGCCGCTGCCAGCGCCGTGAAGTCCAGCGACGAAGCGCGCGAAGCGAACAGGGCGAAGAACAGCAGCAAGCAGGCCGCGCCCAGGTGGGAGGCGATCAGGTAGATCCGGCCGGCTTCACGCACGCTGCAATCCTCGTCTTCGAACGTGACGAGGAAATAAGACGTCAGGGCCATGCCCTCCCAGGCCATGAGAAACAGCACGCCCTGCCGCGCCGCCACGACCAGCAGCATCGCGGCCACCAGGGAGTTGAAGAACAGCCAAGGCGGGCCCAGCAACTTGCGATCGGCGTGGTGGGCCAGGTAGCCCGCGCCATAAACGGCCGCCAGAATCGCCAATCCCAAAATGGCCGCGGCAAACCATGCGGACAGCGGATCCAGCCCGATGGTGAACGCACCGAACGGCACGTTCCAGGACCACGAGAAGTCCGGCAGCGGCGTGCCGGAAACCAGGACCCCGGCCACGGGCACCGCCGCAATCCCGCTGCCCGCCACCGCGCTCGCGGCGCCCAGCGCATTGGCCGACCGCGCCCAGCGGCCGGCGACGACGGCCAGCAGTCCGCCGCCGATCAAGACCCCCAGTCCGAGCAGCAAGAGACTCATTCCGCCGCCTCCTCCCGGCGCAGGGCAGCGACGATTTCTGCGGGAGCAGCACGCTGGGCCAGAACCCCGCGAAACGCCTCGCTGCGCAGCGCGGTCGCCAGGCGGGCCAGCAGCTTCAGATGCTCGTGGACCGTGCGGCAGACCATCAGGAACAGCGTGTCCACCGGCTTGCCGTCCGGGGCGGCAAAGTCGTGCGCCTGGGCGAGGAAGCACAGCCGCACTGCCGATTGGGGCAGCCCCAGGACCAACGGGCAACGCGGGTGCGGGATCGCCACTCCGTCGCCCACGGCCGTCGCGCCCAGCCGCTCCCGCGCCAAAAACAGACTCAGCAACGCTTCCCGATCCGTGCCCTCCGGCAGCGGCAGTCCCTGCAACGCCGCACGCAGCAGCTCGCTGCGGTCGGCTCCCGCCACTTCATAGGCCACGCCGCCACGCACCAGGGCGTCCGCCAGGCTCGGCTCAGCGGCCTGGCCGCCTCCGCCGGGCTGCAGAATGGCGGCCGGGATCGCCAGCTTGTGGATCGTGGCCCACTCCAGCAGCTCTTCGCGGTTGAAGCGGTACTGCGAGTCGACCTCGGACGCGGGCAGGTTTTCGTCCTGAACCCAGCGTGCGACGGTGCCGGCCGAAACACGAAACAGCGTGGCTACGTCTGCGGTGGTTAGTTCCATCGGGATTGCCCTACTCAGCGTCCAACTGCCGGAGGAGAAAATCGACTGCTTCGGGCGAACGGCAGCCGCGAAGCTGCAGCCGCAGACTCTTGTCCTTGCCCATCGCCGTGATCCGCCCCAACACCTCAAAATACTCCTTGGTCACGTTCTCCGGCGCTAACAGCAGAAACACGCCGTAGACCGGCGAGCCGTCCAGGGCGTCAAAACGGATGCCCTTCGGCTCCAGCCCCAAGGCTCCGATGAGCCCGCTGGTCAACGGCGTGCGGACGTGCGGAAAGGCAACCCCGTTGCCTAACGCCGTCGTGCCCAGCATTTCCCGCGCCATGATCGCCCGCACCAACCCGTCTTCTTCTTTCTGAGGGATGCTTCCCAGCGCCGCCAAACGATGGACCAGTGTGGAAACCACCGCCTGTTTGGAAGTGTCGTCCAGCCCGAACACAACGGATTCCGGAGGAAAGACGCGAGCCAGTTCGACAGTCCGTTCGATCACCTTGGTTGCCGCCATTCGTCACCGCCTCCTTCTTGCTGAACTGGAGAGATTCGCTGCTGCCCCGCGCTGATCCCGTTCACCCTGCTGCGGCTGAAGATAATCCGCGGGCGACATCGAGGCTTTGCAAGCCGCGTGCCGTGTGCCGGCTATTTGAACAACCTTGGCAGTGACAGCCGCCTTCTCCGCCGTTTTCCAACGTTCGCGTGCGGCGAGAGCAACTGCAAGGTCTGCACGCTTCGCTGGAATCCGCTCGACCGTCTTCCCGCAGTCTGCAAAAAACTGCCGACGGGACAGATCGCGTTGTGGCGTGCGTGTCCCAATCATTAGGGGGGTTTCGAGGCGTCGTCGCGGGCGGGCTTTCGGGGTTGACGTCGAGTCTCCGCCGCCGGAAGCCGCTCGGCTTTTCCAAGAAGCCGGCCTCCAGGGTGCTTGGGAACGTCCGGCTGCTTGCGATAGACTACAGGCCGTCGTGTTTCGCCGGGTGCGGCTGCATGAAACGCGGCGGTAGAGGGAGAAGACGGTGTTTCAGGTCAGACATTCCAACGAACGTCCCTTTGGCCAACTGGTTACCAGCGCCGTCCTGGGGGCTGTGATTTTGGCGTTGCTGCTCAACAGCGGCGCGTTGCTGCTGGTCGCACGCGAGTACCGGCTGCTCGGAGCGTGGGCGGACGAGCCGCAACCGCTGGCCACGGCGGGCCTCCAAGCCCTGCGGAGCGAAGTCCTGCTCCAAATGACGTTTGCCGTGGTGGTCTGGATCACGTTGCTCAGCTGCGCCGTCACGCTGGTCTGGTTCCGGCGGCGCGATTTCGCCAGCCAGCAGACGTTGCGCGACGTGAAAACGCTGGCTTACAACATTCTGGCCAGCGTGGACCAGGGGGTCATCACCAGCGATCTCGACAGCACGATCACCGGCGTCAACTCGGCGGCAATCCGGCTCTTGGGGATCGGTTCGGACTGCGTGGGCCAGCGGCTTTCCCAGGTCTGCCCGCTGGGCCTGGCCTTGGAACAGGAGTCGCAGCAACTCGCCCAGCGGCAGTTGCCGATCCGCGACCGCGATTTGACGCTCCATCGCGATGGCCGGTCCCTGCGCTATCGGGCCGACGCGCATTTCCTGAACGATTCCGCCGGCCAACCGCTGGGCTGCGTGTTCCTGCTCCGCGACGTCACGGAACGCGTGCTGCTGGAGGAACGCATGGCCCGCATGGAACGCTTCATCAGCCTGGGAACGCTGGCCTCGGGACTCCATCACGAACTCAAAAACCCTTTGACTGCCTTGAGCTTGCACATTCAATTGCTCGACGAACGCCTCCGCGGGCGGTCGCCGACCGAATCGCCGGACGATCTGTTGAGCGTCCTGAAAACAGAGATCTGCCGGCTGAACGGCGTGTTGGAGGGGTTCCGCAGCTTCGCCAGCCTGCAACGCCTGCATTTGCAGCCGCTGGACGTTCCAGCCGTGTTGGACGAGTCGCTCCGGCTGATCTCGCCCCAAGCCGCTAACCAAGGGGTGCAAATCCAGTTCTCCAGGCCGGAAACGGAACTGCCGCTGGTGCCGCTGGACTCCCAGAAGTTTCAACAGGCAGTCTTGAACCTGTTGATCAATGCGCTGGAAGCCATGCCGGGCGGAGGTACGCTGTCGCTGCGCACCGGGCTCGAAACGGACCGTTTGAGCGTCGAGGTGTCCGACACGGGATCGGGCATCCCGGCCGAATTGCAGGAGAAAATGTTCAAGCCGTACTTTTCGACGAAGACCCAGGGCACAGGCATGGGACTGGCTTTGACCGAGAAACTGATCGGCCAGCATGGCGGGCAGGTGGGCTTTGAGAGCGGCCCCCAGGGCACGACCTTTCGCATCACCTTGCCCTTGGAACCCCCTCGAGACGAAGCATGACACAGCACGGTTTTCGAATTCTGATTGTCGACGACGAGCCGAACATCCGTGCCGGCCTGGCGAAAGGGCTCGCGGGCGAAGCCGATGACTTGGCCACCGCCCAGGATGCCGAAGAAGCTTGGACCCTGTTTCAGCAGCAGCACCAGCAGGTGGTCATCACCGATTTGAAAATGTCGGGGCGATTGTCCGGCCTGGAACTGCTCCGCCAAATCAAGGAATCGCGCCCCGAAACGGTCGTCTTGGTAATCACCGCGCACGGCACGATCGAGACGGCGGTCGAGGCGATGCGGTTGGGAGCCCACGACTTCGTCGCCAAGCCCGTAGACCTGAACATGCTGCGGTTGCAGGTCCGCAAGGCGTTTGCCCATTACCGGCTGGTTGAGGAGAACCGGCGGTTGCGGGCGCGGTTGGATGCGATGGGAGAATTCCCCGACATGGTGGGGCACAGCGCCGCCATGCAGCACGTGTTCGATCGGATTCGCCAGGTGGCCAACGCCGACGTGACGGTGCTCGTCCAAGGCGAAAGCGGCACGGGCAAGGAACTGGTGGCCCGCGCGATCCATAATCTGAGCGCTCGGAAGGGCCGGCCGTTCATCGCCGCCAATGTCGGCGCCCTGCCCGAAACGCTGGTCGAAAGCGAATTGTTCGGCTACGAAAAAGGCGCTTACAGCGGAGCTACTCGCCAGAAGCCAGGCTGGTTTGAAATGGCCGACGGGGGGACCTTGTTTCTCGACGAAATCGGAGAAATGCCGCCGAAGACCCAAGTCGATCTCTTGCGACTGCTGGAACAGCGGGAACTCCGCCGGCTGGGAGGCGAGGTCTCCATTCCGATCGACGTGCGGCTGATCGCGGCCACCAATCGGGACCTGGACGAATTGGCGGCCGAAAACAGGTTCCGACAGGATCTGTATTACCGGATCAACGTGGTGCCCCTGCGGATTCCGCCCCTGCGCCAACGCCGCGACGATATCCCGCCGCTGGTTGAACATTGCTTGCAGCAAGCCGAGCAGCGCTACGGCGGGCCGTCCCGCCGGGTCGCCCCCGCCGCCATGCGTGTCCTGTGCGATCACCCGTGGCCGGGCAACGTACGCCAACTGCGAAACCTGATGGAGCGACTGGTGGTGACGGTCGAAAGCCCGACGATCCACGCCGAAGACCTGCCCCAGGAGTTCCGCACCGTGCCGCGATCGGAGGTGATCACGCTGGAGGAAGCAGTCGAAGAGGCGGAAAAACAGGCCATTCTGGCCGCTCTGGCCAACTGCCATCAACATCGCGAACGCACCGCGCAACTGCTGGGGATCAGCGTGCGGACACTGCACTATAAGATGAATCGTTACTCGCTGCAGTAACAGACGCGTGCTTCCGCTGACGCCGCCCAGACAGCGAACCGCCCGTCCTGACGTGTAGCCCTCAGGCAAAAACGGCAGGCGGTCTGGCGGGTCGCCCGCTCGGGACACCCGCATCGCTATCTGCAGAACCCTGCAACGCTCTGCAATTCTTTGCATGTCCCAGCCCCAGCGTCCCAGGCTCAACGTTCCAACTCGCCCCCTCGAAACAGGTCCCTTCCATCTTCCCTTTCCTGTTGTTCACGGTTCGTCTTTCCCTTTTCATTCTTCAATGTCCGCTCGCCCCTTCCGGCCTCCCCCACGGCTTGTTCGGGGCGACTTGCAGCGGTATCGTCGTGCATCCCGTCCGTTGTTGCGGTTCTTCCGTCGGGATACAATCGGGACGTTCAGCCCGCGGTCAGCGAAGAAAGAACGACTCGGAAACCTCCCGGACGTAGAGCACCAGACAAGGAGCGTGGCTCATGGCTTTCAGACGCATGACTTTCAGACACTCACTCAGTCGTCGGCGGTTTTTGCAGGGGGCGGCGGCAGCCAGTTCCGTGTTTGGGCTTCCGGTCATCGTGCCGGCCTCGGCGTTGGGGGCCGACGGACGCCCCGCGCCCAGCAACCGGATCACGATCGGGGCGATCGGCACCGGCGGCCAGGGCAACGGCAACCTAGGCGGATTCCTGGGTGATTCCCGGTGCCAAGTCGCGGCGGTGAGCGACGTGGACCGGAACCACGCCGAACGCACGCAGCGGCGGGTGAACGAGGTCTACAACAACCAAGACTGTGCGTCGTATCCGGACTTTCGCGATCTGATCGCGCGGGACGATATCGACGCCATTTCGCTGGCTACGCCCGACCACTGGCACGCGATCCCGGCCATCCTGTCGGCCAAGTCGGGCAAGGATATCTACGGCGAGAAACCGTTCAGCCACGATCTGCGGGAAGGCCGCGCGATGGTCGACGCCGTGAACCAGTACGGCCGGATCTGGCAGACCGGCTCGTGGCAACGGTCCACGGGCAATTACCGCTTTGCCTGCGAACTGGTCCGCAACGGACGCATTGGCAAAGTGCAGACGGTCGAGGTCGGACTGCCCACGGGCAGCGGTGGCGGCCACGCCCCCTTCACCGACCCGCCGCCGGACATGGACTACGATTTCTGGTGCGGCCCCGCGCCCTGGGCGCCCTACTCGGCCGATCGCACCCATTGGAACTGGCGCTGGCAGATGGACTACGGCGGCGGACAACTCATGGACTGGATCGGGCATCACGGCGACATCGCCCAGTGGGGATTGGGCACGGAAACCACGGGACCCGTCGAGTTCCATCCGATCCGCGCCGAATTCCCGCCAACGGGCATCTGGGACGCCGCCACGCGGTACCGCATCGAGTGTACCTATGCCAGCGGAGTGAAACTGATCGTCCAGAATGCCGAAGGCCAGCACCGGATGGGCGCGAAGTGGATCGGCACCGATGGCTGGGTGTGGGTCGATCGCGGCGGTTTTGACGCGGAACCCAAAAGCCTGCTGAAAGACACGATCGGCTCGGACGAAATCAACCTGTACCGCTCGAATAACCACATCGGCAACTTCATCGATTGCGTCATTTCCCGCCGTCCGACGATCACGCCCGCTGAAGTGGCCCACCGGTCGGCCAGCGTGGGACACCTGTGCGTGATCGCGATCGCGCTGGGACGCACAATCCGCTGGAACCCGAACACGGAAGAAATCCTGGACGACCCGACCGCCACGACGATGCTGGGCCGGGCGAAGCGGGAACCGTGGGGCTGAGCGTGGGCTGAGCGTGGGACTGAGCGTGGGACTGAGCGTGGGCTGAGCGTGGGCTGAGCGTGGGCTGAGCGTGGGACTGAGCGTGGGACTGAGCGTAGCGGGGGTGTTTTGCGAAGGCGGGACGTAGTTTGTTTGAGTCGCGGACTGCCGGCCGCGGAGTCTCAGCGTGAGAAAGATCAGAGGGGAGCGAGCGTCATGAAATCGGGATTCCTTACCGTCGTTGTCGCTTTGATGGTCCTGCCGGCGCTGAACGCGGTGCGGGCGCAGGAACCGGCCGCCGATCCTTATCAGGCGCTGGCGAAATGGGACTTCGGACAGAACCGTCAGCCGCTGGCGCAGATCGAAGACCAGATCCGCAAGACGGCGCCGGCGGACTACCGGACGATCGAGGCCCGGTTGCTGCCGCTGCTTCAATCGCCGGACACGCCGAAGGGCGCCAAGCGGTCGATCTGCCGCTGGCTGGCCGTGGTCGGTTCCGCCGACTGCGTCCCCGCCCTGGCGGGGCTGCTGGCGGATGCGGATTTGTCGCACCCGGCCCGCATGGCGTTGGAGCCGATGGTCCATCCGGCCGCCGGAGCGGCGTTGCGCGAGGCGTTGTCTCAAGTGAAAGGCAAGCTTTTGACCGGCGTCATCTCGTCGCTCGCCGCTCGGCGGGACGCGGACGCCGTGGACGCCTTGCGCTCCCTGGCTAACGACCACGACGCAGCGCTTGCCGGCGCCGCGATCAGCGCCCTGGGCGAAATCGGGACGGAGCAGGCAGCGCGGGCGCTGGACGGCCTGCAGGTTCCGACGGAATCGGCTCGCACGTTGGCGCGTGCCCGGATCGCTGCCGCCCACCGCCTGGCCGCCACGGGCAAGACGGAACCGGCGACCGCCTTGTACCGGTCGTTGATGCTGCCGCAGCAGTCGGAGGCCATTCGCGTGGCGGCTTTCAAGGGGCTGCTGGGAACGCTGCCCGCTTCGGAAGCGGCGAAACGGATCGTGGCGGCGATCCAGACCGACGACGCGGCCCTGCACGCGGCGGCGCTGGCGGCGTTGGCGACCAGCCCGAACCGAGCCTGGAAGGACCAGGCGGCAGCCGAGTTGCCGGCCCTGACTCCGGCCGGACAGTTGCGATTGCTGGGAATCCTGGCCGCCGAGCCCGACGTGGCCGCGCGAACGGGAGTCTTGAAAGTGCTTGAGGCCGGCGGAGAAACCGAACTGCGCGTGGCGGCGTTGGAGTGCCTGACGCTGCACGGCACAGCGGCCGACGTGCCGCTGGTCGTCAAGTTGGCCCAGGCCGAACCGGCCGCCGTGGCGGACGCGGCCCGCGGCGTGCTGGAGCGGATGAGCCAGCCGGGCGTGAACGACGCGCTGGTGCGGATGATCGAATCGTCTCCGGCCCCGGATCGCGCCGTGGTGCTGGCCGCCGTCGCCGCGCGGCGAGTGGAAGCGGCCTTGCCGGAGCTGGCCCGACTGGCAGGCGGCGCCGACGCGGCCTTGGCGGTCGAAGCCGTACGCGCGCTGGCGGTCCTGGGCACCACGGAGCAACTGGCGCCGCTGGCCGCCGTGCTGATCCGCACCGACAACGCCGACGTGCGCGGCGCGGCGGGGGAAGCGGTGAAAGCCGTCTGTTCGCGGGCCGAGGACAAAGCGGCGGCGGCCGGACCGCTGGTGGCCGCGCTGGGCCAGGCCGCCACGCCGGCCGCGCGCATCGCCGTCTTGGAGCAATTGGCCTACACTTCCGGCGAAGAGGCCTTGAATGCCGCCCGCCGCGCCGCGCACGATCCTGACGAAACGGTTCGTGACCGGGCGATCCGGACGCTGATTGCCTGGCCCGAACCGGCGGTCGTGCCCTGGCTGGTTGAATTGGCCAAAACGACGGACAAGGCCAGCTACGCCGTGCTGGCCCTGCGCGACGGGTGCCTGCGGCTGGCCAATCGAAAAGACCTGCCGATGACGCAACGCTTGGACATCTATCGCAGCGTGCTGGAAGCGGCCCAGCGTGCCGAGGAGAAACGGCAAGCGATTGCCGGCTTGGCCGACTTGCCCGCGTTGGGCGCGTTGGAACTGTTGCAGGCCGCCGGGCGGGAGGCTGAGTTGAAGGACGACGCCACGGCGGCCACGATCCGACTGGCCCGGCAGTTGGGCGCGGTGTACAGCCAGCAGGCGCTGGCCGCCCTGCAGGCGATCCACGCGGAGGCGGCGAGCGACGACATCAAGCGTCAAGCGGAAGAGGCGATCAAGGCCGTGCAGAACGCCGGCCAATCACCGGAAGGCTTCCTCGTCGCGTGGCTCCTGGCTGGACCGTACACCGAATCCGGCAAGAACGGATCGGCCTTGTTCGACGTGGCCTTTGCGCCGGAAAAACCGGACGGCCAGGCCGAATGGCGTCCGGTCACCGTGCCGCCCGAGGGCAAGCCCGGGTTGGTCGAACTGGACAAGATTTTCGGCGGCCACGACCGCGCGGCGTATCTAAAGACACAACTGGCGTCGTCCCAGGAGCAAGACGCCGTCCTTGAACTCGGCAGCGACGACGGCATCAAGGTCTGGCTGAACGGCCAAGTCGTCCAGGCCAACAACGCCACGCGTCCCTGCTTGCCCGGCCAGGACAAGGCCAACGTCAAACTGAAGCAGGGGGTCAACACGTTGCTGATCAAAGTCACCCAGAGCGGCGGCGAGTGGTCCGTCTGCTGTCGGGCCGTAACGCCGGACGGCAAGCCGCTGGACGGCGTCACCGTGGCCCCCGGCGGACCGTAGCTGTCCGATTCGGAGCCTCGCGCACGGCAGCCTCGCCGTTCCTCGCTGGCCTCGTCCGACTTGCAGACTTCGTCCCCGCCGATCATCATGGGGTCTGGGAGATCTGCGATGCAAGAGTCCTACAACTATCCCCCGCTGCTGACCGACTATGACCGTCACTTGTTGAGCCGGGGCGAGCACTGGCGGCTGTACCACAAATTGGGCGCTCAACTGCGGAGGCTGGGCGACGTCGAAGGCGTCAATTTCGCAGTCTGGGCGCCGAATGCGCTCGGGGTCAGCGTGGTGGGCGGTTTTAACGGCTGGGACGGTCGGCGGCATCCGATGTACAAACACATCCCCAGCGGCTTTTGGGAGTTGTTTATCCCCGGCCTGGGCGAAGGGACATTGTACAAGTATCAGGTCCGTCAGCAGCACGAGACCATCGAAAAGGCCGACCCGGTGGGGTTTGCGGCGGAGTGCCCGCCGAAGACTGCCAGCGTGGTGACGGATCTGGGGCGGTACGCCTGGCAGGACGGCGAGTGGATGACGCGTCGTCCGACGGTCAACTGGCTGGAACAGCCGCTGTCCTTTTACGAAGTCCATTTGGGCAGCTGGCGGCGGCCCAGCGGGAATCCGGTGGGTTGGCTCCCCTACCGGGAACTGGCGCATCAGCTGGTGGACTACTGCCGCGAGATGGGTTATACGCACATCGAATTGCTGCCCCTCAGCGAGCATCCGTACACAGGCAGTTGGGGTTATCAAACCGTGGGCTACTTTGCGGCCACCGCCCGTCATGGATCGCCGCAGGATTTGATGTACTTCGTGGATGTCTGTCACCAGAACGGCATCGGCGTGATCCTGGACTGGGTACCGGCTCACTTTCCCCGCGACGGGCACGGCCTGGCGCGGTTCGACGGCACGGCGCTGTACGAGCACGCCGACCCGCGGCAGGGCGAGCATCGCGATTGGGGCACGCACATCTTCAACTATGGCCGGCACGAGGTCAGCAACTTTCTGATCGCCAACGCCCTGTTCTGGCTCGACAAATACCACCTCGACGGGCTCCGCGTGGACGCCGTGGCCTCGATGTTGTACCTGGACTACAGCCGCGAGCCGGACGACTGGATTCCTAACAAGTTCGGCGGCCGGGAGAACCTGGAGGCCGTGGAGTTCATCCAGGAATTCAACAAGCAGACGCACGTCCAGTTCCCCGGCGTATTGACCATCGCCGAGGAATCGACGGCCTGGCCCAGCGTGTCTCGCCCCACCTACCTCGGCGGCTTGGGCTTCAGCCTGAAATGGAATATGGGCTGGATGAACGACACGCGCAAGTATCTGAAGCTCGACCCCATCCACCGCAGCTATCACCACAACGACATCACGTTCAGCCTGGTGTACGCTTTTTACGAGAACTTCGTCCTGCCGCTGTCGCACGACGAAGTGGTCCACGGCAAGCGTTCCTTGCTGGACCAGATGCCCGGCGATTGGTGGGCCAAGTTTGCCAACCTGCGGCTGCTGTACAGCTATCTGTGGACCCATCCCGGTAAGAAGCTGTTGTTCATGGGCAGCGAGTGGGGCCAGTGGCACGAATGGAACTGCGACGGCGAGTTGCAGTGGGACCTGCTGCGTTGGCCCACGCACCGCGGCGTGCAAAACTGCGTCGCCGATCTCAATCGCCTGCTGCGCACGGAGAAGTCGTTGCACGAGTTGGACTTTCAGGGGCGAGGCTTTGAATGGATCGACTGTCACAATCACCAGGAAAGCACGCTGACCTATCTGCGCCGCGCCAAAGACCCGCGGGATTTCCTGGTGATCGGCTGCAACTTTACTCCTGCACCCCGCTTGCGCCATCGCATCGGCGTGCCGGAAGGCGGCTGGTATGAAGAGATCTTCAACAGCGATTCAACGTACTATGGAGGCAGCAATGTGGGCAATTATCCGGGCCGCCTGGCGGAGCCGATCGAGTGCCACCAGCGGCCTTATTCGCTGGAATTGATGCTGCCGCCGCTGGCCGCGGTGATCCTGAAACCGAAACCTTCCTGACGCGGCCAGAGACAGCGACCGAAGCCGCTGGGATTCCCGGCCGACGGGACTGCCGTCCCCGGCGACCAAGATACGCGGGCAAATCGAGGCGACCTGCGCGGATGGAACGGAGACAGAACCCTGCCGGAAAGGAATGTCATGCTGCAACTCGAATTCAAACGCAACGCCGCCGCGGCCGCCGCCCGCCTGAGTTGCTTGTACCAGCGCCGGGCCGCGGATCAGATTTTCGCCACCTTCAAGTTGCCTCATCCGGCGCTCGACGAATTCGGCCGGACCTACGGGGACGGCGAGTGCGGGTATCCCGATCCGGCGGCGCGGGTGGCGTTCTGGGAACGGCTGCTGGCGGCGCGTTCGGACGTCGAGGACGATTCGATTCCTGCGGCGTACCTGAGCGAGATGGACCAGGGTCTGTACGGCGGCATGGTCGGCGGCGACGTCCGCTTCATGGCCCATCCGGAAAACGGCTGGATCTCTTCGATGGTGGCCCCGCTGCTGCCGGATTGGTCCGAATTCGACCGGCTGCGGATCGACCGGGCGGCGCTGTGGTTTCAGCGCTACCTGGCCCAACTGGACGCGTTCGTCGCGGCCGCCGCCGGAAAATTCGGCGTGAGCCATTTCATTCTGATCGATAGTCTGAACTTCGTGTTCGAACTGGTCGGCGCCACCAACACGTACCTGAGTCTGATGGAACAGCCGGAGTTGGTCCGGCGGGCGGTCGATTTTGCGTTTGAGTTGAACGTTCTGGTTCAGGACACGTTCTTCCAGCGGGCCGGCCTGCTGGCGGGCGGCACGGCCAGCAACATGGTCCAGTGGATCGAGGGCCGGATCGTGTCGGAGAGCGTCGATCCGTTCCACATGACGTCGGTCGATTATTTTGAGACCTGGGGCCGCGAGCCGGTGGAACGGATTCTGGCGCATTACGATGGCGGTGTCGTTCACATCCACGGCAATGGCCGGCATCTGCTGCCGGCGGTGGCGACGGTCCGGGGTCTGAAAGCGATCTACCTGGGCGACGACCGCGGCTTTCCCCAAGCGTTCGACGTGCTGGGCGACGTGCAGACTCGGACCGGCGACGTGCCGCTGGTCGTATCGGTTGCCTGGGAACCGTTCATCCAGCGTCTGCGGCGGCACACGCTGCCCGGCGGCGCGTTGTACCAGGTCGCCGGCGCGCCGGACGTGGACGCCGTGAATCGCTTGATGGAAGAAGTCCGCGCGTACCGGACGTAACCGGATTACGAGGGCAAGGTGCGAGCACCGCCGTCCTTGCGCCAGACATAGATTCGCAACGGCGGAAAATTGCGGAATTCGACGGCCACTTGAGCCGGCCCGAACAAAGGCCTCGCAAACGTGTCGATCCGGGCACAGACTTGATAGGCGACGAACCGTCCGCCCGGCGCCAACGCCGACCAGACCGCTTCCACGACGCGGCGCCGCGCATCGGGCCGCAACAGGGAAAAGGGGATGCCGGACACGATCGCATCGGCCGCGTCCCAAGCGTGGTGCCGAAGGATCTCCGCCAGGCGTTCCGCGTTGCCGTGATGGACCGTCAAGCGGTCGTCGTCGATGGCCCGCAAGGTCGCGATGAAATCGGGATCGATCTCGATGCTCAGCAGCGAAGCGTGCGGCGACATGGCCGCCAGCAGGGCGCGAGTCGTTCCTCCCGTGCCGGGTCCCAATTCCACGACCGACCCGGCGCGGACCACGGTCGCCAATTCCGTTACCCGACGTTCCAAGAACCGGGAACTGGGAACCACGGAGGCAATCTGCCGCGGACGCCGCAGAAAGCCCTGAAAGAACATCAATCCGTCGTTGCGTTTTCGATGGACCTGTTTCAGTTGCATGACGATGCCGTTCGCTGCTGCAGTACTCCCAGACATCCACCTCCAACCGGGCTCGCCAATCCCAAATCGCCGCGCGTCACGACGATCATTCTACCCCGTCGCGACAGGATTCTGCAACTTGAGACGCTGTGATTTGGCGAGATCGATTCCTCCGTCACCGAGGGCATGATCCGGGCCTGTCCGTCCGTGGGGCGAAGCGGGGGCGTCGCCGTTGGAGAGATCCGTGAGCGGTCGGAAACAAGCCCCGGTTCCGATCCGTCCGCAAAACCGGCGGCTTGGGGGCATTCATCAGCCGAGTGATGCCAGCCTTGGTTCGTGTCGGCGATGCGTAAACCGGACGCCGGGCGGAATCAAAACGAATCGTACCAGCGGCGCCGCGCGGGAGTCCGAAGGACGCGATCAGCCAGCCAGAACCAGCCGGCAAGAAGAACGAAACGCCAGTCTTGCGACTGGCGTTCCGATCGCCCTGCCAACTCCTCGCCCAACGATAGATCAAGCGCTTTTGGTCTGCGGTGCGGGCAGCTTGATGCAGCGGTTGCGGCCCCCGATGAAATCCTCGTCGATGCGGTAGGTGAAGCCCTCGCCCTGATCGGGCAGTTCGTACATGATGTCCAGCATGGCGTCTTCGACGATCGAACGCAGGCCGCGGGCACCCGTGCCTTTTTCGTAAGCCTTGGCCGCGATGGCCCGCAGGGCGTCGTCGGTGAACTCCAGCTTGCAGTTTTCGATCTCGAACAGCGTCTGGTACTGCTTGATCAGCGCGTTTTTCGGTTCCGTCAAAACCTTGACCAGACTTTGCTCGCTCAACGGCATCAGCGGCGCCAGGACCGGCAACCGGCCGACGAATTCGGGGATCATGCCGTAATGGATTAAGTCCTCTGAGGCCAGTTGGCTCAGCGACTCCTCGGTGCTGGCCTCGCTGCGATAGCTGGCGGGCTGGCCAAAGCCCATGGTCCGCCGGCCCATCCGTTTCCGGACGATGTCTTCAATGCCCACGAAGGTTCCGCCGCAGATGAACAGGATGTTGGTCGTGTCCATCTGGATGTACTGCTGTTCCGGATGCTTGCGGCCGCCCTGGGGCGGGACGTTGGCGACGGTGCCCTCGAGCATCTTCAGCAGGGCCTGCTGGACGCCTTCCCCGGAAACGTCCCGCGTGATGGAGACGTTGTGGCTGGTCTTGCCGATTTTGTCGATTTCGTCGATGTACAGGATTCCGCGCTGGGCGGCTTCCAGATCGAAGTCTGCCGCGTGCAGCAGTTTCAGCAGCAGGTTTTCCACGTCTTCGCCGACGTAGCCGGCTTCGGTCAGCGTCGTGGCGTCGCCGATCGCGAACGGCACGTTCAGGATCCGGGCCAAGGTGCGGGCCAACAGGGTCTTGCCGGAGCCGGTCGGGCCGATCAGCAGGATGTTGGATTTGTCGATTTCAACGTCTGTGCCTTCCCAGCCCAAGGAAAGCCGCTTGTAGTGGTTGTGCACGGCGACCGCCAGGACCTTCTTGGCGGCTTCCTGACCAATCACGTATTGGTCCAATTGCCGCACGATCTCGCGAGGCGGGGGCATCTCGTTGAACAGTTTCTTGCTGGGGCCCCGGCGACGTTTCTCTTGTTCGAGGATCGACTGGCAAAGGTCGATGCATTCGCCGCAGATGTAAACATCTCCGGGACCCTCGACAAGCGGTCCAACGTCACGGTAGCTCTTGCGACAGAAAGAGCAGAACGCGTTTTTCTTCGTCGTGCTGCCGCCCTTCCTCCCGCCACCGATGTCCTTTCCAACGGGCATATCTACTCCTTTCCAAAGCCCACTGGCGATCTCCCAGTCTTCGAGAGCCGCGAGCGGTCCAATCTCCAGGTGTGGCTCGACTCAGTCGCCCGACGATCCATTTTCGCCGACGACTCCTTGGTGGGCTTCCCTGTCCGCTGTACTCGAGCTGTCAATGATGTCGGTACCTCCCATATCGCATCCCGGAGGCGTCCGAGAACACAGAAGATTTCGACGGCGGATCAACCGACACAACCCTTGGCACCCAGCCTTACGGCGTATTGGCGTCCACGGCTTTATCCGTCGCCTTCCGTATCCTCGGAATCCAGGTCATGCTGCAACTTCGTTCCCAGCACCGTTTTGATCTGGCGAAACTCCTGCGGCGTGATTTCTCCTCGCTCGCTGATCTCGCGAAACCCCGTCAGCCACTCGCTGGGCATGGGTTGGCCCCCGTCATCGCGTTCCCGAAACCGCCTCACGACGTAGACGCCGACGATGCAGAGCACGATCAGCGTTGTTCCCCAGATGACGGCCTGGGCCGGCGTGGAGCGTAGGAATTCGCACATCACAGGAGACCCGTGCCAGCGACGCGGCCGGCGTTGACTGCTTCCGGTTCAATCTTGCCAATATTATGCACATTCCACCTTGTTGGTAAAGCTTTCGCCAACGTGCAAGTGCAAGGTTTCTTGGCTCGACCGTCCCGGGTCTACCCTTTTCTACGGTGCTCCATGGCCTTTCCTGGCCAGTGCGGGCGGCCAAACTGCCGCCCAAGCAGAAAATCCGGCCCGGTGCGCCCGCCGCTTGCCAGCAGCGGTTGACACCAGCCGGGACGACTCCTAGGCTAAATCCCCGCGCCCCGTGGGGGCGCCGCGAAGAAGCCCGGATCTTCCGAAAGAGACGGGTTTCTCGGCTGCCATCCAAGCCCTTCACAGGACCCGCGATCGGCAGCGTGCGTCGTTTTCCTTCCCGTCATTTCCGCGTCGTCTGAAGATGTTACGGCATCCGCAGGCGGCCAGTTCACGAGATTCTGTCATGAAAGAAAAACATTTGTCCCGCGTCTTGGACAGCGGCATCGTGGCGGTAATTCGCGCCCACAGCGGCGAATTGCTTGCCGACGTGGCCGAAGCCCTGCTGGCGGGCGGCGTCGAAGTCATGGAAATTACCTTCACAGTCCCCGCAGCGGTCCGCGTTTTGGAAACCGTGGCCCAACGCATGGGAAACCGCGTGCTGCTGGGCGCCGGAACGGTGCTGGACGCGGAAACGGCGCGTGCCGCGTTGCTGGCCGGAGCCGAATTCATCGTGGCCCCCAACACGAACTTGGACGTGATCCGCCTGTGCCGGCGCTATGACAAGCTGGTCATGCCGGGAGCCATGACGCCTACCGAAGTTGTCACGGCCTGGGAAGCAGGGGCGGACATCGTCAAGATCTTCCCGTCCGAAGTCACCGGCCCCAAGTACCTGAAAGCCCTCCACGGACCACTTCCCCAGGTGCGTCTGATGCCGACGGGCGGGGTGGACCTGAACACGGCCGCCGAGTTCCTGCGCTGCGGTGCGTGCGTGTTGGGCGTGGGCGGCGCGCTGGTGGAAAAAAAGGCCGTCGAGACGGGCAATCTGGCCCGCATCGAGTCGCTGGCACGCCAATTTGTGCAGATTGTCAAGGACACTCGCCAATAAGAATGCGTCCCGGCCGATGCCGGCCTTTCCCGCACACTCCGGGGGGCGCCGCTGAAACGAGCCCCCCGCCGCTTCGTCCAACCTTAATCTTTTGTCCTTCGTCCTTCGTCCTTCATCGGCTCGGCGTTGAACCGAGCCTCCAGTGCTGAGGCCGTCATTCCAGCCCGAACGCGCCGGCGGGCGGGATGGGCACGCCGCCGGTTTTTGCCAGGCGTCCGCGGAGGAACCTCGGTTCGATCGCAAAGAAGGCCCCGACATTGTCCCGGCTGTAATCGACGTTCACGCCCACGCGCACCAACAGCGACTCGCCGACTCGCGTCACGCCGATCCGCTCGCCGATATTGCCCGTGTCGCCCAGGTCGAGCACGCCGCCCGCGTTGAGAATCCATTTTTCGCTGAGGCGATAATTGACGGCGGCGTGCAGCAATCGGGCGGAAAACGGGCCCTCCACGGCGCGGAAGCCCAAATACACGTCGCCGCGCAGGGGCCGTGTCAGCATGGCGCCCACCGACGCGGTCTGCAGCCCGTCCGAAAAGAAATCAAAGAAGCCGTCGGAGAGCACGGAAACTCGGTCCCCCACGTGCCAGCTGAAGTCGTAGTTGACCAGGCCCAGCAACTGGCCGAAGTTGTCGCGGTCCTGGTCGGGAAAGAACGAGCCTTCGACGTCCAGCGAGATCCAGTCGATGACCCGCTCCTGGCCGGGCTGGCCGCGCTTGGTCTGCCACCGCTGCCGCACGCCGACTTGGGCGATCATCAGGTCGTCGGCGATTTCGTTGCTGGGCGCGGTGACCCAACGCTGCAGGCCGCTGCGGAAGGCATAGTTCGGGGCCGAGAACGGCAGCGGCAAGCCCGCCGTGCCGCCGTACAGGTCCTGGATGAAACGTCGCTGGAAATGCTCCGTGGCGTCGTCGTCCAGCGGGGCGTACAGCGGCAGCAGACCGTATTCTTGGCTGGCGTCCGCCCAGAAGAAATCCGCGTCCAAGACGACTTTGTGGGCCAGGCCGTTCAGATTCCACAAGGGGCTCTGCACCTGGGAATTGACGGACCAAAAGGGCAAACTGCCGCGGATGCCCAGCTGCCCGTAAGCCCGCTGAACCTCCGCCCCGTCGACGTCCTCGTGCCAATAGGCCAGTTCCCCCAGCGCGTACGGCACCAGCTTGACGGGCCCTACCGGCAGCGGCAGATCCAACTCCTGCCGGGTGGCGGCCGTCAGGCCCTCGCGATCGTCGTAGCGTGTGCCCAGACCGTCCTGTTCCCACGGCAGGGACGCTTGCGCGGGCTCCTCCAGCGGCGACGGCAACGTGGCGTTCCGCAGACGTTCGTAACCGACGAACGAATGGGCGGACCAGGTCAAGACTTGGAACAGGTCTTGCCCCAGCCAGAAATGGTCGAACCGCGGCAGCCGCTCCGTCTGCGTCAAGAAGTCGTTCAGCCGCGCATCGGCCGTGATGCTCCAGCTGCTGTTCGCCAGGTAACGCTTCAGTTCCAAGCCCGTGATCTGGTCCTTGCGCTCGTCCCATTCCTGCTCGAAATACTGCTCCAGAAAATTGCGGTCGCTGATCCAGCCCACTTCGGCAGTGAACTGGAAGCCGCCGGGCAGCGCGTGACGATGCTGCCACAAGACGCGGCCCCGGTCCTCGGTCGAGGGCATGATGTTGCGCCGATCGCGTCCCAGGTCGTCCTGGCCGGTGTCGTGGATGCCCCAGGCGTCGAACGCGCCCTCCACCGCGCCGGGAAGGGCCAGAAAACCGTACCGGTCGTAACTCAAATTGGTGCCCAGCGCAAAACCGCGATCGCTCAGATAGTCCGTCGACAACGTCCAATCGGTCCCGGCCGGCGGCTGGCGGATGCCCAGCAACTGGTACACGTCCCAATCGGCCATGGCCTGAGTCCCGAAGACGTTGTCGTGCTTGACGCGGAGGCCGTCCAGGTAAAAGTTCGGCTTGGCCAGGTCGGTCGCCATCACGGGCCAGTACAGGACGGGAAGGCCGCCGAGGAACAGGAAATTGTTGCGGCTGGTCGCCAGGTACTGGTGCGCGACCGCTGGTTCGCCGGTCTCGGGATCGACGGCGAACTGCCCGGTCGCCGGATCGGTGCGCGGGGTCTGCACGTCGCGGAAAGTGACCTCGCCCGCCTGCAGCCAATAACGGGGCACGCCGATGCGGCTGGAGGTGACGGCGCCGTTGAGCGCGCGGAAGTTGTGCTGGTCCAGTTGCTGAAGCACCTCGGCCTTCAGCCGAATCAGCCCTTGGTAGCCCGGCGCCGGAGTCAGGACTTCGGCGTTCAGCACGATCCCGTACTGCTGCCGGACGTTGTAATACATCCGCTCGGCGTAGATCACGCGGTCGCCTTCGCGAAAGACGATGTTGCCTTCCAGGTAGAACTCCAGCGGTGCGTCCTTGGGCTGTACCGCTTCGCCCGATGCCTGGCCGCTGAGGTTCAGCGTGTCCAGCCGCGACGTCCAGATGACGATCCGGTCCGTCTCGATGTCGATCTTGCCGTCCGCCAGGCCGGGCACGTTCTGGATGCCGTCGACCAGCACGTTGACGCCGGAGGTGATCACGGCGATCGTTTCGCTGCCGTCCGGGCTGGGAAACACCTTGGCCTGCATCCGCACGTTGCTTCGCGAGCGGATGGCAATGCGGCGCACGGCGGGACGGCCTTCGGCCTGCGGTGGCGGCACGGTTTCGGGAGAAGGCGGGAGCGACGGCGCGGGAGGAGTGCCGAGCGAGGGCCACGGGATCGAACCGGAGGGCGACCAGGGGACGCCGGGCGCGGTCGGCGGCGCGGGCGGCACCCAGCCCGGCAGCCGCGGCGAGAATTGGGCTTGGCGCACCGCGCTGGCGGCTTCCGTTTCGTGAGCCTGGCGGCCGCGTTCGTACACCGCCGGCTTGACTTGCGGCTCAAAACTCGTGCTGGGCGCGGTGACGCGGATGGCGGTCGAACTGTAAAAACGGCCGAACCATTGATTGGCCCGGACCGTGTCTGCCGGACGCTGCGTCGCCGAATGGACCGCCCCCAGGCGGCTGGACTCGACGCACACATCGCCTTCCAGGTAGGCCAGCACGCAGCCCAGTTCGCCGTTGAAGGTGTCCGGAGGCTTGACCCACAACACGGCTTCCTCGCTGCGGGCGGTCAAATTGCCTTGGGCAATCTCGCAAGCTCCCCGCAGCACCCAAACCTCGTACTCGCCGTCCTGCCACCAGTTGGCGTGCTGAGCGCGGGCCAGTACGCGCGAGCTTTCCGGCGGGACGGGCAGCGCGATCGGGGCCGCGGCCACGGGCTCGGCGGCAACCGCAGCGTGCGCGCCGGCAACGGGCGTCGCTGCCGCGGGCTCGGAGCCAGCCCCGTGTCCGTCGCAGGCCAACACGACGAGGCCGGCCCAAGCGAGCCGGCGCGCACCGCTAGCGCCGGCGCAGGACCACGTCCTTGCGCGCCTCGTTAAGCGGCGGATGAACGCGACGGGCGGCTTCAGTGTCAGGGCATCCTTGCCTGGTCCACAACTGCGCGGTCGGCCATGCTTCCACGTTTCCCGTGGGCGCATCGCGACGAGACTTCGGCCGCGAAAAGACGAGACATAACTTCCGTCGGGGCGGGATTATAGGCACCTGTCAGGCCGGAAACAAGCCGGATTCTGGCCTCAGCCGGTCGTCGCAAACCGTGATGAACAAGGATGTTGAGTCGCCGTCAGCACCTGACCCGTTGGCCTGGGACACGGGCCTCACACCGCGCAGCAACTTTGCCATCCCCCCAGGCCCGCCACAGCGACCGTCGCGCAGGCTGACACCCCTGCGGTTGACAGCACCGCTGGCAGGCACCTATTCACTCGCCCCGTTTGGCGCGCCGAGGCTCGCTCTCCCGCTTGTCGAAAAACAGGCGGATCGGCACTTCGGCAAACTCGACGTTGTCCCGGAGGGCGGCCAGCAGGTACCGGCGGTAGCTGGCTGAAAAGGCCTTCGGATCGTTGCACATCAGCACGATGGTCGGCGGTTGGACGGCCGTTTGAGTGGCGTAATAGACCTTCGGCCGCCACGTGCGGTTCATGGGCGGCGGGTGCAGTTCCAACGCCCGCTTGATCAACCGGTTCAACTCGCCGGTGCTTAGCCGCGCGAGCGATTGTTTGAACAGCATTTGGGCGTGGTTGATCAGCTTCTTGACGTTCTTGCCGGTCTGCGCGGTGATGAACGCGATCGGCACGTAGGCCATCGTGGGAAAGGTCTGGTCCAGGTATTCCGCCCACTCGCCGGTCGCGTGTTTGTCGGCCAACAGGTCCCACTTGTTGACGACGAACAGGCACGGCTTGTGGTTCTCTTCGATGTAGTGGACCAGTTGCCGATCGACGGTGCTGACCTTCTCCTGGGCGTCGAAGAACATCAGTACGACGTCGGCTCGGCGAATGCTGCGCTGGGCGCGGTGCAGGCCGTAGTATTCGATATCGCGGCGGATGCTCTTGCGTTTGCGGACGCCCGGCGTGTCGATCGCCATGAACGGCTTGCCGTCCAGTTCGAATTTGACGTCGACGCTGTCGCGCGTCGTGCCGGGTACCTCGCTGACGATCATCCGCGGGCGGTTGACCAGCGTATTGATGAACGTGCTCTTGCCCACGTTGCGGCGGCCGACGATGGCCATTTTCATGACCGGCTCCGGTTCGGGTCCGGTGCTGGCTGCGGGCAATCGCTCGACGATCGCGTCCAGCAAAGCCGTCCGGTTGCGGTTCTGTTGCGTGCTGACCCGGAGGACCTCGTCCGCCCCCAGGCGATAGAATTCGTCCGCTTGCGGTTCGAGTTTCTCGCTGTCCACCTTGTTGGCGACCAGGAGCACCGGTTTCTTGAGCGAACGCAAGCGGGCGGCGACTTCCTGATCCAGCGGCACCAGGCCGGTGCGGGCATCGACCACGAACATCACCAGGTCGGCGGTAGCCAGAGCATACTCGATCTGCTGTTCGATTTCCCAAGTCAAATCGTCGACGTCGTTGATGCCGATGCCGCCGGTGTCCACCAACTCGAAACCCCGGCCTTCATGTTCCAGTGCGTGCGTCATGCGGTCGCGCGTGACGCCGGCCATGTCATCGACAATCGCCAGCCGCCTGCCGGCCAGCCAATTGAGGATGCTGGATTTGCCCACGTTGGGTCGCCCCACGATTGCCACTTGCGCTATCGCCATGTCACTGCCTTTCCGCCGACTCGAAGCACTTTGATGTGCTGATTCTATGCGTCGGATGGCCCTTTCCACAACCGCCGCTGCCGAGGGCCTGCGAATCTCCGCTGCGTGCTCCGCCCGGATCACGGCTGCCATCCCGCGGGCAGCCTGCTATAATCAGCCGCGGCCCGGCGACGATCGCAACCAGGCGTGCAAGCCCGCGGTCGGTCCGGGCTTGATCGCTTCGTTCCAGCCATCGAACTTGGAGTGCCCATGAATCGCGACGCCCCCCAAACCGTGGAAGCCTTGGAAGAACTGCTCAGTTTACCCAGCCCGAAGGCCGTGGAAGCGCTGGCCGCGATCCAGGGCGACCTGTTGATTCTGGGCGTGGGAGGCAAGATGGGACCGACGCTGGCGCGGATGGCCAAGCGGGCTTCGGAGCAAGCGGGCGTGGCGCGCCGCGTGATCGGCATGTCCCGGTTTTCCGACGCCGCGCTGCGCGAACGGCTGGAACGTTGGGGCGTCGAGACGATCGTCGGCGATTTGTTGGACGAAGCTTCCATCGAAGCCTTGCCGGACGTGCCGAACGTGGTTTTCATGTCGGGCATGAAGTTCGGCGCCAGCCGCAATCCGGCCATGGCTTGGGCGATGAACTGTTACGCCCCGGCCCTGGTCTGTCGCCGGTTCCGGCAGAGCCGGATTGTCGCGTTCTCCAGCGGCAACGTGTATCCGCTGGTGCCGCTGGACAGCGGCGGCTCGAAAGAAACGGACGAGGTCGGCCCGGTCGGCGAGTATGCGATGACCGTCCTGGGCCGAGAACGGACGCTGCAGTACTTCAGCGACCGCGATCAGATTCCCACCGCGTTGCTGCGGTTGAACTATGCCACCGAAATGCGCTACGGCGTTCTGGTGGACATCGCCCAGGCGGTCTTCCAGGAGCAATCCGTAGAGGTTTCGACGCCCCTGTTCAACGTCATCTGGCAAGCGGACGCCAACGCCATGACGCTCTCTGCGCTGGCGCACACGGCGGTCCCCGCTCGGATCGTCAACGTCGCGGGCCCCGAATTCCTCCGCGTCCGCGACGTGGCGGAGCAATTTGGACGCCTGATGGGCAAACGCGTCCGCTTCGCCGGCCAGGAAGGTTCGACGGCCTACCTGAACGACGGAACCGCCGGGCACCGGTTGCTGGGCGAGATCAGCGTGGACACCGAAACGCTGCTCCGTTGGACCGCAGACTGGGTCCGCCGCGGCGGCGAGTGTCTCGGCAAGCCGACGCACTTCCAGGTCCGCAGCGGGAAATTCTGAAGCGGAGCGTCTGCGGCGGCGGGCGTTACGGGATGCCTCGCCCCGCCGACGGCGCATCGTCCGAGCAGATCAGCAATTCGCCCTGCGTCGGCTGGCACGAATAGAACGCCGGCAGCCGCATCTGAAAGACTTCGCAGTACTTGCCGAACGCGTTCGTGCTGCGGCCGCCGAAGCCGAGCAGCAGTTCCGGCAGGATGTCGGCGTTCATGCTGGCCCCGGACATCACGTACTTGCCGTACGGAGTGCGAATCGTCTGCGAGCGGTGCGTTTCCGCCGCGGCCCGTTTGCGATACAACTCTTCGTCGTTCAAGGGCACGATGGCGTCGATCGTGCAGGGCGGCATCCGGTACCAGGGACTGGGGTAGTACCAGATGTGCCAGTTCAACGCGGGGTCCAGGGCGCGCAGGGCCGCTTCGGTCACGGCCTGATGAGCGGGCTGAGGATCATCCGGGTGCGGCACCAGGAGCAGATTGCCGTTCGTTGGATCCGCGGCCTGGTTCAACTCCTCCCGCAGGCGGACGAGTTCTGCCGGACAAAGGCACTTAAAGTACAAACGCGGCAGCGCTAGAAAACGCAAGGCCGCCGGATGGGTCAGGCCGAGGGTCTCGACCTCGCGGCTGCTTTCGCCAAATCGGATCGCGGTCCGCACGACGTTCTCCAACTTCGTCTGATCGTCTGCGCCAGGGTTGCCGTACAGGTCGAAATCGTCGCCCAGGCACTCCCGCAGGGCGGCGATCAGCCGAGTGTCATCCTCCAAGGCGGCCTCCGGCACCCCGGGCCAGCGGAGCAGGTTTTCCCTGCCGACCGCCGCGTAATCGCGAAAGAAATCCGCGTCGACGCCATGATAGCCGGGCGTCATGGAGAACACGGTGACCTTGACCCGACCGCGGGTCTCCCGATGGCTGGTCAGCTTGAACACCAGGCCGCCGCAGCCGAGCACGGAATCATCCGGATGCGGTGAAATGACCAGCACGCTGGCGTAGGGGAAATCCCCCAGCCGAAGTCGCCGAACGGTACGCATTAAACCTGGCACCAGTCCCTTCCTTCCCTTTCGATGCCGTCACGACGTTCCGGCTTGCCCACGGTGTCCCCAGGGCGTTGCCGCGGACCCACCGCCGCAAGCCGTGGTAAGGCAGGGCCGCCCGCCCGGCTGTTTCGGAACACCTATCTTTACGACAGCCGCCAACTCCTCATTGGATGCGCACGATCATGGAGCGGGTGAAGACCGGCAATCGTACCGCACGATCCTCCAGCGGCGCGTCGGCCCAGGCTTTCTTCCACGGATCGTAGGCCCGCGCCACGCCGGCGCCCGGCGGCCAGACCTCCTGCAACGGCACGACGACGTCCCGCAGTTCCTCCGGGGCGCGGTTCTCCTGGAGTTCGGCCTGCCATGTGTTCGCCGTGTCCCGGCACCAGACCAACGCGGTCTTCTGGCCGCGGAGCGCGTACACGCGCAGCCGCGGATGGGCCACCATCAGCGGCTGAAAACGCTCGGCCGCCGGATCGATCCCGCACACCGTGTCGGCGAACGCGCGAAACTGGTGCCAAAGGTTGTTCTTGTCCACGTACTCGCCCCAATGCCAGCACTGGCCCGCGCCGGCGGCGCCTGCAAAAAACGGCGCGAAGATCACGTCGTGCAAAATGATCCCCGCCCGGTCCTTGGCGTACAGCTTGAACGGACCCGTGTGCCGCGGTTCGACCGCACCGCCCTCGGCCAGGATCACCGGCCGGCCGGGCTGCATGGCCAGCAGTTCGCGGACCGCGTCGGCGGCCAGCACGTCCACCGGCCCGTGGCAGATCGCCAGCGGGGCGCCCGGGTCGAGATAGCGATGGACCTGGGCCACGTCGTTGTCCGTCAGTTGGCACAGACGCCGATAGGGCTTGAAGGCCCAGTCGCTGTCGAAGCTGCCCAGACTCTGCAGCGTCATGTTCTTGGGGAACCTCCGTTTCAGCTCCGGCAACATGGCTTCCGACCAAGCCAGATAGTCGCCGCCGCGGACGGCGTTGATTTCGTTCCACAGTTCCCACGCAAAGACGACCGGCTGGTCGCCGAACCGCTGCTGCAGCCAACCCAGCTTGCGCCGGAACTGGGCCCGGCTCTGTTCGTTGCCCAGCCAGTCCGGCATGTCCTTGGCCGTGCCGCCGCGCGACACGTGGTGCAGCGGTTTCGAGGCCCACGGTTGCCGGACCTGGTCGGGATCGATCTCGCGGAAATGCTCGATGGTCATCTTGACCCGGATGCCGTAGCGGCGGGCCAACTTCAGCAGTGCGTCGATGCGTTGAGCCCGCGATTCGTCAAACACGCCGGCCTGCTCGTGTTCCGCGTTCCAGAACGGGGAACTGATCCAGATGCGGATGTAGTTGCCGCCGTTATCCGCCAGGGCTTTCATCCATTTCTCCATCTGGGCCATGCCGGCTTCCGTCGCAGGGCTGCCGCCCGGATGAATCATGTTCAAGCCGTTGGGGATGTAGGGCGTGCCGTCGGACAGTTCCAAGTAGCGGGAATCGCGCGGGCTGACCCGCACGTAATGCGTCAGGCCGTCCTGCGTGGCCAGCGATCTTACTGCCGCGTTTGCGGTAGATGCATCGGCAGCAGACGCTCCAGCGTCGCCGAAGGCGGCCCAGGCGGACGCCGTCAGCAGGATGGCCCAAGCAGCACGCGGGCGAGCAATCAGCGACAGAGGCTTCATGGCACGTGGCTCCTGATGGCCGAAACGGAAAGATCCGCCTCTGGATTTTATCTGATCCGGCACGGGACGCAAGCATCGCGGACGCGTGTCAAGGACGCAAGATGGCGACGACAATAGGTTCATCCGGTTGATGCGTGCGCAGCCGCGAATCCCCAGTCGCGTCGCCTCAAGTCACCACGCTGCTTGTCAGCGTAGAACGGTGTTCACAACCAGACCGCCGCCCCTCGCGTCCCCCCCTCCGTCGTCACCACGCTGCTCGTCAGCGTGGAACGGTGTTCACAACCAGACCGCCGCCCCTCGCGTCCCCCCCTCCGTCGTCACCACGCTGCTCGCCAGCGTGGAACGGTGTTCACAACCAGACCGCCTCGCCTCGCGTCCCCCCCTTCCGTCGTCACCACGCTGCTCGCCAGCGTGGAACGGTGTTCAAAACCAGACCGCCTCTCGCGTCCCTCCCTTCCGTCGTCACCACGCTGCTCGTCAGCGTGGAACGGTGTTCAAAACCAGACCGCCTCTCGCGTCCCTCCCTTCCGTCGTCACCACGCTGCTCGCCAGCGTGGAACGGTGTTCACAACCAGAGAACGAATGCGCCTTTCTGGTCTTGAACATCGCTCGGCGGAGGCAAGCTCCGCCGTGGCGGTGGGTTCGACGGGCGGGGGCCTTTCTGGTCTTGAACATCGCTCGACGGAGGCAATCTCCGCCGTGGCGGCACCGGCTAAGGATGATACGGCCATTCGGGCAGATCGGCCAGGAAATCGGGATGGACGCCCTTCAGCCACACGTAGTCGTGCGAAATCCGCTGCGGGGCGACCATGCGGGCTGCCAGCAATCCGTAGACGGCCCCGGCCAGGAACACGAGGGGACTGGCCACCAGCAGCCACGGAAAGGCGTCGCTGCGGACAAGGGAATGGAAGCTGAGGCCGAACAGCGCCAGGCCCGTCAGAGCGAGCAGCCAGCCGATGAACATCGCCCGGTGACGCCGGGCAAACCAGGCGTCGCTCAAGCCGATGTAAATGATCGCCGACTTGCGCAGAACCAGGGCCAGAATGACGTAGATCCAGATGCTGATCAGAACGCTCAGATAGATCGCCGGATGGTGCCAGTACAGACTTCGCTTCAGCCGCCGTTGCGTCGGCTGATTGCTCTTCACGCAACGCTCCGGCAATTGCGCGCCCTTCCACATGACGAGGATGTTTCCCTTGCGCCACAGCCCCTGGCCCTCCACGATCTGGGCGTCGTACACGATCGGCTCGGAAAGGGGCGGTGCATAGGGGTTTTCGGAGGAGGACATAGGGCGGACTCCTCGAACAACGTGGCAAAACGCCGGCGGCTCAACGCATGAACAAGCCGCCGTTGACGTCGACCGTCTCGCCGGTCATGAACAGGCTGTCGGCCAAGAACGCGATCGCCTCGGCGATCTCCTCTGGCTGCCCGATGCGCCGGACCGGCGTGGAAGCTTTGAATTCGGCCATCTTCTCCGGCGTGGTCACTCGAGCGTGAAACGGCGTGTCGATCACGCCGGGAGCCACCGCGTTGACACGGATGGTGGGCGCCAATTCCTTGGCCAGCCCGCGCGTGAACGTGTCCAACGCGCCTTTGGCCGCACCGTAGATCGTGGCGCTGGGCGCTCCGTGCCGGACGGCGATCGACGTCACGTTGACGATGCAGGGGTGTTCGCCGCGTTCCAACAGCGGAATGCACAGGGAAGACAGCATCATCGTGGAGAATGCGTTCAGGGCAAAGACCTCCTGCATCAGGTGCCATTCCAACTGCCGCGCCGGGCAGCGGCGCACCAGTCCGCCGGAATTGTTGACCAGCACGTCCAGTTGCCCGCAGGTTTCGGCGGCAAACGACGCCAGCTCCCGACAGCCGGCATCCGTCGCCAGATTGGCTTGCACCACGTGCGCCGTGCCGCCGGTTCGCTGGACAGCGGCCGCGACGGCGTTGGCTTCCGAGGACGACGAGTGGTAATGGATGATGACTCGGTTGCCCGCGGCAAACCGGCGTGCCGTCGCCGCGCCGATGCCCGTGCTCGCTCCCGTGATCAGAATCGTCTTGGCCATCTGGCTTCCTTTTCTCGTCAGGTGTTTCGGTGCCCGCGTTCCGGTCTCCGTGTTCTGCTGCCCGTGTTTTGCTGCCCGTGACACTGCTTGCACCGCGGCCCGGTTGCGGTACACTACGGGCCATGAGCAGCTCCCGAGGACCGTTAGTCCATCCGCGCGACGAGATCATGCAAATCATGCAGCGGATCTACCGCTACCGCATGACCACCACGTCGGGCGGCAATCTGTCCATCCGCGACGACAACGGCGACATCTGGATCACGCCGGCCCGTGTCGACAAAGGCACCTTGCGGCGGGACGACATCGTCTGCGTCCACGGCGACGGGACCGTCACCGGCCCGCATCGCCCGTCGTCCGAATTCCCCTTCCACCGGGCGATCTACCAGACGCGGCCGGACCTGGGCGGCATCGTCCACGCCCACAGCGTGGCGCTGGTCGCTTTCAGCATCACTGCCAGCGTACCCGACACGCGACTGTTTCACAAGGCACGCCGCGTCTGCGGCCAGCCGGGATTCGCCCCTTACGCGCTGCCGGGCAGCCAAGCCCTGGCCGACAGCATCGTGCGCTCGTTCGCCCAGGGACCGCATTGCGTCCTGTTGGAAAACCACGGCGTCGTGGTCGGCGACACAGGCTTGCAGGCGGCCTTCGAGCGATTTGAAACGCTGGAGTTCACGGCCAAGACGATCATCAAGGCGCGCATGCTGGGCGACGTACGGTACCTGAACGACGACCAACTGCAGTTGGCCCAGCGCGACGGCAGCCCGCTGGCCGAGTTTTCGCCAGGGCGGGCTTCCAGCGCGGAAAAAGAACTCCGCCGGGAACTGTGTGCGTTCCTGCACCGCGGCTATCGCAACCGGCTGATGATCAGTACCGAAGGCAGTTTCTCGGCACGCGTCTCCGACGACGCCTTCCTGATTACGCCCGCTCGACTGGACCGCCACAGCGTCGTCCCGGACGACGTCGTCCTGGTCCGCGGCGGGGCGTGCGAGTCCGGCAAGACGCCCAGCCGAGCCGCGGTTCTGCATCAGGCAATCTACCGCCGCCATCCGGACGTGTCCGCGATTGTCAATGCCTATACCGTGAACGCCACCGCCTTCAGCGTCACCGACGCGCCGCTTGACTCCCGCACGATCCCCGAAAGCTACTTGCTGCTCCGCGACGTCCAGCGCCTGCCGTACGGACTGCAGTTCACGGCCGAGGACGAAGTGGCGCGACGGGTCTCGCTCGAACAGCCCGTGGCGCTGCTGGAAAACGACGGCGTGCTGGTCTGCGGCACGAGCGTGTTGGACGCCTTCGACCGCCTGGAAGTGCTCGAATCGACCGCCGAGACGCTGATCAACGGCCGCTTCGTCGGCCCCGCAGCGCCGATGCCGGACGCCGCCATCGACGAACTCCGGGCGGCGTTTCTCCAGGAGACTTGAGCGACAAGGCCTCGGGCCAGCCACCCTCGGGCCAGCCCCCCTCGGGCCAGCCCCCCGGTTTCCCATCCCGCCGCCAGCAGGTATCCTTAACAGCCCGTCGAAAAAAGGGGACTGGCTCCGAGCCGCGAGGTGCCTGTCCCCTTTTTTCAACAGGCTGTTAGCACTCAATCCCCCCCCCCGCGATCCGAGAAACAACATGAAGATCATCGACCTGAAGACTCGCACGGTGGCTATTCCCTTGAACGCCCAACTTCGCCACAACACGGGCGTGCATCCCGGCTATTTTCTCCGCACCGTCCTGGAAGTGGTGACGGACGAAGGCCTGGTGGGGCTGGGCGAAGTGGGCGGAGGCGACCAGCGGGGGGCGCTGCAGAAGCTGAAGCCGCGAATCCTCGGACTGGACCCGTTCCACCTGGGCATGATTAAGCAGAAGGTGCTGCGCAGCATCTACTACCTGTCCAACGCCCGCTTGTACGCGGCGATCGAGATGGCCTGCCTGGACATCCAGGGCAAGGCGTTCAACCGTCCGCTGTCCGACCTGCTGGGCGGCGCGGTCCGCGACCGCGTGCCGTTTATCGCCTATCTTTTCTGGCGCTACGACCGGCCCGGCGGCGGGCACGACGAGCGGGCCGAGGACATGGCGGACCTGTGCGTGCAACTGCACGAGGAACTGGGCGTGAACTCCATGAAACTGAAAGCCGGAGTCATGGACCCGATGGAAGAAGCCCGCGTGCTGGAGTTGTGCCGCGAGCGGCTGGGCGATCGCTTCGGCCTGCGGATCGACCCCAACGGCCTGTGGTCGGTTGTCACGGCCGTGCGCGTCGGACGCCGGCTGGAGCCGCTGGATATCGAGTACTTTGAAGACCCGGCCTGGGGCCTGGAGGGCAACGCCGCCGTGCGGCAGAAGATCCGCATCCCGATCGCCACCAACATGTACCCCAACCGCTTCGACGACCTGGGCCCCGCCGTCCGCCTGGGCGCCGTTGATATCGTGCTCACCGATCTGCACTACTGGGAAGGCCCGCGCGGCGTCAAGGACCTGGAAGCCGTCTGCCGCACGTTCAATCTGGGCGTCGCCATGCACAGCGGCGCAGAATTTGGCATCGAATTGGCCGCCATGCTGCACACCGCCGCAACCATCCCCACGATGACGTTCGCCGGCGACGCCCACTACCATTACCTGACCGACGACATCATCCAGGGCGGCCTGATGAAGTACGAGGACGGCTGCATCCGCGTGCCCACCGGCCCCGGCTTGGGCGTCGCGCTCGACGAAGATAAGATGAAACACTACGAACGCTACTACGAAGAAAAAGGCGATTACTACGCCCGCTTCCACCAGGATCCCTACCGGCCGAAGTGGTTCCCCATGGTGGGCGGAACTTGTGAAGGGTGAAGGGTGAAGGGTGAAGGGTGCATTTCGAATCTGAGATCTCAAATCGACCGTGTGTTGTGAAGGATGAGGAGAGCAAAATGAACAGTGCCAAGGGCAACGTGAGAAGGAAGGGGCAGCGGGTAAAGTCGCCGAGTTTCGCAGGCAGGCCGGGAGGCCGCGTTTTGCGGTTAGCGCTCTACACCTGTCACTTTGCGCTGCTGCTGGCGGCGATCAGTGCGCTCGCCGCCCCGCCCGATTCGTACCAGAAGGCCTGGCGCGACCCCGCGGTGAACGAGCGTATCGACCGCAACATCGAGCAGCATCGCAAGGGCGACGTCACGATCGAAGTGGTGGACGCCGTCGGCAAGCCGCTGTCCGGCGTGCAAATCGAAGTGCGGCAGACGGGCCACGAATTCCTGTTCGGCTGCAACGCCTTCGTGCTGGGCCAGTTGCCGACCCCCGAGCTGAACCAGCGCTACGAAGAGGCCTTTGCCCGCCTGTGCAATTTCGCCACCGTGCCGTTCTACTGGGAAGGCACGGAGCCGGCGCGGGGCGAACTGCGTTATCAAGAGGCGGGTTCCCGCGAGATGTGGCGCCGTCCGCCGCCGGACCGCTTTCTGCCCTGGGCGGCCAAGCACGGGATTACGCTCAAGGGCCATCCGCTGCTGTGGCACGCTTACAATCCGTCCTGGCTGCCCAAGGACGCTGACGAACTGCGCCAATTGTACCGCAAACGGTTCCGCGAAATCGCCGAACGCTACGGCAACAAGATCTCGATCTTCGACGTGGTCAACGAATCGCTGGTCTGCAGCAAGTCCTATCCGCTGTACACCCCCGACCGCGCCTACGTCGCTTGGGCGTTTCAGCAAACGGCGCCGCTGTTCCCGGAAACCTGTACGTTGATGATCAACGAGGTGACCAGCTTCAACTTTATTCCGGCCGAGAAAAACCCGTACGTCGAACAGATCAAGTCGCTGTTGGCCCAGGGCGCAAAGATCCGCGGCATCGGCCTGCAATTCCATTACTTCCGGCGCGCGGCGCTGGACGGATACCTGGCCGGAGCGAATTGCGATCCCGGCAAGATGCTGGACCTGTACGAAAAGCTTGCCGACTTTAACCTGCCGCTGTACATCACGGAGATCACCATCCCGTCGGCGGGTCCGGACGGAGAGAAGTTGCAGGCCGAAGTCGTGCGCGACCATTATCGACTGTGGTTCAGCGCCCCGACCATGGCCGGCATCACCTGGTGGAACCTGGGCGACGGCACGGCGGTCAAAGGCGAGAACGAGGCCAAGGGCGGGTTGCTGGACGACGATCTGAAACCCAAAGCCGTCTACCGCGACTTGGATCAGCTGATCAACCAGCAGTGGAAGACTCGCACCGCCGTCCAGACCGACGCCAAGGGCCAAGCCCAGTTCCGCGGTTTCTTTGGGAAGTACCAACTCAAAGCGACCAGCGGCAACACGACTCGCCAACTGGAGTTCGACCACCGCCGGGCCGGCCCGAAATCGCATCGGCTGACGTTTTAGCTTGATCCGCGGGTTGAGACTCCGTCCCGACCGGGCCTGGTTGGGACGGAGTTGCAGCCTGCCGGGGTGGCCGCCACAGAATCTCCGATACTGCCCAGCGAGGGACTATGCTTACCGTGGGTCCGCCCTGCCATCCGTGGGTCCGTTGCTCGTCCCGCGGCACCGGGCACTCAGCCGCCGCCGATCGCGGGCGAGCCCGGCTCGATGCCCGCATCCGCCGCCAGTACGAGACGGTGTGCGACACGTACCGGTTCGGCGACCTGGCCGTCCCGCTGACGCGCGTCGTGGAGCCGGACGAAATGCTCCAGCGGATGGAAGTCGACGCGGCATCCGGCGCTGTCGCAACGCCCCGCTGGCAGCCCTACTGGGCAGAGCTGTGGGGCTGTTCGCTGGCCGTCTGCGAGGTACTCGCGAAACAAGATCTGCAAGGCGTCCGGGTCCTGGATCTGGGCTGCGGATTGGGCCTGACCGGGACCGTCGCCGCCGCGCGGGGAGCGCGGGTCATCCTGGCGGATGCTGCGCCGCCAGCTCTGCTGTTCGCCCGGCTGAACAGCTGGCCGTATCGCGACCGAGTTCAAGTGCGGCTGCTGGATTGGCGCCGCGACCGGCTGCCGGATCAGTTCCCTTGGATCGTCGGTGCCGATATCCTGTACGACCGGGAGGACTGGCCGTTTTTGGAAGCGTTCTGGCGATGGCACCTCGCCCCCGGCGGCGTCGTGCTGCTGGGCGAAGGCGGCCGCAGCACGGGCGGCGAGTTTCCCGCCTGGCTCGGCGGCCGCGGCTGGCAATGGGAATGCTCCCAGGTCGCCATGCCCTGCCACCCGCGGCCCGTCCGGCTGTTCCAGTTGCGACGCCAGGAGTGAGTCCCATGCCATCGTCCGCCAGCGTCAAGCCGCTTACGATCTGCATCCTCTCCGGCTCCACCGGCCGGACGTGTGACGAAGTGCTGCGGGCCGCCCTGGCCCAGTTCGGCCAGCCTGGCGTGCGCGTCGTTCGCCGCACGCTCTTGCGCAGCGAAGCGGAGGTGGTCCGCGAGGTGCGCTACGCCGCCGACGCCCAGGCCGTCATCTGTCACAGCCTGGTCGTGCCGAAACTCCGCGAGACTCTGGTCCAAGAGGCGACCCGCTTGCGCGTTCCCACGATCGACGTCCTGGGGCCGTTGCTCACCATGCTGCAAGACTACTTTGGCCAAACGCCGCAAGGCCTGCCCGGCCTGGCCTTCCAAATGCAGCGGGAACGCCTGGAACGGATCGACGCCGTCGATTTCACCCTTGCTCACGACGACGGCTGCGGTCTGGCCGATCTGGACCAGGCCGACGTCGTCCTCGTCGGCGCTTCGCGCGTCGCCAAGAGCGTGACCTGTTTCTACCTGGCCTACGAGGGCATCCGCGCCGCCAACGTACCCCTGATCCCCGGCTTCGAACCGCCGCCGGAATTGACCGCCCTCGACCGCCGCCAGGTCGTCGGCTTGACCATGAACGCCAACCGCTTGCAGAGTCTCCGCCAGGCCCGCATCAAGACCCTGGGCGACGGCGCGTTTGACAAGTACGGCAACCTGCACGACATCGAAACCGAGTTGCGGGACCTGGAACGCCTGATGGCCCGCTGCGGCTGGCGGCGGCTCGACGTATCCTACATGAGCGTCGAGGAGATCTCCAAAGAAATACTCTCGTTGCTCCCCTCGTAGGGTGGTCCACAGCGGACCATCCGCCGCGCAGCGTCGGGAAGATGGTGGCCGTGTTCTGGTGGGCCGGCGCTGCGCAATCGACGATACCGGCTCGGCGGTGGTGGTGACTTCGGGCGCGGTGCGGGCGGTAATGCGGATGGTCCGCTCTGACCCACCCTACACATGGACGGGCCGACTGACGTAGGGTGGGTCAGAGCGGACCACTTCCTGGCGGCTGGAATTGCCAACCAAGTCCACGCCGGGGAAGAAGACACCCGGAAAAAAGATGGAAACAACCCAGAACCCCCTTGACTCGGGATCTTCGCCCACTGATAGTCTGGGTAGCGGGATTTGGACGGGACGAAAGCTGCTCCCCAAGCGAACGTACCGTCGCCGGCAGCCTTTCGCCTCCGTTCACTCGCCGCAGGGAGCCGGTGTGATGAGATTCCTTCGTCCCCACCCGGGCCAAGTGCGTCCGCTGACGATCGGCCCGGCGCTGATGGAACTCGCGGCGGCAGCCCGCCTGCGGGCGGCAGCCGGACAGACCCTTGCGAGCCGTCCGTTCGGGCGCTCAGCCGTTGGTTGCCTCATCAAGACCCCTTCCCGCCGCGTCAGGATCGCCACTGCCGGTGGCCTTATGCGCCGCGAGGATCGCCAAGCTGAGCGCCGCCTCGCCGCCGTTCTTCGCGCCTCGATAGCCCCGAACGCGTAAACACAAGCCCTCATTTCTCGGAGGCCCCACCATGCCCCTCGCCGCTTCCCCCCGCGCCAACCGACGTTCCGCCAACATCAAGTCTCCGCGGTGCCACCGGCCCAACCGACGCCACCAGTTCGCCCGCAAGCTGTTGTTCGAGCACATGGAAGATCGTCGCATGCTGGCCATATACGTCGATTTCGACGCCACCGGAAACAACGATGGCTCGACTTGGACGCACGCCTACCGTTCCCTTCAGGACGCCTTGGGTGCTGCGCAGGCTGGCGACGAGATCTGGGTGGCTGAGGGAACGTACAATCCGGACCAAGGAAGCGGAGTCACGCCCGGCGACCGTAGTGCAACCTTCCAGCTCAAGAACAACGTCAATCTGTACGGCGGGTTTGCCGGGGGTGAGACGAGTCTGAGCCAGCGGGACTGGGTGACCCACGCGACCGTTCTCAGCGGCGACTTGAACGGCAACGATGGAGCCAACTTCACCAACTATGGAGAGAACAGCTACTCGGTGCTCACCGCAGGGGGAACCGTAGCCACGGCCTCTCTCGATGGATTCACGGTAACGGGCGGCAACAGCAACGTTCCACTCGGCTACCCGGACAACGCTGGCGGCGGCATGCTCACCTACGAAGGCAGCTCTCTTACGATTGGCAATTGCACATTCGTGAAAAACTGGGCCGTCTTTGGTGGGGCCATCGTGAACAATGGTGAACTGACGGTCGTTTCGTCCACCTTCTCCGGTAACGAGGCGGATCGCGGCGGTGGCGCGATTGACAACTATGGTGCTCTCACGCTCCGCGGCTGCGCGTTCATCGCGAACGCGGCAACGAACACCACGCCTTCTCAGGAGGGCCGAGGCGGCGCCCTCCGCAACGTGGGTATCTACCCCGATCATATCACGGCGGACTTCGTCGACTGCAGCTTTCTGGGGAACTGGTCATTCCAGGGAGGCGCCATGACTAACCAGCAGGTGAATCTGACCATCACCAACTGCGTCTTCTCGGGGAACAAGGCGATCGGCAACAGCGGCGGGGCGATGCACAGTGACGGCTGGACGAACCCTGTAGTGATCAATTCCACGTTTGCCGGTAACACGGCGACGGTGGCGGGGGGCGCCATCTACCAGTACGGCACCTCGATCACCCTGAACAACGACGTGTTCTGGGCAAATAGCGATGCGGGAGGCAGCGACCAAACGGGACAGATCAATCCCAGTAGTACGACCGTTACCGTGAACCACAGTTCCATCCAAGGCTGGACCGGTTCCTGGGGCGGGACCGGGAACATCGGCAGCAACCCGCTCTTCGTCGATGCCGACGGTGTCGACAACACGGTCGGTACCGCCGACGACAACTTGCGAATCTCCGGCGGTTCGCCCGCCATCGACGCCGCCGACAATAGCGCGGTGCCCTCCGGTGCGACAACGGATCGGGACGGGAATCCTCGATTCATCGATGACCCGGCCACTACCAACACCGGCAGTGGAACACCCCCCATCGTCGACATGGGCGCCTACGAGTTCGGCAGCGAACCGTTTCTGCACTTCGACTTCGAAAGCAACAACGTCAATTCCGGGACACTCGGCGCTGGTCACAACGGCACGACCTACGGGAACGCGAGCTATTCGACGGACGCGATTCGGGGACAGTACTCCGTCAACATGGGTACGGACGGTTACGTCAAGGTCCCGGCCTTTGCGTTCGGCAACACGGCGACGGTGACGACCTGGGTCAAAGGAGACTTCACGGGGCCCGTCGAAATCATCGAACGCGACGGAATGAACACGGTCTTCTCGACGCGCTCGACGACCAGTTCGCCCAGCGGCGCGCTGCTGTTCGTCAATCACTGGGCCACGCAGAATCGGGCGGTCGCATTCGAGAGCGGAGACACGTCGACGTATCAAGGGGCAGAGACACCAGCGGGCGTGGTGGAGAGCAATGCCTGGCACCACTTGGCCTTGACCATCAATCGGCCGGCGGACACGGTCCAGATCTATGTGGACGGCTCGCTGCAGAAAACGGGCACGGGAGCCGAGTTCTTCCAAACTTTCACCGACAACCAGGCCCTGTACATCGGCGCCCCGGGCACGCTGATGTGGTGGCACTTCCGCGGCAACATCGATGATTTTCGGGTGTACGGCAGCGTGCTGTCGGCCTCGGAGATCGCGGGAATGGCGTTCCAGACGGACACGACGCCGCCGACGGTGACGGGGCGTGTTCCGACGCCGAGTTCGACGATTACTACGGCGAGCGTGAACATCGACGTGACGTTTTCGGAGGCGGTCAAGTCGTCCGGGCCGGGTAGTCCGGATGCGACCGACTTGGTCCTCACGGGCTCGGCGGCTGGCGGCGCGGCGGTGGGCACGCCCACGAACACGGGCGGGAACACGTGGCGGTTCCCGGTGTCGGGGTTGACCAGCGGCACGTTGAACGTGAGCCTGGCGCCCGATGCCAACGATCTCGAAGATTTGGGCGGCAACGATCTGGTCAACGTCACGTGGGGCTATTCGGTCAGCTTGGGAGGACCCACAACGGCGGAGTTCGGCTTCGCCCTCAGGGCCGGAAGTACCTCGAACGATTGGGGAAAAGGTGTGGCCACGGACGCCGCGGGTAACGTGTACGTCACGGGGATCTTCCAAGGTACGGTCGATTTCGACCCCGGAGCGGGAGTCGTCAATCTCACGAGTAGCGCTGGCGGAGAAGATGTCTTTGTCGCCCAGTACACGGCGGCCGGGGCTCTGGGTTGGGTCCGCCAATTGGGTGCCAGCGGCAATGACGAGGGCTATGGCATCGCCGTCGACGGGGCCGGCAACGTTTACACCACGGGCTGTTTCGAGGGCACAGTGGACTTCGACCCTGGTATCGGAACCTACACCCTCACCAGCGCCGGCTACTCGGACGTGTTCATAAGCAAGCTAGACAGCGCCGGCAACTTCCTCTGGGCCCGTAAGCTGGGTGGCAGCGACTGGTATGATCTTGGTAGAGGCATCACGTTCGATGGCAGCGGAAACGTCTACACCACGGGAACCTTCCAGGGCACGGCCGACTTCGACCCTGGTGTCGGCACCTACTCCCTCACCAGCGCCGGCTACAACGACGTGTTTGTGAGCAAGCTGGACAGCGCCGGTAACTTCCTCTGGGCCCGTGGGCTGGGTGGCACCAGTGGCGAAGAATGCGAAAGTATCGTTGTGGACGGGAGCGGCAACGTCTACACCGCGGGGACCTTCCAGGCCACGGTCGACTTCGACCCGGGCTCGGGCAGCCATAACCTCACCGCCGCCAACAGCGATGTGTTTGTGAGCAAGCTGGACAGTGCGGGCAACTTCGTCTGGGCCCGCCAATGGGGCGGCACTGCCAGTGATGGTGGCCATGACATCGCGTTGGACGGAACCGGAAATCTCTACACCACGGGCGTCTTCGACTCCGGTGCCGGCGCGTATGACATCTTTGTGATCAAGTTGGACACCGCCGGCAATTTCCTCTGGACCCGCCAGATGGGCGGCAGCACCTACGACTATGGCTTTGGCATCGCAGTGGATGGCGGGGGCAACGTCTACAGCACCGGCTTCTTCTCGGGTGCGGCAGATTTCGACCCAGGCCCAGGCACCGCCAACCTCACCAGCGGCAGCCTGCGGGACGTGTTCGTGAGTAAGCTGGACAGCGCCGGCAACTACGTTTGGGCCTACCAATGGGGTGGCAACAGCTACAACCTTGGTGAGGATGTCGCAGTGGACGGCGATGGCAACGTCTACACCACGGGGTGGTTCCAGGGCACGGCGGACTTCGATCCCGGCATCAGCATCTTCAACCTCACCAGCGCCGGCGGGGGCGACATGTTCCTCTCCAAGCTGACGCAATCCGAGGGCGACATGACGCCCCCGACGGTGACGGATCGCGTGCCGGCTCCGAGTTCAACGATCACGACGGCGAGCGTCAACATCGACGTCACGTTTTCCGAGGCGGTCAAGTCGTCCGGCGCGGGCAGTCCGGATGCGACCGACCTGGTTCTGACGGGCACGGCGTCAGGCGGCGCGACGGTGGGCACGCCCACGAACACGGCCGGGAACACGTGGCAGTTCCCGGTGTCGGGATTGGTCAGCGGCACGCTGAACGTCAGCTTGGCGCCGGATGCCGACGACATTGAGGATGCGGCGGGAAACGACTTGGATCCCCGTCCGACCTCCTGGTCCTATATCGTGGAGGTCGTCGGCAGCGAGCCGATTCTGCACTTCGAGTTCGAAAGCAACAACGTCAATTGCGGGACGCTGGGCACCAGCCATAACGGCACGACCTACGGGGACGCGAGCTACTCGACGGACGCGATTCGGGGACAGTACTCCGTCAACATGGGAACGGATGGCTATGTCAGGGTGCCGGCGTTTGCGTTTGGCAACACGGCGACGGTGACGACGTGGGTCAAAGGCGATTTCACGGGGCCCATCGAAATCCTCGCCCGCGACGGGATGAACACGGTCTTCTCCACACGTTCCGCGACCGATTCGCCTAGCGGCGCACTCTGGTACGTGAATAATTGGAACACGCAGAACCGCGCGGTCGTATTCGAGAGCGGCGACACGAGCACTTATCAGAAAGCCTTGACGCCGGATGGTGTCGTCCAAACCAACGTCTGGCACCACCTCGCGCTGACCATCAACCGGCCAGCCGACACGATCCAGATCTATGTGGACGGCACGCTGCAAAAAACCGGTACGGGAAGCGAGTTCATCCAGAACTTCACAGACAACCAGGCCATGTACATCGGCGCGCCGGGCACGCTCATGTGGTGGCATTTCACGGGCAATATCGATGACTTTCGTGTGTACGGCAGCGTGCTGTCGGCCGCAGAGATCGCGGGAATGGCGGGCCAGGCCGACACGACGCCACCGACGGTGACCGACCGCGCGCCGACGCCGAGTTCGACGATCACTACGGCGAGCGTGAACATCGACGTGACGTTTTCGGAGGCGGTGAAGGCGTCGGGCGTAGGGGGAGTGGATGCGTCCGACCTGGTACTGACGGGCACGGCGGCGACAGGGGCGACGGTGGGCACACCAACGAACACCAGCGGCAACACGTGGCAGTTCCCTGTCTCTGGCCTGGTCAGCGGCACGCTGAACGTGAGCCTGGCGCCCGATGCGAACGACATTGAGGACTTGGCCGGCAACGATTTGGCCAATCTGACGTGGAGCTACTCCGTCAGCCTCGGCGGACTGGCGGCGCCCGTGTTGAACGCCGAACCGGCCACGACGCTCGGCACGACGAATACCGTCAGCTGGACCGCGGTGCCCGGGGCAGATCAGTACTTAGTCGAGTACGACACCTCGTCCAGTTTCAGCTCGCCCGACGGCAACAGCGGCTGGATCACCGACACCCAGTACACGTTCACCGGCCTGACCAGCGGGCAAACATACTACTACCACGTGAAGGCGCGAAAATCGGTGGCGGGGGACATGGACTCGTGGACCCAGACGACGCAGGCCGATTTTGAATCGTCCGGGAATGTCCGCGTGAGCGTAAGCACGACCAGCAGTCCTGGTAGCGTCGTTCTGGCGGGCGGTGGCAGCGGAACCGAAATCACGGGGCGTGTTGCGAATCCGAGTTTTGAATCGAGCCTGAACTCGTGGACTACCGGGTACACCAGTCCCGACTGGTCGATCTGGTCCAGCAGCCTCTGGCACACGGCGGGAAGCTCGAGTCTTGCCTTCGCAAGTTGGGGCGACGTTACGAAGTACAGCGGCGACAATGCATGGGCGCGGCAAACCATCGACTTGACCGGGATCTCGACGATCAAATTCGATGCGAGTTGGTATTCCTCCACCGTCACGGGAGCGCGAGCAGAGGTGCGCATCGATTCGACGGTGCTTTGGACCAAGAGCACGGCAGGGACGGCTCTCGATCAGGCGATCGACGTATCGTCGTACTCGGGATCTCACACGCTGGAGTTTCGTCTTTACTTCACGGCGACAGTTGCCGAGTTTCGATGCCTCCTGTTCGACAATGTGCGTACGTACGGCACGTCGGGCTACGCCTCCTCTGGGACGATGACGTCCACCACCATCATCCCCGCCAGCTTCGACCACTGGGGAACGCTCAGTTACGGCAAGAGCACACCCTCGGGTACCGCACTTACCGTCGACGTACTCAACAGTGCCGGCAGCCTGTTGGCATCCAACGTGGCTTCGGGAACCAACTTGGCAGGACTGGGCCTCACGGCCACCGCAATCAAGTTGAGGGCGAATCTGTCCACGGGCAACACCGCCGTCACACCCGCACTCAGCGACTGGACGGTCACTTGGCAAGAGGCGAGTACATATGTCGAGAGCGCGTGGTCCATCGTCGAGTCGTCGACTCAACAGTTGATGCCGTTCACGGTCGCCCTGCCCGCTGCGGTTAGCGAAGGCGACGGGACGCTGGCGGACCAGGGGAGCGTGTCGATCCCGGTGGCGTTGGACGCGGATTTGGTCGTCGATTTGCAGTCCAGCGACACCAGCGAGGCGACCGTGCCCGCCACCGTCACCATCCTGGCCGGGCAGATGTCGGCGACGTTCGACATCACGGTCCAGGACGATGCGGACTTGGACGGCTCGCAGTCTACCACGATCACGGCCACGGCGACCGACTGCATCGCCGGCGGCGACACGCTGAGTGTGCATGACAACGAGGCCGCGGTGTTGACGGTGAGTGTGCCAGCCAGCGCCACTGAAGGGGACGGCGTGCTTAGCGGGGCGGGGACCGTCACGGTTAGCCAGGCTCCGGCAGTGGACGTGGTGGTGCAGTTGAGTTCGAACGACCCCGGCGAGGTGACGGTCCCCGCCGCCGTCACGATCCTGGCCGGCCAGACTTCGGCCACGTTCGACGTGACGATCGTCAACGACACGCTGATCGACGGGACGCAGGCAGCGACGGTCACGGCGCACGTCCAGAACTGGACCGACGGTTCGGACAGCATGGACGTGCCGGACAACGACGGCTGGCTGACCGTGCAGCTGCCGCCCGAGGCATGGGAGAACGCGGGAACGCTCAGCGGCGCGGGCAGTGTGACGATCGGCGGCACGCTTGGGACGGATTTGGTGGTGACGCTGGCCTCGTCGGATGAGAGCGAACTGCAGGTGCCGGCCACGGTCACGGTCACGGCGGGGCAGACCACGGTCGCGTTCGACCTGACCGTGGTGGACGATGCGGACCAGGACGGGACGCAGACGGTCACCGTGACGGCCGGCGCCGCGGGTTTGACCGGCGACAGCGAGCAGATGCCGATCCGCGACGACGAGCTGCACCATTTCGCATGGGGCACGATCGGCAGTCCGCAGACGGCCGGAGTGGCCTTCGCGGCGACGCTGGAGGCGCGGAACGTGGACGACGAGAAGATCGTGCCGTTTATTGGAACGGCCGCATTGAGCGGTGCCGGCACGGGCGGAGCCGTGCCGGTGACACCGACGGCCACGGGCACGTTTGCCGGGGGCGCCTGGAGCGGCTCGGTCATCGTGTCGGCGTTGGCGACGAGCGTGGTGCTGACGGCGGACGACGGCAGCGGTAACACGGGCGTCAGCAATGCGTTTAACGTCGTCTCCGGCCCGTTGGATCACTTCGCCTGGAGCACGATCGCTTCGCCGCAGTACCAGGACGTGCCGTTTGCGGCAACGCTGACGGCCCAGGACGCTCTGGGCTACACCGTGACGGATTACAGCGGCACCGTCGACCTCAGCGGCTGGGTAGGCAGCGGGAGCGGCACGGTCGAGATTCTCTCCTTCATCGCGTACGCGGACACCAGCAGCACGGGCGAATACAAGCACACGCTGCAAGCCGTCTCCACCTACTTCACCAGCTACCACGAAACCAGCACGACGGCGACGAGTGCGGCAGCGCTGCAGACGGCGCTGGTGGCTAAGAATGTGTTCCTGATCCCGGAACAGGAGAATACGACCGCAGGGACGATGGGCTCGTTAGGCACCGCCTGGGCCTCCGTTCTGAACAACTTCGTCTCCAGCGGCGGAATTGTCATCGCGTGTTCGCACTACCAGGACGAACATCTCATCCTGCAGAACGCCGGACTAATGACCGTGAGTGCCTATACGACGTCGACTTCCTTGAGTCTCACGAAGACCACGGAGACGGTGCTCAATGCCGGAGTGTCGGTCCCTTTCAACGGCTCATACATCCACGAGTACTCCACCTCGACCAACGGGCAGGTCTCTTTGCGAGCCGTCAGCGGCGCGTATCCGGTGGTGCTCAGCCGCGACGTGGGGGCCGGACACGTGGTCATGATTGGCACGGACTACTACACGCTCGGCACGGGAATGGACCGCGTGATTGCCAATGCGGTTCAGTGGGCCCAGAGCAGTGCGACCCCTGTGGCGATCGCGCCCACGTCGGCCGGCTTCACCAACGGAGTCTGGACGGGCGACGTCACGGTGCTGGAAGAAGCAACGGACATGTACCTGCGCGCGGACGACGGCAGCGGGCACGTGGCGGACAGCAACACGTTCGATGTGGAACCGGCTATGCCGCTGACCGTGACGGTTCCCGAACAGGCCACGGAAGGCGATGGGACGCTGGCGGATCAAGGAACGGTCAGCATTCCTTCTGCGGTGGGATTCGACATCGTCGTGACGCTGCAATCGGACGACGCTACGGAAGCTGTGGTGCCGAGCACGGTCACCATCCTGGCGGGCAGCACATCTGCGACGTTCGACATCACCATTGAAGATGATGCAGAATTGGATCCCGCCCAAAGCGCGACCATCACGGCCTCGGCAATCGCCTGTTTGCCTGGGACAGACACAATCACCGTCCACGACAATGAAACGGCGGTGCTGTCGGTCACCTTGCCGGGCAGCGCCGCGGAGGGCGACGGGACGCTGGCCGGCGCGGGCACGGTGACGGTCAGCGAGGCACCGGCGGTGGACGTCGCGGTGCAGTTGACTTCCAACGATCCCAGCGAGGTGACCGTCCCCGCCACGGTGACGATCCTGGCCGGTCAGACGTCGGCCACGTTCGACGTGACGATCGTCAACGACACGCTGATCGACGGGACGCAGGCGGCGACGGTCACGGCGCACGTCCAGAATTGGACCGACGGGTCGGACAGCATGGACGTGCTCGACAACGACGGCTGGCTGACGGTGCAATTGCCGGCCGGGGCTTGGGAGAACGCGGCAACGCTGACCGGCGCCGGCAGTGTGACTCTGGGCGGCACCTTGACTTCGAATCTGGTCGTCACGCTGGATGTGGACGACGCTAGCGAACTGTCCGTACCGGCGACGGTCACCGTGTTGGCGGGCCAGACCACGGCGACGTTCGACGTGACGGTGGTGGACGACACGGAACAAGACGGCGTGCAGACGGCGACGGTGACGGCCAATGCGCCGGGGCTGACGGGCGGCGGCCAGTCGATGTTGATCCGCGACGACGAGGTGCATCACTTCACGTGGGGCACGATCGGCAGTCCGCAGACGGCCGGCGTGGCTTTCACGGCGACGCTGGAGGCGCGGAACGTGGATGACGAGAAGATTGCGCCGTTTACGGGGACGGCGGGCCTGAGCGGCGCCGGCACGGACGGGGCGGTGAACGTGACGCCGGGCGCGACGACCGCCTTCACAGCCGGTGCGTGGAGCGGCAACGTAACAGTCAACGCGGTGGCGACGAACGTCGTGCTGACGGCGGACGACGGCAGCGGCAACACGGGCCTCAGCAACGTTTTCAACGTGGTTTCCGGGCCCCTGGATCACTTCGCCTGGAGCACGGTCGCTTCGCCGCAGTACGAGGACCTGCCGTTTGCGGCGACGCTGACGGCCCAGGACGCCCGCGGCTACACGGTGACCGACTACAACGGCGCGGTGACCCTGAGCGGCCGAAAGGGTGGTACCGGCCAAGTCACGATCGGGACCGGCACGTCCACGTGGGATTACCCCCTGCACACCTACTATCACGACAGCCGGACCCAGGTGATCTACCTGCAAAGCGAGTTGGGCGGCTCCTCGATCATCACGGGACTGGCGTTGGATGTCAGTAGCATCCCCGGGCAGACGCTGTACAACTGGACGCTCCGCATGAAGCACACGTCGTTGAGCAGCTACGCGACGCCGTCGTTCGATGCCAGTGGCTGGACGACGGTGTATCAAGGCACCAGGACGATTTCCTCCACCGGTTGGGTCAACTTTGCGTTCTCGACGCCGTTTGTCTACAACGGTACGAGCAACCTGTTGGTTGATTTCAGCCACAACAACAGCTCGTGGACGAGCAGCGGGCGCATACGGTCCAGCATCCCGGGCGGCACCAGGGCCACGTACACCTATACGGACAGCGGCTACGGCAACCCATTGTCTTGGTCGGGAACCACGTCTCCGACGGCGTACGGCAGTACGTACGTGCCCAACGTGCGGCTGACCACCAACAGCTCTCCCGTGACGATCACGCCGACGTCGGCCGTGTTGGCCAATGGCGTGTGGACGGGCAACGTCACGGTCCTGCAAACGGCCACGGCCATGTACCTGCGGGCCGACGACGGCGCCGGCCACGTAGCCGACAGCAACACATTCGACGTCGCCGCCACCCCGTTCGATTTCGGCGACGCGCCGTCCCCGTATCCGACGTTGGCCGCCAACAACGGCGCCCGGCACGCGCTCGTTTCCGGATTGCGCCTGGGCGGTGAGGTCGATCCTGAAGGCGACGGACAGCCGAGCGCCGGTGCGACGCTCGATGACACGACGGGCACGCCTGACGACGAAGACGGAGTGCTGTTCTCGACGCCGTTATATCTGGGCCGCGACGCCACGATCGAGGTGACCGCGTCGGCCGCGGGACAACTCGACGCCTGGATCGACTGGAACGACGACGGGGATTGGGCCGACGCCGACGAGAAGGTCTGCGACAACGTAAGCCTGACCGCGGGCCCGAACACGCTGACCGTGGCCGTGCCCGCGACGGCTACGCTCAGTCCCCAGACATTTGCCCGTTTCCGCTTGAGCGGCGCGGGCGGTTTGTCCTTTACGGAAGCGGCCTCCGACGGGGAGGTCGAGGACTATGCGGTGGCGATTGAATTGGCGCCGCCGGTCTTGGACGCGGAGCCGCCCGCGACGCCGGGCACGGAGAACACAGTTTATTGGCCCGCCGTGCCGGGGGCCGACGAGTACTTCGTCCAATACGACGACAATCCCGATTTCAGCTCGCCCGAAGGCGGCAGCGGCTGGATCGCCGGCCTGCAGCATACGTTTACCGGCCTGACGGATGGCACCACGTACCACTACCGTGTCAAGACGCGGAACGGTGCGGCAGGCGGCACGAGCTCGTGGACGCAGACCACGCAAGCGGATTTCCAGACGGACGTGCTGAGCAACGTCAGCGTCACAAACAGCCCCGGAGATGTTGTCCTCGCGGACGGGGGGAGCGGCGGCGAGGTCGCGGGGCGCATTTATAATCCGAGCTTTGAATCAGGAGACTCGTTCTCTGCCACAGGTTGGACTTTGAGCAATTCCGGTGCATTCGACAGGTACACCGTTGCGCGCGCTGATTACTTCGTAACCGATGGCACGGCCGGACTCCGCTTCCACACATCCTGGCGGGAGACTTACAGCACGGGCGACTTTCAGCGATTATCCCAAAGCGTCGATCTGACCGGGATCGACACGATTCGATTCGACGTGTGGAACCGTGACGCGTCCTACGTTTCCGCCGATGTGTTGATCGATGGTACGACAAGGTACTCGCATCAGTCGTCCGGCACGCTCTATAACGTGCCCATCGACGTAAGCAGTTTGAGCGGTACTCACACGTTGACGATTCAGGAAAAGGTGCGCAGTTCGCACTCCGGGATTAGTGCCTGGGTCGCTTTTGACGACTTTCGAACGTACGGTTCCACCGGATACGCCGCTTTCGGGACTATCGTGTCGACGCCGATCGTCGCGTCTCCGTTGGATCACTGGGGTGAACTCACATTCGGCAAGACGACTCCGGGCGGCACCGCCTTGACCGTCGACGTGCTGAACAGCGCGGGCGGCGTGCTGACCAGCAATGTGGCCTCGGGGATGGAACTCGCGGGCTTGGGGATCACGGACGGGACGATCAAACTGCGGGCGAATCTGTCCACGGCCAACACCAGCGTCACGCCGGCACTCAGCGACTGGACGGTCACCTGGCAGGAGCCGAGCACGTACGTCGAGAGCGGTTGGTCGAACGTCGAGTTCTCGACGCAAGACGCTACGCCGCCGCAAGTGGAGTTGGAGGCTCCGGCGATGACGGACGATCCGACGCCCAGCGTCACGGTCACGGCGAGCGACGCCAACGGGCTTCCCGACGGGACGGCGGTGACGATCGATGTCGACCTGAACAACGACGGTGATTTCGATGACGCGGGCGAAGTGGATCACACAGTGGCGGCGCTTACCGCCGGCACGGCGACCTTCGACGTCGTTTCGGCGTTGAGCGTCGGCCCGCATCTGCTGCGGGCCCGCGTGACTGACCTTGCGGGCAACGAAGGGTTCGACACGGCGACAACGGTGATCAACACGCCGCCCACCGCTGAAGCCGGCGGGCCGTACGACGTCGCGGAGGGGGCTGCGGTGGTGCTCGACGCTTCCGGATCAAGCGACCCAGACCAAGCGGCGGCGACGTTGATTTACGAGTGGGACCTCGATGGGGACACCGTGTACGACGATGCCACGGGACCGACTGCCACGTTCTCGGCAGCGCTGATCGACGGGCCGTTCACGGTGACGGTCGGTCTCCGCGTCACGGATGACTTCGGCGCGGCGACCACGGACACGGCTACGATCGACGTGACCAACGTCGTCCCCACCGCCGGCATTTCGGGGCCAGCGGGCGGGCTGGTGGCTACGCCGTATGACTTCACGTTCTCGGCCACCGATCCTTCGCCGGCCGACATGGCGGCTCCGTTCGCGTACGCCGTCAACTGGGGCGACGGCCAGACGACGACGGTCTCCGGCCCGGCGGGCGGCACGACGTGCAGCCACGTCTACGCGGACTTCGGCAACTACAGCATCACGGTCACGGCGACGGACAAGGACGGCGGCACTGGTTCGGCGGCCAGCCATTCGTTCCAGATCGACACCGCCACCAGCGTGGTGATCGACGCCGAGAAGTTCGGGCCGAACGAGGACAACGCGATCATCGTGCGGCGCGAAGGGGACAACGTGGTCGTGACGGTGGACGGCCTCGTGGTGCTCGACACGGCCCTGGCGGGATTGACCGGCGGATTGGAGATCCTGGGGGCGGCGGGCAACGACAAGCTGATTGTCGATCAGACCGGAGGCTTCGTCACCGTGCCGATCGTCTACGACGGCGGGACCAACGGGGCGGCTCCGGGCGACGACCTGGAGGTGACCGGCGGGACGGAGATCGCCCAGATCCGCTATGACATGACGGGCCCCGGAGCCGGGCAGTTGTTCTTCAACGGACACGCGGCCGCTGACGTGACGTTCCGCAATATCGAACCGGTGACGATCACCCAGACCGGCTTTCCGGTGGTGACCGACGTGACGATCAACATCGACGACGGTAATGGCACGCCGAACGAGGCGTTGGCGACGCAGATCACGGATGACGGGAACGCGACGGACAACGTCCTGTTCCTGGACGCCCCTGGAGCGTTCGAAGACATGATCTTCCCGATGCCGAGCAACAGCCTGACGATCAACGGCGACGCGGACGATGACGATACGATCGCGGTCATCTCCGTCGATACGGGCTACGGCGCGACGTTGATCGTCAACGGCCACGGCGGCGACGACACGGTTAACCTGAACGGCGATATCACGTTCGTCAGCGGCAATGACCTGGACGTCGATCTGCAAGACGACAGCGGTACGCCCGGAACGGACGTGATCAACGTCGGGACCGGCGCCAACCTGATTCTCTCCGGCACTGGCACGGCAACGTTGAAGGCCAGTCGGAACGTCGCGCTGGCCGGCAGTTCGAGCGTCGTGGTGGTTGACGGCAACCTGACGGTGGAAGCCAACCAGCAGGCCACGCCGACGGCCGGGAACTACGTGGGCGTGGAGGTCGACGGCGGCCTGCTGCAGAGCACCGGCACGGGCATCGTCACGGTCCAAGGCACAGGCGGCGATGACAGCGGCGGCAGCCAGTACGGCGTGTACGTTCACAACGGCGGCGACATCGTGGGCGGTACGGCGGGCACAAACACCGTCGTCGGCACCGGCGGCTCCGGCACGGGGAGCGACAACGTCGGAGTGCATGTACGCGGCGCGACGATCACGTCGGGCGGTGGCGACATCACGGTCACCGGAACGGGCGGTGGTTCGGGCGGCGCCAGTTCGGACAAGGTCGGGGTGAATGTGACCGACGCCGGTGCGATCTCGGGCGTCGGTGCCGCGACGGTCACCGTCACGGGTACGGGTGGCGCTAACGACTCGGTCGCCGTTTACGCCGGCGGACCGATCAGTGCGGCCGCGGGCAAGATCCTGATCGAAGGCGTCAAGGACGGCGGCGGCCTGGGGGCCGACGTGGTCGTGAATGCTCCCGTCACGACGAGTGCGGGCGGCGATATCGAGATCCGTTCGCACCGCCATGTCACGGGGGACGCCGACGGCGACATCTCGTCGGATGGCGCCGGCAGCGACGGAAACATCACGATCACGACCGACGCGGACGGAGTCGGAAGTCCGAACGGTGCCGGCACGATCCAACTAGCGGGCAACATCGCTGCCGGGGACGGCTCGGTGACGTTCAGCCTGGCGGACTGCGACGGCTGGATCGGAGCCACGGCGGGCGGCGCCGATGGCCGGGTCACGGCAGGGAATATCGTGATGGGGATCGATGGCCGGACAGAAGGCGTGCTGCGGCTGCGGGCCGGGACCGGCGCCAACGACAACAACACGTTCACGGGGATGACGACCGTCGTCGAAGGGACGTTGATCGTCAACGGCGTGCTGTCCGGCCCGGTTGTGGAGGTGCAAGCCGGCGGCGTGCTGGGCGGGAACGGGAACGGAACGCCTCCGGCAACGGATGCGACCACGGGCGTCATCAACGGCAACATCAATGTGCTGATCGACGGGATTCTCGATCCGGGCGACTGCAGCCTGAACGACTGCACGCCCTTGCCGGGCGTTTTGGCGGTGAACGGAGACGTGGACCTCGCGGGTCCGAATCCGCTGACTCCCGATGTTTCGCCCATTCCCCCGCTGCCCGCCACGGCCCGCGGTATCTTCCGTGTTCAGCTGAACGGGCTTGCTTCCTCGACGCAGTACGATCAACTGCTGCTTCGCGGCGGAGGCGAGCTGCACGGCGCCGAACTGGACGGAGCGAACGGAGCCAGCCTGGTCGTCCAACCCGGTTGGCCGATTCCGGTGGGGGCGGAGTTCGTGATTGTCAGCAAGCTGCCGGCCGGAGACTGGGACAGTCGCTTCGTCGGGCGGCCGGAAGGGGCGTTCTTGGATGTGGGCGGGGCGCTGATGAACATCTCGTACTTTGCCAGCGACGCCGACCGCGGCGACGCGGCCAGCAACGACATCAC
>ENA-UOUL01000066-UOUL01000066.1-bioreactor-metagenome-genome-assembly--contig:-NODE-66-length-157666-cov-8.889478_pt1 | contig 157666 bp, 125 predicted proteins | sample MGYA00249838_ERZ747220 | MGnify/ENA primary metagenome ERZ747220 (study PRJEB28778, sample SAMN05720191) | bioreactor metagenome | isolation source: Anaerobic biogas reactor | place: USA:Washington... | reverse complement strand
ATCACCGCCGGCCAGTTGAGGTCACCCTGCAGCAGCATCACGCCCGCCTGTCCCCGAGGACTCGACTTGACGTCCTTTAGGTGCACCTGCCGCAACACCGGCGCCAGGATGCGCAGCCACTGCTCCGGCCAGCCCAGGTTCAGGTGCAGCACGTTGCCGACGTCGAAGTAGGCGCGCACGTATTCGCTACCCGCCGCCAGGATGAAGTCGCGCATTTCCAGCGGACTCTGCAGGAAGCGGTTCCCCACGTTCTCTAGGCAAATGTACACCCCCAGCTCCTGCGCCCGCGGCGCCGTCAGTCGCAGCGCTTCCAGGGCCCGCTCGTAGGCAACATCGTAAGGAATGGCCTGATCCACCCGCCCGGGGACGTACAGCAGGGTGCTGATCTCCAGGGCGTTGGCGATCTCCAGCATCCGCTCCAGCGCCTTCACCCCCTGTTCCCAGAGGCCCTGATCAGGGCTGGTGATGGGCAGCGGGTCGGTCACCGGGCTGCCGAACATGGAGCAGAGCTCCAGGCCCCGCTTCGTGATCCGCTGGCGGAGGGCCTCCAGCGAGGCGGCGTCGCTATCGGCGTGCAGTTCGGTCTCTCCCGGCCGCCGGACTATCAGCTCGTAGCCGTCAAAGCCGGCCTGCTGCGCCAGATCGAGACGACGATCCAGCGGCATACCCTCGGCGAAGCACGCGTGGCAGATGCCCTTCTTCATCCCGTCCACTCCTAGGCCTGTCTTCTCGAAGCACGGCAACAGCCGCAGCTTAGCGCAACTGAGCCGCCCCTACCATAGCCGTCGCTCTGGGGCCCGTACCCTTTTCGTCCGCCAACATCAAGCGGGCCAGGGTGTGCTCCACTCCGGCCCGCCAGCGCCACGAAGCCTGCCGCTCGTCACGTCTCCCGGCAGCCTACCCGAACGTCTCCAGCACCGGCGCTTCCACCAGCCAGCGCGTCAAGAAGCGGATGCCCGCCTCGGCGTCTATCTCGTGCCCACCCTCGTGAAGGTCCAGATCCACCCGCTCCCCCAAACCCAGGCGGCGGTAATGCTCGGCGGCCGCCTCGAACTCCTGGGCCGCCAGGGGCCACCAGGCGATGCCGTCGCCCTTGCCCATCTGCACCTGGAGCGGGCGGGGGCAGATCAGCGAGGCCATGTCGCTGTCGCCGAACTCGCGCAGCCAGCCGGGCACGAAGATGTGCTCTTCGTCCCAGGACAGGTAGCAGGAGTAGCGCGGATCGTCTATGGCCATCTTGTGCACGCGGCTGTTGAAGTAGGCCGTGATGACGCCCGCCCGCAGGCGCCGCTCCAGCGGCAGGGTGAAGAGGGTGTAGTAGCCGCCCAAGCTGATGCCCCACATCCCCATGCGCTCGGCGTCAATGTCGTCGCGCGTCTCCAGGTAGTCCAGCAGTCGCGCCGTCCGGGCAATCTCCAGCCCGGCGAGATTGCCTCCCAGGAGAGCGCACAGCCGTTGCAGGCGCGCCCGCGGCCGGGCGTCCGTAACGTTCAGGGGCGCGAGCACGGCGAAGCCGGCCTCGACCAGCCGCCGGCCGTAGGCCTTGTAGATGTTGCTGGGGTCGTCGAACCCAAACACCCGCTCCGGCGAACTCCCCAGCCCATGTTGCGCCACCACCAGCGGGTAGGGAGGCCGCTGCCGCTTGGGCAGCGCCAGCACCGCCCGGGCGCGGTAGTGCCCCAGGAACGGAAGCGTGATCCACGTAGCCGACAGCGAGTCATCCTCGAGGAAAGGTGTCGTGTCCACCTTCAGCGGCCCCTCCGCCGGCCCGAACCGGCCTACGGCCGACTGCCAGCGCTCGCGGTTGGGCCGGACGGAGTCCAGGAAAGCAGGCAGCGAGCGGTAGTCCCAATGCCTCAGCTGCTCTCGGCGCTGGGGCAAGGCGAGCGCCTGCTCCCGCAGGTAGTCCTCGATCTCGACCCGCAGCAAGTGCTGCCGATCGTCCACGACGCGCTTGACTTCAGAGGTGCTCATGCTGTCTGTCGCGCTCCAGATGTCGCGCATTCCTACCCTACTCCCTCTCTACGGCCGCCAGTACCGATCGCGCCCAGGTCTCGGCCCGCTCCACCTGACCCGCCTTCAGGTGGAATCGCAGCAGTCCTGAGACGTAGAATCCCGCCGGCGCCGTAGCCAGCTCCCAACCCTTGCCGGACAGGTTCAGGGCGATCTTGTCGGCGGCGAATCCGCCCCACTTGGCCAGGAAGGGCCACGTAAGCCGGGTGTCGAAGGCGGCCACGCGGCCTCCTCGCTTCGGCGGACCCATGCGTTCCAGCAGGCTCTGCATCGCCTCGGTAGGCATCGCTCCGTGCGTGGGAGAGCCGATCATCAGCAAGTCCGCCGTCTCCAGGGATTCGGGCACCGCCTCGCTCACCGCCAAGGCGACCACCCCACCGGGAAGGGCGGCGGCTATCGCTTCGGCGATGGCCTGAGTGTTTCCACGGACGGAATCGTAGACCACCATCACTCTCATGTCACGCCTCCAGAGGTTTGCCGCCGCCAGCGAACAGGCCGGGCGCCGCGGCCCACGGGCACGCTATGCGCCGCTCTTCAGCCGACTCCATCATACGGCGGCGGGAACCGACCCGCATCCAACTGCCAGCCAAACCGCTAGAGGCCGAGCAGCCTCACAGCGTTCTCTCGCGCCACTTTCTGGAACACGGTCGCGCTGATCCTGCCATCCCTGCGCCAGGCTTGCAGCAAGTCCACTATGGGTAGCGGCATTTCGGCGAAGCAGATGTCGGTTCCGAACAGCAGGCGATCCTGGAACTCGGTGAGGAAGCGAGCGCCGTAGTCGGGGTCGCCCGAGAGGACGTGCCAGGGATTAGCATCGGACAGGTCGCCGTACAGATTTGGGAACTGCCGCATCATCCGCGGCACCGCCCCCTCCTCGAGGAGGGGCGCTGAGGACCAGCGCATCACCCTCTTGCCCGGAGCCGGCTTGATCTCCACCGGGCCTATCTCCGCCCAGAACACCGGCCCGTGGCCCAGGATGACCAGGTCCGGGAAACGCTGCAGAGTGCGCTGAAGCTGCGGGAGACCGGGGTCGTCGTAGAGACCGAAATCGCCGCGCCGCCGGTCCGTCCCGTCGAAGATGACCGGGAAGCCGACCTCTTGAGCGTGGCGGAAGAGGTTCTGCACCAGGTCGTCCTCCACCTCCAGGTTGGGCATGACCTCCCCAAGCCCCTTGCAGCCACGGTCGCGGTAGTGGCGCAGGAGGTCGCCCAGGGGTGCATCGGCAGAGTTGGTGAGCGCTCGCGGGTCGACGTTACAGAAGGGGATGAAGCGGTCGGGGAACCACTCCACCATCTCCAGGATCTCCTCATTGGTCTGAGGAAGGTACACCTCCGGGCTCACGATCGGCAGTAACACCCCCCGGCCGATTCCCAGCGAGTCATAGCGCGCCAGGACTTCCTCGGGAGTGGCGAACCGGACCGGCCAGGGTGCGGAGCGCCGGTAGGCGTGGGCATGGATGTCTATGAACAACAGCCTCTCCCCCAGGACGCCGGCGGGCCGAACGCTCCTCGCCGGCGTTACGCGAAGTTACCCCTAACCCTTCACCCCGCTGAAGACGATTCCCTGGATGAAGATGCGCTGGGCGAAGAAGAAAAGCAGGATGCACGGTAGAACGGTCACCAGCGAGGCGGCCATCAGCAGGTCGTAGCGGGTGGCGCGGAAGGCATTGAAGCTCTGCAGCCCCAGCGCGATGGTGTAGTTGCTCTGATGGTGGAGGTAGATGAGCGGGTTGAAGAAGTCGTTGTAGGCCCACATGAAGTGGAAGATGGCCAGCGTGGCGATGGCCGGCTTCGCCATGGGGAGCAGTATACGAAATAGGATGCCCAGCGTGCCGCACCCGTCTATCTTGGCGGCGTCGTCCAGTTCCAGTGGGATGGTCATGAAGTACTGCCGGAGCAGGAAGACGTCGTAGGCCCCGGCAAAGAACGACGGCACGATCAGAGGTTTCAGGGTGTCGATCCACCCCAGCTTGCTGAAGAGGATGTAGGTCGGGATGAGCGTGACCTGGTGGGGCAGCATAGTGGTGGATAGGAGCAGGAGGAACAACACGCTCAGGCCCGGAGCCCGGAAGCGCGAGAAGCCGTACGCCACCAGTGAGGTGGAGAGCAGCATCCCTAACATGGAGCCGAATACCACCTTGGCCGTGTTCAGGGCGTAGGTGCCGAAGGGCACCACCGTGAGCGCCTCGAGGTAGTTCTCCCAGCGCAGCCTCGTCCGATAGAGCGGTTCCGCCGAGTTCACGCTGGCCTCGATCAACTCGGTCGGGGCCGCCGGATCCACGTAGGTTCCCACGCGCCCCTGCTTATCCACCATGGCCAGCGCCCTCGTCTCGCCCTCGAGTTCCACTTGGTAGAGGGGGAAGGTGCTCTCTCCGACAGCCACCTGCACCTGCTCCCGCGGTATCCACACCGGCGGGAAGAGGCCGATCTGCGCCAGCGGCTTCAGCGACGAGGAGAACATCCACGCCAGCGGGAAGACCATGACAACGGCGCCCAGCGCCAAGACGACGAGAGCGACAACCTTGCCCAGCGTCTCCGAACTCATGAACCGGCGGCGCGGCTTGCGGCCCGCCGTTTGCGTCTGGCTGGTCATTATGACCTCCCCGCCTTGAGTTGGCCTTCGTAGTACACCCAGGCGGTCGAACTGCGGAATATGACGAGGGTGAGAAGGAGAATGATGACGAACAGGACCCAGGCGAGAGCCGCCGCGTACCCCATACGGAAGTAGCGGAAAGCGTGATTGTACAGATGCAGGTTGTAGAACAGAGTGGCGTTGTTCGGCCCGCCCCCAGTCATGACGTAGGCGTTGGTGAAGTACTGGAAGGTGGCGATGGTGCCCATGACCAGGTTGAAGAAGATCACCGGCGAGATCATGGGCAGGGTCACGAAGCGGAGGCGATGGTAGGCGTTGGCGCCGTCAACCTTAGCTGCGTCGTAGAGTGCCGTAGGTACTCCCTGAAGCGCCGCCAGATAGAGGACCATCGCCCCGCCCGCCGCCCATAGGCTCATGAGCGCCAGCGACGGCAGCGCCCAGTTCGGGTCCGCGAGCCAGCCGGGCCCCTTGATTCCCACCAGGCTTAGGGCCCAGTTAACGATGCCGAACCGCGGGTTGAGCACGTACTGCCACAGCACCGCGACCGCCACGCCGGAGATGACCGAGGGCAGGTAGTAGATGGCCCGCCATACGGATAGCCAGGGGATGCTGAGATTGAGGAGCAACGCCACCGCCAGCCCCACCACCAGACCGGGAATCAGGGAGAGGGCGGCGTAGACGAAGGTTACCTTGATGGATTGCCAGAACAGCGGGTCTCCGAAGAAGGCGTTGGTGTAGTTAGAGGTGCCCCGCCACACAACCGGGCTGACGACGTTGTATTCGGTGAAGGAAAGCGCGAGGGACACGATCATCGGTCCGGCGGTGAACACCACGAAGCCCACTAGCCAGGGGCTGATCAGCGCATAGGCGGTGAACGCTTCCCGGCGTGACGGGCCACGCGCAGTCACTGAGTTTGCCATCGGTGGAGTGCCGCTCCTTCCGGCGAGTACTGCTTTCGCCCAAGTGGAGAGGGCTCCAACGTGGAGCCCTCCTGCATTACCGGAACGTCTTGCCTACGACTGCTGGGCCCAATGCTCGTCCAGATAGCCTTGGACGGTGGCCTGCACGTCGTCGAGCACCACCTGGGCGCTCTTTTCGTCTCCGGTCACGATCCGGTCAAGACCAGCATAGAAAGCGTCCCAGATCTCCCCGTAGCGAGGCAGATAGGTCTCTTGGTTGGGGATATCGATGTAGCCGAGGGAGTCGAAGAACACCTGCAGGTCCACGTTGGGGAACTTGGACGACATCTCCTCGATGTAGCGCTCCTGCAGAGAGGCTCGCGGCGGCAAAGCTCCCCAGGTGAGGTTCAGCCGCAGCATCTGGTCCGGCTCCATCATCCACTTGGCCACTTCCCAGGCGGCGTCCAGATCGGCGAACTGGTTGCAGATGAGGAATCCATCCACATCGCACTGTGCCACGATCTTCCCCGCCGGGCCGGCCGGAATCGCGCCCGCATTCCAGTGGAACTCCAGCTCGGCGAACTCGCCCATCATCCAGGAGTGACACTGGTCGATGCCCAGCTTGCCGCTGTCGAACCCGGGAGCGGCCGCGGCCGTCTGCTGCGCGGAGGGCATGATGTACCACTTCCAGATCGCGTCGCTGACCCACTGCAGGCGCTCTACCCAGGCGGGCTGGTTGAAATAGAGGGTGCGGAAGTCGTCGCTCCAGCCCATGTTCTCCGCGCCCCAGCTCTGAGCCAAGGCGTTGATAAGCAGGCCGCACTGAATCTCGTCGTATCCCCACTGCGTCTGGTCTTCCGGATCGAACCCCTCAGTAGCCGAGCTCCGGTCGGAACCGTCCCGGCTCAGCTTCTGCGCCATCTCCACCATGGCATCGTAGTCCCAGTCCGAAGCTCCCCACTCATGGGTGGGGTAGTCGACCTCAGCCTGGTCGAACAGGTCCTCGTTGTAGTAGAGGACGCTGGGGTAGACGCCCATGACAACGCCATAGGTGATGCCGCCGTACTTGCCGATCTCCGGGATGAGGTCGCCGAAGTCGCTGAGATCGTACTGGTCACGTTCCAGGTAAGGGCCGATATCCAGGTTCGTGTCCTGGAAGCGCCCTGTTTGCTCCACGCCGGAAGGCATGTTGATCGCCGGCGGCGTCCCAGCCGCCATCATGGTCGCCCACTTGGTGCGGCTCTCATCGTGGGGCACGTACATGTACTCGATAGCGATGTCGCTGCCGGACGCGTTCCACTCCGCAGCAAGGCTGTCCTGGACCTCCTGCTGCTCCGGCGCCGTACCGGTACCCATCCCGACAAAGATCGTCACCACCGGTCGCTCCCCTGCCGCAGCAGCGGGCGCGATGGTGGCCTCGGGGCTGCCGGCAGCCTCGGACGGGGCGGCCGGGGTAGCCGCCGGCGCACAGGCCGTCAGTGCCCCTCCGAAGGCTATCGCCGCACACTGCAGGACTCGGCGTCGCGTCATTCTGGCCTCTACCATGCCGTACCTCCTCGGGTGTTCGCGGCTGCCGAAGCCGCGAGACTACTACAGCTAGTCCACTGTTCCCTTCTCGACTGTCCCCCGCCTTTCCGTCACCTCCTCTCCGTCGCTACTGCTTCTACGCTGTACGGGTCTAGTATTCCGCCCGTCTCCGGACGCGTCAATGGGCCTTGACTACCCACGGCAAAGAGCTAGGATGGCCAACGTTACCGCGTTCACAAATGAGCGCCGCGTTCCCGGTCGTGAAGCCGTCACGAGGGTAAGGAGTAGATAATGAGCAAGCTGGCCATTCACGGGGGGACTCCGGTCCGTACCGCCCCCTTCCCCGAACGTCCGCTTTTCGGTCCCGCCGAGCTCGCCGCGCTGGAGGAGGTGCTCAACAGCCGCCGCTGGACCAGCGCCCCCTATGTGTTCGGCGGCGATCTCTCCCTGTCGAAGGTGCACACCCTGGGTGAGCGGTTTGCCCAGTACCACGGCTGCCGCTTCGGCCTGCCGGTGGGTAGCGGCACCGACTCCCTCCAGATCGCCTACGCCGCCGCCGGCCTCGGCCCGGGCGACGAAGTCATCATGCCGCCCAACACCTTCATCGCCACCGCTACTCCCGCCCTCAATCTGGGCGCCGTCCCCGTCTTTGTCGACGTGGATCCGGAGACTCTGTGCCTTGACCCGGACGCGGTGGAAGCGGCCGTCACCGAGCGCACCCGGATGCTCGTCCCTCTTCACCTGGGCGGCTATCCGGCCGACATGGACCGCCTAATGGAGATCGCCGCCAAGCATGACCTCATGGTGGTGGCCGATGCCTGCCACGCGGCGGGTACGGAGTGGCGCAGCGGCAAGGTGGCCGGCCTATCACACCTCTCCTGTTTCAGCTTCCAACAGGATAAGCAGATCACCAGCGGAGAGGGCGGCATCGTCATCACCGACGACGATGCCCTCTACGACCAGTGCTACATGCTTCACAACGACGGGCGTGGGCTCAGGGAGCAGAGCGGTCAGTTTGTAGTGCAGGGCTGGAACTTCCGCATGAGCGAGTTCCAGGCGGCGGTGTTGCTGGCGCAGTTCGAGCGCATGCCCGACCTCATCCATCACAAGAACCGGAACGCAGAGGTCGTGGCCGCCGGCCTGGCCGAGATCGGTGGGATAGGCTGGCCGAAGCCGGACGAGCGCATCGGGTTGCAGAGCCTGGTCTACCCTCGGCTCCGCTACCACCAGGAAGCCTTCGACGGCCTCCCGGCCGACGCCTTCGCCGGCGCCCTCCGAGCGGAGGGCATTCCCTGCGGGGCCGGGGCCGGCTGGGTGCTCTACCGGCATCCCCTCTTCGCCGAGTCGCGCTTCCTCTTCCCCAGCTCAAAGGGGATCGACTACACCAAGGTGCACTGCCCCAATGCCGAGAACGCCGGCGGCCGCTGGCTGGCCCTGCCTCAGGAGGTCATGCTCGCCGACGAGACGGCCATGGCCGACCTGGTGGAAGCCGTCGCCAAGGTCAAGGCCAACCGAGCCGAGCTCCTCTAGCCGGCCGGGCGTCTGGTCGGGGGCACCTTAGGGGACGCCCCCGACCGCTTCGCCCCGCCCATCGTCCTCGATCAGCGATTCGGCACACGGAAGTCCCGATCCGCCAAAGGCAACCCGACCGCGCCGCCTGCCAGGTGGGAGACGAAGCAGGCCAGGCCCAGCTCCAGCGCCGCCGCCCCGTCCCGCCCGCTCGACACCAGCGGCGCACCCTCCGTCACCGCGGCGTGCACTTCGCGCAACAGCCGCTGCGTCGGGCTCAGCTCGTCCGGCTCGACATCGATGGGCTCGACCTCGACCTGGTGAGGGTAGCGGCGTTCCCCCTCCTCGAAGAAGGGCCTCACCCGATGGTGCCAGCCGTCGCCCACCATGGTGGAGAGCATCAGGTGGCCGCGCTTGCCTCGCACCTCCAAGCCCGGCTGGAGGCCGTGCAGGTTGGAGAAGAAGCCGGCGGCGCCGCTGACGAACCACATCATCCCCTCGGCGGGCAGATCCTTGCCCGGCTCATAGTCCGGCACACGGGCCTCGATCTCCGCCACGTCGCCCGCCAGGAAGCGCACCAGGTCAAAGGAATGGGTGCCCCCGTGGAGCATTCCGGACGCCCACTGGGCCATGACCGTCCCCACCTCGCCGATCTCGCCCTCCGCGATGCGCCGACACACTTCCCGGTTGGCCAGGCTGAATCGGTTCGGATGGTTCACCGCCAGCAGGACCCCGTTCTCCTCGCAGGCCCGCACCATCGCGTCCGCCTCGGCCATGCTGGTCGCCATCGCCTTCTCGACCACGATGGCCCTGACGCCCGACTGAGCCGCCTCCACCGTGATCTCCGCCTTCTCCGGCGACTGCGTGCAGACCGAAACCACATCGGGCTGCTCTTCTCGCAGCATCGCGCGGAAGTCGGTGTAGAGCGCCCGGACGCCATAGCGCTCGCCGAAAGCCTTAAGCTTCGCCTCGCCCCGGTTGGCGCCCGCCATCAGCCGGTACTCCGGCAAGCTGCTGTAGGAGGCGGCGTGATTGATCGGCAGGACGGTGTAGAGCCCGTTGTGGCGACGCGGCCCGCGGTAGAACGTGGCCGGCTTGGGGTCGGGCACTTCGTCGTCGTAGGTGCTCCCGATGCGCCCCGTCCCGATGATGGCCGCTCGCAGAATTCCCTTCATGTTTACCCCTCCGCTCACCCGGCTTAGTCCGGCCACATGCCGTGGGCGCGTCTCTGCTCGGCGGTGATGAAGTCGGGCAGACGGAAGGCGCGGTAGTCGCGCCACTCCGAGACGGTACCGGCGCCCAGGGCGTACACAGTCGCGTTTCGGGCCTCCACCAACAGGCGCAGCTCTGTGTAAGGTAGCGATGATCGGTCGGGATCGCCCTCCCACCTCACCACGTGATCGAGACGGTCGCCGGTGATGGGCCGGCAATCGGCGAGTCCGAACCCGGGGACGGGTGTCCCATCCACCGCTCGGAGCTCCACCCGCACTGCACCGCCTGGGCTCACGGCAGCGTTGACATGAAAAGCGTCCCGCTCTACCCAGATGGGACGCGTAAGGAGTCGCCCCTCTTCCCGCGCGTGCATCCCGACGAACCGGTCCGGGCGGAGCGACACGAAGCCGAGGCCCCAGCCCGGCTCCGGGCCGGCGAACCCGCTCATGTTGCCATGTTCCATCCGCGCCGCCGCGTAGTAGAAGCGGATCTCGTCCTCAAGGAACACAGGTGCGCTGGCAGGCTGGATGTTGCCCGCCTTCCAGGAACCGGGCTCACCCAGGGAGATCAGTGGGAAGCCGACCTCAAGCCGGTGCCAGGCGTAGCCGCTGCGGCTGTAGGCCAACTCCGGCTGCTGGTGCCCGCGCATCTTGTTGAAGCCCAGGTCCTCCTCCAGAGTGTGGTAGACCCACAAGGATCCGATCTCATACGGCCCGTAGGGTACCGCGCCCAGCCCATAGAACTGCGTCTGCGGCGGATCGGCCGGCTCCTGGTCGATGACGATCCGCGGCTCGGTCCAGTGAACGAAGTCCCACGACTCCCGCCGGCTCACCCGCCGGTCGCCGAATTGCGGCCGGCAGTAGAGAACGTAGCGGCCGTCGGCGGCACGGTGGACGCTCATGGGGCAGTCCGGGTTGATGCCGATGATGGGGTTCTCGGCGGCGTCCACCCAGTGAACGCCGTCAGGACTGCGGAAGGCCGAGATGCGGTGCGAGGGAGCGGCGCCGGCGAGCATCTTGTAGCGCCAGCCGGGCCGCGTCTCAGCCTCGTCGCAAAGGACACAAGCGCCGTGGGGGCCGCGATCGAAGACGATATGGGTCCCGGGCCGCGGGCCATCGGGCAACGACGGGCGCCGCCAGTCGACACCATCATCGCTCTCGGCGTAGCTCAGGGTCAGCGGCTCTCCCCTGGCCCCACCGGACGTGTACCACATCTGCCAGAGATGGTCGTCCGGCCTCCTTATCACCGACCCGTACATGGACATGCGCCCACCGTCGGCCGGATGGTCGCTCACCAGCAACGGGTTGCCGTCACACTCGACGGCGGCCTCAGGCACGCGCTCGAAGCCGCGCTGCCACTCCACCGCCCGGTAGTCGAAGAAGTGGATCTTCACCATTCGCCTCGCTCCTCAGCCGGCACCGTTCGCGACGGCGCCGGGCCCGTGTTCGCTGCTGCCCGCCATTGTACCCTTGCCCCGGCCACCTGAGGAGCGCCTACCACCATCACTCCATCTTCAGATCAATGCCGGCCGGGAGCTAGGCTTTCTTCCTCCACGTTAGAAATAACGCCAGCGATGAAGGATACATTGGCAGCACTCTGACCTGGGTTTGGGCCAACTACCCCTTGACGCCGGCTGGTACGGGATAGTATACTCACGTAACGGTTGCTAAGCTGGGAGGGAACGTGCCCCTAGTCTCCAGCAGACTGCGGGTCCCCGCTAGGCACCGGGCCGCGATACTCACCGCCATCCGCGAGTACGGGCCGATCTCCCGTGCCGATCTCTCCCGCGTCCTGAGCCTAAGGCCGTCCTCCATCACCAGTCAGGCGCGCGACCTCCTAGCCCAGGGACTGATCGATGAAGTTGGGCCCGGCAACTCCAGCACCGGTCGCCCGCCCGTACTCCTGGACATCGCCCGCAGAGACAACTACGCCGTGGGGATTGTGCTTGAGCCCAACGGCATCTCCGCCGCTCTAGTGCAGTGGGACGGAGCCATCGTCTGCCGCTCGCCGATAGTGCCCGTGCGTCCCAACGTTCCTGCCGTTGACCTAGAGCAGCAGGCCATCGAGGCTGCCGAGCGCGTACTCTGCGAGGGCGGCGTCCTGCGAGAGCGTGTCCACGGCATCGGCGTGGGCGTCTCCGCCTTGGTGGACACCTCCGCCAATGAGGCCGTCTTCAGCAGCACCTTCTCGCAGGTCCGCCGCTTTCGCTTCGACGCCCTGGCCGAGAGCACCGGGCGGCCTGTGTACCTCGAGGATATCGCCTACCTCATGGCCCTGGGCGAGCGCTGGTTCGTGTATCCCAACGACCGTCGTCCCCTCGTGTTCCTGCTGGTAAGCCGGGGAACGTGTGGCGCCGTGCTCGCACCCGCGGGCGCCCCGGAGTTGCCCCGCTTCGCGGCCGAGTTCGGACACATGGTTGTCAGCCCTAACGGCCCTCTCTGTGGCTGCGGCAAGCGTGGTTGTCTCGAGGCTCTGCTCTCTGAGAGTGCCCTGCTGGGCACCGCTCAACGTCTGCTACCCGCGCCCAGCAACGGCCCGCTGACGCTCGCCTCCGTGGCGGCCCTGGCCGAGGCAGGCAATCAGATCGCCGCCAGCATCATCGAGACGGCGGGCGAGTTTCTCGGGCTGGCGCTGGCTAACATCGCCAGTGTCTTCGCGCCCGCCCTGATCGTCGTCGGGGGCTCGGTGGCAGAGGGGTGGGGGCGCTGGCTCCTGCCGACGGGCCGCGCCGCCGCTCACGACCACCTCCTGGATTCGCTGCGCGATCGAGTCGAGGTTCTGCCATCGCGGCTGGGGGGCGATGCCGCCCTGGTCGGCTGCGCCGCCCGCGTGATGGACGCCGTCTTCTCGCGGCAATAGGCCGACTGCTCCTGGGCCGTCTGGAAGCACGGTAAGGATCGTCGTAGGCTTCGGTTGGATAGCGGCATCGCGGCCGCTCCGGCAGACATGCCATCACTTCCAAGGGAGGTCGTATCGTGGCTCAGTATCTGGACGACAATGTGGGCGGTATCACCGGAGGCTACGCTCTCAACGACGGCGTAGACGTGAAGGTCCCCTATTCGTTCATGGGCTCGATCTTCGACGAGGACGAGGAGCAGGCGATTCTTAGAGTCCTTCGGCAGGACTCTCTGACCGCCGGGCCTCAAGTCGCTTCGTTCCAGAAGGAGTTCGCGCAGGAGTGGGGCGTCAAGCACGCCTTCGCCACCACCAGTTGCACCACCGCCATGCATGTCGCTACCCAGGCCCTGGGAATCGGCCCCGGCGACGAGGTGATCGTCACCCCCAACACCTTCATCGCCACTAGCCTCGCCATCGTCAAGGAAGGCGGCATTCCCATCTTCGCCGACATCGACCCGCGCACCTTCAACATCGATCCGGCCGAAGTGGCCAAGAAGGTGACCCCCAAGACCAAGGCCATCTACGTCGTCCACTTCGGCGGCCAGATGGTGGACATGGACCCGATCATGGAGATCGCCCGCGAGCACGGCCTGGCCGTCCTGGAGGACTGCGCACACGCTCACGGCTCCCTCTACAAAGGCCGCAAAGCCGGCACCATCGGCGACGTCGGCTGTTGGAGCTTCCACTCGCTCAAGAACATGTCGCTCGGTGAGGGCGGCATGATCACCACCAACCGGGACGACCTCGTGCCGCGCATCGAGCTCCTAAGAAACATGAACATCAAGTCCTGGGAGAACCAGAAGTACTACTGGACGCCCTCGCACTTCGACGTCGTGGACGTGGACGGGAAGTGGGGCGTCAACTACCGCATGAACGAGTTCCAGGCCGCCATCGGCCGGGCCCAGCTGCGCAAACTGCCCATGCTGGTGGAGAAGCGCCGGCACATCGGTCAGTACGTCAACGCCGGCCTGCAGGACATCAAGGGCGTCACGCCGGTCTACGAGGACCCCAACTGCTTCCACTCCTATCACCTGTACACCCTGTGCGTGGAGCCGGAACTGCTCGGAGCCAGCCGCGATGAGTTTCTCCGCTGCCTTTACTTCGAAGAGGGCGTGCAAGGCATCCTTCACTATCAGCCCACCTACGACTTCACCGGCGTGAAGAAGTACTTGGAGGAGCGCGGCTACGGCGGCCAGTTCTGCCCCATCGCCGACCACTACTTCTACCGCCGACAGATGAACCTGCCCCTGAACCCGCGCCTGACAAAGGAAGACGCGGACAACATCATCGCCGGCGTCCGTAACGCCGCCGAGAAGGTGCGCGACTCGGGCAAGTAGCACGGGGAACGGCAAGTCGACCCCCTATCGCGAGGTGCATGTGAGGCGGACGGCATACACCAACGGGCGCTGTCGCCGGAAGCGTTCGCCCCCGGTCAGGAAGGCGCCCTAAGGAGGACCCAGGTGGCCGTGAAGTGGGGAGTCATAGGTGCTGGGGGGATAGCAGACCGGCGCACCATTCCGGAGATGGTGAAGGTCGCGGACAACGCCGAGCTGGTGGCGGTTATGGACCTCAACCCGGAGGCAGCGAGGCGCGTCGCGGCGAAGTACGGCGTGAGCGCCGCCTACACCACCGAAGAGGAGTTGCTCCGAGACCCGCAGGTGGAGGCGGTGTACATCGCCACGCCGCAGAACGTTCACCATCGCCAGGTTCTGGCGGCCGCCGAGCGTGGCAAGCACATCTTCTGCGAGAAGCCCATGGCCACTAGCCTCAGCGACGCTGAGGAGATGATCGACGCCTGCCACAAGGCGGGCGTCCTGCTGGGCTTCGACTATATGATGCGCTTCAACATTCACAACCTGAAGATCCGTGAGTACGTGCAGAGCGGAGCTCTGGGCCAGCCGGTCATGGGCCGTGCCGAGCTCACCTGCTGGTTCCCGCCCATCCCCGGCGCCTGGCGCCAGAAGCGCGAGATCGCCTACGGCGGTTCCCTCATCGACATGGGCAGCCATTGCCTGGACCTGTTGGAGTGGATCCTCGATAGCCGCATCACCGAGGTGTTCGCTTTCCATGACCATCTGGTCCACCCCTACGACGTGGAGGACACCTCCACCACAGTTCTGCGGTTCGAGAACGGCGCGCATGGCATCGTGGACAACTACTTCAACGTCCCCGACGAAGCGGCTCGCAACCTCCTGGAGGTCTACGGTACCCAAGGCAGCATCCTCGCCGCCGGCACCGTCGGCCAGGATCCCACCGGCACCTTCACTACCCGCCTGGCGCCTCCCGGCCAGTCCTACTCCGCCAACCAGGTGCGCGATGCCGACGCCGGCGTCAAGACGGAGACGCACGAGTACGAGGGCGTCGCCATGTACGGCACCATGGTGCGCCTCTTCAGTGAGGCTATCCGCTCGGGCGGGCAGCCGCCGGTTTCGGCTGAGGTCGGCTACCACAACCTGCAGGTCCTCCTTGCCATCTATGAAGCCGCCCGTAGCGGCAAGCCGGTCAAGATCCACTACGCTTAGGGATTGGCCACCGAGGCACAGAGACACAGAGGCAAATCGATGAGAGGAGAAAGCATAGGACCCGCATGTGGCTGCATTCTCCTATCTTTCCCCTTCTCTGTGGCTCCGTGGCTAACCAGGAGGGCTGACATTGGCTGAGTTGGCGATCAGCGGCGGCAGACCCGTCCGAACGACACCCTGGCCCGAGTGGCCGGTGCACGATGAGCGCGAGGTCGAGGCGATCACCGAGGTCACCCGGAGCGGCAAGTGGTGGCGCTTCGCCTATGCTTCCGGGGTGGAGCTAAACGAGGACTTGAGCGCCAAGGACCTCTCCAAGGTGGTGGAGTTCGGGATGGAGTTCGCCCGCCACCACGACGCCCGTTACGGTATCGCCATGACCAACGGGACCGGCACCCTCGAGGTGGCCTTGCGCGCTCTCGGCATCGGCCCCGGCGATGAGGTCATCGTGCCGGCCTACACCTACGTCGCTAGCGCCACCGCCGTCCTGCAGGTCAACGCCGTTCCCATCTTCGTGGACGTGGAGGGCGATACCTACAACCTGGACCCGGCGCTGCTGGAAGCCGCCATCACCGACCGCACCCGCGCCATCATGCCGGTCCACTTTGGCGGCCAGTCGTGCGACATGGACGCCATCCTCGACATCGCCCGCCGACACGGCATCGCTGTGGTGGAGGATGCCGCCCACGGGCATGGCTCCGAGTGGCGCGGTAGGAAGGTGGGCGCCCTGGGCGACATCGGTTCCTTCAGCTTCCAGGCCTCCAAGAACATGACCGCCGGCGAGGGCGGTATCGTGCTCACCAACAACCGCGACCTGGCGGAAAAGTGCGACTCGCTGCTCTGGGCCGGTCGGCAGAAGGGTCGCCCGTGGTACGAGTTCCACCAGCTGGGCTGGAACTACCGCATGACAGAGTTCCAGGCCGCCATCCTCTTGGTCCAGCTGGAGCGGCTAGCGGAGCAGAACGCCCGCCGCATGGACAACGCCCGCTACCTGGCCAAGCTGATCGCGGATCTGCCCGGGCTGGCGCCCCTCCGCTGGGACGAGCGGGCCACCAAACACAGCTTCTACCTCTACATCCTGCGTTTCGATCCGGCCGCCTTCGGCGGAGTACCGCGCTCCCGCTTCGTGGATGCCCTCATCGCCGAGGGTGTGCCCGCCTTCACCGGCTACACCTTCCCCGTCTACGCCAACCCGATGTTCCTGGACCACGACTTCCACGGTAAGGGCTGCCCGATCAACTGCCATCACTACGGCCACACCGTGGATTATGCCGCCTACGCCCATACGTGCCCGGTGACCGAGCGTGCCTGCTACGAGGAGTCCATCTGGCTCGAGCACCGGCTCTTCCTGGGCGACCACCGTGACATGGAGAACATCGCCGAAGCGCTGGCAAAGGTCAGCGCGCATGTAGCGGAACTGGCCTAGTCCTCGAGACAGCGTGGCACGTGCACCGTGCCGAAGGAGGTGACGGTAGAAAGACACCGGGCCACCCCGCCCAGGGGACGCGTCCCGGCCCCCCGGCGTCCGCATCGGACCTCGCGAGCCCTCCGGGCTCGCCCCGCGGAAAGGCCTCGGCCGAGGAGAGGACGGAAATGTCAGCTCAGAGCAAGCTGTCACGTCGTAGTGTCTTGAGGGTCGGAATCGGTGCGTTGGGTGCGGCCACCCTGGCGGCCTGCCAGGCAGCCACACCCCAGGTGGTCGAGCAGGTCATCGAGAAGGAAGTCACCGTCATCGTAGAGGGAACGGCACAGGTCGTGAAGGAAACCGTGGTCGTTGAAGTGCCGGCCTCCGCCGGGCCGGTGGAGATTCGCGTTGCCTTCTACGTCATGGGCGAGTCCTGGATGGCGAACGCCGCCGAGGCGATCGCAGACTTCGAGGGCAAGAACCCCAACATCAAGGTGAACATCGAGTGGCGTCCCGGTGCTGAGTACTGGACCAAGCTGCAGACGGAGTTCGCCGGTGCGGTCGCCCCCGATGTCAGCGTGAACCAGATGGACTGGGTCATCCCCGGTGCCGCCCGCGGCATGTGGCTGGACCTTAAGCCATTCATCGAGCGCGACGACTTCGACATGGGCCAGTACTTCTACCCCATGGACCTAGAGTGGGAGTGGCAGGGAGGCCTCTACGGCGGCCTGCTCTACGCCGGCGGCCAGACCCTCATGATCAACAAAAACCTCCTGGCCGAGGCCGGGCTGGAGATGCCCAACGCCGACTGGACGTGGGACGATCTTCTGTCCTACGCCAAGGCGATGACCATCAAGGAGAAGAACCAGTACGGCCTGTCCGGGGCCACCGGTGCGCCATGTTCCTCTAGCTGGTCAGCGTCCTTCATTCACGGTAACGGCGGTTCCACCCTCAATGAAGACTACAACAAGTGTACGCTTACCGAAGCTCCGGCAGTTGAGGCTGTACAGTGGCTCTATGATCGCATGTTCACCGACGAGGTAATGCCCACTCCGGCCAGCCTCACTGGGCAGGAGAACCCCTGGTTGACGGGCAAGGTCGGCATGGCCTTCAACGGAACCTGGTACGAAAGCCAGACTCGCGATGCCAATCTCTTCGACTGGGACTTCGCGCCCATGCCCAAGCACCCGGTGACCGGCAAGAAGAGCGTTCAGCTCGGATCCAACAGCTGGTCGGTGGTCTCCAACACCCAGCACCGCGAGGAAGCCTGGCAGTTCGTCAAGTTCATGATGGGTGTAGAAGGCCAGACCTGGATGATGAAGTTCGGCATCCCCGGCATAACCAGCGTGGTGGAGAGCCAGGCATACAAGGATCTACACGCGCCGCAGAACATCCAGGTAGTGGTGGATGACTTCGGCTGCTGCGGGCACGACTACTACCCGACCGCCGACTGCGGCGAGTGGTGGAACCTCTGCAACCAGGAGTGGACTGCGATCTGGTCCGGCGAGCTCAGCGTGGAAGAGGCGCTCGCCAACGCCTGTCTCGCCATGGACGAGGTGTTCTCCCGACGTCCTCCTATCTACGAGAAGTAGCATCGGCGGACGCGGTCTCTCTGCTTTGGGATTGCCCGCCCCAATTGGAGGGGCGGGCTCCCACAGCCCACCGCGATCCGGCATGCGTTCGGCCGCGGCCCAAAGAAGAGGTGGCTTAGGAGACAGAGCATGCAGGCGCAAGCCGCATCCCGGCCAGCGAAGCAGAGGAAGTCGCAGTCAGAGCGGCGCGAGGCCTTCGAAGGTTATCTTGCCATTTCACCTTGGCTTCTGGGCCTAGCCATCTTCACGGTCGGGCCCATCATCGCCTCGCTCTACTTCAGTTTCACCGAGTACGAGGTGGTCAAGACACCGGTCTGGATCGGCTTAGCCAACTACCAGAGACTGGCCGGCGACCGGCTGTTCTGGCAGTCGCTCAAGGTGACCGGTACCTACGTGGGCGCCTCCGTGCCGCTGGGAATCGTGCTATCCTTTGCGGTGGCTCTGCTCATGAACCAGAAAGTGCGACTGATCGGGTTCTTTCGCACCGCCTACTACATGCCCAACCTGGTTCCGGCGGTGGGCTCGGCCATCCTTTGGATCTGGATATTCAACCCGGAATTCGGGTTGCTGAACACGGCGCTGGCCACCATCGGCATCAAGGGGCCCCTATGGCTTGGGCACAGCAAGTGGGCGCTGCCAGCACTCATCATCATGAGTCTCTGGGGAGTAGGCGGCGGTATGCTGATCTACCTGGCCGGCCTCCAGGGCATCCCCACCGACCTCTATGAGGCGGCCGAAGTGGACGGGGCCACCGCTTGGCGGCGCTTCGTGCATGTGACCGTACCGCAGATGACCCCGGTCCTCTTCTTCAACCTCATCATGGGCATCATCGGCAGCTTCCAGGTCTTCACTGCCGGCTACATCATGACCGGCGGCGGCCCTCGCTACGCCACCTACTTCTACGTGCTCTACCTCTACAACAACGCCTTCCAGTACTTCCGCATGGGCTACGCCTCGGCGTTAGCCTGGATCCTAGCGGTCATCATCCTGTTCTTCACCCTTCTGGTGTTCCGCTCATCGACGGCCTGGGTCTACTATGAGGGCCAGCTGAGAGGGAGGGGTTAGCCATGGCGCAGTCCGCTACGGCACGCACGGTACGCTCGCAGGGGCCCCAAGCTTCCACCTTCCTCGGGCGGCGCTCGGTGCAGAAGGTGCTGAGCCGGGTCTTGGTCTACACCATGCTCCTCATCGGCGCCGCCATTCTGATGCTGCCCCTGGCTTGGCTGCTGTCCAGCTCGCTGAAGCAATCCGGCCGGATATTCCAGGTTCCACCGCAGTGGATCCCTGATCCCGTGGTCTGGGGCAACTACGCCGAGGTATGGCGGATGATCCCCTTCGGTCTCTACGTGCGCAATACCTCCCTGATCACCGCCGCCAGCATTGTGGGAGCCCTGGCGTCCTCCTCCATCGTGGCCTTTGGCTTCGCCCGGTTGCGCTTCCCCGGTCGCGACGCGCTCTTCCTGATCTTGCTGGCCACCATCATGATCCCAAGCCAGGTGACCCTGATTCCCACTTATGTCATGTTTAGGATCGTCGGCTGGCTGGACAGCTACTACCCCTTGATCGTGCCCGCGTTCTTCGGAGGCGGCGCCTTCAACATCTTCCTGCTGCGCCAGTTCTTCATGAAGCTGCCTCTGGAGCTCGACGACGCGGCCCGCATCGACGGCTGTAGCACCTTCGGTATCTTCCGGCGCATCCTTCTGCCCCAGTCGCGACCCGCTCTCGGCGTCATCGCCATCTTCCTGTTCATGGGCAACTGGAACGACTTCTTCGCACCCCTCATCTACCTCAACTCACCTGACAAGTACACACTTGCCCTAGGACTCAATATGTTCCGCGGGACCCAGTACACCGCCTGGCACCTGTTGATGGCCGCCTCCACCATGACGGCCATTCCCTGCATGATCCTGTACTTCCTGGCCCAGCGTTACTTCATCCAGGGCATCGTGTTCACCGGAATCAAGGGATAGCATAGCCACAGAGGCACGGAGACACGGAGCGCGCTCGAAGAGCGATAGCTTCGTGCCCCGCGCCGGCTGCAAGGAGTCGCACAGTGGACGAAGTACGCATTGCCGTCGTCGGTCTCGGTGGTCGGGGGGTAGGCACATGGCTGGGGATGCTCCAAGCCCTGCCCGGTTACCGCATCACCGCGATATGTGACCCGCTGGAGTACCTGCACGAGCGGGCTATCTCCCGGCTCCAGCGGCCCGACGAGGTGCGCGTCTACAGCCGCTACGAGGAGGTGCTCGATGATAGCGATGTGGATGCCGTCGCCCTGGCGGTACGCTGCCGGGAACAGGGCGCCCTGGCGGCCATGGCCCTCGAGGCGGGCAAGCACGTCAACTGCGAGGTGCCCGCCTGCCACAGCCTCAACGACTGCTGGCGCATCGTCCTCGCCCAGGAGCGCTCCGGCAAGGTGTACCAACTGGCGGAACAGACGCGCTACTGGGGGTTCGTCGAGGCCTGGCGCAAGCTCGTGGCCGAGGGCAAGTTGGGCCACGTCACCCTCTGCGAGGGCCAGTACTTCCACTACTACGTCGGCCAGCATTTCCGCGACCCCAAGTCGGGCACCTTCGTTCACCCGAGCCGCCTGGCCGACTACCCGGAAGCCGCCGGCACCTGGATGAACGAGATGCCGCCCATCCACTACCTGCCCCACGAGCTCAGCCCCATGCTCAAGGTGCTAGACGACCGTGTGGTCCAGGTGGTGGGCATGAGCACTCGCCCGCAGAGCTACGCCCATCCGCAGATCCAGACGGCCGACATGCAGATGGCCCTCATGAAGACGGAGAAGGACGCTATCCTGCGCATGGCCGCCTCCTTCGCCCAACCCCACCCGGAGGCCAACTACCACTGGTACCACGTCCAGGGCACCGGCGGCGCGCTGGAGTGGAAGCGCGCCAACCGGGACATGCCGAAGATGTGGCTGGCCGACGGCCAGATGCACGACCTGGCCGAGGTGGATTGGCGCTATGAGCGCACCGACGCCCCCGCCGAGGCGCGGGGTAGCGGTCACGGCGACGCCGACTACTACGTCCACGCCGCCTTCCGCGACGCGATCCTTCACGGCAAGCCCCTGGAGTTTGACGTCTACCGCGCCATGGACACCGCCGCACCGGCCGTTCTCGCCGCTGAGTCCATGGCTCAAGGGAGCGTACCGCTGGCCGTGCCCGACTTCCGGCCCGGCCCCAACCGACCCAAGGGCGCCGCGCCCACGTAGTCCGTCGCAGGAGAAAGCACAATGGCTGAATATGGAATCGGGATCTGGGGGGCAGGTTGGGTGGCCGGCGAGCACGCCCACGCCTACTTCGCGAACCCCCACACGCACGTAATGGCGGTGGGCAGCCGCACCCTTGAGGGGGCCAAGCGGCGCATCGACGAATGGGGTATAGGTGGCGCCCAGGCATATGACGACCTCGAAGCACTGCTGGCCCACCCGGACGTGAACCTGGTGTCGGTCTGCACGCCCAACTACCAGCACGCCGCCGACGTCGTGACCATCGCCGCCGCCGGCAAGCATATGCTGATTGAGAAGCCACCTGCCACGGACCTGGTCGGGCTGCGCGCCATGCGCGACGCCGTCCGGAAGGCGGGCGTGAAGACGCATGTCGGCTTCGTGCTGCACTGGCACCCTCTGTTCCAGGCGGTCAAGCAGGTGGTCGCCGATGGCCTGCTCGGCCGGGTGATCATGGCCCAGTTGGACTACTGGCACCGCCTGACCGCTGAGGACGAGTTGCCCCTATACGCCTGGCTGGTGAACAAGGAGAAGGCGGGCAGCATCTTCCTCGCCGGCGGCTCCCACCCCATGGACGCCGTGCGCTGGTTCCTGGGCGGGGAGATCGTGGAGGCCTATGGTTACTCCACCCATCCTTCCGGCGACTATGACCACGCCACTACCACGATCGGCATGCTCCGCTTCGACCACGGGGCCATCGCCAAGATCAGCGCCTGCGTGGAAGCCTACATCCCCTACACCTTCAACATTGACCTCCTCGGCGAAGAGGGGACGCTGCGCGACGAGAAGGTCTACAGTCGCAAGCTGGGCAACGGCAAGGAGTGGGTGGATCTGGGCACCGCCGCCCCCCGCAGCGGCGAGGTGAGTGCGCACCCGTTCCAGGGCGAGATTGACTACTTCGTTGACTGCCTAGATCGGGGGGTGGACTCCGAGATCAACCTGGAGGATGGCGTCAAGACCACGGAGGCCTGCCTTGCCGTAGACATCGCCGCCGCCACCGGCAAGCCGGTCAAGCTGCCGCTGCTGTAGCCCAGCAGAGACTAGCCACAGAGTCGCGGAGACACAGAGAGTCTGCGGGAGCATCTCTGTGACTCTGTGCCTCCGTGGCCAATCCTACTAAGACGTGAGCGGAGACGGCACCATGGGAAAGAAGACCTACGACGACCACGACCTTGAGTACATCAAGCGCGTCCTCGCCGAGCCGCAGGACATCACCGGCAACAAGATGGTGGCCGAGTTCGAGGAGAAGTTCGCCGAGAGGATCGGCTCCAAGTACGCCGTGGCCGTCTGCAACGGCATGTGCGGTCTGCACACCCTGTTGGCCGCCGCCGGTGTTGGGCCCGCCGTCGAGGTCATCGTGGACCCCATCGTGCAGTTCGGGGCCCTCGCCGTCCTGTACAACAACGGTGTGCCCATCTTTGCCGACGTGGATCCGGCCACCCACAACATGGACCCGGCCTCCTTCGCCGCCCGCATCACGCCCGACACCAAGGCCGCTGTCATCACTCACCTGTGGGGCCTCCCCGCCGAGGTGGCCCAGATCCGCGCCGAGGCCGACAAGCACGGCGTCATCGTCGTGGAGGACTGCGCTCACGCCATCCTCGCTGAGCACAAGGACAAGAAGGTAGGCGCCTGGGGCCACGCGGGGATGTTCAGCTTTCAGGCCTCCAAGCACCTGAGCACCGGTGACGGCGGCATGCTCACCCTCAGCGACGAGGGGCTGCTCCAAGAAGTCCGCTCCCTGATGAACTGGGGCGCCGCCCCGGATCGCATGGCCTACAACTTCCGCATGCCCGGCATCGTTGCCGCCGTCGGCCTGGCGCAGCTGGAGCGCATAGACGACTACGTCCAGCAGGATGTGGACAATGCCCAGCTGTACCACCAGGCCATCGAGGGCTGTGACTGGCTCGTTCCCCAGGCCCTGCCTTCGTATAGCACTCATTCGCAGCACATCTTCACCCTGGCCTTCCACGGTGAGAAGCAGGGCATTGACTACGAGGAGTTCAAGCGGGTCAGTCGGGAAGAGGGGGCGGGTCTAGGCTTCGGCTACACCCAGCGCACCTGGAAGGAGGCCCAGATCGTCGCCGCCTACCAGTTCCCCACTTTCTCCGTACCGGTGGCCTACGGCAAGGGCTGCCCCAGCCGCTGCCCGCACTACGCCAAGCAACTGCCCTACCGGGACGGCTACTGCCCCAACGCCGAGGACCTGATGCCGCGGCTCTGCCTGCGGGGCCTCAGCAGCGGCACCCGCGACGACATCGCCCGCGGCGCCGATGGCCTTCGCCACGCCATCGAGCGCGTCAGCTAGCGGGCGCAGGAGGATAGCGCCGTGAGCCTCGGTATGGCCGGCGGCCTGGCGTCGGTGTACTGCCCGAGCGCTTTCGCCCAGGCGGCCCGCCGGATCGAGGGCCTCCAGTACGTGGCAGCGGCCAATACCGGCCGCCCCGCGGCCGCCATCAAGGCCGTACTCCGCCAGAGCCCGGCGGAGTAAGCGGCGAGGTACACAGTGCGGCTCTACGAGGAACCGGTAGAGATGGTGTGGCGGGAGTCGCTGGTCGCAGTGTTCGTCTGCGCCGAGTGCAGCCGCCTGTGCGAGCTAGTGGAGGGGCTCGCCCCCTTTGGGCGTGCGCCTCTACATCGCCAGAGCCGTTGCCAACACCGTGGAGCGGGCCGACCGCTTCGTTCAGGCCTGCCGCGGTGGCATCCGGCCCGAAATGCCGGTGGACGATTCCGCCCGCACTCTGGCCGCCGATCTCGCCGCCAAGCAGTCCACCGATGGCGGGCTACCGCTGACCATCGTCCCCCTCACCGAGGAGCGCTAACCGGTGCCGGACCTCGTGACCCTCGCTGAGATCCGCGATAGACTCCGCGCCCTGGGCTTAGGGCCGGGCGAGTCAGTGATGCTGCACTGCGCCCTGAGCAGTATCGGCCGCGTTGAGCGTGGGCCCGACGGCCTAATTGACGCGGTGCTCGAGGCGGTGTCGCCCGGAGGCACGGTGATGATGCCCGCCCTGCCCGACATCTACCAGCCCTTCGACGTCCTGGCCTCACCCTCGACCGTCGGTTGGGTGAGCGAGGTGTTCTGGCGCCGACCGGACGCCTGCCGGAGCCGCCACCCCAGCCACTCGGTGGCCGCCATCGGCCCCTTGGCCGAGATCCTCACCGCCGGGCACGAAAGCACCGATCCCACCGGCGTGGACAGCCCCTATGACCGGCTCCGACTGCGCAACGGCTGGATCGTGCTCATGGGCGTGGACCACGACCGCAACACCATGCTGCACCTCGCGGAGTCGCTCGCTGAAGTCCCCTACCTGCGTCGCGCAGAGCTCCAGGTGCAGTCACGCAGCTGCTTGCGCACCGTCGCCGTCGAGCACATGGCCTACGGGCACCGCCAGTTCATCGGACTCGATCGTCGCCTCACCGGGGCCGGGCTGCAGCAGCTCGGGCGCATCGGCGACGCCGTCGTCCGGGTGATGCGCTCCCGGTCGCTTCTAGACCACGTCATCGCTCTGCTCCAGTGTGACCCGGCCGTCCTCCTCTGCAGTAAGCCCAGCTGCATCTTCTGCCGCTGGGCGCGGGCCCAGATCGCGGCGGTACGCGAAGGCGCGCCCGACACGGAGGACTGGGCGGCGGTGACGGCGCGGGAAGGTTGCGGCGATCCGCGCTGCGAATGCTGCGTGGTGTAAGAGTGGCCACAGAGACGCGGAGACACGGAGCACTGCTTCCTGAACAAGTGGGGGAGGGCGCAACGCGCAGGCTGCTGGCCCCGCTCCCCCTCGCCGGCTGGCGCGATGCGCTGGAGGCCGCGGCGGGCCTGGGCCTAACCGCGATAGAGCTGCAGGCCGGCTGGCTGTCGCAAGGCGATACGCCGGAGGTCGCCGCCGCCAGCGCCACTCACGGAGTACGCCTCGTAGCTCTGAACGGCAGCCTAGACCAGTTGCTGTCGCTCGGGGCCGCCGCCCTCCGCCCGTGGACCAGCTTAGGCATCCAGCACCTTGTTGTGAGCGAGTGCAGCGGCGCTACTACCGAGCTGAACGCGCTCAGCGACCTGGCGGGACAGCTCGGCGTGACGGCACTGCTGACCAATGCTGCCGGCGGCTGGCCCGACAGCGCCGACCTCGGCCGGTTGGCGAGCGACCGGCGTTACCCCCACCTGGGCGCCTGCTACGATCCCGCCGCTGCCGTGGCCCGGCGGCGCCATCCGTACCTCGCCGACATGATGGCCGGGCCGCTGAAGCGGGCCGTACGCATCCTCCGGCTACGGGACGCGCTCTTCGATGGCCGCGAGGTACTCCCCGACAAAGGCAACGCCGAGCTCCGCGAACTGGTCTCCGCCCTCGAAGCCCGTACCTATCGGGGCTGGTACGCCCTCTCGCCGGTGGGCGAGGGTCCGTACCCAGTCCGGCTTGCCGCCGCTCACGCCGCCGTCACGACGATGCTCGACGAGCTCTAGAACCGCGCCCGGCCGCCGGCCGAGGCGGCCGTATGGAGGTCACCCATGCACATAGTGGTTCTCTACCGCCCCGATCAGCTCGTCAGCGCCTACGGCCGCTTCACCGGCGAGATCCTCAGGTCCGAGGGGTTCGCCGGCTACGAGATGCGCGAGTGGCGCCCCGGCGACCCGCTGAGCCTCGAGGATGCCGCCGCCACGATTCTCACGCCGTGCATCCTGCAGTACCCGGAGGTGGACGCCCTCCGCGACTACGTGGAGCAAGGCGGCAACCTGATCGCCTTCCAGCCCATGGCTCACATGCACAAGGCCTTCGGCACCAATCCCCTCAACAAGGTGCTCCTGGACGGATACGTCAAGCCCGTCGGCACCTACCGCGTCGGTCGCATGATCGGCGGCGAGAGCATCCAGTTCCACGGCTCGGCGAGCAAGGTGGTGCTTGGTCCGGACTATGAGCCCGTCGCTTGGCTCCACACGGAGACCGACGAGCCCAGCCCCCATGCCGCCGTCGCCACCGCCAAGATCGGCCAGGGCACCTTCACCTTCTTCGCCTACGACCTGCCCGCCACCGTCGCCGCCATTCGCCAGGGCGACCCCCGGCTGGCCTACCAGTCCACCGCCGGCTTTGCCAGCGACCACCTGCAACGCCCCAACGACCTCTTCAGCGGCCACCTGGACACCGCCAAGGGCCACATCCCCCAGGCCGACGTGCACTGCAACCTGCTCACCCACGTGATCAACAAGGTCACCGCCGAGCCTCAGCCGCGCCTCTGGTACTTCGAGCGGCCGGAGATGACCAGCGTGGTGGTCATGACCAGCGACGACGACTGGTCCACCCTGGAGCACTACAACGCCCTCCTGGCCGCGGTGGAGGAGGTGGGCGGGCACATCCACGTCTTCATGGTGCGCGACTCGCGCCAGCCGCCCGAACGCGTCCGCGCGTGGATCAAGCGCGGGCACTCCTTCTCCCCCCACACCAACCCGCGCATCCAGGAGATGGACCCCTACTGGCACATGACCGAGAGCATCCGAGTGCACAAGGCGGAAGCGGAGGCCAACTACGGCATGCCCTCCCGCGTCTACCGCTCCCACTGCGTCCACTGGCAGGGCTATGTCGAGTCGGCCCGGATCCTCGCCGACGCCGGCTACCAGATGGACAGCAGCATCATCAGCCTGCTCGACAACTGGGGTCTCTACACCAACGGCTCCGGCCGCCCCATGCGCTTCGTGGATGAGAACGGCGACATCATTGACCTCTTCGAGCAGTCGGTGAACTTCTACGACGACGGATCGGTGATGAAGGTGCTCACCGAGGAGCCCGAGACCGAGATCGCCCGCGCCACCCTCGCCGTCCGGGAGGCGGCCAGCAAGTACTTCGTCCCCTTCGGCTTCCTCTCCCACCCGGTCAGCTTCTTCACCTACAGCAGCCGCTTCGTGAAAGGGGTGCTAAAGAATGCCCACGAGATGGGGCTGCCCGTCCTCAACATGGACGAGTTCCTTGAGTTCACCCTCGCCCGTGACGCTGCCCGCATCGAGTCCCGCTCCGCCGGCGAAGACAGCCTCTCCTTCACCGTCACCTTGGGCCGCAGCGGCACCGGCGTCACCGCTATGGCCCCCGTGCCTTCCGGCAAGCAGGTGTCATCGGTCAGGCTGAACGGCGCGCCAGCCGAGTGGACGACCCGAAAGGTGCACGGCTGGGACTACGTCCTAGTCGGGCTTCCCGCAGGAGAGGTAGGCACCGCGGCCGAGATCCGCCTGCGATACGCTGCCGCACCGGAGAGCCAGTGAGGGCCTGCGAGACGGCTCTGAGTCTACAGGTCTCCAAGTACATTGGTACAGGAGTACCGATGGACAAGTCCCAAGGCTACATCATGGAGTACATGACCGTTCCTGAGATGCGCGAGGCGTTAAGCAAGACGCGCACCGCCATCCTACCCATGGGGGTGGTAGAGCAGCACGGCTACCACCTGCCCCTGTACACCGACGTCTACAACTGCTACGAGATCGCCAAGCGCGTGGCGCCGGTGGCCGGCTGCGTGGTCGCGCCGCCCATCATCTACTCCTTTTCCGGCGGCGAGCTGCCCGGCACCACCGACATCAGCCCGCAGACGCTCTCCCTGGTCACCATGGACATCATCAAGTCGTTGGCCAACCAGGGCTTCAAGAACATCGTCATCCTGCTCGGCCATGGCGGCAGCGAGAACCAGCGCGCCGCCCTCGACGCCGCCGACATGTTCTACCGCCGCAACGGCCGCTACCGCGACATCCGCCTCGCCACCGTAACCTTCACCGAGCTCACGCCGTCGGTGAAGGAGTGTTACGCCGCCCACGACTTCCATGCCGCCTACCTCGAGACCTCGCTCATGCTCTACTGGCATCCGGAGCTGGTGCGGCCTAGGGAGCTGTGGGTGACGGACACGCCCGAGCTCATGGAGGTCTTCTACCAAGACCAGGACGCGTACCAGGTCCGCACTAAGGCCGTGGACCACCCGCTGGTGGTGCCGGTAGTGACCCAGCATGCCGACATGCAGGTGGGCGTTATGGGCGACCCGACCAACGCCAACGCCGAGTTCGGCCGTAAGGTCTGTGAAGAGGCCGTCGCCGGCCTGGTGGATCTCATCCGCAAGATGGAAGCGGCCGAATGACGCGACGGGCAGCGGTGTCCGACCCTGTAGACGGCGCCAGCGGCCGGCGGGTGGCGATCGGCGCCCTCTGGGACGTGGGCGAGGTGATTGACCTCAGCGGGGGGCTCCACAACGGCATGTGGCGCATGCGCGATCCCTACCGGCCAGTAGAGATCACGGAGATCCCCCTGGCGGGCAACTTCAACATCGTAGAGTACTCCGTCTACGCTCAGGAAATCCGCATGCCGGTGCAGGCGTCTACTTACCTGGAGACCGCCGCCCACATGTACCCCGAGCGCGAGAAGATGGACGAGCTACCCCTGGAGCAGCTCTTCCCTTCGGCAGTGGTGCTCCAGATCCCGCGCGGACCCGAGGAACTGATCACCGCCGACGACCTCGAGGCGGCGCTGGCCGCCGTAGGCGAGACGGTGCACCCAGGCGACGCTCTCCTCATCGCCACCGGCTGGGACAGCCACTGGGACGAGCCCGACTTCATGACCCACTCGCCCCACTTCCGCTACTCCGCCGTGGAGTGGGTTGTGGAGCATGAATGCGGCATTCTGGGCTCCGACGCCGCCAACTGGAGCGACCTGAGCGAGAAGCCTTCTTTCTTCCCCATGTTCTTCCAGTCGTCCACGCTGCTGCTGGCGCCCCTGGTCAATCTGACCCAGGTGCCGGTGGCCAGGGTGCAGCTCGTCGTGACGCCCCTACGCATTCGGGGCGCTTGCGCCTCGCCCTGCCGCGCCCTGGCCCTCGTGCCCCGGTAGTAGACCCCGCTCGCAGACACCGAAAGGCCCCCGTCCGCGATGGACGGGGGCCTGCCCTTGCCACCTGTGCCGGAGTGCTGCCTACCAGCAGATGGGCGTATCGCCACTGCTAGCGGATGGCTTAGTGCAGGTGGCCACCGTCATGGCGCTGTCGGGGTTCGATCCCGTTGAGATCGTCTTGCGGAAGGTGTACACCCGCCCCCGAATGATGACGCGCACGCTGAAGGGCACTTCCGCCGGAGACTCGGAGCAGTCGTCGTACCACACCACCTTGATCAGGTACGTGCCCGTGGGCGCGCCGCCCGACCCCGCCGGCGGCCAGTAGATGTTCTCCGGGCGGCCGGACACGAAGTTCTCGCACTTGTTGTCCAAGTCAAGCTGGCCGTTTGTCCCGGATCTATCATGCTGGTAGTAGATCTCCTCGCCGCTCGGCTCAACCACATGCAGATCCAGGTCCACACCGTCCGTCCAGTTGAGCGTAACCTGCACCTCGCCCGTCCCAGCGGAGTAGTCCGGCTGGCCGTTGTTGGGAACGCCCAGGCAAGGGGGGTAGCCGTTCAGCACCGCGCCGCTCGTCGGCGGGACCACCAGCGTGACCGTGGACGGAGTGGAGCTGTTGAGCGTTACCGGGGCGCTCACCGCATAGCGGGCGTCGGCCGAGCTGGCGCCGCCCCAACGATAGTAGAAGGTGTACGTGCCCTTGGGGAGCGAGTTTTCCACCCAGGTCGCATCGGTCGACCAAGGCACGCTGCGGCTCCACTGCGGCCAGGCGACCGTCGCTGGTGAGGCGCCCGATTCCAGCGCCGCCGTGGCGACGCAGATCCAGGTGCCGGCGATGTTGGAGCCGGTGCCCAGCTGAGTGGACCAATAGAACCGTCCCTGGGTGCGGAACGACTCCGATTCCACCGGGCGGAAGACGGTGAAGTGCTGCGTTTCCACCGACACCGTCCGCTTCTGCGCGTCGGTGGTTGACGGCGCCGGCTTCCACGTCCGGCTGGCCTCGTCGTATAGCATGACTCCCACCGTGCGCAGATCCTTGCCCGCCGGGACCGGGAACGACACCTTGACCGGGGCGGAGAAGTTGAAGCCGCTGGGGCCGAAGGTGTAGGCGTTGCTCAGCCCCGTGAAGCCCGCCGGCAGCGGGGCGGTGTTCACGTACTCGTCCACACTGAAGGTCATGGCGCCCACCTGCCCATCCACCGTTGGCGAGACGGCTCCGGCCGGCACGGTCACGCTCACTCCGCTCGTGGTGGTCAGGGTCCCTGACTGGTTGGTGTTGACGACCCTGCTCGCCTGCTCCAGCGGGCGTCCGCCCATCAGGGCCGGCAGGTAGGCCGTGTGCGAGAGCGTGCCGGTGCCCTTGGCCCGCACCACCACATCGTCCACAAAAGCGCCCTGGCCGCTGCCAGAGCCGTCCGAGGTGAAGGCGAAGGCGATCCAGACATTGTCCTTGCCGAGGGCGCTCCCGAGGCCGGGGATACTGCCCAGATCGAGGACTGGATCCACTGACTCCCAGCCGTTCGTCGTGCCGTAGACGGTCATCCCGTAGAAGGTCTCACCATCAGTGGAGGCCAGGTATGAAAGGTAGTCATTCTCTGAGGTGGTGTTCAGCTTAAGCCAGAAGGTGAGCTCCGCTGCGGTGGCCCCCTGGAGCGAGAACGGTCCGTAGATCAGCCAGTCTCTGGCGATGTCGGGCGGGTACTCAGTGCCGCAAATCGCGGCTGACCCTGTCGCTCCCCCGCCATGGGCCATCGCGCTGTAGCTGCCGCTGTGGGCTTCGCAGTCCCTCTTGCCCCAGACGTAGGCCGCCGGTACCGGGACTCGCAGCCATTCGCTGGCCGGGAAGTCCCCCTCGAAGCCCTCAGACATGACATTGGTCCAGGTACTGGACAGAGCCGCTTCCGCCAGCTCCGGCATGGCGACCCCGGGGTCGCCATGCCGGAGCTGGCGGAAGCGGCTCCGAGAGGGTGAAGATGCCGGGGACGATGGTGAGCTCGGAGGACTGAGCGTGGACGATCGGTGCGGGCTGACCGGGACCCCCAGGACCGGAGAGAGCGGACAGGAGCACCAGAAGCAGCACGGCGGCGACACCAAAGAGCGCACTACGAACAGACTCGACGCGACTCATACCCCTCCTCCCTCCCAACATGATCCAGCTCTGGACCAACGCTCCCACATTGTAGCGTCATGCTATGATGCGGCCAGCCCCCTTGCTGCAGAGATAGTGCCCTCGCTTAGGGGTTGCGTCCGTTGCCGTTGCCGCTTGCCTTCAGCTTCCGCCGCTCCTCGGTGTCCAGGATGCGCTTGCGCAACCGGTGGCTCTTGGGCGTCACCTCGACCAACTCGTCGGCGCCGATGTACTCGATCGCGTCTTCCAGCGAAAGGGTCTGCGGCGTCTCCAGGTGCACCAGCACATCCGCATTCGAAGAGCGATGGTTGGTCAGGTGCTTCTTCTTGGCCACGTTGACGGCAAGGTCGTCCTCGCGCGGCGTTATACCCACGATCATGCCCTGGTACACGTCCACTCCCGGCCCGATGAACAGCCGGCCTCGCTCCTGAGCGTTCTCCAGGGCGTAGGCGGTTGATAGGCCCGCCTCCCAGGCCACCAGTGAACCTGTGTTACGGCGCCTGATCTCACCGACGTACGGACCGTAGCCGTGGAAGACGCTGGTGACAAGGCCCGTCCCGCGGGTGGCCGTCAGGAAGGCGTTACGGAACCCGAGCAGGCCCCGGGTGGGCACCAGGTAGGCGCAGCGCACCACGCCCTTGTCGTCGGTATGCATGTCCTGCAGTTGGCCCTTGCGCTGTCCCAGCATCTCAACGACGACGCCCCAGTAGTCCTCGGGCACCTCTATGCGCACCTCATCGATGGGCTCCAGCGTCTCTCCCGTCCTCGGGTCCTCCCGCAGGATGACCTCCGGGGCGCTTACCTGGAACTCATAGCCCTCCCGGCGCATAGTCTCGATCAGGATGGCTAGGTGCAGTTCGCCTCGTCCGCTGACGATGAAGGTGTCGGCGCTACCGGTCGGCTCCACCCGCAAGGCGACATTGCGCTCCAGTTCGCGCTCCAGCCGCTCCTTGAGCTTGCGGCTGGTCACCCAGGTACCTTCCTGGCCGGCGAAGGGGGAAGTGTTCACTCCAAAGGTCATTCGGACTGTAGGCGCCTCCACCACGATGGGTGGCAGCCCACGCGGGTCATCCGGATCGGTGATGGTGTCCCCAATACCGATGTCGGAAAGACCCGTCACGGCCACGATCTCGCCCGCCGTGGCCTCGTCCACTTCGACCCGGCTCAGGCCCTCGTAGATGTACACCTGCGCCGTCTTCTCCAAGTGCAACTCCCCGTCCCGATCCAGACGCGCCACCGGCGACCCGGGCTTGAGGCCGCCGGACGAAAGCCGCCCCACCGCGATCTTCCCCTTGTAGGGGTCGTAGTCCAGATTAGTCACCAGGAGCTGCGTCGGGCCGTCCGGATCGACGAGCGGTGCCGGAATGGAGTCCACGATGGCATCGAAGAGCGGCTGCAGGTGCCCCACCAGCCGGTCGGGGGCCGTGCCGGCAGTACCCTGGCTCGCTACGGTGTAGATGACCGGGAACTCGGCCTGCTCTTCCGTGGCGCCCAGGTCCACGAATAGGTCGAAGGTGGCGTTCAGGGACCAGTCGGGGCGCGCGTGATTCCGGTCCACCTTGTTGATGACCACGATGGCCCTACGCCCCATCTCCAGAGCCTTACGGAGCACGAACCGCGTCTGCGGCATGGGGCCCTCGGCGGCGTCTACTAGCAGGAGCACCCCGTCCACCATGTTCAGGACCCGCTCCACCTCACCGCCGAAGTCGGCGTGACCGGGCGTGTCCACGATATTGATCTTCACCCGGCCGTAGCGGATGGCGGTGTTCTTGGCCAGGATGGTTATGCCCCTCTCCCGCTCCAGATCGTTGGAGTCCATCACCCGCTCGGGCACGGCTTCGTTTTCTCGAAAGACGTGCGACTGGCGCAGCATGGCGTCAACCAGGGTGGTCTTCCCGTGGTCGACATGGGCAATGATGGCGATGTTCCGCAGATCCCTACGCTCGATCATGTATCACACTATCCCACTGGTCCGGCGGCGCGCCGGTACTGGATTGTCGCCCAATGCAGAAAAAGGGCCCCGGCGGGCGACATTGCCGGGGCTGACCGAAATCAGACTCTACATTGTACGCCAGAACGCGCATCCGCGCACGTGGCGGCATAGCCGTCACCGACTCTTGCGGCCCGGAGGTGGCCGCCGGTACCCCGGCTCCGTCACGTCCACGCACTCTATGTCCCAGCAGCGCGCCAGGCCCTCCACCAGGTGAGCGACGTGCCCCAGCCCGAGGGCGAAGTGATGCGTCGGCCCCTCCAGGCTCCAGTTCTCGATGAACCCGGAGACATCGGGCGGGAAGCGGCCGCGAGTGTTCGTGTTGCCCGTGGCCGGTATGCGACCCGGCAACGACTCCCCCTCCGCCAGCACCAGCTTGAAGCGACCGTCGTGCGTCTGCGTCAAGCCCACACAGGTGATAGGCCCGTGCTTGAGCTGAAACTCCACGCTTACGCCGGAGCCGCGCTTCCCGTGGTAGATGCCCAGGCCGCGCAGCACCGGCTTCCCCTGCGCCAGGGCGATGTGATGGGGACCGTCGTGTCCGACTAGGACGATGTCGTTATCGAAGTCACAAGGGTGGATCTCGGCGAAGCTGCCGCCGGCGCCGAGCCGATCCAACATCAGCATGGCGACGCAGGTCTTTATGTCAAGCTCACCGGCAATGGGCACGCCCTGGCCAATAAGAAGCGAGCTGCCCACGATCAGCGAGGCGCCCAGCCGCTCGTTGGCGTTGCCGGAGACCCCCCGGTAGTAGTAGGCCAGGCCGGTCAGGCCGAAGTCCTCAACGAGTCGATCCAGCCCGCACGCCACCTTCGCCGACCAGGCCAGGTCCTCGGGCGACACCGGCCCGGCGATGGGGTCCGAGCCCGGCGGCGGGAAGTGGAAGGCGGCCCGGATCTCCTCCAGCTTCACCTCCTGCTCGTGCTCGGCCACCGCCGCCACCCGTTCGTGCAGGTCGTCCAGCTCGAGGTGCTGGCAATGCATGCCGAACTGGCCGTCGAACATGGTCGGATCGGAGTTCATGTCCAGCATGCCTTCGTAGACATGCCCCATGACGCCGATCGTCGCCTCACGGACGGTGGCATAGGCGCGCGCCACGCGGCACCAATCGAGCACCCTCCGCCAACTGGCCTCATCGTGCAGGGTGCCGACGACCATGCCGGGGATCTCGATTCCCGCCCGTATCAGAGCGTTGCACACCTCCGGCAGGCTCGTCTGGTTGTCGTGCTCGAGCTGCATGAAGGTCGTGGCGTGCTCATAGTCCATGGCCCGAGTGGGCTGGAGCGAGATGATCACCATCGGCACGCCGGCGCGCTGCACCACCGGTAGGACGGTGCTGCTCATGGCGTAGGTGCTCATGTAACAGAAGAGGAAGTCCACCCCTAGCTGGCGGAAACGCTCCCCCGCCGCCACCGCTGCGGGCGGAGTATCAACCAGCCCGGCCGACACCACCGCCGCACCTTCCTGTCGCAGACGGTCCTCGAAGAAGCCCTGGTGCGCCACCAGGCGATCTCGCAGGCCGGGGAACTGGTCCCAGTAGAACCAGCAGCCGCAGCCGAAGACGCCGATCCTGGCCGAACCGTTACCCTCCATTGCCCCTCCCCTGCCCAAGGCGCACCCACCCCGCCGCCACCACCGTCACCAAGATCAGGGCCGCGCTCAGGCCCAGCAGTCCCCACTTGATGAACGTAAACGCAGGCGCCAGCACCGCCGCCCAGGCACTCGGCTCCGGGTAGCGGGCCATGACGGCGGCCGCGCTGAGGTTCTCCAGGTAGTCGGCCACAACGCCGGCCAGCGGCACGAGATTGCCGTATCCTCCCCACCGCGACGCCGGCCAGGCGCGAGGGGATAGCCAGCCAAGAACGCTCACCAGCGACGAGCCGTAGACCAGCGGCCACACCAGGTCAAACGTGAAGCGCGCCCGCACGTACTCCCGCCGCCCCTCCTCCCCATAGGCCTCCGCCATGCGGTAGAGGTCGGCGGAGGAGTAGACGAGCGAGAGATCCGGCGAGCCCTCCCCGCCCGAGAAACGGTCCGCTCTGGCCGACTCAGCGGGCAGAACCAGGACAGCGAAGAGCACAAAGGCCGCAGCCGCGAGTGCCACCACCGGCACCGTGCTCCGCTCCCTCAGCCATGCCGAGAGCGCCTGCACCCTAGTGCGCCTCCGCCAGGCTCACGTAACGCCCATCAGCCTCGGCCGACCGCTGCAGCGCCTCGACCACTCGCTGGGCCTCGAGGCCATCGCGGAAGGACGGAGAGTATGTCGACAAGCCGCCGCGGGCTACGTTGGTGAGGAAGTCGTAAGCCCCGGCCACGTGGAACCGCGTCCAGCCCTGCGTGCACTTCGCGCCCGGCAAGGCGCCCTTCTCCGGATATCTCCCCAGGACCGGGATCTGCCGCCAGCCCCGCTCTCCGCCCAGGGGCTGGTCCGACCCGCGAGCATCGTAGGCGAACAGCCAGTCCGGCTCCATGAGGTTGAAACGCAGGCCGCCGCGCTCACCGTACAGCTCCAGTCGCAGTTCGTCCTCGGCCCCAGTCGCCAGCCGCGAGAACTCCAGCGTCCCCACGGCGCCGTTGGCCAGTTCCGCCTGGGCCAAAGTCACGTCATCCACATCCACCGTTGCCTCGCCCTCCCCTTCTCCTCGGGGACGCCGACCGATGAAGGTGCGCTGCAGGCAGGACACGCTGCGGAATTCGCCCAGAAGCAGACGAACCAGGTCAATGGCGTGCACACCCAGGTCCATGACCGCTCCACCGCCGCTGCGGCTCCGGTCCAGCCGCCAGCTGAAGGGTCTCTGCGGGTCGATGTAGCCCGAGTGGAGATAGGCAGCCCGGAATTGCACCGGCCGCCCGAGAAACCCATCCTCGATCAGCTGCCGGGCTCGGCGAATTGCGGGAACGAAACGGTACTGCAGCGTCATCTGCGAGACGGTGTCTGCCCGCTCGGCTGCGGCCACCATCTCTGTCGCCTGTGCCACACTCAGCCCCAGCGGCTTGTCGCAGTACACGTGCTTACCAGCCTCGAGTGCCGCCAGGACCATCTCGTGGTGCATGTCGTTGGGTGTGCACACACTCACGGCCTGAACATCGTCGCGTTCCAGCAACTGGTGATAGTCCGTGGTAACCAGGCCGAAGCCGCCCGCGGCGCGCGCCTTGGACGCCGTCTGCTGCGTCGCGACGGCGACTCCCACCAGCCGCACCCGGGGCGCCCCTGGGTACGTCCACGGGACGCAGACGTAGGAGAGAGCGTGGATGCGCCCGATGAAGCCATAGCCCAAAATGCCTATGCCGATCTCGGCCATAGTTGCCCCCTGACCATCGAAGAACGCTCGACCATGGTGCCGGCTTCCGCTACACTAGCGCGAGGGCAGGCGTGCTGTCCAGCTTCTCCGAATCGCTCGTCCTTGCCCATTCCTTGCGGCGCCGATCGCCGCCACACCATCGATCCGGTCTGCGGCGTCGCCTGTCCTCTACCATGATCGGCGGCACGGTGCGAGCCGGCCCGCGGGCTAGACCGCCAGGTGGCCTCGGCTGCCTGGCGGCAGAGTAACCGCAGCAAGGGGGAGTCGCCCGGTTCACCTCCCGATCAGTCTCAACTCGCGGCCAAGCCACTCCGGGTGCTGCGCGCCGTACCGGCCCCCGGCGCTGCCTCTACATTCGCTCCCACGGAGGGAGGTTCTGATGGATCGTCAACTGTGCTCGTCCTGCGGCAAACCCGTCGAGGCGACGTCGCCCCAACAGCCGGGGCGACTCCTCTGCGCCGACTGTGCCGCCCGCTCCTACCGGGACCGCAAGGGCACGTGGTGGGCAACAGGCGCCGGCGTTGCCCTCACTGCCATCTTCGTGGTCGTGGTGGCGCTTATCTCCCGCTCAGCACCGCCCACGCTCGATGGCGCCACTCTCGTCGTCGTCAGTGTGGTGCTGGCTCTCGTCCCGGCTGCCATCTGGATCGTCGTCTTCTACCGGCAGGATTCGCGCGAGCCGGAGCCAAAGCGCATGGTGCTTGCCGTCTTCATTCTCAGCGCCCTGCTGGCCCGAGCCGTGGGCATTCCGCTGGTGGAAGAGGTCTTCCGGGTCGGTAGCTGGCTCGCCGCCGGGGTGCTGTACCACATCCTGGGTGCCGTTCTGGTGATCGGCTTCACCGAGCAGTTCCTCATCTATGCCGCCGTTCGCTATAGCGTCTATCCCACGCCGGAGTTCGACGAGCGGGTGGACGGAATCATCTACGGCACGGCAGCCGGGCTCGGGTATGCCAGCCTGGTCAACGTGCAGTACGTCCTCCAGAGCGGCGGGCTGGACCTCACCGCCGGGGTGATACGCGTCGCCGTCACCGCCTTGGCCCTGGCCAGCTTCGGCGGCCTAACCGGCTATTTCCTGGGCCGGTGCAAGTTCGATGACGAGCCCGTATGGTGGATGCCCGCCGGCCTCACCCTGGCGGCGACACTCAACGGCCTGTTCGTGTACGCACTCGGCGAGGTGAGCACCACCGGAATTGGCCTCCAGGGTGGCGGCTACAACCCCTGGCCCGGCCTGATCCTCGCCACCGTCGTGGCGGCCGTCACCTTCGCCGCCCTCTTCTACCTCATCCGTCGACTGGCGGGCCGTGCCCCGCAGGCAGCGGGAGCCTAAGGAGAGACAATGAACAGTGGCATGACTGCAAACGCCCAGAGGCGAGATCGCTGGTCCTCCGCGGCCGTTTTCGCCCTCACGGTGGTGGCCCTGCTCCTCGGCTGGGCCGTCAAGGCGGCCGCCGAGGGGCGGACCTCCGTGTACGAGGCCGACGGAATGCGGATCGCTTACCCGGCCGGCTGGGTGCGAGCCTCCTCCGACACTCCCGTGCTACTCCAAGTCGAGAAGCCGGTCAGCCCGGCCCGCACCACCCTCTCTCTGCAGCGGCGCCCCGTCACCGCCGAAACCGCCAATCCGCTCAGCGCTGTACATCAGGCCCTAACTCTCGAGCGGGGTCGCGGCTGGACCGCTTACCGGGTCCTGAACGTGGGTCCTTCGGCGGCCGTGCCCGGGCGCGAGGCACTCGAGGTGACGTTCGCCTTCGTGGAGACCAAGGCCAACCCCTTCCTCAGCGCCGCGCCAGTAGTAATGCTGGGGCAGGAGTACCTCTTCGCCGTCGATCAGGCAGTCCAGGTGGTCACCCTAACGGCAGCCGAGGACAACTTCGGCGGGGCGGTGAAGGACCTGAAGTCTTTCCTACGCTCCTCGCCCAAATGATCCGGCACCAGGAAGTAGCCGTTGATGGTAGATGCGCCGGCAGACTTTGCGCCGAGCGGGCCGGATCGGGGGCACTCAGCAGGAGCCGTGCACCGGCGTTGGCGCCGGCGGTCGCGGACCTATGGGGCCCCTCCGCTGAACTTCGCGTCCGTCGACGTCCTGGACGAGTCCCATCGGGAGGGGCGAACGGTCTCGACCACGACGAGCGGCCGCTGAGGTCGATCTGCAGCTCCACGGCGGCGCCAGACGGTCCGTGTTGCCAGGAGTGGCGCTCACAGCTGCAGGGTAAGCGGGAGACGCGAGGTTCGCGTCTCAGCGGGCGAGCACCAGGCGAAAACCAAGTTGGGGCGGCTTCGGTCGCTCATTTGGAGGTAGAATGAGTCTTAGGCGCGGTCTGCCCATCGCTGTTCTGGTCGCGATTATCTTCTCGCTGCTTGCCTCAACGGTAGCCGAGGCACTGGACCGCGCTACCACTCAGCGGGTCATCAAGTCCGTAGTCCAGTTCATCGCCGTCGACGAGGGCAGACGCGGGATGCTGATCCCGAAGTGGACCGGCTCCGGCACAATCATCTCGCCGGACGGATTGATACTCACCAACTGCCACGTTGCCTATCCGGAGGCGATGTACGGGGCCGACAGCGGCTTCGACTACGACCTGCTCGCCGTCGCCCTGACGGTGGCTTCCGACCAGGCGCCCCAGCCGTCCTACATCGCCGAGGTGGTGCAGTACAGCGCCGATCTCGACCTGGCGGTGGTCCGTCTCACCAAGAGCATCGACGGCACCCCCGTCGACCCCGCCACCCTCAACCTACCCTATCTGCCGCTCGGAGACTCAGACTTCCTCGAGATCGGCGACAACGTCTCCATCCTGGGGTACCCCGGGATTGGCGGCGAGACCATCACTTTCACCAGCGGCAACGTCAGCGGCTTCTCCAGCGCCCGTGGAGTAGAGGGACGCGCCTGGATCAAGACCGACGCCACCGTGGCCGGCGGCAACAGCGGGGGCACCGCGGTAGACGACGAGGGCCTGCTGGTGGGCGTGCCCACCAAGTTCGGCGCCGGAGATGACCTCGAGCTGGACTGCCGCCAGTACTCCGACACCAACAACGACGGCCGAATTGACGAGAACGACGCCTGCATACCCATGGGCGGCTTCATCAATGCGCTTAGGCCGGTCAAGCTGGCCCTTCCTCTCATCGAGGCCGCCCAGCACGGACTCCAGACCCAGCCGGCGCCGGAGGTGGTGCCGGGCCCGTCGTCCGTAGCCGGCGTGCCCACCATCAGCCGGCCCCTCTTCGCCCCCGCCGTCAACGACTTCGACCAGCCGGTCTCCGTGATGCAGTCGTTCCCCAGCGGGACCGAGACCATCTACCTGCTCTTCGACTACGACGGCCTGGAAGATGGCGCTAGCTGGCAGCCGGTCCTTGTCTATGACGGCGAGGTCTACGACGACATCTGGGCCCCCGCCAGCTGGAACGGAGGCGCCCGCGGTACCTCCTGGCTGAGCATCCAGAATGATCCCTTGGCCGACGGCGCCTACGAGTTCGTGATCAACTATCAGGGGCAGGAGATCGGATCCGCCAGCGTCACCGTGGGCGGAGGACTGCCCGCCGGACCCCAGATATCCGACATCCGTTTCGCCTCCGGCAACCAAACCGGTTACGTCTTTGCGGCCGGTTCTGCCGAAGTTGAGGCAAGCTTCGAGTATGAGGGCTTGGCGAGAAACCAGGACTGGAGCTTCGCCTGGTACTATGAACGCGAGGAGATCGGTCGCGGCGCAGGCACTCGTCTTCCGGGAGGATCCGGCACCGGCTCGCTGTTCCTCAGCCCTCCCCAAGGTCTGCAGGTGGGTGTCTACCGTCTGGAGCTGTTCCTGGACGACGTGCTCGCCGCCACCAGTGATCTCTACGTCGGCGGGCAGGGTGCCGCTGCGGAGGTCTTCGGGCCAGTGACCTTCGCCGAGGGGGTGGACCGGCGCGGCAATCCGCAGAACCCCGGCACCTCCTTTGAGCACGGCATCGGCGAGCTCTATGCCTTCTTCGACTACACCGGTATGCGCGACGGCTGGGACTGGACCCGCGAATGGGCGCTGGATGGCGAACCCATCGCCTCTGTGGACGATACCTGGAGTTACGGCGAGAGCGGCGAGGCTTTCTGGATCGCCATCAACAGCGACGAGGCTCTGCCCGTCGGCGACTACCAGCTCTCCCTGACTGTACTCGGAGAGGTGGTGCGGGAGGGCACCTGCTCGATCGCCGGCTCCCCGGAGCCGACTCCCACGCCTCTATCGCCGGCGGACGGACTGGAGGTCTACGGCTATGTCCTGGACGCGACCACCGGGCGCGGGATCCGCAGCGCCTTCTTCATCGTGCTGCAGCCCGGCGTCACTGTGGACCAGTTCGAGTGGGAGGAGGACCAGGTCTACGCCTGGGGCGAGACCGATCGCCGCGGCTACTACGAGCTACCGTTGCCACTCTTCCGCGGCGAGACGTATAGCATGATAGCGGGCGCGGAGGGCTACTACGGCATAGCCGAAGACGGCATCCTCATCGGCGACGACCTCGAGAGTCCCTTTGAGCTCTCGCTCACCCTACAACGGATTCGCTAGGCACCGCGACGTGGGCGAACCTGCCGCCCCCGGAGGGCTGACCGCATGCCCAGCCTGGTAGGACAGACGCTCGGGCACTACGAGCTCACCGCCCTTGTCGCCGAGGGCGCCCTCTGTCAGTTGTACCTTGCTCGCGAAACGGGGACGGATCGGGAGGCGGCCCTCAAGGTCGTCTACCCCACTGACGCCGACAGCGACGCGTTCCTGGAGCGTTCTCAGAGGGTCGCGCAGGGCGTGGCTGCCCTGCGACATCCGGGTATCATCGAGCTGCTGGGTTCGGGCGTATCCGAGCTAATGGGCGTCCGCGCCGCCTACCTGGCCAGTCCCTTCATCGAGGGGACGAGCCTTGAGCAGGAACTGGCGCGCCTGTCGGCTGCCGGCCGCAGCATGGAACCGCTTGCGGCCCTGAGGCTCCTCCAGTCGCTCGCCGCTGCTCTCGACTACGCCCACCACCGCGGCCTACGGCACCTCAACTTGAAGCCCTCAAACGTACTGCTTCGCGCGGACGGCGAGCCCCTGATCACCGACTTCGGCCTCGCCGAGATCGTGGGCCCCCAGCGGCTTCTGGCCGCCTGCCCCGAGCCGGCGCGACCGTACCTCGCCCCCGAACTCGCCGCCGCCGCGGCACCCGACGGGCGCGCCGATGTCTACTCGCTCGGGCAAATCGCCGCCCACCTGCTCGCCGGCGCCCGAGCGGATTCACCCGGCCTCGACACCATCCTGAGCCGCGCCACCAATGCCGACCCGGCGCAGCGTTACCGGACGGCGGGCGAGCTGCTCGCCGCTCTGCAGGCGGCCCTTCCCGGGGCTGCAGCCACCCCGGCCGCGGCCGCCACCGCGCCGCAAGAAGAGGCGCAGCCCGAGACCGCTACACCCGCTTCCGGCCAGACGCCGCCGCCTCCCCCTCCCCGCGAAGGCATCCGCCAGTTCCTGGTGCAGATCCTCGCCGTCCTCACCGCCGTCATGGCCCTGCTGGACAAATCGCTGCATGCCGTCAACCTTCTCCGAAACCCGCTCATCGGCCTGGCAGTGGTCGCCGTCGGCGTAGGCGCCATGGTGCTCAGTGCCGGCTACGTGCTCGCTCGGCCACATACCTTCAACCGTAAGCAGCGCACTCTCGCCGGCGTTGGGCTGGCGGTCACCTTGCTTGCCGCTGCCGGCTGGGGCGGCTGGACCGTGTACGAGATGACGCGCCCGCCCAAGGGCCTCATCGTTCTCATCGCCGGCTTCGAACAAGCGCCCGGAGCCAAGAGCGTGGACTACGCCCGCCGCATCGAGTCGGGCCTCAGCCAAGCCCTCAAGGACCTGAAGGTCGAAGGCGTCTACGTAGAGCGGGTGAACGAGGTCTACTCCACCGGGGACGCTCGCGACAAAGCCGCCGCGCGCAAGGCTGCCGTCGTCATCTACGGTTGGTACGACGACGCCGGCGTCAATCCCAGCTTCGAGCTGGTGCGCAGCCCGCAGCAGTTCGCCCCCATCGTCAAGCAGGCGACCGTCGGCCTGGCCAGTCTGGACCGCCTCGAGCTCCGGGTAGACAAAGAGCTCCGAGAGATGAGCTACATTGCCGCCGCCACCATCGGCCTCGTCTACTACGCCGACGGTCAGGATGACCGCGCCCTGCCCTTCTTCGAGGCCGCCCTCGGCTCCGTTCCCGACGAGACCGTCCTCATGGGAAAGGACGCCATCCTACTCTACCGGGCCGCCTGCCAGTTCAACCGGCGCGCCTTCGCCGAGGCCGTGGCCTCACTGGAACAGGCTGTCGCCCTCAATCCCGACTTCTACGAGGCACACCAGAACCTCGCCATCGTCTACAACGCCAACTGCGACGTGGCCGGCGCCCTAGACGAGATCAACGAGGCCCTGCGCCTGCGCCCCGACAGCGCCGACGCTCACCACTTGCGCGGCCTGCTCCTCTCCGCCGATGGTCGCAATGAGGAAGCGGTTGCCGCCCTGGCGGAGGCGGCGCGACTGGCGCCCGAGGACAGCAGCATCCAGCTCTCCCTTGCCGGCGTCTATGGCCAACTCGGCCGCCAGGAAGAGGCCGAGGCTGCTTACCAACTGGCCGCTGACGCCACCGCTCCGGCCGAGTCCGACTCTGCCGCCGACATCCAGGCCATCGTGGCCCGCGCTGACGGGCTGTTGGGTCAAGGCGACCTCGATGGCGCCCTGGCTCTGTACCGGCAGGCCATATCGCGCGGCCAGGAACTGGGCCTCCGCCCCGATCGCTTGGCGTGGACGTACCGCTCCCTCGGGATGGCCTACTGGGAGGCGGAGAGCTGGGAGGAAATGATCGCCGCCTACTCCGAGGCGACCAAGCTCGATCCCGGCCTGCACAGCGACTACTCTACCCTGGGAATCGCTTACCAGCGCTTGGGGAACAGCGACCAAGCGGTGGCCGCGTTCGAGGCCGCCGTGGCGCTTCAGCCCTGCAACGCCAACACGCGAGACCTGCTGGCCGGGGCCTACGAGGCCCAAGGCCGCGTGGATGATGCCCTGGCCCAGTACCAGACATCGGTCGAGTATGACCCCGACGACTTCAGCGCCTGGAACGCCATTGGCATCATCCTGGAGGCCCAGGGACGCTCAGAGGAGGCCCGCGCGGCCTACGAGAAGGCCGCGGCCGGCGCGCGGGTTTGGCTGGAGAAGTCGCCGAACGATGCCGGCGTGGCCTACATGCTCGGCGCCATTCTCTACCTGCTCGAGGACTACGAAGGCGCGCGGGAGGCAGCCCAACAGGCGGTCTCGCTTAGCCCGGACGCAGCCTCGCATCACCTGCTGGCCGGCGCGCTTCTGTCGCTCGGTGACTACGCCGCCGCCGCCGCTGAGTTCGAGGAGGTGCTGGAGCTCGAGCCGCAACAGGCCTCCAGCTTGCTCGGCCGGGCCATGTCCTACGAGAACCTTGGCCATACTAACGAAGCCATCGCGGCTTACCGAGCCCTCATCGCTGTGGACCCGGCCTACTACAATCAGCTCGCCCTGGCCCGCCTATACGAAGCCAAGGGCGAGTTCGGTGCCGCCGCCGATTCCTATGAAGCCGCGCTGGCGGGGGCGCCTGCCGACAACCCCGATGATGGAACGATGCGGATCGCCCTCGCCGGTGCCCTGAGCAAGGCCTGCCGCCCCGAGGAGGCCATCGCCAAGCTGGGCCCGCCGCCCGCCGAAGACCCCACAATCACCCTTCAGTATCGGGCGACCCTGGCGGCCTTGCAGGAGGCCGACGGAGACACGGTTGCGGCGGCCGCCACTTACGCCGAGCTCGTGCAGGCCTACCCCGACCTGGCCCCGGCACACTACCTCCTCGCCTGGTTCGACTACCGCGAGGGCCGTCTGAAAGAGGCCGAGGCCTCCATGCGACAGGCGACCGAGCTCGCCCCGGCGTGGGCCTTCGCCTGGAGCGGCCTCGGCCAGATTCTCGACGTCCAGGGGCAGCTCGACGAGGCAGAGGAGGCGTACCAAACCGCTCTGGAGGCTATGCCCGACGACAGCAGCGCCTGGTTGGGCCTGGCCGCCATCGCCCTCCAGCGCGACGATGCCCAAGCGGCCCTGGAGTTCGCCCAGCAGGCGCTCGGCCATGAGCCGGGCTACTCGGCCGTCCTCCCCGACCCCACCAACGGCATGCTCGTCTCCAGCCACGTCTACCTGGGCTGGGCGTACGGCCACCTCGGGGAGGTCGAAGAGGCTGACCGGCATCTGGCGGAGGCCCTCCGGCTGGCCCAATCCGCCGCGGCAGCCATGCCCGATTACTCCCGCGCCACCCACCAGCTCGGGGTCGTGCTGTTGGCCGCGGGCCGGACGGACGAGGCAGAGCCCTACCTGGACGCCGCCATCCGCTGTGACGCTAGCATGGCCGCTGCCCGCACCCGTGCGGCGGAGCGCGTCCGTCTCCTGGTGCCCGCCGGCTAGCCGCCCCGCTCCGCCGCGCCGCGAACCAGCCGCAGAGCCAGGGGCAGTAGCAGCACGTTGGCCACGCCCAGCACCAGGAACGGCAAGCCGTCGCTTAAGTTGACCAGGAAGCCCCCGGCCTGCGTCCCCAGCAGCATGCCTCCGCTCCAGCCCAGATACAGCAGGCCCAGCATGCGTCCGTGTTCCCGTGAGGTGCAGGTCTCACGCACCAGCACCGGGTAGGCCACCGACAGGGCCCAAGCCAGCGTGATGCCGGTGATGCCGCAGACGAAGAGCCCCACCAAGCTGTGGGCGAAGACGGCCGTCAGGAGCGACGTCACCGCGATGCCCGCCACTAGGACCAGAAGCGGCTTGCGCCCTCCGTACCGGTCCATGAGCCTGCCGGCCACTAGCTGTCCGGCGGAAGCGAACACCAGGCTCAGGGTGGCATACACGGCCGAGTCGGACGGCCGCCCGGAGACGCGGAAGATGAGCAGGGGCATCAGCAGCTGTGCCGCGCCATAGTAGGTAGTCGGGATGGCCTGAAGTAGCAGAAGCATGAGCGACACCGGCCGCCGCGCCAGCCCGGCGTAGGTCGTCGGGTCCAACCCCGCCTCATCGCCGTGCTCAGACCGCCGGTCGGGGATGAGGAAGCTGAGGCTGAAGAAGACGGCTAGGCCCGCGATGATGGCCAGGCATCCGAGGTAGCGGAAACCAAGGTGGTCGATGATCGGGCCGGCGGCCAGGTTGCCCAACGCCCCACCGAGGGTCACGCCGGTGAAGATGATGGCGAAGGCCGTCCCCAGCCGGTGAGCGGGTATGAGGACCAGGGTGTAGGCCTGCCTCCCGAGGGTGTAGAGCCCGAGGGTGAAGCCCACGTAGGCCCACAGCAGCACCAACGCCCACGGCGACGCCAGCAGAAAAGCCGCCCCGACGATCGGCAGGCCGGAGGCACCCAGCGCCATGACCCGCTTGGCGCCGTACCTGTCCGCCAGCCCGCCGCCCACCAGCGCCGCCACCGCCCCGAACACAAGGCGGGTGGAGAGCAGGTTCGAGGTGAAAGTGGGCGAACGCCCCAGCGCCGCCTCCACGTAGACCGAGATGAGCGACTGCCCCGGCGCGATGGCGATCTGTCCCAGGAGGACGATGCCGGCCAGGACCACGAAGGGACGCACCCAGGTGCTCCGCCGGGCCCGCACGTGCCAGGAGGCAGACGGCCCGGCGGGTCGTTCGGCGGTAGACTCCGCTGTCGCAGGCTCAGGACTGGTCAAGACGCCTCCGGATGGTCGTCGGTGTCGTCACCGTCACCCCTTAGGTTCCCGCGGCACGCCGATCCCCGCCATGCGGCCGGCGGGTGGCCTCGGTATGACCGCCGGCGAGGGCGTGGGGCCGGCTGTAGGCGCGGCCGCTGAAGTGCCCGCCAGAATCCAAGGCGGAGCGCGGACACTGATCGACTGACCGGGCCGTTGACGAGTTCCTCACCGTCCCCTGCGGCGCCGGCGCCTCCTATCCCGTTGGCGGAGGCGGCGGTGGCGCTGCCGGTGCGGTTGTGCGGTGAATGCGGGACACGCGCCCCGGCGCTCATGTTAGGGTCCATCGCGCTAGCCTTCCCGATGGCTACCCGAAAGGCAACGCGGTGGCCGCCAGCATGACTGAGGAGCGTTGCCGGGCATGTTAGGGGAGGGCCCGCCGGCCGGTCAATGGCCCGGAGAGTGGTTCCATCGACCAGCCGGCATCACTCTCGATTCGAGCTACGCCGGGTTGAGGGCGCCTTCCGAGTGCCGGGCCCGCGTTACCACGAGGCCGATGCTGGCCAGCAGCACCGCGTCGAGCAGGGCCAGGAGGCCCAGCTGTGGGCCCACCTGAGCCCAGGAAGCACCGTTCTGCACGATGTCGACAACCGGCTGCAGCAGGTAGTAGGTAGGAAAGAGGCGACCTATCCAAGACGGAATCTCGGGGAACATGTGGATGAGCGCCGGAGCATAGAGCACGATTCCGCCCGCCTTCACTACGGAGAAGAGCGTGGTGATGTCGCGCACAAAGGCGCCCAGAAGAAGCCCGATCGCGGCCGCCATCACCGAGCCCAGCAGGAGCGCCAGGAAGAGCAGCACCGGCTCGCCGCCCCAGGCGCGGTTGAGCCAGAGGGTGATCATCGCCATGACGATACTGAGCGCCGCGCCCATGATCCCCTTCGCGACGAAGACCTCGCCCAGCGAAGCAGAGGAGGTGGTGAGCGCGCGGAGTGTGCGCTTCTGCTTCTCCTCCACCAGGAGCGCCGCCGGCACCATGCTGCCCCCGAGCAGGATGGCCATCAGGATGAGGAGGGGAAGCAGACGCGCCTCCCAAGACAGACCGCTTGCCTCGCCCAGCGGCACGGTCACGATCTCCACCGGCGCCTCGTCGCCGGCCAGTTCCCTGACGAGGTCAGCCAGCGCGGCTCCCGCCACCGCCCGGTCCTTCATGCTGCTCTCGCCCCAGACGTAAGCAGTCAGCCGCGCGGACTCCGCCCCGGCCACCCGCTGGTCGAACTCGGCCGGGAGGATGACGCCCACATCTACCATGCCGTCGGCGGCGGCCTGGCGCAGCGCTGCGCCCGACTGATACGCCTTCACTTCCAGCGAGCCGCGTTCCTGCGCCAGCACCGGCAGGCGCGAAGCACCCTCGTCCACCAGCCCCAGCCTCGCCTTGCCGGAGAACACAGTGCCGAAGAGCAGGGAGACCAGCACGGTGAGAGCTACCGGCATCACCACGGCAAAAACGAACATGATGTTGCGCCAACCCAGGCGAACTTCCTTCTGCAGCAGAGTACCGATTCGCCGCCCGCTCATGCGAACCTCCTCCGGAGCGCCGCCATACCGAGGGCCAGAAACAGCACCGCGAACCCAAGCGTCATCGCCAAGCTGCCGGCCACGTCCGCCCAGCCGGCTCCGTAGTTCACCACCCGGTGCACCGCATCGGCGACGTAGTGCGACGGGACCACGCGCACCCATCGGCTCACCAACCCGGGCAGCAGAATGGCCATGCCCGGAACGGCGAGCAGTATCAGGAGCAGAACCCCCCAGCCGAGCACGGACATCATGTCCCTGGCCACCGAGGCCAGGAGGAACGCCAGGCCGGTAACCATCACTGCCCCCAGCAACAGCACCGTCAGTATCAGCAGCGGCTGACGGATAAGCCCGCCCGTCACAAGCATGAGCACGGCCGCCTGCACGAACGCCAGCATGGTGCCGGTGATGCCCTTGGCCAGGAACAGCTCCGGCACCCGCATGGGCGTTACGAACAGGGCCCGCAGTGTGCCCGACTCCACCTCTGAGGTGATCAGGCTGGCCAGGCCGAGCGTCTCCATCAGCAGGACGAACACGGCCAGGAGCGGCAGCATGCGGTTGCGCGGCGCCACCGGCTCGGCCGCCAGGTCCGGTCCGAGCACTTCCTCGGTGACCTCCAGCGCCAGTGGGCGGCCGCCGATAACGAAGGAGAGTTCGCGCACCAGCATGCCGTAGACCTCGCCGAACTCCGGAGCCATGTCGGCGCTGACGTACAGGCGCACCTCCGGGCGAGCGCCCGCCGCGATGGCCTCCTGCATCCCCTCCGGCAAGGCGATCCCGGCCTGGTACTTGCCCGCCTCCACCGCCTCCCGGAGCGACTCCTCCGAAGGCTCGGCCTCCAGGGTGACTCCCTCGTCGGTCATCATCTGAGCCAGGGCCGGAGGCACCACCGGCGCGTGCACGGCGAAGGTCAGCTGCTCCTCGGCCGTACGCGGGAGAAGGTAGTACACTCCCGCGAAGGCAACCACCCCCAGCACGGTGATGACGGCGAAGAAGCGGTTCCGGAAGTACAGCATCACGTCCTTGGCTACCAGCGTGGAGACGACACGCCCGCTGATCATGCCAGCTTCCTCCCGGTGATGGACATGAAGATGTCCTCCAAGGTGGCCTCTTCGCTGTGCAACGTCACCACCTTCTCCTGAGCGAAGAGATCCTGCACCGCCGCTGCCGTATCGGGCTGGTCCAGAGAGATCTCACGCTCTTGGAGCGTCCCGTCCGGGCCTGCCACTCGGGCGAGCAGGCGGCGCTGACCGTAGCTCTGCTTCAGTGTGTGCGGTGTGTCCAGCGCCACGATCTTGCCCTGGTTGATAAAGGCCACCCGGTCCGCCAGGCGGTCTGCCTCCATCATGTCGTGGGTGGTAAGGAAGACGGTGGCGCCACGTTCGCGCTCCTCCAGGATCACGCTCCGGATAGCCGCCGCTGAGTTGGGGTCGAGCCCCTCGGTCGGCTCGTCGAGAAACAGGATGCGGGGACGGTTCACCAGCGCCCGGGCGATCATGAGCCGCTGCTTCATGCCCTTGGAATACGTCTCCACCCGGTCCTTCGCCCGCCCATCGAGCCCCACCCGGCCGAGAAGGGCCGTCGCATCGAAGCCGCTCACGCCGAAGAGGCGGGCGAACAGCACCAGGTTGTCGATAGCGCTCATCTGCTCGTAGAGGTTGGTGATCTCGAAACAGACGCCAATCTGGCTCTGCACGCGCTTCGTCTCGCGCGCGATGTCCAGGCCCAGCAGCGTCGCCCGCCCCTCCTGCGGCCGCAGCTGACCGGTGAGCATCTTGACGGTCGTGGACTTGCCGGCGCCGTTGGGGCCGAGGAAGCCGAGGATCTCTCCTTCGGCCACCGCGAAGCCTATGTGATCCACCGCCGTCAACTGCCCATAACGGTAGGTCAGACTATCGGCAACGATGGCGTTGGCTCTCACGGCAACCTCCTGTCGGCGACACGATGCACCGCAGGCACGTCCGCCTGCGGCAGCCATAGCAGACCCAACCGCTCATTATACGCGACTCACACCCGGCCGCCACCACCAATCGGTCGCTGGGCACCGCCGGCGCGCCGGTGCGGTCCCGCTCCGGCGCCTGCTAGGCAAGCCGGCCGGTCTCGCCTATCATGGCGCCCAGGCATGGGACCTGGCCCCGGCCCCACGATCACGACGGCCGCCCGCCGCGGCCGGGGAGGATGAAGCAGCATGGACAAGGTGAGATTCGCCTTCATCGGCTTCCGTCACGGTCACATCATGAGCCTCTACGACCTGGCCCTGAGCCGCGACGACATCGAGGTAGTGGCCTGCTGCGAGGAAGACGAGGAGACTCGCTCTCAACTCAAGAGCGCGGGCAAGGTCAACATCACCCACGCCTCGTACAGCGACATGCTGGACAACGTGGCCTGCGACGTCATCGCTGTAGGCGACTACTTCGGCATCCGCGGCGCCCGGGCGCTGGAGGCCCTGGATCGCGGCAAGCACGTGGTCAGCGACAAGCCCATCTGCACCTCGCTGGATGAACTGGATCAGATCGAGTCCCGGGCACGCGAGCGGGGGCTCAGCGTCGGTTGCCAGTTCGACATGCGCGACCGGGGCACGGATATGGAGGTTCGCCGGCTCATCCGCGAGGGAACCATCGGCGACGTGCACTCCATCGTCATCACCGGGCAGCATCCCATGCTCTACGGCAGCCGCCCCGGCTGGTACTACGAGCCCGGCAAGCACGGCGGCACCATCAACGACATCGCCATCCACGCCATCGACGCCATCCCTTGGCTCACCGGCCTCAAGTGGGCCAGCGTCGAGTCGGCGCGAGCCTGGAACGCCGCTCTCAGCCAGGAGCCGATCTTCCAGGACGGCGCCCAGTTTATGGCCACCTTGAGCAACGGCTGCGGCGTCCTCTGCGACGTCTCCTATCTCTCGCCCAACAAGGCCGGCTACAAGATGCCCCAGTACTGGCGCATGGCCTTCGCCGGATCCAAGGGCTTCTTGGAGGCTCTACCCACCACGAACCAGATCATTCTCTACACCCATGAGTCGGAAGAGCCGCGCCTGATCACTCCGGGCCCCGCCAGCCGCGGTGGCTACCTAGACGCTTTCTTGCGCGAGATGCGCGGCCAGAAGGAAGGTCTGCACCTCAGCACCGCCGAGGTCATCCAGGCCAGCCGCGTCTCGCTCCTGATCCAGCAGGCCGCCGACCGCGGTCAGACCCAGGTGAAGCTGGTCTAGTGTGAGCACACCTCCGCGCCGCCCCACACCGGCAACCGGCACCATCTGGTCGGCCTCGCCCACGCCCTTCACCGCCGACGGCGACCTGGACCAGGTGGGCATCGAGAACCTGGTGCGCCAGCATGCTCAGCTGGGCGTGTGTGGCCTCTTCCTGGGCGGGTCTTGCGGGGAAGGCCCATTCCTGCCCAACCGGCAGCGCGCCGAGCTCGTCGAGTCCTTCCGCCGCGCCGCCGGCGACGACTTCCACCTGGCGGTGCAGGTCTCCGACACGTCGGCGCCGCGGGTACAGGTCAACATCGCCGAGGCCGTCACCGCCGGGGCCGACTCTGTGGTGATCGCGGCCCCTTGGCTGCTCCGCTTCGTCCATCCCGACTCCGCTCGCCGCTACTTCCTGGAGACCCTGGAGCGCGACTGGCCGGTCCCGGTGGGTATCTACATCCTCAATCAGCCGCCCGAGACCGGCCTCGACCTTGACTTCTGGCTGGAGATCGCCGGACACGGTAACGTCGCTTATGTCAAGGACTCGACCAGCAAGATAGAGTACCGCCAGGCGCTGCTGGCCCTGAAGAGGGAGCGGCCCAACCTTACTCTCCGCACCGGCGACGAGTTCGACGTCGTGGCAGCTCTCGCCGACGGCTACGACGGCTGTCTGCTCGGTACCGCCGTCCTCAACGCCGGACTGATAGGGCGCGCGGTGGAGGCGCTAGGCCGGGGCGACCGCGACGCTGCCGACCGCTGGCAGGCGCACAGCAACGCCCTCCTACATGACCTTTTCCGACCCGACATCAGCTCCTGGATGCCCGGGCTCAAGCATGCCCTCAAGAGCCTGGGCCTCTTCACCACCGAGTACGCCCACATCATGGGCCCGCTCACCGACGAGGACCGCTACCGCATCGCCGCCGCCCTGGAGCGGGAGAAGGAGTACATCTAGTTTGTCTGCCCTCCGCTACCGTGAGACGGGCGAAGTCCACCTGGACTGCCACCGCACCACCAACGGCACCATCGCCTGGCTGCGGGACAACCTCGGGCGCGACTTCCTGGACGATACCTTTCGTCGCCTCGCCCGGGACGTCTACCGGGACCTGCACCGGCAGTTGGCCGACGGTGACGTGGAAGCGTTGGTGGAGCACTGGACCTACTTCATGGATCGCGAGGGCGGCGAGTACACCCTGGAACGCGACGGGGCGGCGGTGCGACTGATCGTCCACCGCTGCCCCGCCGTCTCCTACCTGCGTGGGCGCGGGATCGAAGTAGATCGCGACTTCTGCCGCCAGACGGTGGTGGTGAACGAGACGCTCGCCGAGGGCACGCCCTTCACCATCTCCACCGACGTCCTCGGGGACGGGCGCTGCGTGCAGACAGTCACGAGGCGGGACCCGTGATCCCCAGCGACCACTTCGTCCGCTACTACAACGAGGTCTTCAAGGCGCTGGAGGAGCGGGGGCACGAGTACCTGGTGCGCTACTGGCGGGCGCTGGGCGATCTGCAGACGGCCGAGCTGGCCGAGGCCTTCCGCACCGGCGGGTTGCCCGCCTGCCACGAGTACTGGGCCCGCATCCTGCGCGAGGAGAACTGCCGGGGCGAGATCATCCTGACTGAGGACTACTTCGAGCTGCGGATGGACGAGTGCCCGAGCCTCTCCAAAGTACTCGACAACGACGCCTCCCCCAGCCCCCTTTACTGCGACCACTGCATGGGCTGGGTTGAACCGGTGATGGCGGCGGCCGGGCTCTACCCGGTGCAGGACATGATCTCCCGCCACGAACCTCGCTGCGTGCTGCGCGTCTACCACGACGCCGAACTAGCCGCTCGGTATGAGCGCACCGTTCGCCTCAGCTCCCGTCCCTACCGCTCCGGCTGACCGGTCGGCGCGCCCGGCTCAGGGAGTCGGCAAAAGGATAAGGGCGCCATCGGGCAGCAGCTCGCCATCGTGCTCCACCGGGAGCCGCTCGAGGCTGGGCCAGGCGTACAGCCCCACGAGCAGCCGGTAGTCATCGGCGGGCAGGGGCAGCAGGTACTCGTCACTCACCCCCTCGCCCACGTCCCAGATGGAGGTCGGGTAGGCACCGCCGCGGGGCTGAGAGTCCACCTGAGACAGGATAGCGCCCGCCGCGTCCACCACGTGCACGAACACGGTGTAGTCTTCCGTCGCCTGAGCGGTCGCGCGCCAGAGCAGGCGCAGGTGCAGACCATCCTGCTCCTTTCTCAGCGTGTAGCCGTCCAGGACGATGGAATCGCCGAAGCGCGCCCCCGAAAGCACCGCCGGTGCCTCTCCACCTTCCGGCAGCGGCACCTTGAGCTCGGCGACCGTAGCCACATCGCTCCCGCCGTCCACTGGAACACGCTCCTGGCTGATGACGTCTATCACTCCCATGGTGAGCCGGTAGCGACCCGGCGTCAGATCCGCCGGCACGGGTAACTCATACGCCAGCGGCACCACCTCGCCCGCTCGCCAGGCCCGCGCCCGGTAGACGCCGTGCAACGGCCAGTCGGTCACGCCGGTGATCGCGGCCTGGTTGCGGTCCAGCACCTGCACGAAGAGCTGTACGTCGGCCTCGAGTTGGCGCTCCGGCTGCAGGTACAGGGTGACGAGCATGGTCTCACCAGGGGTTAAGGTGCTCATCTCGTAGCCGACCAGTCTGAGCCCGTTGCTGAAGGAGCCCGCGGCGGCGGTGGGGCTGGGCGCAGCGTCGTTCCAGCGGGCGGAGAAGGTGGTGGCGACGAGAGCGTCGTTGTCGGCCAGCAGCGGACGAGGCTCGCTGGTGGGCTGAAAGGCGTGCGTCGTTGGGGGCAGGAAGTAGGCCGTACCGTCCTTCAGGGCGACCCACTGCGTCTCCAGGTAACCCGAGGGCCGGGCGTCGCTGGTGGGCCGGTCCGGCTGGTCCGGCACGATCACCTGCACCGTCTCCCCCTCCGTCAGCGGCAGCGGCACCCCTCCCGCCCGCTCCGGATACGCCTGCGCCAGCAGGAAGGCCAACTCCGGCCGCTGATACTCGCTGGAAGGGAGCAGAACCGTCACATCATCGCCGAAGCCGAGTATGTACTTTGCCTCGGCAATCTCCACCAGGCTCGCCCGCCATTCCAGCCCTTCCGCCTTCTGGATTGCCGGAATCACCCGGCGAGTCATGTCAAGCTGCGCCTCCAGTCCGGCCACCAGCAGCAGGCTCACCAACAGGGCCCCCGCCCAACGAAAGCCGATGCGCCCCTCCAGCCACGACCAGACAGCCGCCAGTCCACCGGCAGCCGCCAGGTAGATGGGGGCGACGGCGCTGCTCAGTCGGGTCGCCTGCGGCCACACGCCTTCGTCCACCAGCAGGTCCGGCACCAGCATCAGCCCACTCAGCGCCACTACGAAGCCCAAAGAGGTCTGGCGGCGACGCCGCAGCACCAAGGCGATAGCCACCAACAGCCCCAACGCCAGAGGAAGGGTCAGCACCGGCCGGCCCGAGTAGAGGTCGTAGCCGTTGTGCCAGTGCCAGGTGAGCGCCACCAACTGGTGGGCCGCCTTGACCGCCAGGGCGGACACCGACTCCAGCAGCCCCGACTGTAGGGGGCTGTCGGCGGCGCCGGTGCGTGCCAGAAAGGTGTAGGGGGCGCGGACGAACAAGTACCACTGGGGAGCAGCCACCACCACCGCGCCTATCACCGTCCAGCCCAGTTGCCGCAGCGTCGGTCCGATCTCGTTCCGGCGGCTCCAGAGGATCAGCAGCAGTGCCAGACCCAGGGCCACCGGGAATGCGCGCGCCACAATGTAGCTGTACTGGCTCAGGCCCACCGTCAGCCCCGCCACCAGCAGCCACACCCGGCTCCGCCGGCGGAGGCCGCGGAACAGCGCCGCGATTGTCAGCAACTCGAGTGGTGGCAGCAGAGCCGTCTCGAATCCGTAGCGGTTGAAGGCGGCGAACGAGGGCGACAACGCCAGGCCCAGCGCGGCTATGAGACCGGCGCGCCGGGCGAAGCGCTCGCCGCGGTCGCGGAACAACTCCAGGCCGGCCCAGTAAGCTAACGGCGCCGACAGAGCCCCCACGAAGGCAGTCACTCCCTTGAGCACGGCCAGATCGCTGCCCAGGAGGGCGAAGGCGGCCGCCTGCAGGTAGACCAGTAGGGGCTTAGGCGCGAACTGATGGAAGATGAAAAAGGGGCGGATTCCGCGCGTGAGCAAGTCCCAGGCATGGATGCCCAGCCGAGCCGCATCCCCGTTGATGCCGGCCGGAGCCGTCAGCAGGTGGCAGAAGGCGGAGACGAGACTAACTGCCAACAAGGATCCGACCAGGATCCCCTGTCGCAGCCAGCCGCCCCCTCGGAATCGACCAATCGGCGCCACCGTCGCTCCGTCAGCTCCCGTCTACACCATTTACGTCGAGCATACCTGAACCGGTCCCCCGGCGCTTCTTCTGCGCCCACAGGCGGGGACGCAGGCCGCGTGCCAAGCAACACCATCAGAAAAGCCCCCGTTCCGTTTGACGCGGTAGGTGAGGGGCGCTTAAGATCAGCTCTGATAGGTACAGGAGTCGTAAGCGAGCCACAAGGGAGAAAGAGATGAGTGGCACAACTGACCGCGACACCACAACCGTAGCCGGGCACGGCATCGCCTCGGCATCCGAACTCCGCGGGCAGCTCAGCGCTGTCGAGCTGGGCATCGCCGATCTCCGGCGAGGCTCGAGCGAGCAGGCCCTCCAGACCATCCGCCGCATGCACGCCATCCAGAGGGCATTGCCGGAGATCGAGAGCCGCTTCGGCGTGACTCTGAAGGCCGAGCGGACTCGCCTGCAGACCGTCGAGGCTTCCTTAAGGAACAACGCGCCCCTGCTGGTGAACAAGGCCGGCGCGAGCAAGTTGCGGTCCCTTCGCGAACAGCTGGGCGGCACGGAAGATGACTGGTGGCTGAACCTAGACACCGTTGTGGCCGGCGCCCGCAAGTCCACCGTACGCCGGTACCTGCTCCAGGGGGCGGCGCTGCTGGTCGCCTTCGCTGTGATGGCGGTTGCCTACCAGCTGTTCCTCGCGCCCCGCGGGTCCGACGAGCCCTCCAGCCGGATGGATCGAGCGCAGGAGAAGCTGAGCGCGGGACGGCTCGAGGAAGCCCTCGCCGACTTCCAGGCCATCATCGACTCGGGGGCGGAAGTGATGGAGGCCCCGCTGGCCGCCGGCGCCATCCTCACCCAGCTTGGTCGCACCGACGAGGCAGCGCCCTACCTGGAGCAGGCTCGAGCGGTGGCTCCGAGCGAGGCGGACTACTACGCCGAGCTGGCGCAATCCTACTACCGGATGGCATCCCAGGGCGGGCTGGACACGGTGGCGAAGGCAGAGGAGGCCGCCCAGGCGGCACTGCAGCTTGACCCCAACTCAGCCAACGCCTACCTGGCCCTGGGCGGCGTGTACGAACTGCAGGGTAGGGTCGGGGAGGCCGTGGCCGCCCTGGAGAAGGCCTCCGAGCTGACCACCGAGCCCGCTCTCAGCGCCGCCATTCGCATGCGCCTGGGCATGCTCTCCCAGCGACCGCCCGAGCTGCCCACCCCAGAGGTGGAAGCCACCGCCACCGGACAGTAGCAGCTGTAGGCCGATCAGCCCCGATTCCGGGTAGCGGGGCCGCTGAGTAAGTCTGCAGCGGCCCTGCCGGCCGTTCACGCTCCTTCCCGACGCTGCTACGACCGGCACCCAGCTAGGACCCCGCCCTGGTGCCGCGCTCCGGCTCGTCCCCACCTCCAGGCTGCCCGGCATCCCCCTCCTCCCCGCGACCAGATCCTATATAACCGAATTCCTACATTCTAGGTCCATCGTCCTAATACTCTCTGGATATCCTTAGGCACGACCCGGTTCGTCGAGCGCTGTCACTGCGCCGCTCGGGCGCGCGTGCGTCTCCCGGGGAACATCTGACGCTCTCGCTAGTCGGATGCCCTCTGGGTCCCGGCGTCGCTATGCGGTGACCTTGCCGCCGCCGTTCTCCCGCCAGGCCAGTGGTCGTCGGGAGGATCACAGCAGCGTTGCGTTGAAGGAGGTTCGGGATCTTCTCCGTGGCGTCGCTCACGCGTAGTCGTCGGCCCTCGCCCCAGCGGCAGCGAGGCCAGACGGGCTGGTTCGGCCGTTACGCAGCAATCCGAAGGCCGGCGCGACCAGTGGCTCCGGGGTCTCGGTGCCTACACCATCCCCGATCGACCCAGCAGCCCCTCGGTCGGCATAGCAGCCGGATCTACCGCTCAGGTTAGGGGGGCAAATGGCCAAGCAGGAAAGTCGACAGGATCGTGGACTCAGAGAGAGCGTTACCCGCTGGGTGAGCCCGTTCACTGCTCTTCGTGCGCTCGTTCTGCTGCTGTACCTTGTCTCACTGGTGGCGTTCCCCAGCCCTCCCGTTGCAGCCCAATCGCCGTACGCGTGGGCGGCCTACAACGATAGCGTGTACGCCAGCGGCCAGCACCAGGCCGCAAACGTGACCACTATTGACGTCAGAGACACAACGTCCGGCACCCTGCTCGACCAGGCTACTGGTGCATCGACGGGCGTAACCGCTACCTTCACCAACAGCGGCAGCGTCATCGATGAGACGCAATATGGCAGCGACCCAGCATCCGGCACAGACGCGCACACCACCTTCGCCAGCTACGTCGACCTCAAGGGCGACATGCGCTATGGCTCCTCGAGCGGCTGGTGGGTGGACCTCACAATCACCGGGCTGGATCCGGCCAAGACCTACACCTTTGCCACCACCGCCAACCGCGACAACGACACCTACACGGACCGAATCACCCGCTACACGATTTCGGATGTGGACGCGGCCACCAATGCCAGCACGACCGGCGTTACCGAGGTGAGCAACGAGTCAGTCGCCTTCTGTACTGGCTACAACACCATCAACGGCTATGTCGCCCGCTGGACCGCCATCCAGCCAGGCTCGGACGGTAGCTTCAAAGTGCGTGCCGAGCAGCACACGACCACCTACCAAGCCTACTCCTTCAGCGTCTTCATGCTGGCCGAAGAGAGCGGCGAACCGCCGGTGCAGCATACCCTCGACGTGACTGACGACAGCAACGGCAGCGTGACGCTGAATCCCGCCGGCGGCACCTACAACGAGGGCACTACCGTCACCCTCACTCCCGTTCCGAACGCGGGCTACGCCTTCGACAGCTGGACGGGCACCGACGCCGCCAGCCTGACCGACAACGGCGAGGGCACCTGGTCCATCACCATGGACGCCGACAAGTCCGTCACCGCCAACTTCGTCGAAGTCCCCGTCCCGGCCTGGGTGGCCTACAACGACTGCGCCTGGGCCTCCGGCCAGCTCGAGAGCAACATCACCAAGTACACCATCCCCGATGATGGAACCAGCAGTGGGCTCCTCGTCAACTACGCGAATGGGTCCACGACCAATGTCACTGCAACCTTGACCGCCTCCGGAGCACCGGGGGTCCAGACTGGAACCTACGGTGGCTCGGAAACCGCCGCAGACACCGACGCTTACACCACCTTCCATGGCATCGTGAGCATGCCCGGCGTCATCCAGTACGGTGATGAGGGCTGGTGGGTGGAGGTGACTTTCACCGGGCTGGACCCGGCCAAGACCTACGCCTTCGCCACCAGCGCCAACCGCGATGGCAGCGGTAGCGACTATCCCGAGAGGGTGTCCCGCTTCACCATCTCCAGCGTGGATGCGGCCGTCAACGCCAGCAGCAGCGGCGTGACCGTTCTGAGCAATGAGTCGGTCGCCTTCAGCACTGGCGAGAACACTGTCAGTGGATATGTCGCAAGATGGACCGGGATCCGCCCCGGCACGGATGGCGAGTTCACCGTGACCGTTCAGGCCGAGCCCGGGTCCCCTGATGCCCTGAAAGCCTACGGTCCCAGCGTCTTCATGCTCGCCGAAGAGAGCGGCGAACCCCCGGTGCAGCGTACCCTCGACGTGACTGACGACGGCAACGGCAACGTCACGCTCGACCCGGCGGGTGGCGTCTACAACGTCGGCACCATCGTAACGCTCACGCCCGTCGCCAGCTCCGGTTACGAGTTCGCCGGCTGGACCGGCACCGACGCCGCTGATGTCAGCTACAACGGCGACGGCACCTGGTCCATCACCATGGATGCCGACAAGTCCGTCACCGCCAACTTCGTCGAGGCCACCGTCCCGGCCTGGGTCGCCTACAATGACTGCGCCTGGGCGTCGCTTCAGCCCGAGACTAACATCACTAAGTACACCCTACCGGCAGAAGGCACGGCCAGCGGCTCCCTGGTGGACTACGCCACCGGCGATCCCCTGCCTGCTTCTGTCGCGGTCTCCGTCGCCGGCAGCCCGGGCGTGCAGGTCTCCCAGGGCGAGTATTCGGGCTCCGAGGCCAACGCCGGTACCGACGCGTACCAGACCTTCCACGGCATCGCTGACAGCACCGGGGTCATCTACTACGGCTCCACCGCCGGCTGGTCCGTCACTCTGACCTTTACCGGGCTGGACCCCGCCGCCGAGTACACCTTCGCCACCACCGCCAACCGCGACAACGACCGAAGCGACTACCTAGACCGGATCTCGCGGTTCACCATCGCCGACGTGGATGGAGCGGCCAACGCCAGCACCGATGGCGTCACCGTGATCAGCAACGAGTCGGTCGCCTTCAGCACCGGCTACAACACCGTCAATGGTTACGTCGCCCGCTGGACTGGGATACGGCCCGGCGCTGACGGCGACTTCACCGTCACGGTGCAGGCCCATGACCGCAACGAAGCCTACGGGCCGAGCGTCTTCATGTTGGCGCAAGGCGGCGGCGGGCCGGCCAATCGTGCCCCGGACGCTCCCGAAGTGGTCCAGCCCGTGGATGACGCCACCGGCGTCGCCACCTCCCCCACCCTCGAGGTGGCCGTCTCCGACCCCGACGGCGACGCGATGGACGTCTCCTTCTACGGTCGTGCTGTCGGCGCCGGCGGTGAGGCGGGCGAGCCCTTCACCATCATCGCCATTCCCGACACCCAGATGGCCACGCAGAGCTTCCCGCAGAACTTCACTGCCCAGACGCAGTGGATCGTGAACAACGCGGCGGCCGAGAACATCGTATTCGTCACCCACCTCGGTGATATCACCAACACCGCCAGTGTCGAGACCCAGTGGCAGAACGCCGATGCTGCTATGGATCTCCTGGACCCGGCCGGCATCCCCTACAGCGTCGGCCCAGGCAACCACGACCTCACGATCTACCCATCAACGACCTACTACCCCAACTACTTCGGCGTGAGCCGCTTCACAGGCAAGTCCTGGTACCAGGGCGCCTACGAGGCGGCCAACAACTACGACAGCTACTCGCTGTTCAGCGCCTCGGGGATGGACTTCATCCTCATCAACCTGCGCTATCAGCCCAGCACAGCCGTGCTCGACTGGGCCGATGCACTGCTCAAGTCGCACACTGATCGCCGTGGCATCGTGGTCAGTCACTCGATCCTCAACATCAACAACAGCTGGACGTCCGAAGGCATCACCATCTTCAACGCCCTCAAGGACAACCCCAACCTGTTCCTGATGCTCTGCGGCCACATGCATAGCGCAAGCGATGGCGCCGCCCAGCGCGCCGACCTCGGCGATGACGGCCACACCATCTACTCAGTCCTCGCCGATTACCAGGACTTCCCCAACGGCGGCAACGGCTATCTGCTGAAGCTGCAGTTCGTGCCCGCCGAGGACAGCATTGACCTGGTGACCTACTCGCCCACGCTGCCCAACACTCTGAGCGGCGAGTACAGCCCGGCGACCCTGGTCTATGACATGGAGGGGTCCGCCAGCGCGCCCTTCGAGCTGATCGGCACCGTTACGGGCGTCGCCACCGGCACCAGTGCCTCGCTCGTCTGGGCTGATCGTCTGGCCGACACCGAGTACGAGTGGTACGCCGTCGCCTCCGACGGCGCCAAGACGACGCAGAGCGCAACTTGGTCGTTCACCACAGCCGGCGTTGCCAACACGGCCCCGGTGCTCGACCCCGTGGGCAACAAGACTGCCAGCGAGTTGGCGGCCCTAGCCTTCACCGCCACCGCCAGTGATGACGACGGTGATCCGCTCGCCTTCAGCCTCGTGGACGCACCGGCCGGAGCAGGCATCTCCGCCGGCGGCGCCTTCTCCTGGACACCCACCGAGGCCCAGGGGCCCGGCAGCTATCCGTTCACCGTCAAGGTCTGTGACGACGCCGCGCCTGCCCTCTGCGACCAGGAGACGATCACCGTCACCGTCAACGAGGTCAACACAGCGCCCGGCCTTGACCCCATCGGCGACAAGTCAGTGGATGAGCTCGTCGCGCTGGCCTTCAACGCTACCGCCAGCGACGCCGATCTGCCTGCCAACACGCTCGCCTTCAGCCTCGTGGACGCGCCGGAAGGGGCGGCCATCACCGCAGGCGGCGCCTTCTCCTGGGCACCCACCGAGGCCCAGGGGCCCGGCACCTATCCGTTCACCGTCAAGGTCTGTGACGACGCCACGCCTGCCCTCTGCGACCAGGAGACCATCACCGTCACCGTCAACGAGGTCAACCTGGCGCCAACGGCTAACTCGCAGTCCGTCACAACGAACGAAGACACGACTCTGGGCATCACGCTGACTGGCACTGATGCTGACCTGCCCGCCAACGTGCTCACCTACGCGGTGGTCACCGGGCCGACCAACGGCGCCCTCTCAGGCAGCGCGCCTGACCTCACCTACACGCCGAACCCCGACTTCAATGGCGCCGACTCCTTCACCTTCACGGTGAACGACGGCACCACCGACAGCGCCGAGGCTACCGTCTCCATCACGGTCGACCCCGTCGACGACGCTCCCGTCGCCGATGACCAGTCCGTCACCACGGACGAGGACGTCCCCGTAAGCATCACCCTCACCGGGTCCGATGCCGACGGCGACACCCTCACCTTCGCGATCGTTACCGCGCCGGCCAGCGGCGCCCTCTCAGGCACGGCGCCCGATCTCACCTACACGCCGGATGCCGACTTCCACGGCGCCGATTCCTTCACCTTCACGGTGAACGACGGCACCACCGACAGCGCCGAGGCTACCGTCTCCATCACGGTCGACCCCGTCAACGACGAGCCGGTGGCTGAGGCCCAGTCCGTCACCACGGACGAGGATACCCCGGTCAGCATCACCCTCACCGGGTCCGATGCCGACGGCGACGCCCTCACCTACGCGGTGGTTGCCGGGCCGACCAACGGCACCCTCTCAGGCAGCGCGCCTGACCTCACCTACACGCCGAACGCCGACTTCCACGGCGCCGATTCCTTCACCTTCACGGTGAACGACGGCACCACTGACAGCGCCGCGGCTACCGTCTCCATCACGGTCGGCGACGCCAACGACGCGCCCGTGCTTGCTCCCGTCGCCGGCGGGACGTACGCCGAATTGAGCGCCATCGACTTCTCCGCCAGCGCCACCGATCCCGATGGCGATGCCCTCAGCTTCAGCTTGGTGAATGCACCGGCTGGGGCAGTGATCGATCCCGGTACCGGCGCCTTCTCCTGGACGCCCACCGAGGCTCAGGGACCCGGCAGCTATCCGTTCACCGTCAAGGTCTGTGACGACGGTGACCCCGAGCTCTGTGACGAAGTGGAGATCACCATCACCGTCACCGAAGTCAACGTGGCTCCCGTTCTGGCCGCCATCGGTGACAAGACCGCGAACGAGATGAGCAGTCTGGCCTTCACCGCCGCTGCCACCGACGCCGATCTACCGGCCAACTCGCTCACCTTCAGCCTAGAGGGCGCTCCCACCGGAGCGACGATCAATCCTGCCACTGGTGCCTTCTCATGGACTCCCACTGAGTCCCAGGGGCCGGGAACCTATCCGTTCAGCGTCAAGGTGTGCGACAACGGCGATCCGGCTCTCTGCGACAAGGAGGCAATCACCGTCACCGTCAACGAGGCCGGTCTGGCACCCACGGCCAACGCGCAATCCATCACTACCGCCGAGGACGTCCCGGTCTCCATCTCTCTTTCCGGCTCCGACCCCGACGGTGACACGCTCACCTTTGCCATCGTTACCCCGCCGGCCAACGGCGCCCTGAGCGGCAGTGCGCCGAACCTCACCTACACGCCGAGTGCCGACTTCAACGGTGCCGATTCCTTCACCTTCACCGTCAACGACGGCACCCTAGATAGCGAACCGGCCACCGTCTCCATCTCCGTCACGCCGGTCAACGACGCTCCGGTGGCCAAGCCAAAGTCAGTCGTCACTCAGCTGAACGCCTCGGTGCCGGTGGAACTCACCGGCAGCGACGTCGACGGTGACGCGCTTACATTCCAGATCCTCACCCAGCCGCTGCACGGGACGCTCAGCGGCACGGCGCCCGACCTGACCTACACGCCCGCCGGCGACTACACCGGGGCCGATTCCTTCACGTTCGCAGTGAGTGACGGCCAGGTGCAATCGAACCCGGCCACCGTCAACATCGTGGTGGAAGCCGGACAGGCGCCCGCGTTCAGGCTCTACCTACCGCTGGTGTCAAGGCAGTAGCGCGCGGTTACACAGTCGAAACCAAACAGGGGCAGCCCGATGGGCTGCCCCTCACTCGTATCTGCGCCACCAGAAGGTCCGTTGGGCCGATCCGATCCGGAGCCACCAGTAGGGCGGGTGGGACTCGAACCCACATGGCCTTGCGGCCAGCAGATTTTAAGTCTGCAGCGTATGCCGTTTCGCCACCGCCCCAAAGACACACGGGCCCACTGTATCACACAGCGGGCCCGAACCTCTACCTGAGGCGACGGCCGGATTTGAACCGGCGATGGGGGTTTTGCAGACCCCTGCCTTGCCACTTGGCGACGTCGCCCTACCAGTCGCCATTATAGCCCGGCTGCAGCCCGACGGGCAACCGACGGTCTAGTCCAGCACCACCACGCGGTCGCCCTCCCCCGGGCAATCAAGTGCCTCCGATTCGGCGCTCGGCGCAAGCGTGCCGCCGTCCTGCCAGACTCCCGCTGCGGGGTCGTACCAGCGCACCCGCCGCTTTCCGGTCAGTCCACCAGTCCGCAGGCGCACCTGGCCGCCGAGCGGCAGGTAGGCCAGCACGAGATCGCGCTCCGCCGTCGCCGAGACGGCCACGAAGGCCTCCGGCTGCGCCTCGCCCGGCTGCTCGGCCAGTAGTTCCGGTGCCGGCCGCAGCCGCCACCAGGGAAGCTCGTCTAGCAACCGCCGGAGGTGCAGCACGGACGTGGCGCCTGGGCTCTCCAGGGCCACGTGCCACGGCGGCGCCTCGCCACTGCTGGAGTGGTCCATCGGCACCCCCGCCTCCTCCATCCACGGCCAGATGCCATGGTGCCCATAGGTGACGCCGGCCGTCGGCGAGACCAGCAGGCTCCAGTACAACGCCCGCCGGACCTCGCGGTCGGTGAAGGGGCGACGCGAATGGTACGACACGTGGCCTTCGTAATTCGGCTCCAGGTTGATGACCGGATAAGCGGGGCCGTTGTCCCAGTCTCGGGCCGGCGGACCCACCGTCAGCCAGCGCAGATGCTCCTCGCTGTCCCCGTGGCCGCTCTGGTAGCCGACGAAGTCGAACCAGGGCTCCCCCCGGAACTCGTCTCCCACCCACTGCACACCGGCCGGGTGCATTGTCACCGGCCAGTCGTGTCGATCCCCAAACACCGCTCGCCCGATTCGCCGCCACCGTTCGGCACCCGCGCCTCGATAGTCGCCGTCGCCGCCCAGTATCCAGGCCACCTGGTGGGCTCCATAGCGGGCCACCAAGTAGCGCGCCACCAGGATAGCATCCTCCTCGGACAGGCTGTAGCCCGGGTTCAGATCGCCCGAAGCCCGGATCGCCCAGAGCAGCACCGGGACCGCCAATAGTCCGGCCCGGTTGACCGCGGCCACCTTGTCGTCGAGCCTCTGATAGAACGCCGGGTTGATCAGCGCCTTCCCGTCCTCGACGGTGAAAGCTCGCTCGCCGCAGGCGTCCTCGGCGAAGGCTCGCCAGTGCGTGAGCACGAATTGCACGGCTGTGAACCCCTGCTCGCGCCTCCGGCGCAGGTAGCGCTCCCAGTCCTCCGGCCGAGCCTTGAGCACCCCGTTCCAGGCCGTGTCCGCCAACCAAAGGAAAGGCGTACCGTCGGCATGCTCCAGGTGTCGCCCACCCGCCGCCACTCCCACCGGTCCGTGGCGAACCAGGTCCAGGTCACTGGAGCTCGGAACGCACCGGAGCGTCCCATCTCGGCCGCCCAGGCCACCGTCGTCCGGGCCCAGACAGCGCGTCTCGAAACGCCACTCGCCTTCGGCATCAGGCGACAGGCGCGCCCGCCAGGTCCGGTCGCCGTCCCAGAAGGCGTCCACCTCGTGCCGCCGGTCGTCGGGACCCCGCCACGAGACGATCACCCGCTGCTCGGCCGGCGGGTTGTCGTAGGTCCGCTCAGCTTCCAGCCGCAGCTCCGCCACTTCGCCCAGACGAATCTCTTCCATTGCCCCTCCCTCATGCCGGCCCCGCCGGCCCACCAGGTAACCCTCCAGAAAGTGGTGAAAACACCACCAAACCCGTGCCGGTGTGCTTTCTGATAGCTAGCCGGCTTGACAAACCGTTCGCCACCTTGCTAGCATTCAAGAAGTGCGTTCATGCCTCGCCCGAGTGACGTATGCCTCTGTGCGCACTCACATCTGGCCTTCCAAGGTAGCAAGCAGCATGGCACTACTCGAGGTGAAGGACCTTACTACGCACTTCCACACCCAGGATGGCGTCGTTAAGGCGGTCAACGGCATCTCCTACGAGGTCAATGAGGGCGAGACCCTCGCCATCGTGGGAGAGAGCGGATGCGGCAAGAGCGTCGGCGTGCTCTCCATCATGCGCCTTATCCCGCAGCCGCCGGGAGACATCGTTCGCGGTCAGGTCCTCTTCGAGGGCCAGGACCTACTTAAGGTGCCGGAGCATGACCTGCGGGGCATCCGCGGGAACCGCATCTCCATGATCTTCCAGGACCCGATGACCTCACTGAACCCGGTGCTCACCGTGGGCAAGCAGGTCGGCGAGGCCCTCGAGGTCCACCAGGGCCTTAGCACTCACGAGGCTCGGGCTAAGACCGTCTCGCTGCTACAGATGGTCGGCATCCCCGAAGCCAGCGGGCGCCTGGATGATTACCCGCACCAGTTCTCCGGCGGTATGCGCCAGCGCGCCATGATCGCCATGGCTCTCTCGTGCGACCCGCAGTTGCTCATCGCCGACGAGCCCACCACTGCCCTCGACGTGACCATCCAGGCCCAGATCATCGAACTGGTCAAGCGGTTACGCGACGACCTGGGCATGGCCGTCATCTGGATCACCCACGACCTGGGAATCGTCGCCGGGCTCGCCGACCGGGTGATCGTGATGTACGCAGGCTATATCATCGAGTCTTCCCCGGTCAAGGAGTTATACGCCAACCCGCGCCATCCCTACACCGTGGGCCTGCTCCGCTCCGTGCCCCGGCTCGACGCCGTGCGTGCCCAGCGCCTCATACCCATCGAGGGCCTGCCGCCCGACCTCATCGGCCTGCCGGACGTGTGCCCCTTCGCCCCTCGGTGCGCGCATGTGATGGACAAGTGCTGGTCCGCCAACCCCCAGCTACGGTCAGTCGGCAGCGGCCATCAGGTTGCCTGCTGGGTAGACATCAACTCGGATGGCAGCCATGGCCTCTAGTACCGCCGAACAGAGCCTCGTCAGCATTCGCGACCTGAAGATGCACTTCCCCATCAACCGGGGGGTGATCGTGCAGCGGAAGGTCGGTGCCATCCGTGCCGTGGACGGCATCACCTTTGACATCAAGAAGGGTGAGACACTCGGCCTGGTGGGCGAGAGCGGCTGCGGCAAGTCAACCACCGGCCGCGCCATTCTGCAGCTCTACCGCCCCACTGCCGGTCAGGTCCTCTTCAACGGCGTCGACCTTACCAAGCTGAAGGGCGAGAGCCTGCGCCGGGTCCGGCGCAACATGCAGATAATCTTCCAGGACCCCTACGCCTCGCTCAACCCCCGCATGACGGTCGGCTCCATCGTCGCCGAGCCGCTCGAGGTCCACGGCCTCGCCAAGGGCAGGCGCGAAACCCAGGAACGAGTGCGCGAGCTGCTGTCGCTAGTGGGGCTGAACCCCTACTTCGCGTCTCGCTACCCGCACGAGTTCTCCGGCGGCCAGCGGCAACGCATCGGCGTCGCCCGCGCCCTGGCGGTCAACCCCGACTTCATCGTCTGCGACGAGCCGGTCTCCGCCCTGGACGTCTCCATTCAGGCACAGATCATCAACCTGCTGGAAGACCTCCAGGAGCAGCTCAGTCTCACCTACCTGTTCATCGCCCACGACCTCAGCGTCGTTCGGCACATCAGCGACCGAGTGGCCGTGATGTACCTGGGCAAGATCGTGGAGGTGGCGGCGCGCCTGGACCTCTACCAAGACCCGCGACACCCGTACACCAAGGCGCTGCTCTCGGCGGTTCCCATCCCCGATCCGGCGGTGGAAGCCAAGCGACAGCGCATCATCCTGGAGGGCGACGTTCCCAGCCCCGCCGACCCGCCGAAGGGGTGCCACTTCTGCACTCGATGCCCGGTAGTCATGGACATCTGCCGGCAGGAGGAGCCTCCTTTCGAGGATCTCGGCGGTGGGCACTGGGTCGCATGTTATCGCAGTCGTGAAGGGTAGACCCGCATGGTCCGGCCCGGATGCGGGGCCGAAGGAGGTCAGCCGGCGGACTTCAGCCGAGTCTCGGGAGACGCTTCCCAGCGGTGTTTTCGCGTTCGTTCCCATCATCTGGAGGCTTAGATGAGAACTAGGAGCAGATGGTTTGGCGCTCTAGCCATCCTGACCATACTGGCCGTCGTCCTGTCCGGGTGCGGCTCGGCCGCCACCCCGCAGGTGGTCAAGGAGACCGTCGAGGTCGTCAAGGAAGTCGAGAAGGTCGTCGAGCAGACTGTCGAAGTTGTGAAGGAAGTGGAGGTAGAGGTAGTTGTTACCGCCACTCCCGACCCGGCCGCTGCCGCTGCCGAGCCGGTCACCCTGGACTTCATCTTCGGCTCCGAGCCGCCCACCCTCGATCCGGCCCTGACTGAAGACACCACCTCCGTCTGGGTGGTGGAGCAGATGTTCCTCGCCCTCACCGACTACGACGATGATACACTGGAAGTGATCCCTGAGCTGGCCACCAGCTGGGACGTCTCCGAGGACGGCACCGTCTATACCTTCCACATGCGCGATGATGCCAAGTGGGTGCAGTTGGTAGGCGATGAAGTCGTCGAGCTCGGTCCGGTCACCGCTAATGATGTCGTCTATGGCATCCTGCGGACGCTTGACCCGACGACTGCCGCTCCGTACTCCTACGTGCCCACCACCGTGCTGGTCGGCGCCGAGGAGTTCGCTTTCGCCGATACCACCGCCCTATCCGCCGAGGAACTGCAGGCTCTACGCGATGGTGTCGGCGCCAAGGCCCTCGATGACTACACCGTCGAGTTCACCCTCAAGCAGCCGGCCGCTTACTTCCCGGCCATGACCAGCTTGTGGATCTTCCGTCCGCAGCCTCAGGCCACCATCGACGAGTTTGGCGATCGCTGGATCGAGCCCGGACTCATCGTCACCAACGGACCGTACCTGCTCCAGGAATGGGGCCATGGCAGCCACCTGAAGCTCATCAAGAACCCGCTCTGGTACGATGCGGACCAGGTCCAGATCGAAGTCCTCAACGCCCCCATCGTGGCCGAAGCCTCCACCGGTATGGCCATGTATGAGAACGGCGAGATCGACTTCGCCGGCGACCCGGGCTGGGGTCCTCCTCTGCCTGACATGGATCGTGTCAAGGCCGATCCCGTCCTCAGCACCGAGCTGGCTATCCTGCCTCGTCTGTGCACCTACTACTTCGGTTTCGTCAACACTAAGGCGCCCATGGACGACGAACTGGTGCGCAAGGCCTTCTCGTACGCCATCGACCGCCAGACCCTGATTGACACTCTCCTCAAGGGCGAACAGGTCCCGGCCAACTCCTTCACCTGCCCCGGAATCTTCGGCAACGTGGGTGGTGATCCTGAGGTCGGTCTGCTCTTCGACCCCGAGAAGGCGCGCCAGACTCTGGCCGACGCCGGCTATCCCAACGGCGAGGGCCTCCCGCCCATCACCCTCATGATCAACCAGTCCGAGGCTCACCTCCAGATCGCCCAGGCCATTCAGGCGATGTGGAAGGAAGTCCTGAACGTCGAGGTCATCCTCGAGCAGCAGGAATGGGCTGTCTATCTCGAGACGCTCAAGCCCGATTCTCCAGATGAGGACAAGCCGCACATCTTCCGTATGGGCTGGTGCGCCGACTATCTCGACGCCAACAACTGGCTCGCTGATGTGCTTCACAGCAACAGCACCTCCAACTACGTGAGATTCCTGAACCCTGAGTTCGACGCTCTCGTCGAGCAGGCCCAGGTTGAGTCCGATCCCGCCGTGCGTGCCGATCTTTACCGGCAGGCGGAGATCATCCTCAACAACGATGTGACGGCTATGGCGCCGATCTACTTCTACACTCGGATAGACCTCACCAAGCCGTATCTGAACCGCATTGTGAACCCGCTCAGCATGGACCACGTCTGGAAGTGGACCATTGACTGGGAGGCCAAGAAGGCCGCCACCGGCAGATAGTCGAGTACCTTCGAGGAGGGGCGCCTAGGCGCCCCTCCTCACCTGCCGACCGGGGGACTCGCTCCCCGTCGGCCGAGGTCCCGGAAGCCAGGCGCGTTCGTCCCCCCGCTTCCCGTCCCTCGAGCGACGGTGACTTTACGATCCCCGCCCTATCTCACTATCGGAGTGTCATCATATGGCCGCGTATGTAGTGCGCCGGCTCTTCTGGTCCATACCGGTGCTGGTGGCCCTGCTGCTGGCAGTCTTCCTGCTGATGCAGGCCATACCCGGCGGCCCCTTTGACTTCGCCGGCGAGCGCAGCCTGCCGGAGGCCGTCATCGCCAACCTGGAGCGCAGGTACGGTCTGGACAAGCCCCTTCACGAGCAGTTCGCGAACTACCTCAAGTCCATCGTCCTCGAGGGAGACCTGGGCCCCTCCTTCCGGCAGCGCAACCGCTCCGTCAACGACATCATCGGCGACAGCTTCCCGATCTCGGCTCAGTTGGGCATCCTGGCCATCGGTCTGGCCCTGCTGATCGGAATTCCGGCGGGGATCGTAGCCGCCCTCAACCACAACCGCCTGCCCGATTACGTCGCTTCCTTCCTCGCTATCCTGGGAGTATCCATCCCGGCCCTCGTGCTGGGGCCGGTGCTCTATTGGCTCTTCGCCCTCAAGCTAGGGTGGCTGCCAGTGGCCCTCTGGGGGGCGGAGAAGCCGTTCTTCCTCGGCTTCCTGCCCATGCCGACCGCCAAATTCATCCGGCACGCTATCCTGCCCACCGTCGCCTTGGGGACCGGCATGTCGGCCAGCATCGCTCGCCTAACCCGTGCTTCCCTGCTCCAGGTGATCCGCGAGGACTACATCCGCACCGCTCGGGCCAAAGGTCTGCGCGAGCGCGCCGTGGTCGTTCGCCACGCGCTCAAGAACAGCCTCATCCCCGTGGTAACCGTCCTTGGCCCCATGTTCGCCGCCGTGGTTACCGGCACGATCGTGATCGAGTCCGTGTTCGGCATCCCCGGCATGGGCAAGTACTTCGTCCAGGGCATAAGCAACCGCGACTACCCGGTTATCATGGGCGTTACCCTGATCTATGCCGTTATACTCGTGCTGTCCAATCTGCTGGTGGACATCACCTATGCCTGGCTCGACCCGCGCATCCGCTACTCGTAGAGACCTGAGGAGCAACAATGGCAGTGCAGCAGTTGGACGTCCAGCAGGTCTTCGCCGAGCGAGCGCAGCGTCGTCAGCGCAGCCCCTTTGCCGAGGCCTTTAGTCAGCTAATCCGTAACCGAGTCGCCGCCGCGGCCGGTGTCTTCATCATCCTACTCATCGTCATGGCCATCTCTGCCGATCTGATCGCGCCGTACGGCTTCGATGAGACTCACTTCGCCGACAACTACACCCTACCCGGAGATGCCTACCCGCTCGGGGCGGACTACCTCGGGCGCGACATCCTCAGCCGCACCATCTACGGCGCCCGCGTCTCCCTTTCGGTTGCCTTCATCGCCGCCGGCGTCAGCCTCTTCGTCGGACTCGTTTATGGCATCGTCGCCGGCTACGCCGGTGGCTGGGTCGACAACATCATGATGCGGGTAGTGGACTTCCTCTACGGCCTGCCGGTACTCATCGTCGTCATCCTGATGCAGGTCTACTTCAAGGCCGTCTCTCGTCGAGCCGAGATCACCGGGGTGCTGAAGACGCTGGTGGACATTGACAACAGCCTCGGCGGCCTCTTCTTCGTCTTTGTGGCACTGGGCTTGCTCAACTGGATCGGCATGGCGCGTATCGCGCGCGGTCAGGTGCTGTCCCTCAAGGAGCGGGAGTTCGTCGAGGCCGCCCGCGCCATCGGCGTGACCACGCCCCGCGTCCTCTTCCGGCACCTGCTGCCAAACATTCTGGGCCCGTGCATAGTCTCCGAGACGCTGGCCATCCCGGGGTACATCATGACGGAAGCCTTCCTTAGCTACATCGGCCTGGGGGCCAATCCCCCCACCCCGAGCTGGGGTATCATGATCAACGAGGGTTTCCAGGGCATTCGCTCCTATCCCCACATCATCCTCGTGCCCGCCGCCGCCCTCACCCTCACCGTCTTGGCCTTCAACTTCCTCGGCGACGGCCTCCGCGACGCTTTCGACCCGCGCATGCGCACCTGAGCCTCGTCAACTCACGATAGTGACACCCTGCGCCGGCCGGGACCCGCCCCGACCGGCGCTCGACTTCACCCGGCGGAACGCCGCCATCGGCCAACCCCGGAATGGCCGCCCTATTGCATTCATGTGCTATAATCCCGTCTGAGGACGATCACGGAGTCGGCGGGCGAGAGGCATGATCGCAGCTCTTACCGTGGCAACAGGTCATCGGTTCGGTGGGCGCTGTCCATCGAGGTCATGTAGGCTTCGTGAGGACGGTTCATGCGCGTACCATCGCTGACGCTCGGCCGCGACGGCCGGCGTAATCGAGCAGATCGCCCACAGTTGGTCGCCGCTCTCCCGGCAGGGCATCACCCTCGCCGGCTCCGCTTCGACGGCTGCATCGCCCCGACACTCCCGGCGAGACCCCGGTCCGTTCCCAATCGATCGCTGGCCGCCACCTACCCTAGCCTTGGGTGTTATTCCGCTCGAGAACCTCGTGCTCCCTGGCGCGTTATGACAGCATCAGCCGCCGCCACGACCCTCCAACGCAGCCCTGGTCGAACATCGACGCGGCGCACCGCTCACCCGCCCACCGGCTCGCAGGAGCCCAGCCTCCCCGAGCCCCACAACCCAGTCATAACCAAGGAGGTACAGCCCATGCGGGCGGCGCCGGACCGCCCTCCCCGGTACAGCTTCGCTTACTCCGCTTTCGTGGAATTGAGTATCGCCACTTCATCGGGAGCGCTCGTGCACCATAGTCCCGGTGCCGGCGGCTTCGCGCCCGGACGGGCTGACGGTGGGGAGCACCACTGCCACCCCACACCCCGGCATCCGCGGTCTTCTTGCAGTTAGACAGGAGTGTCGCATAGTGCTGCAGCTTACGGCCGACGAACATGAAGCGATCGTCCAGCGTCTGGAGAAGCGAGCCCAAGAACACGGCTGTCTCGCCTACGACGACGTTCTCCAGGCTCTCCCGGAGCTGGACGAGAGCGGTGAACAGGTTGACTGCATCTTCGCGGAGCTAGACCATCGCGGAATCCAGATATCCTACCAGAAGGCAGATCAGCGGGATGAGTGGCTGGCACGGCGGCTGCGCGCCCGCGTGCACACTGAGGAAGAAGAGGAACAAACCGCAAACCTAGACACGAGCGACGCCGTCAGCCTCTACCTGCGCGAGATCGGCCGCGTGCCGCTTCTCACGGCCGAGGAAGAGGTGGAGCTAGCCAAGCGCATGGAAGAGGGTCGCTTCGCCACCCGCCGTCTGCGCCGCGGCTGCCTGTCCGACGAAGAGATGTGCCAGTTGCAGGCGCTGTCCTTCCGCGGCAACCAGGCCGAGCAGCACCTCATCAAGGCAAACTCTCGCCTCGTCGTCAGCGTGGCCAAGAAGTACATGGGCCGGGGTGTGCCCTTCCTGGACCTCATCCAAGAGGGAAACATCGGCCTCATACGTGCCGTGGCCAAGTTCGACTACCGGCGCGGGTACAAGTTCAGCACCTACGCCACCTGGTGGATTCGGCAGGCAGTGACTCGAGCCATCGCCGACCAGGGCCGTACCATCAGAGTGCCGGTGCACATGTGCGAGCAGATCAACCGAGTCTCCCGCGCCTCCCGCAAACTCGTGCAGGACCTGGGGCGCGAACCCTCGACGGAGGAACTGGCCGCCGAGATGGAGATGCCCGCCAGCAAGGTGGAGCAGATCCTCAAGGTATCGCAGCGACCTCTCTCCCTCGAAACCCCGGTCGGTGAGGAAGAGGACAGCGCCCTGGGCGACTTCATTGAAGACGACGCCGCGCCCAGCCCCGTCGAGGCCGCCTCCGTGAGCCTACTGCAGGATCAGCTGGAAGACCTCTTCAACAGCCTCACCCCTCGCGAGGTCAAGATCCTCCAGCTGCGTTTCGGCCTCATCGACGGCTATACCTATACCCTCGAGGAAGTGGGCAGGCGCTTCGGCGTTACCCGAGAGCGCATCCGGCAGATCGAGGCTCAGGCACTTCTGCGGCTCAAGCATCCCCGCCGCTGCCGGCGGCTGCGGGATTATCTCGTCTAGCGCCGCCCTCACCTTTCAGACATGGCAAGCGGCGGGTCGCAGTGACCCGCCGCTTGCCTAGTTACGCCATCTTCGGCCGGATGTAGGCCGAGCCTAGACGTCCAGGTTCCGCACCTCCCGCGCGTGCGTCTGGATGAAGCGCCGCCGCGGCGCCACCGCCGCACCCATGAGCATGTCGAAGGTCAGATCGGCCGCCGCCGCGTCCTCGATGTTCACCTGCAGGACGGTACGCGTCTCCGGGTTCATGGTCGTCTCCCAGAGCTCATCCCAGTTCATCTCGCCCAAACCCTTGTAGCGCTGCACTCCGGTCACCTTCCCGTCGAGCTCCTTGAGCAGCTTCTCGTGCTCCTCCTCGCGGTAGGTGTAGAAGTACTTGTTTCCCTTGGTCGTCACCCGGTAGAGGGGCGGTTGCGCGATGTAGAGGTGGCCCTCCTCGATGATCGGCTGCATGTAGCGGAAGAAGAAGGTCATCAGAAGGGTACGGATGTGCGAACCGTCCACGTCGGCGTCGCACATGATGATGATGCGCCCATACCGAAGGCGAGACACGTCCAGGTTATCCCCGATGCCACAGCCCAGCGCCGTGATCAGGGCCCGAACCTCGTTGTTGTCCAGGATCCTGTCCAGCCGTGCCTTCTCCACGTTCAGGATCTTGCCACGGAGGGGCAGTATCGCCTGGAAGCGGCGGTCACGGCCCTGCTTGGCGGTACCGCCGGCCGAGTCGCCCTCAACGATGTACACCTCGGACAGGGCCGGGTCGCGCTCGGAGCAGTCCGCCAGCTTGCCGGGAAGAGACATGCTCTCCAGCGCGCTCTTGCGAATCACCAGGTCGCGTGCTTGCCGGGCCGCCAACCGTGCTCGTGCCGAGGTAAGGCACTTGTCGATGATGGCCTTGCCGTCGCGTGGATTCTCTTCCAGGTAAGTGGACATCGCCTCGGCCACAACCTGCTCGACCTGGCCTCGCACCTCGGCATTGCCCAGCTTCGCTTTCGTCTGGCTCTCAAACTGCGGGTCGGTGAGCTTCACGCTCACGATGGCCGTCAGCCCCTCGCGCACATCGTCACCGGTGAGGTTGCCCTCGGCATCCTTGAGGGCGTTGCTGCGGCGAGCGTAGTCGTTGAGCGTCCGCGTGACGGCCGAGCGTAGGCCGGTCAGATGCGTCCCGCCGTCAACCGTGTTGACGTTATTGGCGAAGGAATACACCATCTCGGAGTAGCCTGTGTTGTACTGCACCACGGCCTCGACCATGGTGCCGTTGACTTCCTTCTCCACGTAGATGGGCTCGTGCACGACCGCCCGGCTCCGATTGAGGTAGCGAACAAACGAGGACACACCGCCCTGGAAGTAGAACGTCACGTCTCGGTCTTCGCGCTCGTCCTGCAGCCGCAGCCGCAGGCCCCGGGTGAGGAAGGCCATCTCGCGGAATCGCTGAGTGAGCGCCTCGAAGCGGAAGTCGATCTCGGCGAAGATCTCTGGATCGGGCCGGAACCGCGTCTGGGTACCGGAACCCTCCGCCGGGCCGAGCTTCTTCACCGGCGTCACCGGCACGCCCCGCTCGTAGCGCTGCCGGTAGGCAACGCCGTCTACGGTGGAGGTAACCTCCATCCACTCGGACAGCGCGTTCACGGCGGACACACCCACCCCGTGCAGGCCCGAGGCGACCTTGTACCCGCCGCCGCCGAACTTGCCGCCGGCGTGTAGGATGGTGTGCACCACCTCCAGGGCCGACTTGCCCGTCTGCGGCTGAATGCCCACCGGGATGCCGCGCCCGTTGTCGGTCACGGTTACCGTGAGGTCTTTGGCGATGGAGACGGCTATGGTGTCACATTCGCCCGCGAGGGCCTCGTCCACCGAGTTGTCCACCACCTCGTAGATGAGATGGTGCAGCCCGCGGACGTCAGTCGAGCCAATGTACATCCCCGGTCGACGACGAACCGCCTGGAGGCCCTCCAGAACCTGAATCTGGTCCGCGCCATAGGCATGTCGCTCAGTTGTTGCCAAACTTACGACCTCCCCAATTCAGAAACCTTAGCCAGCAGCGCCTCATAGCGGCCACGGTAGAATACGAGGCTCGCCGCCACCAGTCCGCTGCCTACAAACGTGTTGCCGGCCACCGCGACTAGCGCTCCCAGAGGAAGCACTGACGCCACCCAGTGCCACACCACTGTGAAACCGGCCGCCAATACGTTCAGCAGGATGATCAAACCCAACACCGACCAGAAATTGGTCCGAACTACCATCACACTGTTCAAGATCGATCGCTGCAGGCCGATCTCCTGCAGCACCATCGCGTCCACCACGAAGAACAGGTAGAAGAGGGCCCATAGCCCCGCCCACACCGCCAGCAACCCCACCAAGGTGGTGACCAGGCTGGCTAGTGTTGGGCTGATCAGCATCAGTAACGACATGAACAGGCTGAGCGGCACTCCCAGAAGCACCAACAGTGCAACCAGCGCCAGCACGGCGGAGAGAAGCCTCACCGTGTTCCGGCCCGCCCGGCGCAACGCCTCCGGTAGCGTCGGGCGCTGTCCCTGCACCGCCACCGCCACCGCCGTTAGGTAGCCCGCTCCCACGGCAAGCCCAGCCAGCGCCAGAATGAGTGCCAGCGCCACCGCTGCGCGCGCACTGCCCACCTCTACCCCGGCGAACGGCCGCCACAGGCCCTCAGGAATGCCGGAAGCCAGGAAACTCGGTATCCCCACGATGCTATTAGCCAGCAAGGCAAGCAGGTTGGAGTCTCGGCCCATGGATACCAGCAGATCGCTGGCTGCCTGAACCGACTCGGCGTTCTCCGCGCCGGCGCCCATCGTGGCGATCGTATCGGCGACCTGCTCTGTCAGAGGACTGATGGAGACAGTCGGCGCCAGCCACAGGAGCAAGTCAACCAGCACCGGAATGGCCATCAGGAGGGGGCGGCGCCGCACGATGGCAAGACCCTCAGAAATGGAGTCGATCACCCCCATGCCGGCAATACCCTCTGTAGTGAGATGCAGGAAGTGCGCCAACACTTGATTATACCACCGGAACCGTTATGTCGCTAACCTTCGCGGGAGCGACCCCGGGCCTGGCGCGGCTCAGCGCAGCTACCCAATTCCGGCGGATCGGCACAAAAAGCGACGTCCCTGACCCCTTCGCCACGCCGCTCGGAGCCGGAGAAGCGGCCATATTGGGCTGGTGGCGGCACCATGGGGCTAGCCGCTGTCAGCACTCCGGTGTACAGTGCCGGCGTAGGACGAGCCGAGAACTGCGGAGGTTGGCGATGAAGAAGGCCGTGATCACCGGCGTCCGTCAAGCCGCCCTGGTGGAGACCACCGACCCCACCCCCCGGGAGGACTGGGCCGTAGTCAAGGTCCACATCGCACCCATGTGTACCGAGTACAAGGCCTTCCTGGCCGGCACACCGCAGGAGTACCTCGGCCACGAGGCGGCGGGAGAGGTGGTGGCCGTGGCTCAGCCGGGCAAGGTGAAGGTGGGCGATCGCGTGGTGGCGATGCCCCTGGCCGGCTGCGGCCGCTGCTATCTCTGTCTATCGGGTGAATACATCCACTGCCAGGACGCTCCCGACTTCGCCGCACTACACGGCAGCCTGGAAGGGACCGCGACCTACGCCCAGTACCTGCTCAAGCAGGACTGGCTCCTCATGCCCATTCCCGACGATCTCACCTACGAGCAGGGGTCGCTCGCCTGCTGTGCCCTGGGACCGTCCTTCGGCGCCTTCCAGCGCCTCGCCCTGAGCGCCCTGGACACCGTTCTCATCACCGGCCTGGGACCGGTGGGGCTGGGCGCTGTCGCCAACGCGCTCTTTCGCGGGTCTCGTGTGATCGCGGTGGAGTCGCAATCGTGGCGCGCTCGCCGGGCACTGGATATGGGCGCCGAGATCGTGCTCGACCCCGCCTCGCCCGACATCAAGGGCGAGATCTTGGAGCGCACCGGCGGCCGCGGCGTCCACTGCGCCCTAGACTGCTCCGGAACTGTGCCGGCCCAGCGCCTCTGCCTGGAAGCCACTCGCCGCCGGGGGCAAGTCGCCTTCGTCGGCGAATGCAGTGACGAATTGAACCTGCAGGTCAGCCCCGACCTACTGCGTAAGGGGCTTACCATCCACGGCTCCTGGCACTACAACCTCAACCACTACGCCGGCATCGTTGAGGTGATCCGCCGGTCGCCGCTGATGAGTATGCTCGTGAGTCACACACTGCCCTTGAGCGAGGTACAGGACGCTCTCACGCTCTCCGCTTCGCCGGAGCACGCCAAGATTCTGCTACAGCCGTGGGCCTAGCTCCGCGGACCATCCACGGGCGGATTGTTCGCCGCTGTTGGCGCAGGCTATAATCGGCCCATCACTCCCGCCGAGGTCGCTCCCTGACGGTCTATGTAGTCGTCCCCACATATAACGAAGCTGAGAATCTGACCGCCCTTGTGGGCGAGCTTCTGAGCTTGGGCGTCCCTGGTCTGCGCGTTCTGGTGGTAGACGACGCCTCGCCCGATGGAACTGGGGCGATCGCCGACGGGCTGGCGGCCGAGCACCCCCGCGTCGTCGAGGTCATGCACCGGGCCGGCAAGATGGGGCTGGGGACCGCGTATGTGGCCGGTTTCCAGCATGCCCTCCGCTCCGGCGCCGACTACGTCGTCCAGATGGACGCCGACTTTTCACACTCGCCCGCCTACATTCCGTCGTTCATAGAGGCGGCCAGACGCTACGACGTAGTGATCGGGTCGCGTTACGTGCCCGGCGGCAGCACCGACGAGCGCTGGAGTTTCTGGCGCTACCTGCTCTCCTGGTGGGCCAACCAGTGCTACAGCCGGCTCATCCTCGGCCTGCAAGTGCGCGATGCCACTGCCGGCTTCAAGTGCTTCCGCCGCGCCGTCCTGGAGACCATCGATCTCAGCAGCGTCGGGTCCAGCGGCTACATCTTCCAGGTGGAGATGGCCTACCTCTGTCAGAAGCTCGGCTTCAGTGCCCTGGAAGTCCCCATCCACTTCGAGGACCGCCGCATCGGACGCTCCAAAATGAGCGTACCGGTCAAATTGGAGGCCGCCTGGCGCGTCTGGCAGATCCGCTGGCGCTATCGTCACCTGGGCCCGGTCGCGAGCGATGAGCCCGGCGGAGCTACCGGCGTCCGACCGTGAAACGCCGCGGCGACGCCCTGGCCATAGCAGTGCTGGCCCTCCTGCCATTTCTGTACTTCTGGCCGGTTGTCTTTGGGGGAGCAACGCTCGTTCCGGCGGACAACCTGCTCGCCTGGGAGCCCTGGCGGAGCACGGCTCCCGACGGTACGTCGCTCGTCCCCCACAATGAGCTCCTCAGCGACCTGGTGCTGGAGAACTACGCCTGGAAGCTCTTCCTGCGCGACTGCCTCTCCGAGGGTGAGTTGCCCCTCTGGAACCCTCAGATCTTCACCGGCGTGCCCTTCCTGGCCGCCGGGCAGCACTCGGCCCTCTATCCCCTCAGCCTGATCTTCCTGGTTCTCCCCCTGACCCAGGCTTACGGCGTCTTCTCGGCGCTCCAGCTGAGCCTCGCCGCTGTTGGAATGTACCTGCTCCTGCGCGCTCTGCGGGCGCGCCCCGGCGCCGCCTTCATCGGCGGGATCGCATACGCTTTCAGCGCCTTCATGCTGGTCAGCGTGGGCTTCACTATGATGATCGCCGCCGCTGCTTGGCTGCCCTGGTGCCTCTTCTGCCTGGAGATGCTCATCCGCCGCACCTCCCGGCCGGGCGCCAAGCTTCGCAGTGGAGCGCTCTGGATGGTCGGCGGAGCCGTCTGCCTCGGCTTGCAGGTCCTCGCCGGCCACATCGAGATCACCTACTACGTACTGCTGGTCATGGGCCTGTACACCGTCTGGCGGCTGGCCCAGGAATGGCTCCGGCGCCGTCGGGTGCCCTGGCGCCCAGCCGGGCTGGCCCTGTCGCTGGCCGTGCTCGGTGTCGCCCTGGCCGCGGTCCAGCTACTGCCACTGTACGAGTTGGTGCAGACCAACTTCCGGTCCGGTGCCGCCGGCTACCAGGTCACCTATGGAGACGTGGTGGGCTGGGCCTACCCCTGGCGCCAAGCCGCTACCTTTGTGATGCCCGATCTGTTCGGCAACCCCAGCATCCACTCGTACCTCGACCTGATGACGCTGCGCACCACTCCCATCACCGTCAACGCCCTGGGCGAGCCCATTACCGAGGCCGCCTGGGGCAAGGGGCTCTCCACCTGGAAGAACTACGTCGAGGCCGGTTCGTACGTTGGCATCCTGCCGTTGCTGCTGGCGCTGCCGGCTCTGGCCTCGCGCCGTTTCCGCGGCAGCGCGCTCTTCTTTGGCCTCCTGGCAGTGGCCTCATTGCTGCTGGTCTTCGGGACCCCGCTCTACCGTCTGGTCTTCCTGCTGCCGGGCATTGACCAGCTGCATTCGCCCTTCCGCTGGGTCTTCCCCTACACACTGAGCCTGGCCGTGCTGGCCGGGCTGGGCCTCACGGCGCTCAGCGATGCCGGAGAGCGCCTGAGCCGCCGACTGGCGAACCTAGTGAGTCGCCTCTCGCTGGCCGCCGGAGCCGCGGTTCTCGTCGGCCTGGTGGCGGTGGTGATCTATCCCGCCCCCTTCGCCACCTTAGCGGAGCGGGTGCTCGCCACCTCCGAGCTCACCCAGCGTGGCTTCGCCGGCGGCGCCATGCTGCTCTCCTATCAGGCCCGCAATCTGCTCATCCTCGCACTCGGTCTCCTTGGCGGTGGCATCACCCTGCTGGCAACCATCCGTGGCTGGCGGCTGCCCCTTCCCGGCCGCCCCTCGGCTCCGGCCGCCTGGCCCCTGATCGGCGGCATCGCCCTGGTGACGGACCTGTTCCTCGTCGGGTACGGGTTCTACCCCCGGGCCGATCCGTCCATCCTGGAGCGAGTCCCGCCAGTGGTGAGCTTTCTGCAGGACGATCTTCAGCCCTGGCGCCTGACCACCTACATCGCCCCCGGCGAGAAACCCCTCAACGCCAACGGGGCTATGCTCTACGGCCTCGAGGACATCCGCGGCTACGACTCCATCATCCCGCGCCAGTACGTGGACTACATGGGCGCCCTCGAGACGCAGGACGAACTGCTCTACAACCGCATCGCTCCCCTCTCCGAGGTGGGGGCGCTCGAGTCTCCTTTGCTGGACCTCCTAAACGTGCGCTACGTGCTTACCGAGCAGGAGATCGCAGCGGCCGGCTACGAACTCGTCTACGATGGCGAGCTACGCGTCTATCGCAACCTGGACCACCTCCCGCGCGCCTTCGCCCTGACCGCCGCCAGGCGCGTCCCCAGCGAGAGCATGGTCGCTGCCCTGCAGGCGTCCGATCCCCGGAACGCCGTCCTGCTCGAGGGGCCCGACGAGCAGCTCGGGCAACCGGAAGCGGAGATGGTTCCCGTCAGCTTCCTCCAACGCGAGAACAACGAGGTGCTGCTGCGCGCCAACCTCCCCCAGCCGGCCTGGGTCGTGCTCACGGACGCCCACTTCGAGGGATGGCGGGCCTACGTGCGCCCCTTCGACACCGACGAGCCGGAGACACAGGAGCCAATCGAGCGGGCCTACGGGGCCTTCCGAGCCGTCTACCTACCTGCCGGCGACTGGGAGATCCGCTTCCACTACATGCCCCGCTCCTTCCAGATCGGCCTCTACGGCAGCTTCATCGCCGCGGTGGCCCTGTTCCTGACGACGGCGGCGTGGCTCTGGTCCCGCTACTACCACCGCGAGGACGAGGAGCAGACGGTCCAGCGAGTGGCGAAGAACAGCATCACCCCCATGTCGCTGTCCCTCGTCAACAAGCTAATCGACATGGCCTTCGCCATGCTCATGCTGCGCCTGCTGGGTCCGAAGAACGCCGGCGACTACCAGTTCGCCGTCACCTTCATCGGCTACTTCGAGATCCTGGTGCGCTACGGCCTGGGCACCTATATCACACGCGAGATCGTGCGCGCGCCGGAGCAGGCACGCCGCCTGCTCGGCAACGCCCTCGGCCTTCGCGGGGCGTTGTGGCTGGGCTCCATACCCGTCATGGCGCTCCTTCTGGCCGCCTACGTGCTCTGGAGCGATCTCACCCCCGATGTAGTCACAGCGGTTGCCCTCTTCAGCGTCGCCGTCTTCCTGGGCAACGTCGCTGACGCCTTCAGCGCCGTCTTCTACGCCCACGAGCGCATGGAGACGCCCGCCTTCGTCAGCACTGCCACCACCCTGGTGAAGGTCACGCTGGGAGCGGCCGCCCTGCTCGCTGGGGGTGGCTTCGTCAGCCTGGCAGCTGTCTCCATCGCCAGCAACCTGTTCACGGTGCTCGTACTGGGCCTCCTTCTGCGCCGCGACCTCGTGCGCCCCTCGGTCCGGTTCGAGCGCGAGCAGGTGGCGGGTATGGCCCGCCAGTCCTTCCCGCTGATGGTGAACCACCTGCTTGCCACGGTGTTCTTCCAGGTGGACGTGCTCTTGCTGCAGCCGATGCGCGGCAGCGTCGAGGTCGGGTACTACGGTGCCGCCTACCGCTACATCCGCGGGCTGGACATCATCCCCGGCTACTTCACCATGGCGCTCTTTCCCGTCATGGCCCGCTACGCTCAGTCCGCTCGGGACTCGCTCCAGCGCGCCTATCGGCTCTCGGTGCGGTTGCTCTTCCTCATCAGCATACCGCTGGCCGTAGGCACCACCATGATCGCCTCCGACCTAATCCTCCTCCTGGCGGGTCCCAGCTACCTCCCTCAGTCGGCGGTGGCCCTGCAGTTGCTCATCTGGTATATGCCCCTGGGCTTCGTCAACAGCGTCACCCAGTACGTCCTCATTGCCCTGGACGAGCAGCACTACCTCAGCAAGGCCTTCCTCATCGGCGTGGGCTTCAACTTCGCCGCCAACTTGGCCGTCATACCCACCTTCGGGTTCCAGGGAGCGGCCGCCGTGACGGTCGTATCGGAACTGGCTCTGCTCATCCCCTTCATGCACCGTGTCCACCGGCACCTCGATCCTCTGCCCTGGCTTGATCTTGTCTGGCGCCCGGCGCTGGCTGCTGCCACTATGGGCGGCGTCCTATACCTCCTGGACCAGACCGGACTACCATGGCCGGCGCTGGTTCCGGCCGGAGCGGTGGTCTATCTCGTCGCTCTGCTTGCCTTGGGCGTCACGCGCGGGCCCGACATGGACCTGGTGCTGGGGCTGTTCCTGCGCCGGCTAGGCCGCCCCGTTGAGCCCGCCGCCGCCGGCCCGGTCGGACCCGATGCCTAAGTCGAGGCCTGAAGGACCCGCCCACCACTTGACACCAGGGCCCGCAGGCCTTACCTTCTCCGCCATGGCTCACGACTCCACCCACAACCAGCCGCCCCGTCAGTCGTACCCGGCCTGGCTCGCTCAGGTAGCCCCGCAACTGCAGGGCCTCAAGGTCGGCGGACACCTCGTGTACCGCGACGTCACGGTCAGCACGAATGATGATGTGCGCGGCCTGGCGGAGGCCGGAGCTCCCGACGGACTGGTGGTCCTGGCCGACTGCCAGACGCATGGCCGCGGGCGCCTTGGCCGACGGTGGGTCTCGCCTGCCGGGGGATCCCTGCTCCTCTCTGCCCTCCTGCGATACTCGGCGCCGGTGGAGACGGCGTCGCACTTCACCATGATCGCCGGCCTGGCCCTCCTGGACGCCATCGCGACCATCAACGGCCTTCGCGGCGACCTGAAGTGGCCCAACGACGTGCTGATCTCCGGGCGTAAGGTGGCCGGTATCCTTGCCGAGACCCAGGCCGCCGGCAGCAGGCTGCGCTACGTCGTGGTCGGCATCGGGCTCAACGTGGATGTTGACTTTGCCAACGATCCCGACCTTGCCCAGGTCGCCAGCAGCCTTTCCCAGGAAGCCGGGCGGCCGATCGAGCGCGGGCCACTGCTGGTGGCCCTGGTCCGATCACTCAGTCGTCGCTATGCTGCCCTCGTCGCCGGGGCCTCTCCCTTCGACGAGTGGGCCGCCCGGCTGACCACCGTGGGCCAGGAGATTGAGGCCGAAGTCGGCGATTGCCTCATCCGTGGCGTCGCGGATTCGGTGACGCCCGAGGGAGCTCTCCGGGTGCGGATGGAGGACGGCTCGCGGCGAGAGCTGCTCGCCGGCGATGTGAGACTGCGCGGCCGGGCCGGCTGAGTTGAGTCACTATGTTTCGCTACCTTGAGAGGAAGCACTGGTTCTACATCTCCCTCCTCCTTTTCCTCAATGTCGCCGTCTTCGGCTGCGTGATTCTATTGCTCCTCGGGAAGATATCGTTCTAGTCACGGCACCATCATCGTGCCGGCACCACGCGGAGACGTACCCGCGTTCACGGCCAGCGGTGATGGGTGGCCTCCCCAGGCACCGGCAATTCCGGGCCGTCGTCGACACTACCGGAGTGAGGTGAGGCGGTGAGCGATTCGGCATACGGTGAGAAAGGAGCCATCGTCATCGGGGCGGCCGGCGTCGACATCCGCGGCCAGGCTCGGCAGGCCATCGTCCCCGGAACCTCCAACCCGGGCACGATCCGGCTCACCGCCGGAGGCGTCGGGCGCAACATCGCCGAGGCTCTCGGGAGGCTGGGCGTGCCCGTGCAGCTAATCAGCGCCGTCGGCGACGACTCCTGGGGGCAGGACATCCTGCAGCAGACGGCGGGAGGCGGTGTGGACGTCTCGCCGGTGCTGATCTGTCCCGGCGAGCGGTCGGCAGCTTACCTGGTGGTGCTAAACGAGAGTGCCGAACGGGTGGTCTCCATCGACAACATGGAGCTCGTGCGCCGCATAGACGGCCGCTACCTCTCCGACCGGCGCCACCTGTTCGCGGATGTGGGGATGGTGGTGGTGGACGGCAACCTTTCCTCTTCGGCGCTCCACTCCCTCTTCCGCCTCTCCACCCGCTTCGGGTTCCCCCTCGCCCTCGATCCGACCTCGGCGGTGCTTGCCACCCGGTTGCGCAAGCACCTGAGTCGCTTCTACCTGGTAACGCCGGACGTAGCCGAAGCCGAGGTGCTCTCCGGAGTCAGCATCGACTCCGAGACGGACGCGATTCGGGCGGCGCAAGCGCTGGTAGCGGCGGGGACACGGGTCGCCATCGTTACCATGGCGGAAGAAGGGTGCGCCTACGCGACCTCAGAGACGTCCGGTCGGGTGCCTGCCCTTCGCTGCGAGGTGGTGGACCGGATCGGCGTCGGTGATGTGCTGACCGCTACCGTCGTGTTCGGCATGCTGCACGACCTGCCGGTGGACGAGGCGGTTCGGCTGGGGACAGCGGCGGCCGCCTATACCGTGCGCTGCACCGAGGCCGTGTGCCCGCACCTGAGCCTGGAACTGCTCTACGACGCTATCGCCCTCTAGGGGCACTCCCTGGCGACACGCAAAAAGAGATAAGGGGACGGCATAGCCGTCCCCTTATCCGCACCGTGGCTCCTCGGCGTCTTTCCGCTAACGAGAACGGAGGTGACGCCGAGGAGCCGTAGTTCTGGTACTACCATCCACTGGCATCACCTCCTTTTCGTAAGAATGCTTCCGCTGCCGGACTCACGTCCGTACTGAAACAGAGTATGCCACGTCGGTGGCTCGAAAGTCAAGCTTCGCCATCAGGCATTCGCCGTTGATAGTCGCCCACTCTCCGGCCGTGGCTCCATTTGACTGCATCGGACCGCTCTCGTAGATTGTGAGCGTCGCGGGAGTGGATGGGCCCCGGTGGGCTCCGCAGTCTTCAAAACTGACGGGGGCGCCCTCGAGGTTGCCCCGGTGGGTTCGACTCCCATGCACTCCCGCCTACTCCTCGGCCACCGTCCTCAGCGGCGTTGGCGGACTGCACCGTCCACCCCCTAAGCGCCTCTCCGCAGCAGCGTTCGCACTCGGGCCAGGATCTCCTCCCGGCTCCCCCTCCAGAGGTGCACCAAGGCCGGAATGCCCGGAATGAGGAAGAAGGCCAGCACCAGCAGAGTGAAGTAGCGGTCCACTCCCTCGACCGAACCGAACGTCCGCCCAAGGAACAGGCCGAGAAGGCTCAGGCCCACGGCCCACACCAGCCCCCCGAGCAGGTTGAACGCCAGGAAGCGCCGGTAATCCATGTTGGCGGCCCCGGCGACGATCGGCACGAAGGTACGCACCACAGGCAGGAAACGCGCCAAGGTCACCGTTTTGCCGCCGTGCTTGTCGTAGAACGCCTTCGCCTTCAGGAGATTGTCCCGTCGGAAGATGATCGACTGGGGGCGGTTGAAGATGCGCGGTCCCGTCTTGGCGCCGAACCAATAGCCCACCGAATCGCCGGCCACCGCGGCTACGAACAGCCCCGGCACCAGGATGCGCTCGTCGAGGATCCCCCTTGAGGCCAGGAGGCCGGCGGTGAGCAGCAGGCTGTCTCCGGGGAAGAAGAACCCGAAGAACAGGCCCGACTCGGCGAAAATGATGGCGAAGATGCCCAAGTAGCCGACGGTCTCAATTAGCTGCACCAGATCGAAGTGCATTCGGTCCCACCTCATGGGGCGAAGGTTCGCCGCGCCGGGGCCAACACAGCGCAACGCCGGGTAGGCGAGCGGCGGCCCTCTGCCTCCTCGGGCCATCCGCCGAGAGCAGGCAAGGCAGCCGTAGCCTCGCTAGGCTACGGGCAGGCGGCAAGCCAGATCATACACCCCCGCCCCGGAGCCGCGCGACAGCCGGTACATGTGCCGCAGCCGGCCGCCATGAGCATGCTAGGGTCTTCCGGTTCTGAGTGACCACGCGGGCACTCTGTTCGGTCTGACGTATTCGGTGGAGGCTCGTGATGCGGCGTGTCCGGTTCCCGTAGGGGCAAGGACCTGTGCCTGCCCTCCGGAGAGGTCCGCCACGGGCGCCGCCACGAGCGGAACTGAAAGACCCCGCGAACTCGCGAACGCCGCTTGACACCATCCCCCCCTTCGTCGTATAATCGGGACACCGACCTGGGGAAGTGTCGGAATTGGCAGACGAGCGTGACTTAGGATCACGTGGATTATTTCCGTGAGAGTTCGAGTCTCTCCTTCCCCACCTGGCGGTAGAGATGCGGAAGTGGCTCAGTGGTAGAGCATCTCCTTGCCAAGGAGAAAGTCGCGGGTTCGAATCCCGTCTTCCGCTCCTGAATCGGCTGGTGTGACTGCACCAGCCGATTCCTTTCTCTCCGCCCTACCATTGCTGGCGCCCTGCGCTTGACAACGCTGCCGCCTCACGGCACCATCCCCGACAGTCCGTTTCGCGCGTCCCGCTCTGCCATCGGTGGGGAGGAGAGATGGGCCAGATCAGCGGGTTCGACGTCATCGCTTGCCTGATACTCCTGGGCGGAATGGCGGCCGGGTTCACCCGCGGTGTCGTCCGCCAGCTCGCCGACATGGCGGCCCTCTACGTGGGCCTCGCCGTCGCCACCCAGTACGCCCCCATCCTCACACCTGCGGTGGCCCTCCGCCTACCCTCCTGGCCCCGCTACGTCGTCTCCGCGCTGGTCTTCTTCTTGCTGGTCGCCATCATGACCGGGCTTCTTTCTGTCCTGGCCCAGGGCATCCTTGCCGGATCGGGAAAGCGAGAGATGAACGAGGTCAGCCAGGTGGTCGGGTTCGTCCTGGGAGCCATCGCCGCAGCCGCGTTCCTCAGTATCGCCGTGCCCGTCATCCGCTCCTCCGTGATCGCCTCCTGGGGCACTCGCGAGGCGACCCGACACGCCATCATCACCGCCCTGGAGCAGTCCGACCTGCGTGCCTTCTTCGAAACCCTCACCCCCACCGTGCTCAGGCTCATCCGGCCCTTCCTTCCCGGCGGCCTGCCGGAGATGGTACTGACCGGCCTCAACTGAACGGCGGCGCCCCGTCTACCTCACCTCGCGACAGCGGGTCCCTCTAGTGGTGCTTTGCCGGTGCCGTTGCCCGGGTGCTACACTGGCGCCGGCTGACGGGCCGGTATAGCCGTGGAGGCAGGGTGCGGGTACTGTTCATTCTCGACCAGGTAGACTATGAGCCGCAGGGGATCATGCAGCTATCCAGCGTGCTCAAGGCTGCCGGACACGAGGTTGCTCTCGCCGTCGCCACGCTGGAAGACCCAGTCGCGGTGGCGCAGCGGTTCCGACCCCAGATCCTGGCTTACAGCGTAATCACCGGCTCGCAACGCTACTACCTCGATCTGAACCGGCGCATTCGCGACGCCGTCGCCGCCTTCAGCGTCTTCGGCGGTCCGCACGCCACCTTCTTCCCGGAGATGGTCGCCGAACCGGGCGTCGACGGGATCTGCATCGGCGAGGGCGAGGAAGCCATGCTGGCCCTTTGCCGCAACCTCCAGCCCGACGGCACCCTCGCGCGGACCGATCTCCCCAACTGGCATTTCAGCATCGATGGCGAGATCATCCGCAACCAGGTCGGCCCCTATGTGGACCTGGCCACCGTGCCCTCGCCGGACTACGCCCTCATCTACGACAAAGACCCCGTCGCGGGACAGTCCAAGATCAAGCACTTCATCGCCGGTCGCGGCTGCCCCTACGGCTGCACCTACTGCTTCAACCACGCCCTGGTCGCCATCTACCGTGGCAAGGGCAAGCATGTCCGGCTGCGCCCCGCCAGCGACGTGGTGGACGACGTGGTCGCCGTACGCGACCGCTATCCGCTGGAGTTCGTCGTCTTTGTGGACGACACCTTCATCCTGGACCGCGAGTGGTTGGCCGAATTCGCCGCCGACTATCGTCTGCGGGTAGGGCTACCTTTCTTCTGCAACGTCCGCGCCAACCTGGTCACCGAGGAACTCGTCGGCGTCCTGCGCGCCGCCGGCTGCCACTCCGTCAGCATGGGGATAGAGTCGGGCAACTCTGAGATCCGCAACAACCTGCTGAATCGCAACCTGAGCCAGGAGCAGATCCTCCAGGCAGCCAAGCTCATCCGCGCCGGGGGCCTTCGCTTCACCAGCACCAACATGATTGGCCTGCCCGGAACCACCATCGAGCACGACCTCGAGACGCTCGACCTGAACATTGCTGCACGCCCGGACTACGCCCACGTCTTCATCTTCCAGCCCTATCCGCGCACCAAGCTCGGCCAGTACGCCCTCGACAACGACATGCTGGACGGCACCTTCGACGACATCGGGGTCCGCGCCTGGGACGCTACCATCCTGCGCTTCCCGCCGGAGCACAAGCGGGCGCTGACCAATCTGCAGCGCCTCTTCGCCCTCGGCGTGGAGTGGCCCGCCCTGCGTCCGCTGCTGGTTCGGTTGCTGCACCTACCGGGCAACCCTGTCTACTGGCTCCTCAACAAGCTATGGAAGGGGTACGCCATCAAGCAGCGCGTCCATCCCGTGCCCATGTCCCTCGCCGACCTTCTTCGCACCACCTGGCGCTTCATGAGGATTAAGTCCTAGCATGCATCTGGCCTTCATCGTTCGCGAGATAGACAACGAGCCCCACGGCATCCTGCTCATCGCCGCCCTCCTCAAGCAGCACGGTCACCGCGTGAGCCTCGCCGTGGCCAGCGAGGAAGATCCGGTGGATGCTGTCCTGAAGCTGCGGCCGGACGTCGTCGGGTACACCGTCTACACCGGTACCCAGCGCTACTACCTCGAGCTGAACCGACGCATCAAGTCCTTGCTGCCGGTCGTCTCCATCTTCGGTGGGCCGCATCCCACCTTCTTCCCCGAACTGATCGACGAAGAGGGCGTGGACGGCGTGTGCGTGGGAGAGGGAGAGTACGCCACCCTGGAGCTCATGGACGCCCTGGCGGAAGGCAAAGGCTTCACTGGGATCCGGAACTGGATCTACAAGAACGAGAACGGCGTCGTGCGTAACCCCTTGCGGCCGCTGCTCACGGCCACGGAGATGGACGAGCTGCCCTTCGCCGACCGCGAGCTGCTCTATGCCGCCCATGCTCCCAGCCGCAACAACCGAATCCGCCCCTTCATCACCGGGCGGGGCTGCCCCTACAACTGCTCCTTCTGCTTCAACCGGGCCTACTCCCAGCTCTACGAGAGCGAAGGCCATAGCGCCAACCTGCGGCGCCGGAGCGTGGAGAGCGTCCTGAGTGAGATCGAGGAGGTGCAGTCGCGCCACGGGCTGGCCTTCATCACCTTCATGGACGACACGTTCATCGTGCAACGACGCTGGTTGGAGGAGTTCGCCCAGGCCTACCCGCAGCGCGTCGGCCTCCCCTTCTGGTGTCAGGTGCGCGCCAACCTGGTGGACGAGCGCATGGCCGGAATCCTCAAGCAGGCCGGCTGCGTCAGCGTCAGCTACGGGATCGAAGCCGGGAACGACCGCCTACGCAACGAGATCCTTAACCGGAATATGACTCGGGAGCAGATCCTGGGCGCCGCCCGCATCCTGCGGGGACACCGGATCGCCTTCTCGACCAACAACATGCTGGGCTTGCCCACCGGCGGCTTCGCCGAAGACCTGGAGACTCTTGCTCTCAACATCCAGGCCGGCCCCGCCTATGCCAACGTCTTCCTCTACCAGCCTTACCCCAAGACACAGCTCGGAGAGATGGCCCTCCAAGAGGGCTACATGCACGGCACCTTCGACGACCTGAGCGGATCCGTCACTCTGGGCACGCCCATCCGCTTCGGCAGCGAGGCCGAGACGCGCCAGATCGAGAATCTGCAGAAGCTCTTCGCCCTCACAGTGGAGTTCCCTTTCCTGCTGCCGCTCGTGCGCCGGCTAGTCAACCTGCCGCACAACGGCGTCTTCTGGTTCATCTACAAGGCCTGGAAGGGCTACGCCATGAAGAAGCGCATGTTCCCCTATCCGCTCAGCGCCGGCGAGTATGTCCGCTCTGCCCTCCAGTACATGCGCATTCGCTCCCAGTAGACCCCCAGCCCCACCCCGCCACGAGGGTGAACCGCGCACTGCAGGCGGTCTCTCTCATGCACAGATCTCGGTTCCGGAGTATAATAGCGGTTTGAAGCGAACCCATCTCCGGAACACGAGTTGGCCAGACAAACAGAAGTACAAGACCTATATCGCATCCTCCAGGTCGACCCGGCCGCAGAGCCAGAGGTCGTAGAGGCCGCCTATCGGCGCCTGGCGCTCAAGTACCATCCCGACGTGAGCAGCGCCCCCGATGCCGCCGGCCGCATGCGCGACCTCAACATGGCCTACGAAGTCCTGGGCGACCAGGATCGGCGGGCGGAGTACGACCGCACCTTCAGCCGGGGCCGAGCACCGGTAGTCCGGCGCGGGCCGAGGACGCCGCCGCCCAAACTGAGAGTCCAACCGGAGTCGCTCAACCTGGGTCCCCTCGCCAAGGGCAGCATGCAGACAGCCCACCTGCAGGTAACCATGGAGGGCATCGGCTCCCTCCGGGGCAGCGTCCGCCCGAACCAGGCCTGGCTGCGCACGAGCGTGGGCCAGGCAGAGGGCAACTTCTGCACCGTCGAGGTCACGGTGGATACCGCCAACCTACGCGACGGCTGGCGTCACGCCGGGTCCGTCACCATTGGTACGGTTGTGGGAGGCAGCGTGACCGTCCCCGTGACGGTGGACGTCGAGCCGGAGCCCAGGCCGGCCGTGCGCGTCGAACCCGAAGTCCTCGACTTCGGCGAGGTCTACATCCAGGCGGGCGCCGTAGCACGCGAACTGCGCGTCCACAACGGCGGCACAGGGCACCTCTCCGGGCACGTGAACATCAGCCACACCTGGGTGTCCGTGCAGCCGGAGAGATTCTCGGCCAACGACCAGAACCTGACGATAACGGTGCGCCCGGCCCGCCTGAAGGCGGGGAGACGCTACACCACCAGGCTGCACCTGGAGACCAATGGCGGCATCGCCGTGGTCCCGGTTCGGGTGAGCGTATCCGAGATCATGCGCCCCCTCCCGGCCACCGACAGCCCCGACTACTGGTTCGAGCTGATTGGCCGCCTCCTTCCCCGCGAGAAGTGGGAGAAGGACCTCACCGCCGAACTGCTGCTGCGGGCTCAGCAGCGAGACTGGCACCCTACCGAACAGCAGCAGGCACTGATCGCCCGCATCAAGGCCCGCGGGCTCGCCGACTGAGTTCCCCTACGATCGCCTGAGGTTACTGAATGCAAACTGGCAACGTGCGAGCGGTTAACATCGACAGTGAGATGCGCGTGTCCTACCTGGACTACGCCATGAGCGTGATCGTGGCGCGCGCCCTCCCCGATGTGCGCGACGGTCTGAAGCCGGTACAGCGCCGCATCCTCTACGCCATGCAGGACCTCGGCCTGGCGCCCGACCGCCCCTACCGCAAGAGCGCCCGTATCGTGGGCGAGGTGCTCGGTAAGTACCACCCACATGGCGACTCTGCCGTCTATGATGCCATGGTTCGCCTGGCCCAGGACTTCACCATGCGCTACCCACTGGTGGACGGCCAGGGCAACTTCGGCTCCATCGACGGAGACGGCGCGGCGGCTCAGCGCTACACCGAAGCCAGGCTCGCCCCGGCGTCTCGAGAGCTCCTCGCCGACATCGACAAGAACACCGTCGACTTCATCGAGAACTTCGACGCCTCCCTCAAGGAGCCGTCCGTACTGCCGGCTGCGCTGCCGAATCTCCTGATCAACGGGGCCAGCGGTATCGCTGTCGGCATGGCCACCAACATCCCGCCCCATAACCTGGGCGAGATCTGCGATGCCCTGGCCTACCTGATCGACCACTACGATCGGGCCGATGAGGTCACCGTTGACGAACTCCTCCAGTACGTCACAGGGCCCGACTTTCCCACCGGCGCCCTCATCATGGGCGAAGCCGGCATCGCCTCCGCCTATGGCACCGGTAAGGGCCGCATCATCATGCGCGCCGTCACCGAGATCGTCGAGTTCCGCAAGGACCGCTACGCCATCGTCGCCACCGAGATCCCGTACCAAGTCAACAAGTCGGCTCTCATCGAGAAGATAGCCGAACTGCACCGGAACGGTCGCGTAGATGCCATATCCGACCTGCGCGACGAGTCCGGACGGGACGGCCTCCGCATCGTCGTGGAGCTCAAGAAGGGCGCCCAACCCAACAAGGTTCTCAACCAGCTCTTCAAGTGGACGCCGCTGCAGACGTCGTATAGCGTCAACATGCTCGCCCTGGTGGACGGGCAACCCCGGGTTCTCAACCTCAAGAAGGTCCTCCTCCACTTCCTACAGCACCGCCGCACCATCGTTGAACGGCGCGCTCGCTACGACCTCGAGCGCGCCCAGAAGCGCGCCCACATTGTGGAAGGGCTCCTCCGCGCCCTCGATGTCATCGACGAGGTGATCGACACCATTCGCTCCTCTGCCGATGGCGACGCCGCTCTCACTCGCCTCATGGAGAAGTTCGGCCTCACCGAGGAGCAGGCTCGCGCCATCCTGGACATGCAGTTGCGCCGCCTCTCCGGGCTCGAGCGCCAGAGGCTTCAGGAAGAGCACGCCGAACTACAAGCCACCATCACCGAACTGCAGACCCTGCTGGCAGATCCGCACAAGGTTCTGGGCCGGATCCGCGAGGACCTCGAGCGCCTGAAGAAGCAGTACGGCGATGAGCGCCGCACTCGCGTCCTCCGTGAGGATGCCGAGGCCATCGAGGACGAGGATCTCATCGCCGACGAACCTGTCTTCGTGACCATGACCCGGCGCGGTTACATCAAGCGCCTGTCCACTGCGACCTATCGGGTCCAGGGTCGCGGCGGCAAGGGAGTCACTGGAGCGCAGACGAGTGACGAGGACGACGTAGCGCAGTTCTTCACCAGCACCACTCTGAGCCCCATCTACTTCTTCACCAACCGCGGTCAGGTATTCTCCCGCATGACGTATCGGATCCCCGACGGTTCGCGCACCGCTCGCGGCATCGCCGTCATCAACCTGGTTCCCCTTGAGGACGGCGAACGCATCACCACCGCTATCAGCGTTCCCCGCGGGTCCGAGAACGGCTACCTCTGTATGATCACGCGCGATGGGCGACTCAAGCGAGTGCCTCTGAGCGGGTTCCGCTACATACGCAACAATGGCATCCGCGCTCTCAGCCTCGAGGACGGCGACGAACTCGTGTCGGTGCGCCTGACCGACGGCCAACGCGAACTGCTGGTGGTGGCCGCTGGTGGCCGCGCCCTGCGCTTCTCCGAGGCCGACGTGAGGCCCCAGGGCCGCACTGCCCGTGGTGTGTTAACCATGAACCTCCCCGAAGGCGATCGAATAGCTGGGATGGAGGTCATCGAACCGGATGCTCAGGCCCTCATCCTCACCGAGAGGGGATTCGGCAAGCGTGTCGAGGTCGAGGACTTCCCTCTGCGCTCCCGGCGCGGCAAGGGCGTGCTGGTGCTGAAGGAAAGCAGTATGGACCGGACCGGGCCCATCGTCGGTGTCCTCATGGTCCACCAAAGTGATGACATCAGCTTGATGACCACCGAAGGTATGGCCATGCGCATCCACGCAGCGGACGTCTCTACCATGAGCCGCTACGCGACCGGCAATATCGCCATGCGCCTCAAAATGGGCGATACCGTGGCGTCGGCGGCGCGCATTCCCGCCCCCGACGAGCCGGCTTGAGCCGGGCGCGCTCACTTGCGCTAGCGCTGGGCCTGCTGGCCCTGGTGGCGGTCGGTTGCGCGCCGGCCGCCCCGCCGGAGCCGGGCCTAGTTCAGACGCTTCCTCCAACCGCTACCCCTCGATCGACAGACTCCTCTCCGGAGTCTGTCGTCGCCGGCCTCGTGCTCGCCGAGGGCGAGGCGGTGCGCCAGCAGGACATCGACGTCCTGGCGGGGCTCTGGCTCCCCGATAGCACGCTCGTTGATGCCAGCCACACCCCCGCCGAGCCCGGTGACGACCGTCGGTGGGAGGGATGGGACGCCATCCGCGACCGCTACGTGCTCGAGGTCTTCCCCAACTACCGGGCACCCGAAGCGGGCCCCCGACCGCGCCAGTCTCTGCCTGTCGTAAGCCTGGAGGCCGACACGGCCGTGGTGACGGTGGCCGGCTCCGACGGACAGACGATCCAGGACCGCTGGACCCTGCAGCGCGTGGACGGGCAATGGCGCATTGCCGGTCTGGAGTACAACCTGGCACCGGTGTTCGCGCCCCCCGCCGGAGGCTGAGCCGTGCGCCAGGACCACTGCCGCATCGTCGCCGCCGGAGCCCTCCGTTCCGGCCATGCCCTGCTGGAGGTGGACTGCACGCCCCTGGGGCAGCCGGCTCGCGCCGGCCAATTCCTCATGCTGCGCGCCGGCACCGACTGGACCGATCCCCTGCGGCACCCTGCCTTCTTCTCTCGCGGCGGCCAAGTGGGGCAACTGCTGCTCCCTGCCTGCGAGCCCTGGACACAAGGCCTGGCCACCCTCGTTCCTGACGAGGCCGTGGACGCGCTAGGGCCGCTCGGGCAGCCGTTCGTGCTGCGGCCCGGTGCCGCCCGCCTTCTGGTGATCGCTCGCAGTGAGCCGTTGGCGCCGGCCCTCGCCGCCGCCCACTGGGCGCAGCGGCAGGACTGCGCCGTGAGCCTAGTCCTGGAGCAGCCGCAGTGGCAGCCCCTCACCGACCTGGTGCCCGACACGGTAGAGTGCGTCGTGGGCCCACCCGAGGCGCAGACCAACCTCACCGAGAGCGTGCAGTGGGCCGATCAGGTGCTGCTCGTGGCCGGGGAGGCTCACTGGGACTGGGCGGCGCGGCTGGTGGAGCGGGCGCGGATGCGCTTGTCTCCCGGCTTCGCGTCCGTCCTCGTGCCCTCCGACTTCGCCTGCGGAGTGGGCCACTGCGGCGCCTGCGTCCATCGCGCCGGCAAGCGCCAGCACACGGTCTGTAGCGACGGGCCCATCTTCGACCTAACGGAGCTCCTGTGAGCCCGGTCTGGTCCCTGCGCATCGGCAGCCGCCGGGGCGGGCGAGACGTCCTCCTGACCAAACCGGTGCTGCCCGCCGCCGGCTTTCTCGGCTACGGCCGCGGCTACCCCGGCATTTTCGATCCCCAGGCGCTGGGCGCCGTCGTCACCCGCACCACTACCCTCAACCCTCGCACGGCGACCGCTTCAACCGTCCGCACTCGCGGGGGGTTCATCCTGCCCCTACCCCCGTCCAATCCCGGCCTCACCGCCGTCCTGCGGCAGTTCGGCCCCGGCTGGGTGCACTCGCCGGTGCCCGCGATCCTCTCCGTCCACGTGGACGGGCCGGAGGAGATGGCGGCCATCGGGCGGCGCCTGGAGGCCGAGCCCGGCCTGGCCGGCGTGGAGTTGGCCGTTCCGATGGAGATAGACGCCAAGTGGTTGGCGAATGTGGCGGCCGCGCTCGCGGAGGAGTGCGACCTGCCGCTGCTGGTCCGTCTGCCTCTCCCACTGCACCCGGAACTGATCCCGGCAGCCGTGGAGCAAGGCGTGGCCGGCCTAGTCGTGGCCACTCCCCACCGGGGCCGGACCGGACCCAGCGGCCTGGCCGGCCCGGTGTACGGGCCCGCTACTCTGCCCTATACGCTGGACGCCGTCGCGCAAGCGGCCGATCTCGCCGCAGGCACGCCCGTGTTCGCTCTCGGCGGCATCTACGCGAAAGAGGATGCGGCCGCCTGCGCTCGTGCCGGTGCGGCCGCCATACAGCTCGATGGTCTGCTCATGTTGGACCCGGCCGGTGCCGGCCGGCTGGCGGCCGAGCTGAGCGCCGGATGGGGCGAACCTACCGCCAGCGCGTGAGGATCGCCTCGCGATCGAAGAGCTTGACCGCGGCCCGCAGCATCAGAGCGTCCACCGCCAGAAGCAGTAGTGCCCCGATGGTCAGGGTAAGGTAGTTGATGGTCAGGAGACCCGTCATCTGGGCAAGGAAAATGCCCAGCACGGGCACCACCAGCACTCCGATTCCCTGTTCCACCGCCCGCGGGTCGTTGAGCCGGGACGATGCGATGACGCTGAGCAGCACGCCCATGGTCGCCATCAGCGGGGCTATTACCAGGACCATCAGGATCCACACCGGGCTGACCATGCGGCCGAATGCTGCATCACTGACGGCGAAGACCCGCGCCCCCAGCACGAAGATGGCGAACGCCAGCCAGGTAACCCCCAGCGCGGGCAGCACCGCGGCCAGGCACTTCGCCAGGAGCAACTCGCTCGTCTCCACCGGCGTGGCTAGCAGCGGCTCCAGGCTACGCTGCACCTTCTCGCCCACGATGCTGTAGGCAGCGATGCTCACCGGGATGATGAGCGGCATGAGCAGGAAGAGCGTGAGGAAGTACTGCGCCATGACCACCTGCGCCGCTTCCATCTCCGTCAGGCCGGCGAAACTCGGCTGCTGCATGAACATCTGCATGTCATCGAGGTCGCTGGGCGGGAAGGACCGGGTCGCGCCCAGCACGCCCAGGCTTAGCACCACCATCAGCGCCGGCGGCACGGCCACTAGCATGATGACCATACGGTTGCGGAAGACGTCCGCCCACTCCTTGGCGACGATGGCGCGCACCTTGTCGGTCATCGGCCCGCCTCCGCCACCAGCGCCAGGTAAGCCTCCTCGAGCGACGCCTCCACCGGCCGCACATAGCGTACCAGCGCCCCTGCCTCCACCAGCGCCCGGACGAGCACGGGATTGTTGCCGTCCGGGTCGCGAAGCTCCACCGTCAGCTTGCCCGGTTCTTGCTCGACTCCGGTGACGAAGGGCAGCCGCCCCACCACTGCCGCCATCTCGGCGCCGTCCTCCGCCAATCGTACCTCCACCTTCTGACCATAGAGCGAAGCGCGTAGCCCGGCCGGAGTGTCCACCTTCAGCAGCGACTGCTTGATCACCCCGATGCGATCACAGAGCAGATCGGCCTCGAAGAGGTTGTGGGTGCAGAGGATGATGGTGCGCCCTTCGGCCCGCAGCTCCGCGATGAACTCGCGCACCACTCGCGCCGCCTCGGGGTCGAGCCCCGATGTTGGCTCGTCTAGGAACAGCACCTGCGGCTCGTGGAGCATGGCCCGCGCCAGCGCCAGCTTCTGCTTCATGCCCTTGGAGAGGGTCGCCGCCGGCGCTCGCCGCTTCTCCTGCAGCATCAGCAGCGACAGGTATTTGTCCACGCGCCGGTCTTCCTCTGTCCGGTCGATGGAGTGCATTCGGGCGAAGAAGCGCAGGTTGGCCTCTACTGAGATGCGGTCATACAGGCCGGGCGATTCGGTAAGGATGCCGATGCGGCGGCGCACCTCTTTGTCCTGCTCCCCCACCCTGAAGCCGGCGACATGAGCCTCCCCCTCGGTGATGCCGATCAAGGCAGCGAGCATGCGCACAGTGGTGGTCTTCCCCGCCCCGTTGGGCCCGAGGAAGCCGAACACCTCCCCCGCCGCCACCGAGAGGGTCACGTGGTCCACGGCCGTGAAGGCCTCGAAGCGACGGGTCAGGTCCTTGGTCTCAATCATGGGCGCGCCGATCTACTCCTTACCGCTCAGGAAGTGCTCCACCCAGGGACCGACGAGAAGATAGCGGAAAGGATAGCCCTGCAGGGAGCGCACCATGCCCCACAGACCGTACACCCACACGACACCCATGAAGACGAAGGGCAGCGCCATGGAGGCCAGGCCGGCCCAGAAGAACCAGGGCGGCTCCGGGTAGGCGCTCGGATCCGCCATCAGCGGCACCAGTGAGCCCATGTAGGCCACCGTCCAGCAGACCCAGCAAGCAGCGGTGAGGAAGAATATGAGCAGTTGGTATACCGCCGCCTGCGCGGACTGGAAGGCCACGTAGCGGCTCTTGTCCCGGTAGATGGCGTAGATGACGGCCGCGCCCACGGCGCCGACGAAATTCGTCAGAATCAGGCCATGGGCCAGTCCGGCCAACAACCGTTCGTTCCTGTCCTCAGTTCGGGTCGCCAGTTCCATCACTCCCTCCCTAGCCGCTCCCTAGCGGCACCCCTCGGGCATCGGCCGCTTGTCATACGAACTTGAGTGCGACGGCGCTACCGGCGCCCAAAGTAGGCGATCGCCGCCCGCAGACGCCCCTCGAAGTCACCGGCGTCCTCCGCCGAGAGGGACTGCACCGCCGTCTGTGCTTCCACCACCGAGTATCCGAGGGCAGTCAGAGCCTCCACCAGATCGAGGTCGTCCGAGGAGATCACCGGCATCCCGGTGGCCAGCCCGCCCAAGTGCTCGCGCAGGTCGAACACTATCCGCTGTGCCGTCTTGGAGCCGATCCCCTTCACCCCGGTGAGCATCTCCGGCCGCCCCGTCTCAACCGCCGTGCGTATGGTGTCCAGCGTCAGGCCATCCACCAGGGCCAGAGCCGCCCTGGGCCCCACTCCCGACACGCGCAGCAGCAGGCGGAAGACCTCGACCTCGGCCGCCGTCTCGAACCCCACCAGCGACGGCTCCACGCCCTGACCGATGGTGAGGTGGGTGAAGACGGTCAGCGTCTGCCCCTTCCTCAGGCCCGCCACCAGACGCCGCGGAAGGGACACCCGGAAGCCGATGCCGGCCGCCTCGATCACGGCCGCGTCATCGTCCGCCCACAGTACCGTCCCCGACAGACTGGCGATCAAGCCTAACTCCCTTCCCCGGCCCGCTGCACGGCGCCGTCGAACCGGCGATGCTGCAGGTGACAGAGGGCAATGGCAGCCGCATCGGCGGCGTCATCGGGACGAAGGATGTCTTCCAGGCGCAGCAGCAAGCGTACCATCTCCTGCACCTGTGCCTTGTCCGCCCCGCCGTACCCCGTGACCGACTGCTTCACCACCGGCGGCTTGTACTCGGCCACCGGCAAGCCGGCGTCGGCCAGCGCCAGCAGCACGACCCCGCGGGCATGCCCGACCGCCAGGGCGGTCCGCGCGTTGCGGCTGAAGAACACCTCTTCCACCGCCGCCGCCTCCGGCCGGTACTCGGCCGCCAGTTGCGTCACGCCGGCGTAGATCGCCTGTAGCCTCACGGCCAGGGCCTCGTCCGACGCGGTACGGATCACCCCGGCCACCACCAACTCCGGCTCGCCATCCTCCTGGCGGACGAGTGCGTAGCCGGTGAGTGCGGTGCCCGGATCGATCCCCAGGACCAGCATCAGGCGGCTTCGCCCTCGTACTGCTCCATCACCTCATCGCTGATGTTCAGGTTGGAGTAGACGTTGTTGACGTCCTCGATCTCTTCCAGGGCGTCCACCACACGCATGGCTTGCACCGTCTCGGACGGCCCGAGGTCGATCATCGTCTTGGGCACCATAGCGAGTTCGGCGCTGGTTATGTTGAGTCCTGCCGCCGACAGGGCCTCCTGGACCGGCTTGAAGCTCTCCAGCAGGGTATAGACTTCCACGATCTCGTCCCCGCTGGTGACGTCGTCGGCGCCCGCGTCGATGGCGGCCATGGCGATCTCGTCGGGGTCGGAGTCGCCCACCTCGACGGCGATGTACCCCTTCTGGTCGAAGATCCAGGACACGCTACCACTCTCGCCCAGGCTGCCGCCCATGCGGTTGAAGATGCGTCGGACCTCGGCCACGGTGCGGTTACGGTTGTCGGTAAGGGTCTCGACGAGAAGGGCCACCCCGTGGGGGGCATAGGCCTCGTAGACCACTTGTTCCAGCGCATTGGCCTTGTCATCGCCCGTACCGCGCGCGATGGCTCGCTCCACGTTGTCCTTAGGCATGTTGGCCGCCTTGGCCTTGTCCAGCACCAGGCGCAACTTGAAGTTGGCGTCCGGGTCGCCGCCGGAACGAGCGGCCAGCTGGATCTCCTTGGCCAGCTTGGTGAACAGCTGGCCGCGCTTGGCATCGGCCGCGCCCTTCTTGCGCTTAATGGTTGACCACTTGCTATGTCCAGACACTTCTGTCCTCCTCTACTGCTTCGCTCTCAGAGAGCCTCGAATGGGCCGGCGCCACTCAGCATCAGCTTCAGTTGCCGGGCCGTATCCACCGCCTGGCCCTGCCAGTGGTTGTTGCAGTACACGTACGTGCCCTCTGCCTGCCCGTCCAACGCCGCCAGCTTCGGCAGCCAGCCGGTGAGTTCCGCCTCGGTGTAGGTGTAGTCGTAGCGCTCCCAGGCCTGCTCGTGCTTCCACCACTTGGCCGCGTTACGTCCGTGGAACCGCACGTAGGCCACACTGGCAGTGGCGACGGCCACTGGCGGCATGAGGCCGGGGAGCGGCGGTTCGTCGACGCAGCAGAACCCCAGGTCCAGGTCACGGAGAAAGTCGAATGCTTCCTCACGTAACCAGGCGCGGTGGCGGAACTCCGCCACCAGCGGCAGGCCGGGTAGCCGCTCCCGGCTGCGACGCAGCAGGTCTGCCGCCGACCGACCGGGGGTGAACGAGTGGGGGAACTGCAGTAGAAGAGCCCCCAGCTTGCCGCCGGCAACCAGCGGAGCGACCGCTTCGCCGGTTCGTCGCAAGCTCTCGTCTACATCGGCTCGCTCGTGGGTGATGCCCCGATACGCCTTCAACGAGAACGTGAAGCCGGCCGGCACCCGCTCGGCCAGCCTCGCCAACTGCCCGGCTTCGGGCAAGCGATAGAAAGTGTAGTTCAGCTCGCACGTGTCGAACTCCTCGGCGTAGTGCTCCAGCCAGCGCGACTGCGGCGTGCCTTCCGGGTAGAACGGCCCCACCCAGTCCTCGTAGTGGAAGCCAGAAGTGCCCACCCGGATCACGGCCAAACCTCGGTAGCGGGTGCCATGGCCACGGGGCGACGGGCCAGACGGATGCCCGTGGCTACGAAGTAGAGCCCGAAGCCGGCCAGCAGCAGACCGCAGGCGCTTATCATCCACAGGTACACCGGTCCCTGCAGCATCGAGCGGCCGCTGTACACCAGCAGCGCCACGAACCCGTACCACACCCAGTCTGCCAGTGTGTGGCCCACGAAGAACGCACCCAGCCCTCGCGCTCCCAGGCGCAGGGCCATGGAGACGTGCCCGACGCCCACCGCCGCCCACCACATCAACCAGGCCGGGTTGGAGCCGCTTACCAGCATGCCGGTGACCACCGGGCCGGCGGGCAGGGGAGCCGCCTCCGCCTGCATGGATGCCGGATCCCGCAGCACCGCTGCCACCACGTCCGCCCCCATGTAGGTCAGCACGGCGCCTCCGACCACCCCCACCACAACCGCCACGGACGGCCGCGTGAGGAACCCGCCCGCGCCCCGAGCCAGCGCCAGGAGCAGGAGCGCCTCCAGCAGCACGTGCCCGAGAACGATGCCCAGGCTACCCCAGATGCGCCCGTTGAGGCTCTCCGAGAGGACCACCGCCAGCATGGCCCCGGGGATCATCGCGCCTGAGAAGCCAATGGCCCAGGCGCTCCAGAAGATTCCCGCCCGTCCTTTCATGTCTCACACCACGTCCAAGATGCGGCCCCGACTGGGGTCAAAGGGCGAGACCTCGACCTCCACTCGCGTACCGGGCAGTAGCCTCACGTTGTGCATCCGCATCTCGGCGCTGAGGTGCGCTCGAACCGTGCCTCCGTCTCCCTCAAGCCGCAGCAGGTACAGCTGACTGGGCAACACGTCCTCCACGCGCGCCCGTCGGACCCTCGCCGCCGCGGTATGCGAAGAAATGGTCACGCCTCGTCGTCCTCGTCGACAAGCTCCTCCAACTCTCCCTCGTCAAACAGCTCGTCCCCATCCTCGCTCGGCTGGAGTACCGGACGCGACCGCCCACCGCCCGTGGCCGGCCCCACGATCCCCGCCTCCTCCAGCAGACCCAGGAGGTTGGCCGCCCGCGGGTATCCGACTCTAAGGCGACGCTGCAGGTAGGATGCGCTCACGGCGCTCACCTCTCGCGCCACTGCCACCGCCTGGTCGAACATCTCGTCCTGGTCCTCCTCCTCGGCGAGCATGTTCGACCACGGGGCCACCGGCAGCCGCTCGTCCCGGCCTACCTGGCGGCGCCAGAACTCCACCAGCCGGCGCGTCTCCTCCTCAGAGACGAAGGTGCCCTGAAGCCGGTGCAGCTTGCCCGAATCCGGCGACACGAAGAGCATGTCCCCGTATCCTATGAGGTCTTCCGCGCCGACGCTGTCCAGGATGACGCGAGAATCGGTCTGCGTCGCCGTGGCGAAGGAGATGCGCGCCGGAATGTTGGTCTTGATCATCCCGGTGACCACGTCCACCGATGGCCGCTGTGTGGCCAGCACCAGATGGATGCCGGTGGCTCGGGCCATCTGCGCTAGTCGAGCAATGGGCTTCTCCGCATCGTCCGGCGCACTCAGCATGAGGTCGGCCAACTCGTCAATGACGATGACGATCCGCGGGAGCTTCTCCACGCCCGCCAGCTTCTCGTAGCCCGCCAGGTCCCGCACTCCGCGATTGGCAAACTCGGTGTAGCGGTCGTCCATCTCCTTGCAGGCCCACCGTAGCAGGGCCACCGCTCCGTCGATGGTGGTCTCCACCCGCCCGAGCAGGTGCGGCACCCCGTTGTAGCGCACCAACTCCACCTGCTTCCGGTCCACCAACAGGAGGCGCAACTCGCTCGGGCGGTACGCGAAGAGCAGGCTGGTGAGAATGGCTGAGATGCAGACCGACTTGCCCGTGCCGGTAGCGCCCGCAATCAGCAGGTGGGGCATCGAGGATAGCGACACCACGAACGCCTGCCCCGATACCTCCTTGCCCAATGCGAGTCGCAGCGGCTGCTTCCACTCCTGGAACTGCGGCGCGCCGAGCAACTCGCGGATGCGCACCAGCGAAACGGCCGTGTTCGGCACCTCGAGCCCTATCAGGGGCCGGCCAGGAATGGGCGCCTCCACCCGAATGGGCGAGGCGCGCAGGGCCAACTCGAGATCCTCCACCAGCGAACTCACCTTGCTGACCCGAATCTTGCGGAGCACCTTCTGGCCGTTCACGGTGGCCTCGGTGTAGCCCGGCTCCAGCCCGAAGCGAGTGAAGGCCGGACCGCGCTGCACATCCTTCACCTTGGCCGGGATCTCGAACGACGCCAGTGCCTCCTCGATTATGGTGGCGCGGACAGCGTCGTCGTCCTCGGATCCGTCGGCCCGCTGGGGCGGATCGAAGAGGTCCAGGGAGGGCATGGCCAGCGGTTCCTCGTCAGGCTCCTCCGCCGGTTCCTCGTCCACCGCCTCGACGGCTGCTCCCTCCTCCGTGCCGGCTTCCTCTTCACCGGTGCCGTCGACATCCGCCGGCTTGGCGATCTCCGGCGGCGCCGAGATGAACACCTCCGCCCGGGCCCTATCCGACGGCTGCGGACTCACTCGCTGCCGTACCGCCTGGACGACACTCCGGCTCAGCGACGACAGCCCCAAGCGAACCAGAGCCCAGAGGTTGCCGGCAGACCGCCGCAGTGCCCGGGCAATCGTCTGCAAGACCTTGCGCCAGGAGAAGTGCAGCGTCAGGTGCAGGCCCTCGGCGGCTAGCAGCAGTGCTACCGCCCAGCCCACCGGTGCGCCCGCGAGCGCCCGCAGCGTGCTCCCGAGCAGGTAGCCCAAGGCGCCACCGTAGCTATCCCGCCACCCGGGGGACGGAGCGGCCAACTCCGCCGCCACCATGCAGGCAAGCCAGATGAGCAGCAAGCCGAGCACCCGCAGCGCCCGGCGGGAACGGAACGCCAAGGGCCGATGCAACACCAGCGCCGCCCCGATCGCCACCAGCGCCAGGCCGATGGCCGGCGCCCCGACGCCGAAGACGGCGAAGACGCCCTCCGAGAAGGCGCCGATCAGCACCCCGTCCGTAAGCCCCAGCATTGCCGCTAGAGTGACCAGCCCCCAGCAGGCGACAAGCAGGCCGACGATCTCGAATCGGTACCCCTTGAGACCATCGGCCAGGCCGGAAAGACGAGACTGTGAGCCCAGATGCGCGCCACCCGCCATCGACCGACCTCAGTCGCGGCTGGGCGCCGGGCCACGCCGCGGCACCCGGGAGCACTTCCGCGCTATGGGAAGTCGGTTGAACGGACGGTACACCATCCAAACCAAGATCATACCCCTCTCAGGCTTAGCCCCAACCGGCGGCTGTCCCTGTCAATGTGCAGAATGCGCACGCGGACCGTTTCGCCTTCATGGATGATGTCGCGCGGGTCTCCACCCGGCTCCAGATCCATCTCGGAAACGTGTACCAGACCCTCTACGCCATCGTCGATGCTGGCGAAGACGCCGAAGTCCACCACATTGGTCACGCCGCCCGTGACGATCTGGCCCACTTCGTACCGGTCCTCAATCCCCAGCCAGGGGTCGGGCTGCAGACGCTTCAGGCTCAGCGCCACCCGTCGCTTGTCCTTGTCCACCGCGAGCACATAGGCCTGCACCTTCTGCCCCAGCGTGCAGATCTCCGAGGGGTCCTCGATGCGGCGCCACGACAACTCACTTATGTGAACTAGGCCCTCCAGGCCGCCCAAGTCCACGAAGGCTCCGAAGGTGCAGATGTTGCTCACCCGGCCATGGGCCAGGCTGCCCTCCTGCAGCACGTCCAGAAGCTGCTCCGCCTGTAGACCATCCGGCGTGGCGGCTCGCTCGGACAGGATGATGCGGTTGCGGTCCTGGTCCAGCTCGATGACACGGCAGTGCATTTCCTGGCCCACATAAGAGGCCATCTGCACCGCCCTCTCCTCCTCGGTAAGCTGCCGGGGCAGGTCCTTGATCTGAGATGAGGGTACGAACCCCTGCAGGTTGTTGACTCGAACCAGCAGGCCGCCGCGGTTGTAGCCTGTGGCCCGCACCGTCAACACCTTGGTGCTGTGCAGACACTCCTCAAGCAGGGCCCAAGTCTCCAACTCCACCGGGTCCAGCGGCCGGCGCACCGCCCCCCGGCCACTGAGTTGCCGGTAGCCATCGTAGACCAAACACGACCCGCGCGCGCCGCGGAAGACCACCTCGGCATCCGACTCGTGCCTTTCCTGCTGCAACAGCATGGACCAGTAAGCTTCGTCCCTTCCGGTCACGATCAGCCGACGTTCATCCTCCCTATTCCACATCCACGCAATTCCCTTCTAACTCAACTTGGGCCTGACTCGGCTCACATTATAGGCTCGCGGCTCATGGCCGGTCAAGGTGCACCCGGTCCTTCCGGCCTCGGTGGAGCGCAACAGGGGTTTGCCCACTGGGCGCCACCTTGGCCCACCCGAGGCCGGAGGGCTATAATCTTCTTCCACTATGCCCAGTTCCGGAGGGTCTCATTGGCGGTAGAAAGCGCTCCGCTGCCCAGCAGCTACGAAGGTATGTATCAGCGTGCCGAGTCACTCGTGCGCTCCGGCCACCCCGACGAGGCCGCCGAGACTCTGGAACGGATCCAGAAGCGGCTGGGCAGCCTCTCCGAGGCCGGCCTGCGCGCGAACGCTGGCCTGGCGGACTTCGCCTATCGCTCCGGAATGAGCCTGGTCGAGCTATTGATGGCCCAGGGACAGTACGACGAGGCCGTGCAAGCCATCGGTCGGCTCCATCGCTTCGCGCCCCAGCTGGCCTCGGTGCTAAACCGGCAGTCGGCACTCGCCTTGGCAGCCAAGGGTGACCTCGAGGAAGCCCAGGCCCAACTGACTTCCCTCACAGCGGAGCACCCCGAGGAGGCCTTCCTCTGGCTGGGCCTCGCCGAGACCCTCATCGCTCGCCAACGCCACGCCGAGGCCGCCGAGGCAGTCGACCGGGCCATGGAGGGGGCTGAAGACGGAACCCTGCGGGCCATCATTGAGCACCGTCGCTTCGTCATCCACCGCTTGCAAGGTGAGGTCGACGAGGCGGTGGCAGCCTGGGAGCGCATGCAGCAGGCCGACGCCGCCATTGCCTCCTTCCGCGCCCACGAGCTCTATGACTACCTGCTGGATTCCGGTGAGGCCGACAGGCTGCGGCACTTCCTCCGCCAGGACGACTCCAAGACTCGCGCCGAGTTCTACCGCGGTCTGCTGGACCACGCCGCCGGCGAGTTCGCGGCCGGCACGGCCAAGTGGGAGGCGCTGCTGAAGTCCAACCCCTACGAGGATCGCTTGGGGGTAGTGGAATGGGCCCAGGCCGCGCTGAGACTAGGCAAGACCGATGAGGCCGTGACCATCCTGGTAGCCGCTTCCCAAGACGGCAGTTCGCCCCGAGCCCTGCTGTTGCTCGCCATAGGCGCGGCCCATCGCGGTCGCGTCGAGCAGGCGCTCCAGGTGGTGGAGCGCGGCACCCGCCTCCTGCGCACCTACGTGCCTCGGACAGAACGGTACAGCCGCCAGGACTGGGAGCTATTCACCTCTCTGGTGGATAACCGGGAGCTGTGGCAGGCCCTGGCGCCCCACTTCGACACCGGCCGAGACGTGGCATGAGGGCCCTGCTCCAGCGAGTCTCGCGCGGTTCGGTTACCGTGGATGGGCAGGAGGCCGCCCGCATCGGGCCGGGGCTGGTCATCTTGGTAGGCGTGGCCGCCGGCGATACACCCGAGCAGGCCGCCTGGCTGGCCGACAAGGCCGCCAACCTCCGCATATTCGAGGACGACGAGGGCAAGATGAACCTCTCCGTGCTCGATCGGGGCGGCGAAGCGGTTGTTGTGTCCCAGTTCACTCTCTATGCCGACACCCGGCACGGTCGTCGGCCCGGCTTCTCTCAGGCGGCTCTCCCCCAGGAGGCTGAGCCCCTGGTGGCCCACTTCGCCGAGTGCCTCGCCGCCGCCGGCGTGCGCACCCAGACGGGGGTCTTCCAGGCGCACATGCTGGTGGAGATCCTCAACGACGGCCCGGTCACCATCCTGCTGGAACGGTAGCCGGCCGCCACATAGCCCGCCATCAATGGGAGCCCGGTGGCCGCGTGTGGCCCGGCGCTCCCCTCGCCGTCTAGGAGAGCAGCGCGCCCCCCATGCCCACCGCCCAGACCAGCCAACGTCAGGCAGCCCGCTTCGTCGTCGCCATCTTCCTCTTCTGGGCCGCTCTCTACTTCTACGTGCCCACCCTGGCGGTTCACGCGCGCTCCCTTGGCGCCAGCGACACCATGGTGGGCATGGTGGTGGGCTCGTACGGCCTAACGCAGCTCGCCCTGCGCATCCCTCTGGGCGTCTTCTCGGACCGCATCGGCCGCCGGAAAGTGTTCGTCCTACTCGGCTTCCTGGCCGTCCTTCTCAGCTCCGCCGGGCTCGCCTGGTCGGCCAACCCTACGCACATGCTGATCTTCCGCGGCCTGGCCGGCGTCGCCGCCTCCACCTGGGTGGCCGCTACCGTGCTCTTCGCCGGCTACTATCCCCCCGATCAGGCGGTCAAGTCTACCGGCATTATGTCAATGTCCAGCTCCATCGGCCAGATGGTAGCCACGCTGGCCGGAGGGTTTGTCGCCCTCCGCTACGGCACCGAGTCCCCCTTCTGGGTGGCCGCCTTCGTTGCCTTCATCGGATTCGCCCTGTTGATTCCCGGCCCGGAGAAGGCGACCGTCAGCCGGCGGGCGCCTTCGTTAGGTGAGATACTCTCCGTCCTCACGCTGCCGTCTCTGTTGCTGGTCTCCACAGTGGCCGCCATCGTCCAGTACGCCGTCTTCTCCACCTCTCATGCCTTCGTCCCCATCTACGCCGCCGAGGTTCTCGGCCTAAGTTCGTCCCAGATCGGGGCGCTCACGTCGGTGGTGCTGGTGCCGAGCGCCCTGATGGCCGGGCTGGCGGCCGGGCTCAGCACCCGCGTCAAGGAGATGACTCTAGTCACGGTGGGGTTGATCACACTCTCTGCCGCCACCACCATGGTTCCGTTCACCACCGGCTTCTGGGCCCTGCTGGCCGGCCGCGCCCTGTTCGGCCTTGGGCTCGGCCTCACCTACCCGGTTCTCATGGGCCTCAGCATCAAGTCGGTGCCGCAGGCGCAACGTGCATCGGCCATGGGGGCCTTCCAGGCCATCTACGCCCTCGGAATGACCGTGGGCCCGGCCATCAGCGGCTTCATCTCCGACCAGTTCGGGTTGAACGCCGTCTTCTGGGTGAGTGCGTTCGCCTGCCTCCTCGGATTGCCTCTTCTGAGCCTCCGCCCCCATCGCACGACGGAGTAGAATGCGCAGGCCCGGCTCGCCGGGCGAGTCGGGCCTGTTATGTCGCTATTGCTCTTTGCCGGGGGTCAGACGATCCGGCTCACCCGGGCGGCCTGCGGCCCCTTGGGGCTGTCCTCAACTTCGAACTCGACTTTGTCACCTTCGTCCAGGTTACGGAAGCCCTCACCGGAGATGGCCGAGTAGTGGACGAAGACGTCCTTCTCAGCGTCGGCATCCGGCGTGATGAACCCGTAGCCCTTCGTGCGGCTGAACCACTTGACCGTGCCCTGCAGTAGCTCTCCCATCTCAGACCTTCTCCCCTTAGTGCATTCCTGCCCGGGTTTACCTGTCGGCCGCGCCGGACCTGACCTTCGTGGTCTGCGAGGACTCGCGCCTTCGCGCGCCCCGCGACTCTCAGGCTGCACTATTAGGAGACTCTAGCACGCGTAACGCTCGCGAGGCAAGCAGAGATGGAGCCTTAGCTGCGTAACGGGCCGCCGAACCTAGCGAGGGCGCGGCCCACGCCACCAGATGGCGTAGCGCAGCAGGTTCGCCGGCGTGAGGGTGCCCAGGGTGCTCTGGCTCCGTGTGAACAGACCGGCTACGAGATTGGCGAACCCGGGGTCCCGTTGGGCCCGCCCGACGATGCGCTCCAGCACTCTCTCGGAGCGCAGCAGTTCCCGCAGGAAGCGAGCGGCGCGGTACTCCACCCCAAAGACGCGCCGCAGCGCTCGGGCGTAGGCGGAGAGGTCCGCCGTCGTGAAGCGCCCCTTCTCCAGAGCATAGCGAGCGTGCTGTGCCGCCACTCGACCGCTCTCCATCGCGGCACCGATGCCCTCGAGCGTGAGTGGATGCACCACTCCCGCCACCTCGCCGGCGAGAAGGATGCGCTCCCCATACGGCGTCACCGAGTTCAGGCCGCTGCGGATGCAGCGGACCCGGGGAGACTGCGCCGGTCGGCGCCCGGCGAGGGCACCCGAGTAGGCTCGCTCCGAGGATAGCTGACGCAGCGATGACATCAGCACCGAACCCTTCACGCTCCGGCTCAGCGACGACACGCTCAGGCAGACCGCCTCGGCGCTGACCGGGACGGCCCAGGAGACGGTAGGCATTAGGTCATGCAGGTAGTGCATCTCACAGAGGCCATCGGCCCCGTGCTCATACACAGCATGAAGGTTCACGTAGTCGGCGCCGCGCCGTACCAGGCCCAGGTCCTCAGCCAGACGCGCGCGCGCGCCCTCGGCGAGGATGACAAGCTGCGCCTGGGGGAGCGTGTACCCATCGGTACGCGCCACCACTCCATCGTTGGAGGCCTCGATACCGGTGACGGTGGTGTCGAGGAAAAGCCGCACGCCTACCGAGGCAGCCGCATCGAGCAGCACCGGCTCCAGTTCGCCGCGGGGCGCGAGGACGCTGGTGCGGCGCTCCGACACGGGCGTCCACACCGCAACCGTACCGCGGGGGCCGACGAAGTGCATCCGCGGGCAAGACCTCTGGCGCGAGGCCCAGTCGCCCAACTCCATCCCCGCCAGGCAGTCCTGCGCCAGAACGGACAGGAAGCCGGTCATCGGCCGGCGACCACCGGGCTCCCGCGAGTCGACCAGCGCCACTTGGGCACCGCCCCGGGCCAGGTGATAGGCGGCGCTCGCGCCCCCCGGGCCTCCCCCGATCACCAGAGCGTCCAGCTTGGTCACACCGGCTCCCCGGCCTCAGGCCGTGCCCGGGCCTAGCGCTCCACCGACTGGTCGCGCCCCGGTCCCACCGTTATCACCGAGACCGGAAGTCCGGTGCGCTCTTCGATAAAGCGAATGTACCCCTGCGCGTTGACCGGCAGATCCCGGAAGCGGCGCGAATGGCCGAGGGGCTCCTGCCAACCCGGCAGGCGCTCGTAGATGGGTTCTACCCGGGCCAGGTCCTCCACCGGCGGTACCACACGGTCCAGAGTCTTCCCGTCCAGGCGGTAGCCGACGCAGACCTGAAGCTCCTCGATGCCGGAGAGAATGTCGAGCTTGGTGACGGCCAGTTCCGTCAGGCCGCTGACCCGGGCGGAGTACCGCACCGTAACCAGGTCGAGCCAGCCGCAGCGACGGGGGCGACCGGTGGTGGTCCCAAACTCGTCCCAGTAGTTGGCTCCCGTCCCGCGCAGCCTAGCTCCCATCTCGCCCGTCTGCTCGGTGGGGAAGGGCCCCTCGCCCACTCTCGTCTGGTAGGCCTTCACCGCGCCGATGACGCGTTTGATCTCCCGTGGGCTCACACCCAGCACGCTCAGCCCGCCTCCAAGGACGGTCGCCGAGCTAGTGACGTAGGGATAAGTGCCGTGGTCGATATCCAGCAGGATCCCCTGGGCACCCTCGAACAACACCTGCTTGCCCGCCTCCAAGGACTCCGCCAGAGCCAGGGAGTCGTCGCCGATGTAGGGTCGGAGTCGGCCGGCGTGCCCGACGAACTGGGCCGCAATCGCCTCCGCATCGAGCCCCGGCTGCTCGTATAGGCGCTCCAAGAGGACGTTCTTGTCCTCCACGGCAGCGCGGATCTTGTCCGCCAACTTGTCGTCCGGCAGACGGAAGTCGTACATGCGCAGACCGGTTCGGGCCGCCTTGTCCTGGTAGGCCGGGCCGATGCCGCGCCTCGTGGTGCCGATGGCGGCGGCGCCCCGCGAAGCCTCGCTCGCCCCGTCCAGGGCGATGTGGTAAGGCATGATCACGTGCGCCCGGCCGCTGATCAACATTCGGGCCCGGAAGGCGTCCCGCGTCTGCAGTTCGTCCATCTCGGCGATGAGCGTCTTGGGGTTGATGACCATTCCCCCGCCCAGCACACAGAGAACGCCCTCGTGCAGGATGCCCGATGGAATCTGGTGCAGGCGGAGCATCCAGTCGCCGTGGACGACCGTGTGCCCGGCGTTGTCGCCGCCCTGGTAACGGGCCACGACGTCCACGTGGCCGGCCAGCGAGTCGGTGATCTTGCCTTTGCCTTCGTCGCCCCACTGCGCGCCGATGATGACAGTCACGGGCATGCGTGCTTCCCTCCCAGTCCTCACGTCGGGCCGCCATAGCGTAGCACGGTCGCCGCGTTCCAGTAGCCCTGCCCAGCCTGCGCTTCCCGGAACCCCGCGCAGCACGAAGTGAGCAGCGGTGCCGTCATGGCGGGGAAGAGTGGCGCGGGCGCAGCAAGAAGCCCCTCAATTGTACTTGTCCGGTGTGAGACTGGCCAATCGGGACGGCTAGTAGGCACCCCGGCTGAAGAGCATCAGCGGGACCGTCCTAAGCATAACCTTCAGGTCCAGCGCTACCGACCAGTTCTCAATGTAGTAGACGTCGAGGAGTACCATCTCGTCGAAGGGCACCTCGCTCCGCCCGCCCACCTGCCATAGCCCGGTGATGCCCGGCTTCACCTCCAGCCGGCGCCGATGCCAGGGCTTATAGGCCTCGACCTCGGCGGGACGGTTGGGGCGCGGTCCCACCACGCTCATGTCGCCCTTGAGCACGTTGAGGAACTGCGGCCACTCATCCAGGCTGACCTTGCGCAACACCCGTCCTACCCGCGTCGTGCGCGGATCGTCCTTGATCTTGAACAGCGGTCCGTCCGCCTCGTTGCGGTCCAGCAGGGTAGACTGCTGCTCGTCGGCGTCCACGTACATCGACCGGAACTTGACGATGTTGAAGCGCCTCCCTCCCCGGCCGACGCGCTCTTGGCGGTACAACACCGGCCCGGAAGAGTCCAGCTTGATGGCAAGTGCCACGGGCAGATAGATGATCGCCAGCACCAGCACGCCTGCCAGCCCGGCGAGAAAATCCATGATGCGCTTCAGGGCGCGATCGAACTGGCCGATGGTCACTTCTCGCACCCCTAGGAGAGGGATGCCGTCGAGGTCATAGAAGTCCACTGAGCTGAGACTCATCTGGAAAAGGTCAGGCACCACTCGGGCGCGCACGTTACGGTCCTGGCACTGGTCCACAATGGTCAGGATCTGCCGGTGATGCATCCACGGCAGCGTGATGATGACCTCGTCGACGGCGCGCTCCTGTACCAGGCTGGGGAGGCGCGAGACCGACCCGAGCCCCTCGATCCGGCCGAGGCTGCTAACCCCCTCCTCCGGGTCGTCGTCCACGAAGCCCACGATCTGGTACCCCAGTTCCGGGTGGGCCACAATGCTCCGGATCACGGCGCGCCCGACTTCGCCGGCACCCACGATCAGCACCCGCTCGACGCCCACGCCTCTCCGGCGCAGGTAGTCCAGCAGCAGGTACTTCAGCCAGTGGGTGATGCCCAAGACAATGACGATGAGGGCGGCGGCGTAAAAGAAGACCAGACGGGAGTAGACGTTGGGCCGGTAGAAGAAGTAGAAGACGACTAGCCCGACGATGCCGGTGGCCGTCCCGCTCACCACCCGCTGGAGTTCGTCCAGCCAGGTGTCGCCAGTCCTGCTGGCATATAGACCTTGGGTGTAGAAGATCGCTAACAGCGTGATCGAGAGCACCACGCCGACGGGGAAGTAGTAGCGGTAGGGGAAGTAGAACACGTCCTCGACAGGCGTCGGCCACTCCACCACGTAGCGGAGCACATACGCAAGATAGAAGGCAAGGTTGATGGCGAGGCCATCCAAGACTGCCATGGCCGGCGCCAGCAGTGTCAGCCTGTCGCGACTGACCGGCTTCACGCTAGACACTTTCGGTATACCTCCGCCGTGGCGGCCGCCGTCGCCGCCCAGGTGAACGAGAGTGCGCGCCGGTGCCCAGCCCGCCCCAGTTCGGCCCGAAGCTCGGCGTCGCCCAGCAGCCGACCCATGGCCTCGGCCAGTACCGTCCCATCCCCTGGTGTCACCATCATGCCCGCCTCTCCGACCACTTCTGGCAACGATGAGGTGTTAGCAGTCACGACGGGCGTGCCGCAGGCCATTGCCTCCAGCGGCGGCAAGCCGAAACCCTCATACGCGGACGGGTACACGAACAGGTCCGCCGCCCCATACCACTGCGGGCTCTCCGCCGGGCTTACGTAACCTAGGAACAGCACCTGCTCCTCCAGGCCGTGTCGTACCACCGCTTCGCGGATGGCCTCGTAGCCCCAGCCGGGGGCGCCTCCCAGCACCAAGCGATGACCGACTTCGCCCGCCTGCTGCAATTGCCGGTACGCCTCCACCAGTAGGTTCAGGTTCTTTCGCGGCTCGAGCGTGCCCTGGTAGTAGATGTAGGGGCCGAGGCCGGTCTTCTGTCGGAAAGCGCATTTCGCCGCCTCGGTCGGTGGCGAGAAGCGCTCGTCCACGCCCAGGTGAGTGACGTGTACTCTCTGGGCAGGCACCCCGTAGAGCCGGCAGATGTCCTGCTTCGTGCTCTCTGAGATGGCGATCACCGCCCGTGCGCGCGCCAGCGACAACCGCGTGATCAGATCCAGGTAAAGCCGCCGTCCCCGCGGATGGTAAGCGGGGAAAAGGCGGAAGCTCAGGTCCGGAACACTGACCACCGACGGGACACCGCCGATAGCAGGAAGCGCGAATGCCGGTCCGTGGAAGAGATCTACTCGCAAACGGCGTGCCTGAAGGGGAAGCGCCGTCTGCTCCCAGACTATCCGGCGACGTACGCGGTCCTCGGCGACGCCGGTGACTCGCTGAGCCACGCCGGGCCAGCCGGGATGGGCCTGTGGTACCCAGGCAGACAAACGGTAGCGTGGAGCGGCGGCCGGAAGGTGGCTAAGCAGGCCGTCGATGTAGCCGCTGATGCCGGCAGAGCGGTAGGTCCCCGGGGAAGCGACCAACTGCGCGTTGATGCCTACGTGGGGCGCACGCATATGCAGCGATCGGTCAGTGGGATGGGGCACGGGCGCCAGTATAGCAGCCGGCCTAGCCCTCGGCCAACAACGTTATGCTCGCTTCCCGGCGAATCGTCCAACGACACGCTAGAAGTAGGTGGAGATGAGGCGGTAGAGCTCCTCGATGGAGAGCAGATCCCCCTCGCGCACCTGTCCGCCGCTCGTCTCAGCGATGGCGCGCAGCATGTCCATGTCGGCGTCTCTACCATAGCCGATGCAGAAGATGAACACCGGCACACCGTCTCGATTACCCTCACGGATGCGGCGCTGCAACTCGCGCAACCCGACTCGGGAGGCGTTCTCGCGCCCATCGGTCATGACGACGATGGCGTTGATGCGATCACGATCGCCCAGCCCCTGGAGCTGCGCGTAGGCCGTGGCGATCCCGTCCAAAAGCGCCGTGTTACCGCCGGCGTTCAGGTTCGCGATGGCGGCCGCCAAGGCCTGCCGGTTGCGGCCCAGTTCGTTGAGCGGCATCATTCCGCCCACCGACCCCGAGAACTGCACCAGCCCCACCCGCTCGTCGTCGCCCTTCATCCCCCCCAGGAAGGAGAGCAGGCCGGCCCGGGCGTTCTCGAGCTTGTCGCCCGCCATACTGCCGGACACATCCACCACCAGGAAGACGTTGGTGTGGCGTTTCGTGTACCACCACACATCGCGCACCACCTGCACCACGGCCGGGCTCGGCATCTGCAGCACCGTCTGCGGCTGCGCCGGATCGACGCCGTTGCTCGCCGTAAGCGGTGAGCCGGATGCGGTCAGGGAGAGGGAGAGATCGGCGGGCCGGTAGCCGTGGCTGAGCACCGCCTGCTGAGCCTCCGGCAGCAGCAGGTAGCGCTTGAGCGCCTGGAAGGTCTCCCGCGCCTCGACGGTCAGGCCGGCAGACTCGAGGAGCGCCAGCGGATGGTCCTCCCACAGGGTGCCCTCGGCCGGATACACTGCTACCAGCTTCTCGCTGCTGCGGGCGTTGTAGTACACCACCAACTGCTCCTGGACCACGAAGGCGTCCAGGCCCAGCGCGCCCTCCTCCAGTGCCATCATCACCGTGGCCAGCTCACCCTCGCCGTAGTGCTTCACGGTGGCTTCCACCGCCGCCACGTAATCGAGGGTGGCCTGCCGGGTGGCGTCCTCGATGGTGAGGCCGCGGGTCTTGCCCGCCCCGGCGTAGAACTGGGCCAGCGTCGCCAGCAGGCCGCTGGCGGTGCTGGTAGAGGCGTGGCTCCACTCGAACCCGGGATCGTTGCGCGCCTTATCGAGGATGTCGGCCCAGCCCAGGGGCCGCTCCGGATGCCCCATGGAGCGGGCCACCTCCTCCCGGATGGCGATCACCACCGGGCTGATGGCGAACCGCACCGACTCTCCCACCAGCGTGCCGCCGTCAAGCGACTGCTCTTGCCAAGCCTGATCGATGGCCGTCAGCCAGAAAGACGAATCGGGGCACACCGCGTCCAGCTCGCCCGCCACCGCCGGTGCCGTCATGCGCTCCGGCAGCATCTCCTCGGCCACTACCTTCATCGTCGAGCCGGTGGACGTCTTGAGGCCCTGGGCCTCGAAGTCCTCCAGCAGCGCCCGCAGCAACTCGCCCTTCTCCGGCGAGTAGGCGAGGCGCAAGGTCGCCTCGGCCGGGGCCAGGCCCGTTCGGAGGCGGCTGGCCCCCCACCAGCAGGCGAAGGGCAGCGCCGTGACCAGCAGAAAGGCCAGGGCCAGAATCACCAGCAATTGAGTGGTGCGGGAACGTTGCGCCTGCATGCGCCTATCCTTAGCGCTGCGTTACGTTCAGCTCGAACCAGCGCACCAGAGTGTCTAGCGTGTCACGGTCGGGCGAGCGCATGGCCGAGGAACGCGGTACCACGGTCAGGATTCCCTGATCCGCCCAGCGAACGAAGGGGCTGCCCTCGCCGTCCAGTGGCACGTCGGTGTTCACCGGCCGCAAGCCCAGCTGCACCGCTCGGGCCTGCACCTCCTCCGACAGCAGGTAGCGCTCGAACTCCAGCGCCGCGTTCTTCTCTGCCGCCGTAGTCTCCTGCCCCATCCAGATGGTGAAGGGGAAGTCAAACCAGGTGATGTACTCCGGGTAGATGATGCGTAGCGGCTCCTGCCAGCGCGCCTGGATGCCCTCCATGTGCGACAGCAGGTCGCTCTCCAACAACTGGCCGCCATCGCCCATGGAGTAGCCGAAGAGGGCCAGGTCCTCGGCCGAATAGGCGCTCAGGCTGGAGAAATCCGTCACCGCCCCCATGAGCTCGCCCAACCAGGTCTGGAACTCGGGGGCCGCCACCTCCTCCACGCCGATGCGTGTGGTGCCGTGGTACTCTCCCGCCGCCGCCACCATGGCCGCCAGGCCGCCCACGTTCCGCTGCGGGTTGGGGACGACCAGCTTGAAGTAGCCCCAGCCCGCCTCGCCGCCCAGCTCGGGCCAGCCGCCCCTGGCGGTGGCAGCATCGTATATGGTGCGCCAGTTGATGGTGCCGAACTTCTCTTCCAGCACCTGGGCGCGGCTCGAGTAGATCCCCCAGGTGAAGAGCGAGGTGGCGATGGGCCGGGCGCGATACTCACCGTCGGTCAGGAACACGTCCCGGCCCAGCTTCTGCTTCTGCGTCAGGTTGACCAGTTCGACCAGGTACCGGCTGTCCGGGATCCATACGGTGGGGACAGGATCGAACTCACCCCGGTCGAACCGGCTCTTGGCGGTGAGCCCGTCCACGGCGGTCACCTGGACGGCTATGGGCACTCCGTTGAGCCGACGACCCTCGGCGTTGAAAGACTCGGCCGCGCCCCGCACCCACTCCTCCACCGGCAGGGCACAGGCTACCCGGACCTCCAGCAGCTCCTGCTTCTCCGGCTCCAGGGTGGTGTCGTCGCCTTGGAGCAGCAAGGACACGCCAACGATGACGACAGCCGCCACCACCACAAGCACGAAGACCAGTCTAGTCTTGTTCATATGCCACCTTGAGCCCGGGTTGCCACGCTACCCCGGCCGCCCTACTGGTTCAGCCCCAGACGACGCCGGCGCGCCGCCAACTGCCCGTCTATCTCGCGCCGATCCAGGATCTCGTCCATCTGCGCGTCCAGCCGCCCGGCCGCCATCTCGCTCCGTGCCTGGGCCTTGTCCAGCCGCGCCCGGATGGAGTCCGCCACCCGCGAGATGTCGGTGTCGCCCAGGCCTACCAGCGAGTCCAGCGACTCCATGGTCTTCTGGGCAATCTCCTTGGACTTGGCCAACTCCAGTAGCGCCTGCAGTTCCTGGCGCTCCTGACGGACTACGGTCAGCCGTGCCTCCAGCTTCAGCCGCGCGTCCTGCAACTGCTGGAACTCCTTGCGCTGCCGCTCAACCTGCTCGCCGTAGCTCTCTGCCAGGCGCTTGGTCGAGTTGAGCTTGCTCTGCGCGGCGACGGCCAGGTCTTCCCGGCCCTCCACCAGCAGGATATCGATGTTCTGGTCGAGCTCATCGGCCTTGCCCTGGTACTCGCCGTACTTTCGCTCCAGGGTCTTGAGCTGGCCACCCACCGTGGCCACGGCGTCCTCAAGATCAGCCAGACTGTCCTCCACCTGGCGGATGTACTGATCCACCACTGCCAGCGAGTTGGACTGCAACGCCCTATCTACCAGGGCATGAAGGTTGGCGCTGATGAGTGTCTGTACTTTCTCGAACAGCGAAGCCATGGTTGACCTCCACTCCTGCCTAGTCTATCTGACGGTCGTTCCTCAGCGGACCAGTAGCTCGAGACTCGTCGCCGGGACGCTGAGCCTCTTGCCTCCCGATTGTACGATTGCTTCGCCGGTGCCTGCCAGTACCTCCAGCACCGGCCCCACTGTGCCCACGTGCTGCCCGGCGGCCACATGCACCAGGCAACCGGCCTCCACTTGCCCGCTGCCAGGGCCCACCGGAGGCCTGTCGCTGTCGCCCTCCGTAGGAACGAACACCCAGCAGCGCCCACCGCGGCTGGCGGCGTATACGACCAAGCCGGCGATCTGGTTGAGCAGATCGAAAGCGGCTCGGGCCATGGGCAGCCGGCCGAACCCCTGCACCACCGCCACCGGGAGGGGCAGCGTTCCTCGCGCCCAGGCGGGAGGCGCTCCGCCCACCACCACACCATGAGCGCCCAGCTCGGCCGCCCGCACCAGAGCCGCCACGTCCTCCCCGATGCCGGCCACGATCACCGTGCCGTGCACCGTGGCGTCCAGGTGCTCCGGCCGCAGCACGCGCTCCGGTACCGGTCCGGCCATCTTGAGAGGGCCGCTGAAGTCGCGCCCCAGGAGCGTCGCCCCCAGCACCAACGCGCCCGTACCCTCCACCTCGAGGCCGGTCCCGGGAAAGACCTCCACCACTCTGCCCGGCAGGCAGCCGCTCACCGGCGCCTCCACCGGGAACCCCTCCAGGACCGCCATTCCCGCCCCCAGAGCCATGGCCCGCGCGTCCACAGGGGCACGCACCTCGCGCGCTCGCGGCCAGCCACTCTTGCGGGCCAGCACTTCCCCGCCACGCACCGACTGGCCTTCCTTCACGACCAAGTGCTCGAGCACCCGGCGCGGCGTCTCCTTAAGCGGCGACGCCAGATCCACCACCGATACCGGGCCCCGTTGGACCACGTAGCCGACGACGTCCGTCGGCCGGACGGCATCGCCGTTGTTCACCACCACCCGCCCGGGCAATGGCAGCAGGAATCGCTCCCGGTAGGTGCAGCCAGGCGAGATGATCATCTCCGGCGCGAAGGCCATCTACTTGGCCTCCAGAGCGGCCAGCCAGCGGCCCAACGCCGCCACCCGCTCCGTAGGCCCGCTCGGGACTTCTAGGGGGCGACCGCGACCGTCGAGGATCAATCCCAGCGCGCCACCCTCCACCTCAACCTCCAGCCCCTGTCCGGCCCCGGCTCCCACGTCGTACCCGCGGGCCGGCTGCACCACCGCCTGCCCCGTCACGCCCGCCGGCAGCGGTAGGCGCACCAACTGGCCCGCCTCCAGGCGCACCTCCACCGGCTCATCCCCAGCCACGCGAAGCGACACTCGAGCCACCTCTCGACCGTGCCGGGCCTGCCCCACCGGCGCAACCAGAGTCCCCAGCACCAGCATTCCGTCCCGTTCCAGTACCGACAGGACCGCCGTCGGGTTCAGCTGTGCCAGCGCCCCCAGGCTGGTGCCCAGATTGTCGCGATCGAGAGCCAACCGGCACACTCCCACGGGCTGCAGGCCGTCAATGAGCGCCAGAGCCGCCTGAGGCACGCTGTGCGACCTTCCCAACACAGCACCGCTGCCTACCACCATGTCCACCCGCGGCAGGAGGGGCTCCGGGTACTCGCGCTTCTCCGGCCAAGCCCCCACCGCGCTTCTGAGGGCCGCGCCCAGTGCCTCGCGCACGAACGCCAGTTCCATCTCCCTCTCAGGCGCCGAGGCCGCCCGCAGCCACGGCCGGGCCTGTCGGTTGAGGGCCCAGGCGCCCAGCGACTCGTCCACATCATCCGCGACGGACACCCAGCGCCGGAAGGCAGGCGTACCCATTCGCATCAGCAGCGGGTCGGCCCCCTGCCCCACTCCGCAGTCGCGCTCCACCAGGACGCGGGCGGGGCCCGTTCGCGCCAGCACTGTCTGGCTAGCGCCCACGTCGGCGGCCAGCACGTCCACGTCCCGCTGGCTGTAGGCCCGCAGCATAGCCTGGCTCACCGAGGCCACCCGGCCGCTGCACCGCTGCCACAGCCCCTCCAGCTCGGCCGCCTCGTCGCCCAGCAGCGTCAGGTGCAACACATCCAGCTCGCGGCAGAGGGAATCAATGGTCATCATCTTGCCGTCCGGAGCCGGGTTGTCGGCCATGCGCACCGTGAGCCGCTCGCCGACTGCGCCCAGCACCGCCTGGCGCAGTTCCAGCGGACCGGCGTAGAGCAATACCGGACGCTCTTCCGGCCGCAACAGCGTGGCCGCCACCGCCACCGCTTCCACCATCGCCACCACCGCCCGATCGGGCTTCTGGTCTCCTCCGCCCACCAATAGGAAGACATGTGGTGTCTCATCGCGCACGCTCTGAGCGAAGCGGGCGAAGCCCTCCCGCCGGGCGTCCACCTGGGCGCCGCCGAGGCGAACGGTGATCTCGGAAGGGATAGCGCGCAGGGCGCCTTCGGCAGCGTGCAGCGATGCGTCGTCGTGCACCGAGCACAGGGCCACCCGCAACGGCTTGAGCACGCTGGTCACACCGGCTACGGCGTCCACCCCGGCGCCGAACCTCTCGGGCTCGATCGGCTGTCCGTCGCCGTCCGCCAGCGGCCGCCCGGTCACGTTCTCCAAGTCGCTGAGGCAGTCTGCCAGGGAGTCGGATCCGCCGCCCGGCGCGACCGCCTGCACCTGCGGCGCAGACCCGCGGGCGACGAAGCGATGCGAGTCACCCACCCGGTCCACCAGGGTGGCCTTCGCGTAGGCGCTACCCATATCCAGGGCGAGGAGGGACTCCGGTTCTGCGCTCAACTATCCTCCGTTTGGCCACACCGGCCAGGCTGGGTACCAGTCACCGCAGCCAATCCTAAGGGCGCCGAGGCTTCAAGTCAACGATAAGCCGGTCACTTTACCGTAACCGTGACCACCTGGGAGCGGTAGGTGCGCCCGCCGGCCACCGCCTCGGCCTGGAAGCGGTGCTCGCCCTCCACCAGTCGCCACACCGTGCGGAAGGGCGGCCGCGCGAGTTCGGCCAGCAACTCACCGTCGACCAAGAGCCGCACAACCTCGACCTCGAGGTCGGCCGACACGCCGGCGGCCACGGTCGTGGCCTGGCTGTCGCGCGGCAGGTCGGGTGCCAACCGAAAGGCCTGCCCGGCCGCCGGACGCGTCAGACGAAGGGGCTCCGGCTCGGATGTGGCGCTCGTCCGGGGAGTGCGCGCCACCCCGCGTTCGTCCGACCACGCCTGGGCCTCGGCGGGAAGGACGGTCACCACCCGAGAGGACCCCGCCCCCACGATGCCCGCCTCGACCGGCACCTGCCGGTGCAGATCGCACGACCGACTCGGTTCCGTGCCGGCGATGAACGCCTCCTGGAGCCGGTGCGGGCAGAAGGGCTGCGGCGCCAGTCCGCTAAGGGCGCATACCTCGGCCCGCACCAAACCCTCCGGCTCGGCGAACTCCTCCCGCGGCAGGCCTCGGTGCAGTGCCTCCATCACGCCATTCCATATGGGCGCCGCTCCCTCCACCCCCGACACCGGGCCCATGCTCCCCCCGTCGGCGTTGCCGGTCCACACGCCCACCACCATCTGCGGCGTGTAGCCTATGGTCCAGTTGTCGCGGCAGTCGGTGGTGGTGCCGGTCTTCACCGCTGCCGGCCGAGACAGATTCAGCACGCTCCCCTCTCCGAAGGTGGGGACCCGCGCCCGGTCGTCGCTCAGTACGTCCGTGAGCAAGTAAGCCACCGTGGCGCTGATTGCCCGGCGCGTCTCCGGTGTTCGGCCCTCCCACAGCACGCCGCCGTCCTCATCCGTGACCCGCTCCATCGCCCTCACGTCGAGGTAGAGTCCCTCGCGCCCGAAGACCGAGTAGGCGCGCGTTAGCTCCAGCAGGGTGACCTCAGTTCCGCCCAGAGTCGCGGCGAGCCCGAGGCGCTCCGCCCGGGCAATACCCTCCACCCCCAGGTGCCCAGCCATGTCCCGGAAGGCCGGCACACCGATGGCATCCAGCAGCCGCACCGCCACCACATTGTAGGACGATCCCAGCGCCTCACGCAGCAGCACCGGCCCGCGGTAGGAGTAGTCGTAGTTGATGGGCTGATAGGCCTCGCCCTCCGCCGTGGTGAAGGACGTCGGGACGTCGAGCATCATGGTCGCCGGGGTGTAGCCCGCCTCGAAGGCAGCGGCGTAGGTGATGGGCTTGACTGCCGATCCCGGCTGGCGCCGCGCCAGTACCGAGTTCACCGCGCCGCTGATCCGGTCGTCGAAGTAGTCCGGGCTGCCGATCATGACGCGAATGGCGCCGTCGGCCAAGTCGCACGCGAGGACGGCGGCGTTGTCTACCCGCAGCAACGGATCGCGATTTAGCGTCTCCAGGGTGGCCGTAACCACGCGCATCGCCGTCTGCTGGGCGGCCAGGTCGAGCGTGGTGTAGATGCGGAGCCCCCCTGCCGCCACGCGCTCGGTGCCCAGCGCCCTCTCGGCCGCCTCTAGGACGTAGGCGACGAAATGTGGCGCGCGGATACCGTGCTGAGGGGTCACGAAAGTGAGCGTCTCGCGCGCCGCTACCTCGGCCTCGTCGGCAGAGATGAACCCTTGGCGCCCCATGAGCCCGAGTACTACCTGCCGGCGGGGGACCCAGGCATCGCCCAGTTCCGGCGCATAGGTGTAGGGCGACTGGGGAAGGCCGGCCAAGAAGGCGCACTCGGACAGATCCAGTGCTCGCAGCGGCTTCCCGAAGAAGGAGCGGGCTGCCGCCTCGGCGCCATACGACTGGCGACCGTAGAAGGTGCTGTTGAGGTAGAGCTCGAGGATCTCGTCCTTGTCGTAGCGGGCCTCAATCAGCAGGGAGAGGACGGCCTCTCGCAGCTTCCGGTGCAGCGTGCGCTCAAAGCGGACCTCGGGGAGCAGCAAGTTGCGGGCTACTTGCTGGGTGATGGTGCTGCCCCCGGCAACCACGCGACCGCTGCGCAGGCTGTAATAGGCCGCCCGCACGATCCCGACGAGGTCTATCCCCGGGTGCTGGTAGAAGGCAGCATCCTCGGTCGCTATGGTGGCCTTGATCAGATAGGGCGGAAACTCCGCCAGGGGGAGAGGCCGGCTCCGGCCGCTGCCTACCGGCAAGGCCTCGTAGAGCAGCTCACCCCGGCGGTCGTAGAGCAGGGTGCTGGGCGCGGGCGCCGCCGCCATGATGCCGGCCGGGTCGGGCAAATCCCACAACAGCCACGTCCCGGCGGCCAGGGCGACCAGTGCCAGGCAGCCGACAAGGACCGCCGGTAGCCGCCTCCATCGCCGCACTCACCCCTCCCGGACCGCCGCTTGGGCGCCGGGCAGCAGCTCCATGCCCTGGAGCACGGCCCGCAACTGGGCCCGCTCCGCCTCGGCCAGCGGCCCGACGGGAGCGCGCGCCGGGCCGGCATCCAGGCCGAGCATGTCTAGCGCTTCCTTGATCACCACCGGGAAGGAGCCCAACGAGAAGGCCAGCCGCAGAGGGGCCAGGTCACGCTGTGCCTGGCGGGATCCGGCCAAGTCACCGGAGCGGAACCGATCGTAGATGGAAGCCACCAGCGCCGGAGCGACGTTTGCCGTGGCGGCGATGGAGCCGGCGGCGCCATAGGCCAGCGCCCCGTAGATGAGGGTGTCGCGCCCTGCCAGCACCGAGAAGCCCTCCGGGGCGCAGCGCACGTACTCGGCGAGCAGCGTCATGTCGCCGCTGGAGTCCTTGATCCCCCGGATGTTGCTGACCTCGGCCAGCCGCAGCACCGTGGCCACGCTCAGACGGTTACCGGTGCGGTCCGGGTTGCCGTACAGCAGCACCGGTAGACTGGTAGCGTCCGCGATGGTGCGGTAGTGGGCCTCCATCTCGCGCGGGCTAATAGTGACGAAGTAAGGTGTGAGCGCCGAGATGGCGTCCACGCCGCAGTCCTCGGCCAGACGGGCCAGTGCCGCCGCGTCGCGGGTCGTCACGGCCCCCGTGCCCGCGTACACGGGCACCCGGCCGGCCGCCTGGTCCACCGTGACCTCCCACACCAGCCGGCGCTCCTCGGCGGTAAGGGCGTAGAACTCACCCTGGCTGCCGGTGGCAAAGAGGCCGTGCACCCCGCCGTCGACCAGGTGGTCCACCAGGCGCCGAAGGGCGGGCTCATTGATGCGGTCGTCCTTGAGGGGCGTGACCATCGCCGGAATGACGCCCTGAATCGTCAGAGGTTGCTTGCTCGCCACAAAGGCCTCCCGTGTCTGCTGCCGAGGTCGAGTTCACTGGCTACCCGCCGGAAGCGACGGGCCCTACCGGCGACGCTAGATGCCACCTTCCTCGATGGCGCGGGCCAAGCGGTGCATGTCTCCGCCGGCGTGTGCTCCGTCGCCGTCGCCCACCTGGTAGGTCAGCATCTGCGCCTGCCGGGCTGGGTCGATGTCATTCTCCCGGCTGTCGCCCACCATCAGGCAACGCGACGACTCCACCCCCAGACAGGCGGCAACCTCACGGTAGTACTCCGGATTGGGCTTCGTCCAGTGCATGTTCTCCAGCGTGGTGACCAGATCGAACTGATCCTCGGACAACGCTGCCCATCGCAGACGATGTCGCACCGCCTCCAGCGGGAACAGCGGGTTAGTCGCCACCGCTACCTTCAGGCCCTGGTTGAGGGCGGCCGCCACCGCCTGGACCCCGCCGGGCATCGGCGCCAGGCCTTCACCCAGCGTGGGGTATATCTCGCGGTAGAAGCGGCTGAATCGAGGCCAGACCACCGCCGTCTCCATGCCACTGAGCCGGGAGAAGGCATCGGTGAACGCCTCCTGATTGGTCCTATCGGGGTGCGGCTCGTCCACCACCGCTGCCGTCGCCTGCATGATCCAGCCGGTCAACTGGCCGGGCGCCGCCGCGCTGCCGTCGGAGAAGTAGGCCTCCAGGGCGCCGAAGTAGCGCCGAACAAAGGCTTCCGTATCCGTCTGCAACAGAGTATCGTCGAGGTCGAAGAGAACCGCTTCCAGCACCGCCATCACCATCCCACCCGAGCCGTCCGGCCCGCCTACTCGAAGTCCCCCCGACCGTCCAAGGCCCGGGCTAGCGTTATCTCGTCCGCGTACTCCAGATCGCCCCCCACCGGCAGGCCGCGGGCCAGCCGCGTCACCCGGATGCCCAGCGGTCGGATCAGCCGCGCCAGGTACATGGCCGTCGCCTCACCCTCCATGTTGGGGTTGGTGGCTAGCAGCACCTCCTTGACGGTGCCGTCTTTGAGGCGCTCCAGCAGCTCCTTGGCACGGATGTCCTCCGGCCCCACCCCTTCTACCGGTGAAATGGCCCCGTGCAGGACATGGTACAAGCCCTTGTAGCGCCCGCTGCGCTCGATGGCCACCAGGTCCAGCGGCTCCTCCACCACACAAATGATGCTGCGGTCACGAGCCGGGTCGCTGCAGGTGGCGCAGGGGCTCTGCGTGTCCACGTTGAAGCACTGAGCGCAGAGAATGGTGCGCTCCTTCATGTCCAGCAGCGCCTCCGCCAGGTCCCGTGCCTGATCGCGGGGGGCGCGCAGCAGGTAGTAGGTGAGGCGGGAGGCCGTCTTCGGCCCGATGCCGGGCAGCCGGCTGAGCTCCTCCACCAGTCTGGCGATGGGCTCGCTGAGGAGGGCCATCTAGAGGAGGCCGTCCAGCCCGACGGGCCCCGTCAGGCCACTCAGCTGCTCCGCCACGGCGCTCTGGGACTTGTCCAGCGCCTCGTTCACCGCCGCCAGGATCAGGTCCTGGAGCATCTCCACATCTTCGGGATCAACCACCTCGGGCGCGATGTGCAGTTCCTTCAGCTTCTGCTCGCCCGTCACCACGACGGTGACCACCCCTCCGCCCGCGCTGACGCTGGTGGTCTTCTCCTTCATCTCTTCCTGCATGCGGGCGAAGTCCTCCTGCAGCTTCTGCAGTTGGTTCTTGCCGCCACCACCCAACTTGCTGCGCATGGGCATAGCCCGCTTACCGCTCCGCTTACTCATCCTTGGCGCCTCCCTCATCCAACACGCTGACTACGCCGCCCATCTCGGTAGCAATCTTGCACAGGGGGTCGTCACCGAGCGCCCCGCCCGTTGTCGGCCCCTTCGATCCAGTCTCGTCCGACTCAGCTGGCTCCGTCGAGCCGGGCGCCACCAGCACCGGCGCGATGCGGAAGCCGCTGCCCAGCACCTCCTCCACCGCCTGCGCCACCACGCCGACGTCCTCCGTCTGGCTCAACGCCGCCTGGTGGAAGGGGTAGAGGCAGCCAACGGTGATAGTTTCCTCGTCCAGCGACCGCGGCTCCATCGACCGGAGCAAGGGCTCCAGCGTACGGTCCCGGCGCTGTACTTTGGCCATCACCTTGGGCCAGAGCCGGCGCGCTCGCTCCAGCGTCACCTCCGGGACCGGCTTGCCCATGCGCGGTGGCTTGGCGACCACGACCGGCGCCGGTTCCGGCTCCGCTGCCGGGGCGACAGGTCGCGCCCCACGTGCATCCCGGCCGGCACCGGCCGGCGCCGGTCTGCTGACCGCCGCCTCTGCCGTAGCTGCCGGCGACTCCGGCGCCCGCGTCAGCTGCTGATGGATATCCACCAGCGCCAGCTCCAGAGGCAACTGCGGCAGATGGCCGAACCGGGCCTGGTTCGCCGCCTGCGAAATGGCCCCCGCCATATGACGCAGCGTTGCCAGGTCAAGGTCGCGGGCCCGCTCCGTCAGGCGCGTCAGCATGTCCGGCGAGAGCACTCCCTCCGGACGCACGCCTAGCCGAACCAGCATCAGCGCCCGGGTGAGCTCGAGCACATCGCGGGAGAACTGCTGCATGTCCAGGCCCTGGACGGTCAGCCGGCCGAGCAACTCCAGCGCCTCCCCCAGGTTACCCGCCAAGGTCAGGTCGAGCAGATCCTCGGCGGCATCGTCCGGGGCCGCGCCCAGAACGTCGCGCAGCAGTTCTACCGTCACCATCCCTTCGCCGATGGACACCATCTGGTCCAGCACGCTGATGGCGTCGCGCATGCTACCGGTGGCCTGCCGGGCGATCAGGCCGAGAGCCGCATCATCGTGCCCAAAGCTCTCCGCCTCGCAGATCTGCCGCAGCCGGCCCTCAATGAGGTCGGCGCGAATGGGGCGGAAGTCGAAGCGCTGGCAACGGGAGCGGATGGTGGCCGGTACCCGCCACACTTCGGTAGTAGCAAACACGAACACCACGTACTCGGGCGGCTCCTCGAGGGTCTTCAACAGGGCGTTGAAGGCCTCTCGCGTGAGCATGTGCACTTCGTCAATTATGTAGACCTTGCGACCGCCGGGCTGGTTGGGCCGGAAGTTGACCCTCTCACGCAGATCGCGGATCTCGTCGATGCCACGGTTGGAGGCGCCGTCTATCTCGATCAGGTCGAGATAGCGCCCCTCGTTGATCGCCACGCAGGAGTCGCAGCGGTTGCAGGGGCGCTCCTCCGGCTCGGCGAGGCAGTTGAGAGCCTTGGCGAGAATCCGCGCTACCGACGTCTTGCCCGTGCCGCGCGGACCGGAGAAGAGGTATGCGTGGGCGACACGATTGGCCCGGCAAGCGTTCTGCAGGGTGCGGGTGACGTGTCCCTGGCCCACCACGTCGTCGAAAGACTTGGACCGCCAGCGGAGGTAGAGCGCTTCCTTACTCATTGCGTGGAGACTCCCTATCGCAGCTCAGTCTAGACCGGCCCCGCGGCCCTGGCAAGGCCTCTCGGCGCCGGCAGGCCACTAGCCGGCGAGCGCCGGCGGGACCAGCGCGCGGCGGGTGAACGGCCCTGCCGCCAGGCGCTCCGAGTGACCCGCCGCCCGTAGGGCGGCCGCATCGTCCAGCACTATCCCCACCGCTCCCGACTTCCGGGCCGCGTGGATGTCATCGGCGAGTGCGGTGAAGCTCGCTCGGACGTCCAGCACCGACAGCACCGGCCCGCCGAGTCCCTGCCACGGCTCGCTAGCGGGAGTGCCGGCTCCGAACTCCACCGTCACCACATCGACCAGTCGGGCCGACCACCAGGCGCCCGTAGGGCTCAAGCCCTGCACGACTGGCGCTTCGCCCTCGTCGGGCACCGGGCCGGACTCGGCGGCCACCGACACCAGCAGATTGGGCCGCTCTGCTCGCGCCTGGGTCACCGCCTCTAGGAGCAGGGCCGTCAGCGCCGAGTCCGCCGCCTCACCATCCATCCCGGTCACCAGCAGGCCGCTCAGGTGCAGCCCGTCCACCCCATAGCGCTTGGCGACGTCGGCGCAAGTGGAGGCCAGATAGGCGCGCACGGGGGCAGCCGCTGGGGAAGCCAGGATGCGGCCCAGGTAGGGCTCAGCCTGTTGCCAGCCCTCGCCCAGCCGCTGCATGCCGGCGCGCAGTAGATGACCCGGCGGGGGCTCGGGTGCATCCGGCCCGTCGGGCCACACCGGCAGCGCCTCCAGCCAGGCGTACACCTGCAGGCCACGCTCGTGGCCCAGCGCCACCGCCCGCGCTAGCGGATCCCAGCGCACCCCGCCCCCTTCGGCGGCGATCGCCGGCGCCGCCGGTTCCAGCGGCGAGTCGTAGTAGGCCAGGCCGTCGGACCGAGCCTGCACGAATACGACGTTCAGGTGCGCCGCCGCCAGGCCGTCCAGCAGCGAAACCAGCTCGGTCTCGTCCGCCAGATCGAGTCCCGCCAGGGACAGGTAGGCAGCGCGGAACTCCACATCCGTGCCCGCCGCCGCAGGTCGAGGCGACGGCGTGGCGGTGATCTCAACGCGCCCGACGCCCGGCGGCCCCAACAGCCGCACCCCCGCGACGCGGCAATCCGCCGCCGGAGAGAGCACATCGAGGACCAGGAACGCCGTCCCCGCCCCCCCGTCTTCCTGCACGTCAAGGTGCAGACGCTGCCAGCCCTGGGCCCGGGCGCGCTCCGACCACTGCACCTCCGGGTCGAGCGGGTCGACGCCGCCGGCCCCGTCATACCCCAACCGCGCCGATACCACCCCAACCATTCCCGGCTCCAGATAGACGTCCGCTTCGAAGAGGTAGTCTCCCGCCTCCAGGTCCGGCAGCCTCTGCCACAAGCCGGCGATGCAGGTCTCCTCGACGCACTCCAGGCGCAGGAACGACTCCCCCGTCGCGCGATAGATATGTGCTCCGCCCTCCGTCACCGCGAAGGCTTGCCACCCCGTTGGTGCCGGCTGACCGCCGGCAGTGAAACGCAGAGCGCCGTTCTCCAGCCAGTCCTGCCGGTCCGACAGAGCCATTGCCGGAACCACGGGCGCAGCCGTAGGGACCTCCAGAAGCCGCTCGCGCTGGCCGGCGCGCTCGGCGAGGGCGAGAACGAGCAGGAACGCCAGGCCGACCAGCAGCACGAAGAGGAGCCATTCCCCGGCTCCACCTCCCGCTCTTTCTCTGTGCTTGCCTCCGCTCAAGGCCATCCCCCTCGCCGTGGGCCGATTATAGCCAACCCCTGCAGAGCGTACCATGACTCGCGCCCGGCCGGGCTGGGCACACAAATTGCAGAATCCCCGTCTAGGCTCTGTAACGCTCCACCGAGCCGCCGGTCTCGGCGTCTTTCGTCGACCTCGAGAATCGCCGGACGGTGGGAACTGATCACGACCCGGGAGACGTCCTCGCCCATATGACCGTTCGCTCACGCGGTTCAGTGTTGCCCTGCGGCTGCCTGGTGGCGGCAGTGCTCTGCGCCCTCCTTCTGGGAGCAGGGCTGGCTAACTTTCGCCACTCTGCCTGGGCTTCGTCGCTCAGCAGCATCCTCTCGCCCGCCGCACCCGTCTGGTCGGGTACGGAGCCAGTCACCTTCCTGCTCCTCGGAACCGACCAGCGGCAGGACGAGTCCGGCCCCTCGCGCAGCGACACCATAATGCTGGCGCTGTTCGATCCCCAGGCCAAGGCAGCGACGCTGCTTTCGATCCCACGCGATCTCTGGGTCACCATACCCGGTCATGGCGAGGGCCGCATCAACACCGCCTTCTTCCTCGGGCAGGCCTACGACGTCGCCCACGGTGGGCCGGGCCTCGCCGCCCTCACCGTCGAGCAGAACTTCGGGGTACCCGTCGACTACTGGGCCACTCTCGACTTTGCCGGCTTCGCCCGCATCATCGATGCCCTCGGCGGCGTGACAGTGGAGGTCCCCTACGACATCTACGATCCCACCTATCCCGACGACGCCAACGGCACCATAGAGCTGTTCATTCCCGCCGGGACCCAGAACCTCAACGGCGACCTGGCGCTCAAGTATGCCCGCACCCGCCACGGCGACTCCGATTTCGATCGGGCCCGCCGACAGCAGCAGATCGTGTACGCCGCCCGGGACCGTGTCCTGACGCCGGGCGTCCTGCCCCGTCTGCCCGCCCTAGCGCGAGCGCTCGAGGACACTGTGGAGACGAACGCTGGAGCCGGGGCACTGGTATCGCTGGCCGGGTGGGCCACAAAGGCCAAGACCCTGGCCCTCGATGCCCGCGTACTCGATCGCACCCTTGCGAGCGACTACATCACCGGCAGCGGCGCCCAGGTGCTGCTGCCCAACTGGGATGGCATTCACGCCCTAGTCTCCGAGATGTTCGCCGCCCGGCTGCCCCAGGGCCAGCCGCTGGCAGGCGTGAGCCTGCGGGTCGAAAACGCCACCAACCTACCCGGCCTCGCGTCGCTGACCGCCGAGCGCCTCACGGCCGTGGGAGCAGCGGTAAACGCGGTGGCCGACCGGGATAGCGGGCCGCTCGACCGCACCATGCTCATCGTGTACTCGCCGTCACCGGCAGCAGAAGCCTACCTGATGGATCGGTTCCACCTCGACGGCGACCGAGTAGTGCGCGCGGATGGCGCGCCGCCTGAGACAAACATGACCCTCGTGCTGGGTTGGGATGTGATTGCAGGGGAGTGATAACGTGAAGAAGGAATCTGGTCGTTGGCTGCGCGGGCTGGCCGTGGGCCTGCTGCTTCTCCTCGCCGCCGCTGCGGCCGTGTCGCTGATAGCGGGTCCGGTGCAACCGCTGGACGTGGCCCAGTGGCTACAGCGCACCGTGGCTCCCTCGTCCGGTGAGGACGAAGCTCCGGCCCCGTTGCCAGTGGGGCTGGGCGCTCTCACCGCTACCGGTGATGCCTACGGCGCCACCACCTGGTACTTCGCCCATGGCATCGCCGTCCCTTCCGGCGATACCCACCATACCTGGCTCCTGCTCGCCAACCCCGGGACCACCATCGCCCGCGCCACCGTGCACTACCTGCTGGACTCCGGCTCCACTCAGGCATTCGCCGTCGAGGTACCGGCGCAGGGTCGGCTAGACCTCTACGCCAATCAGCGCGTCACCGGCGAGTTCAGCACCAAGGTGACCTCTGACATCCCCTTGGTGGCGGAGCAGAGTGTCTTCTTCGCCAACGACGGCTACACTGTCGCGGGCGTCGCCACTCCGAGCACGGTGTGGTACCTGCCGGAGGGGCCCACCGGGACCTACGAGACCCGGCTGCACATCCACAACCCTGGCCTCACTTCCGTCAGCCTGGCGTTTACCCTCTACAGCGAGACCGGGCAGACCGAGGTGGCGGCCCGCACCGTCGGCCCCCAGGCGACGCTGCGTCTACCGCTTTCGGATATCAGCTCGCTCTCCGGCAGCGTGGGCGTGCGCATCAGCGCCGACGCCCCGGTGGTCGTACAGCGGGTGTCTCGCTTCCCCGGCGCCGACGGCGGCAAGGGAGCCCACGCCAGCACCGGGGCTTCCATGCTCAACCGCTCCCTCTACTTCCCGCTGCTGATGGCCGACGGCAACTACGACTCCTGGCTCCTGCTGCTGAACCCGGGCGACGCCCTCGCCAACGTCGAGGCTACCTACTGGCAGGGTGCGCAGAAGCAGACCGTCACCTACAGCGTTCCCGCCCACAGCCGGCAGACGGTGTGGCTCGACAAAGAGGCAGAGAACAACCGCATTCCGTCCGGCAACCTAAGCCTGGTGCTGAAAGGCGATGCTCCGATCGCTGCCGAGGTGGTCGTCTACGATTCCGCCTACTACACCGGCACCGCCAGCATCGGGGCTCCCGGTGCTGCCCAGCGCTGGTACTTTGCCGAAGGTAGCACCGGCAGGCCCTACACCACCTACCTCGCCATCTTCAACCCCGGAACCACCGGTGCCGTAGTCAGCGCTTCCCTCCTCCCCGCTGCGCCCGTGACCGGTGCGCTCTCCTGGGCACTCCTGCCCGGTGAACTCAAGGTCGTTAACGTCAACAGCCTGGCCCAGAACCGGGACACCGGCTTCTCCTCCGGCTTCGCCCTTGCCAGCGACGGTCCCCTGGTGGTGCAGCGGCTCATGACCATGGAGGCTACCGGCCTCATGGGCACCATAGGCCTCCCCGACCAGATCGCCCCCACCGAGCCGGTGGCCTTCCTGCCGCTTATCATCTCGCCGCCAGGGCCCAGCCCCACTCCCGCTCCCACGTCGACGCCACGCCCGGACGCCAGCCCCACCCCGCAGGTCACGCCCACGCGCGTGCGCCGCGCCGAGGCCGACAGCTTCATACTCGGCTCGCCCATAGTGGGCACCGCCAACTGCGGTACCACCGGCATCAAGGGTCGAGTGACCGGGCCCTCCGGCGCTCCCCTTCCCGGGATGCGCGTGCGCGTCTGGGCGGACGGGTGGGACGGCGGCCTGAGCAACCCTACCGATGCCGACGGACGCTGGGACTTCGTGCTCGGCACCGGTCCCCGAGCCGGTACCTGGTTCGCTGCCCTGGCCGATGACAGCGGCCAGATGCTCTCGCGCGCTGTGGCTCTACCGACGTCCGACGACTGCAGCAACGGGCACCAGTGGCTGGAGATCAACTGGAGCGAGCGTGGCGCCGACCCGCCCCAGTACGTCCTGGCCTGGACCCGGCGCCTATCCTGCGCCGAGAACAACCAGAACCACCACCTCTTCATCGACGTCACTGACGCCGAAGGCCGCGGCCTGGCCGGCGTCAACCTCAAGGTCACCTGGGCCGGCGGAGAGACGGTCGTCACCACCGGCAACAAGCCCGAGTTCGGGCCGGGTCGGGTGGAGTTCGCCATGTACAAGGGAACCTACACTGTCACGGTGATGAACGGCGCCAGCGACACCGCTCACCAACTCACGGTGGACCTTGACGACGAGACTTGCAGTAACCATGGGAATACTCTATTTCATTACTCGTACCACGTGGTCTTCAGGGGCCTATGATGACGACCAGTCGGCCAACCGCCCGCAGTACCGACCACCGGCGAGGCATACGACGCATGCGATCACCGATCACTAGACTCGTCCTTACCCTGCTCGCTTTGGCCGCCTTCGGCGCGGTCCTCTCCCAGGCGGCCGAGCACCTCGCCGCCCAGGACCTAGCCGCGGCCGAGACTGAGGCCCAGGCCATGGCGCCCAACCCGGCCCTGGGGCTCTGCTTCGTCACCTCCGCTGAGGATCACGCCGGGACGGAGCGTCTCGATCGCGCTGTCGCCAGCGGGGCGGCCTGGAACCGCTTCCCCTTCTACTGGCAGAACATCGAGACCTCGCCCGGCCAGTACAGCTTCTCTGCCCAGGACCGGGCCGTCGCCGACGATGTGAGCAAGGGACTGCAGACGCTCGCGATCCTCCTGGGCACGTCGCCGGTCTACGCCACCGCTGCCTCCACCCAGGGGCTGGCGGCCCAGGACGAGCAGGTCGTGCTCTGGCCCTCCGGCCGCACCCGCGCCTTCCCGGAGATGACCGCTCACAGCGCCAATAGCGCCCCCGCTCACCTGGACCGGCCCGTCTTCAGCGACGGCAGCGACACGCCCGGCCCGAGCAAGACCATCAACGCGGATAACCCTTGGGCCCGCTACGTCTACGAGACGGTGAGTCGCTACAAGCCCGGGGGTGCTCTCGCCCGGGCCCGGGGCTGGTCGGCCGGGCAGGGCGTCTCTCACTGGGAGATCTGGAACGAACCGGACTGGAGCTTCTTCTGGAGCGGTTCGGTGGACCAGTACTACCGCCTGCTCAAGGTCGGCTACCTGGCCGCCAAGCAGGCCGACCCCAACTGCACCGTGATGATCGGCGGCTTGGCCACCTACTTCAACCCGGGCTGGTTCCCCGAGCTGCTTCAGGTAATGTCCGCCGACCCTAACCAGGGCGAGCGAGCGGCGCGGAACCACTACTTCGATGCCGTCGCGATACACTTCTACAGTCGCAGCGCCGACTCGCTCGACCACACATCGCGCGCCCGCGCGCTGCTCTCCGCCCACGGCCTCACAAAGCCCATCTGGGTAACCGAATCGGGCGTGCCGGTGTGGGACGACTACCCCGGCCCCGAGAACGACCCGGCCAGCCCCTACCGCGCCACCCGCCAGGAGCAGGCCGCCTACATCATTCAGTCAGCCGCCTTCGCCTACCACTCGGGCGCCGACGTGGTCTTCCACTTCCAGCTCCACGACGACTGCGGCAACGGCCCCGAGGCTCGTGACGCCTACGGCCTCTACCGCAACGAACCCGGCGCTGCCTGTTACCCAAGCGACGCCGCCTCTCGCCCCGCCCTAGCAGCCTTCCGGACGGTGGCGGCCCAGTTCCGTGGCCTCGAGCCCCTTTGGCGCATCACCCCCAACGGCGATCACGAGCAGATCGCGTTCTACCGCGCTGCCACCGGCCACCGGATCACCGTCCTCTGGGCCACCCAGGGGCACGACGTCCAGGCCTCCGTCGCGGCCGCCTCCAGCACCGCCGCCCTCATCGACGTTGCCGGCAATGCCTCCACGGTGACCGCACAAGGCGGTCGCTACCTGGTCAGCCTGCCGCGAGCCACCAACCGCAACCTGCCCGGATCCACCGAGTACATGATCGGCGGCGCTCCCTACATCCTCATCGAGACCGCCGGCAGGGTGACTTCCCAGGAGCTGGTCGCCAACGGCACCTTCGCTTCCGGCGCCGACGGTTGGCTCAGCATGGGCAGCACCCCGCCCCTCATCGCGACCGACTGCCCCAAGGGCAACTGCCTTGTCCTCGGCAGCGGCTTCATACCCGATCCCAACCCGGACATGGCCGGCGCCGGCAACAGCACCGCCTTCCAGGACCTGTACCTCGACCCGGTGGTGGCCCGGCCCACCCTGCGCTTCCAGTACCGCATCCAAAGCGCCGAGACGGCCGCCGGCAACGACTGGTTCGAGGTCATCGTGGTGGACCGGAACGCCTCCGGCGACGATAAAGCCACCTACCTCATCCCCGTCCGCACTCTCTACAAGTCCTCGAGCTGGACGCCCGCCAGCTTCGACCTCTCCGCCTGGCGTGGCCGTGACATCCGCCTCATGTTCAACGTCTACCAGTCGTCGGCAGAAAGACCCACCGAGGTGCGCATAGCCAACGTGAGCGTGAACGAGTGGGCGCTCGGCAGCACGGTGATCCTCCCCCTCGTGGGAGTGGGGAGCTAGACCTCACCCTACCGCCCGCCTGATGAACAAGAGGGGGGACCCGCCCGTGGGTCCCCCCTCTCCGCGTTCCACTCAGCGTCCGGCACCTATCTAGGCCACCGGCAGCGCTCTCACCACCACCCGGTGCGTGTTGTTGTTGTACGGCCAGCAGGTCACCATGGTCAGCATCTCGGCGCCCGTCTGGCCGATCCAGAGCCCATTGGCCTGCCGCACCTCTAGCGGCATTCCCTTCTCGGCCAACACCTGCACGTCCGTGACCAGGTAGCGGTGCTCAGTCTCCCCGGCGAAGATCGATACCTCCGCTCCCACCGTGAGCGTCACCAGATCGCGAAAGACCTCACCCGCCATGTTGTGGTGCCCGGCGATGACCATGTTTTCCGCTTCGCCCGGCCGCGCCGAGGTGCGGTGCCACCCGGCAGCGAAGTCGGCTACATCCCAGACGGCCAGCAGCGTGCCCTCAACCACCTCCTCGTGCCAGCCGACCTCCACCACCGGTGTGTCCAACCCCAGCACCGGAATGAGCAGGCGCGTTGGGATGGCCGGCTCCGGGGTAGCAGTGGGCTCGGGCGTCGCCGTGGGCGGCGGTTCGGGCGTGGCCGTAGCCACCGGGGGCGGAAGGGGCGTCGGGCTGGCGGTCGCGGTAGGTTGGGTGGGCCCAAAGGCGGCTATAGGCGTGGAGGCACGCCCCGCGGGCGCCTCATCAGCCAGGCTGGGGTTCTGCCGGGCACTGGCGGCGCCCATGCTGAAAACCACCCCCACCGCCAGCAGGATGAGGCCCACCCAAACGGCGATGCCGGCGCCTATTGCCAGGCGGCGGAACTGCTTCTCGGCTAGCGTGGAATCCATGCGACCTGTTGTCTGCAAGAAGTGCGCCCGGGTCGGATTCTAGCGGCCGCCGTCATCGTGGGCAACCAACGAGTCGATCCATCGCCGGCCCGGGTTGACCCTCCGCGCGCGCCTACCTATCATGTTCCTGCCTGTCGGCGCCCACGCGGGCGCTGCGGCTCATCTACTACCCGGACTCGCCCCAACGGGCCAGAGAGTGCCGGGCTGGGAGCGGACCGGACATGTTCCCTATACGAGACAGCGCCCGCACACAAGGCATCCCCTTAGTCAACTGGGCGCTTATCGTCGTCAACGTGCTGGTCCTCGCTTGGATAGCCTCGCTAGCCCCCAGAGCCCAGGAGTCCCTTATCTACTCCTACGGGTTCGTCCCCGAAGCCTTCTTTCGGAGTCCGATCTCCGGCGCCGCGCTAACTCTGATCACCTCCATGTTCCTGCACGGTGGCTGGTACCACGTCATCAGCAACATGTGGGCCCTTTACATCTTCGGCGACAACATCGAGAGCCGCCTCGGGCACGGGCGCTACCTCGTCTTCTACCTGGCCACCGGAATCGCCGCCGCTCTCGCCCACGCGGCTCTCACCCCCGCCTCCGAGATCCCCACCGTCGGCGCTAGCGGGGCCGTGGCCGGCGTCATGGGCGCCTACATCCTGCTCTTCCCCCACTCGCGCATCGTGACGCTCATTCCGCTGTTCTTCCTGCCTTGGTTCGTCGAGGTGCCGGCCCTGATTTACGTCGGCGTCTGGTTCCTGTCTCAGCTCTTCAACGGGCTCTTCTCCCTGCTGCCGGAGACCGAGGCTGCCGCCGGAGTCGCCTGGTGGGCCCACGTGGGCGGCTTCGCCGCCGGTCTGGGCCTCGCCGCCGCGTACCTGGGCGTCTCGCGCCGCAAGAGCTACTACTAGCACGGGCGCTGAACCGGCTTTGCCCCCTCCCCTCCGTCACGACCCAGAGATGGCTTGACCACAGGAGGTCCCACTTGCTCACAGTAGGCGTGATCGGTGCCCGCCGCGGACTCAGCCTGGCGGCCGCCTTCGCCCTTCAGCCCGACTGCCGCGTCGTCGCCGTCTGCGACATTGACACAGAGCGCGCCCAGGCCTTCGTGCAGCGCCACCCGAACGCCGTCGCCCATACCGACCTGGACCGTTTCCTGGCTCGCCCGCCGGACATCGTCGCGGTCGCCTCACCCGTACCGCTGCATCGCGACCACACCGTGGCCGCCCTGGAGGCGGGCGCTCACGTGCTCCAGGAGGTCTACCTCGCCGACACGGTGGAGAAGTGTCGCGACATCGTGCGCGCCGTGGCCGCCCACCCGCGGCAGAAGTTCATGCTGGCGGAGAACTGCTGCTATTGGGGCCACATCATGGCCTGGCGCCGGATGTTCGCCGAGGGCCGCATCGGCAGCCTGATGTACGCCGAGGCCGAGTACGTGCACGATGTCCGCACCCTCTGGACCAACGCCGCCGGCAAGCCCACCTGGCGTGCCACCATGCCGCCGATACACTACTGCAGCCACAGCCTCGGTCCCCTCCTCATGATCACCGGCGATCGCTGCCTCTCCGTCACCGCCCTGGCCGTGGGGCCCTACCTAAGCCCCGAGTCCGGCCACCTCGACCTGGAAGCGGCTCTGCTTCGCACCGAGTCGGGTGCCGCCATCAAGCTGCTGACCGCCTTCGGGGTGGTCCGCCATCCGGCTTTCCACTACTACTCCATCTACGGCACCAAAGGCTGCCTGGAGACGGCGCGCCCGCCCGCCCCCCTGGCCACCCACGCCTACCTCGAGGAAGTGGAGCACCTACACGGCCTGATGACCATGCCGCTGAACTACGACGTCCCCGGCGCACCCACCGCGGCCGGCGGCCATGGCACCGCCGAGTACCTCATGGTGCGCGACTTTGTGGACGCCATCGTGAACGACGCCCCGCCGCCCATCGGCATCGCCCCGGCTCTGGACATGTGCCTTCCCGGGCTGATGGCCCACGCAAGCGCCCTGGACGGCGGCGCGCCCAAGATGGTACCGGACCTGCTCGCAGAAGCGGAAAAGGAGTGAGGCATGGACGAAGTGAGAGTCGGGGTAATCGGGGCTGGTATCATGGGCCGGCTGCACGCGCGCATCGCCGCGGAGCACCCGCGGGCGCAGCTAGTGGCCGTCTGCGACAGCAACCGCAGCCGCGCCGATGAACTGGCCGGCCAGCACGGCGTACGCGCCCACTACAGCGTCGCCGATCTCTTGGCGCTACCGCTTGACGCCGTGGTGGTGGCCGTGCCCGACTTCGCCCACTATGAGCCCGTGATGGCCGCCCTCGAGGCAGGCAAGCACGTCTTCGTCGAGAAGCCCCTCACCACCGACGTGGCCCAAGGCGAGGAGATAGTCGCCAAGGTCAGGGACAGCGGGCTCACCCTCTCGGTCAACTACAGCAACCGCTGGATCTCCGCCTATGCTCAGACCAAGCAAGCCATTGATGCCGGCCAGGTGGGCGAGATCCTCTGGGCGTACGCGCGCAAGAACGACACCATCAACGTCGCCACCGAGATGCTCACCTGGGCCGCCAAGAGCAGCCCGGCGTGGTTCCTCTCCTCGCACGACATCGACTACGTCCGCTGGTGCATCGGCGCCGAGGCCGTCGAAGTTTACGCCACCGGCCAGCGCAAGGTGCTGGCCCAGATGGGCATCGACACCTATGACGGCATCCAGGCCCTGGTGCATTTCGCCAACGGCGCCGGCGCCGTGTTCGAGTCCGGCTGGGTCTATCCGAACACCTTCCCCACCACCGTCGACTCCATGATCGAGTTGGTCGGCACGGATGGGGTCGTGCACATGGATCGGACCCGGGAGACGCTGGCCATCGCCCACCAGAAAGCCTACACCTACCCCAAGTCAAGCATGACCATGGAAGTCGCCGGGCGGTTGGAGGGGGCGCTGCCGACATCGGTGGGGCAGTTCTACGACGACCTCATCCAGGGCCGGCAGCCACTGGTCTCCGCCAACGACGCTCTCGAGGTGACCCGTATCGTGAGCGCCATCCACCGTTCGCTGGAGAGCGGCGGGCCGGCCAAGATCACCCGCTAGGACGCCGCTCCCAGCCGGTCTCGGCACTGGCGCCCACGACCGAGGAGGGACGCATGTTCCGACACTGGACCGCCGTGCGCATCGTGGTCTTGGCAGCGCTCATGGCACTCACTGCCGTGCTGACCACACTGGTGCGGGTGCCGGTTGCCCCGACCAAGGGCTACATCCACCTGGGCGACGTAGGGGTCTACTTCGCCGCCTTCGCCTTCGGGCCCGTCATCGGCTTTCTGGCCGGGGGCGCCGGCACCGCCATGGCCGACGTCGTCGGCGGCTTCGCCCACTGGGCCCCGCTGACGTTCGTCATCCACGGCACCCAGGCATGGTTGGCCGGCGAACTGGGACACCAAGCGGGGGCACGGCGGCAGGTGCTTGCCTGGGCCGCCGGCTCGGCCGTGATGGTGGGGGGCTACTTCCTGGCCGAAGTGGTACTCTACGGGCTGGGCGCCGCCCTCGTCGAGGTCCTGCCGAACGCCGTTCAGGCGACCGTGGGCGGGCTGGTGGCCCTGCCCCTGACGGCCGCTATTCGCCGCGCCTGGCCACCCATAGACGGCCTCGGCCTTTCCCGCGGCTGGGAGGAACGCTGACCGCTTTGGACCGCATAGTCCTCGTTGAGAACCTCAACTACTCGTACCCTCCCCTGGTCCCGGGCGACCCGGTGGTCGACGCTCTCCAGGGTATCAGCCTCACCGTAAGGCGCGGCGAGACGCTGGCAGTGATGGGCCCCTCGGGCGCAGGGAAGAGCACTCTCTGCCTGGCCCTGTGCGCCGTCGTGCCCCATTCCACCGGCGGCGTGTTCGGCGGCCGCGTGACCATCTGCGGGCAAGACACCCGCACCACCACTCCGGCGCACCTCTCTGCCTGTGTCGGTGTCGTCTTCCAGGACCCCGAAAGCCAGCTCTTCTCCGCCACCGTGGAGGACGAGGTAGCCTTCGGGCTGGAGAGCCAGGGCATGCTCCGGGACGACATGCGCCAGCGCGTCGACTGGGCCCTCGGACTGGTGGGCATGTCCGATCACCGGCTGCGCAGCCCAGTGGTGCTTTCTGGCGGTCAGAAGCAACGTATCGCCATCGCCGCCGCCATCGCCACCCGCCCCGACCTGCTCATCCTCGATGAGCCCACTGCCAGTCTGGATCCGGCCGGGGCGCTGGAGGTGGTGCAGGCGCTCGAGGGCCTCCGCCACGAGACCGACTGCGCCCAGGTCGTCGTCACCCAGGACGCTGAGCTAGCGGCTGCCCTCGCCGACCGCGTGCTGCTCCTGGACGGCGGCCGCGTCACCCACGACCTTCCCGCCCACGAAGCGCTCCGCTCTCCCGGGCTGCTGACCGAGCACGCCCTCTTCCCACCACCGCTGGCTGTTCTCAACGCCTATCTGCAGGCGCGGAGCCTGCCCGTCGACTGGAGGACGGTGGATGAGGCCGTCGCCGGTGTGCGCCGCCTTCTTGGCGCGGAGGGCACTTGCCGCCGCTCATAGCCATCGAGAACCTCCACCACTCCTTCGCCGATGGGTGGGACGCGCTCAACGGCGTCACGCTCCGAATCGACGCGGGCGAGTACACCGCCCTGATCGGGCCCAACGGTTCCGGCAAGACGACCCTGGCGAAGCACCTCAACGGTCTCCTCAAGCCCACCTCCGGACAGGTGCTGGTGAATGGGACAGACACGCGGGAGGCGAGCGTCTCGGCGCTGGCACGCTTGGTCGGGTACTGCTTCCAGAATCCGGATCACCAGATCTTCTGCGCCTCCGTGCGAGAGGAACTGGCCTTCGGACCCACCGCCCTCGACCTCAGTCCGGGTGAGGTGACGGAGCGAGTCGAGGCGGAGTTGGCCGCCTTCGGCCTGGCGGGGCTGCGCGAGCGTCCGCCCGCCGTTCTCCCCCCGGGGCTCCGGCGCCGGGTGGCGCTGGCCTCCGTCCTGACGACACGGCCCCGCCTGCTCATCTTGGATGAGCCTGGTGTGGGGCTGGACGCACGCGAGCAAGCCGACGTCTTCGCCCGCATCGCCGCCTACAACGAGGCCGGCAACGCCGTCCTGCTCATCTCGCACGACATGGGAGCCGTATCTCGGTACTCGCGCCGCTGCCTGCTGATGGCTGCCGGGCAACTCGTGGCCGACGGCCCCCCGAACCGCATCCTCTGTGACGCCGGCGCCCTGGCCGACGCCGGAATGCAGCCCCCCACCATGAGCCGGCTGTCCTTGGCCACAAGCGACCTCGGCCTGCCCCCGCTCATGCTCTCGCCGGAGGAATACGGCCGGGCGCTGCTGCGGCTCCGAGAGGAGCGCTCATGAACGGCGTAGACCTCTTCGTCCCGGGAGACTCTTGGCTGCACCGGGCCGATCCGCGGCTCAAGCTCGGCCTTGCCCTGCTCGGCACCGTCCTGCTCTTCGCCTACAGCAACGTCTGGGTACAGGCGGCTCTGCTGGCGCTCCTAGTGGGAAGCCTCGCCGGGTGCGGCATACCCCGGTCCCGCCTGCTGGAGATCGCCCGGCTCATGCTGCCCATCGCCACCATGATCCCCCTCCTGTGGCCCGTCTTCTACCAGGCCGGGCCCCATTGGTTCACCGTAGTCGGCATCCGGGTAACCGGTTGGGCCGTCGCCCAGGGCTTCGCCACCGCCTTCCGGATCGTCGGGCTCGCCTACCTCTCCGCGGCGGTACTGCTCACCACCGACATGCGCGCCCTGCTGCGGGCCCTGGTTCGCCTCGGGGTCCCCTTCGAGGCCGCCCTAGCGGTCACCATCGGCCTCAGCTACGTACCCCGCATCCGCCGCACCTACGAGCAAGTGACCGAGGCTCAGATGGCCCGCGGGTTCGACTTGGGCGCCGGAGGGTTCCTGTCCCGCGCCCGTGCGCGCGTGCCCATCCTCGTGGCCTCGCTGGTGAGCACCTTCCGCGGAGCCGACATCCTCGCCCGCACGCTCGAATGCCGCGGCTTCGGCCTGACTGACCAACCGCGCTCCGCCCTATACGATATCCAGTGGCGCCGGGCCGACACGGTGCTGGCCACGGTCGCCCTTCTTCTCGTGACAGCGGCCTTGCTGGGGCGCCTCGTGCTCGGCTTCGGCGTCCATCCGCTCCACCTGCTCTAGGAGACGCGCGCGCGGCGCCCGGTGCGTCCAGATGCCTTGCTCCGCCCTAGGCGGGATGCTATCATCGCTCCGTCGTGGAAGAACCGACTGTGCTCTCCCTGGTGAAGGTCCTGGCCCCGTCGCTGACATTGCTGGCTGCTGCCGGTCTGGTGGCCACGATGTCGGCGCGTTCGAGTCTGGGCCCCACCTGGAGCCGAGCCGTCGCCGCCCTGTCCCTCCTGCTGGCGCTCCTGCTGGCCACGCTTCAGGTCGATCAGGCCGCCGGTTTCGCCGGCATTCCACTCGGACCCGTCTCCGTCTCCCTCATCCAGTTGCGCTTCACCCCTCTCACACTTGCCTGGATGCAACTGCTCTTCCTGGGGGCTGCCGCCCTCGTACTCGTCTCGCCGCCGTCAGCCCTACCCCTGACCTTGGCCCTGGTGGGAGCCTCGGCGCCGGCGCTGATGGTGGGCAGTTTCCCTGCCCTCTGTCTCGCTTGGTTCCTGGTTGAGGTCACCCTGGCCGCCGTCGGCCCCAGCCCGGCAACCGGCAACGCCTGGTTCCCCCTCCTCTTCGGCACCGCTGCCGTACTGGCCGCCTTCCATACCAGTGCCTCGGACGAAGCCCTGATCCTGAGCTTGGGTTCGCTCCGGCCGGTCTCCTGGCTGCTACTGGTGACCGGCGTCGCCCTGCGCACCCGGTGGTGGTCTCCCGCCAGCCTCGCTTCCGGTGAGCTACTGCCCGCTGCCCCCTTCTTGGCGGCGGTAGCGACCGGCTTCTTCACACTCAACCACTTGGAGTCGGTCCCCCGCGGCGGTGAGGTGTCGGAGGGGCTGTGGCTGATATTCCTGCTCGTGAGCCTGACCGCCGCCCTGCTGGCCTGGGGTCACCGTCGCTCCGGGCCCACCGCCATCCTGCGCTCGGCAGCCGGGCTGCTGCTACCCCTGATTCTGCTAGGAACGCTTTCCCTTCCTCCGTCGCCCTGGGTCGGGCCGGCTGCCGCTCAGGTTCTGGCCGCACTCGTGGGCCTGACCGTCCTGCAGCGCCTGCTCCGTCCCCCGTGGCTGCCGGCCTGGACCATCACCGCCGCCGGCGTGGTGGTAGGCGTGACGCTACTGCCCTGGCCGGTCTTGCCCTACGGGCGGGCCATCGCCGCCACTCTAGAGGCCCTATCCTCGACCCGACCGGCCGCTGCCGTGGTGCTCGCGCTGGCGGCCGGCCTACCGGCGGCGGCGCTGCTTGCCGCCACCCGCAGCGAGGATCATGGTGAGACCCGCTCACCGGCCGAGGTCTCCACCAGCCTGGCGGCTCTGATCCTGCCGCTACTGGTCGCCTACCTGGCTTGGTCGCTCTCCGCAGCGGCATCGCGGAGTGACGCCGCGCTGCTCTACTCCGGCCCATCGCTGGGAGCGTTGGCCATGGCCGTGCTCGGAGGCTTCGTGGGTCTGGTGCTGGCCGTGGCGGACCGAGCCTCTCTGCTGCTCAGCCTGGACAACGTGCTGCCGACCGGCCTGGACGTCGCCGTTGTTCGCGCCGGCTCTTGGTTGTCCAGTCGCGTCTCGGCTGCCGCGGAAACGGTCTTTCGCTTTCTCGAAGGGGAGACACCACTCACCTGGGCCGTGCTGATCGGCGCGGCGGTGCTGGTGTTGGCGGCGGGACAACTGTGATCATTCCCGACTTCATCGCCCGCCTGACCCTCTCCATCTCCTCTCAGATGGTCGCCATACTGGCCCTGGCAGCGGGCCTGATCCTCGTCCTGGCTCGGTCGGACTCCATGCTCATCCTGGGCCTGCTCGCCGCCTACCTTGCTGCCGCCGTCCTGCTGGCCGGCACCGCCACCTCGGAACTGGCGGTGGTTGCCCTGTTGGTGGGCATCTTCGTGGCTCTCGTGATGCAGCTCACGGCGGCCGATCGCCGCTCCCAGATGCACACCGCCCCCAACGACCCCACCACTGCCGCCGTACGCTTCCTCGTGACCATCCTCATGGTCTGGTTCGCTGCCTCCCTGGGGGTCTTCAGCCGTCCGCCGGATCCCTGGCAGTTGGCCGAGGTGTGGCTGCTGATGGCGTCCGCCGTGGCCCTCCTTACCACCACCGATCCCTTCCGCGTCGGCATTGCGCTCCTGGTCATCACCGCCGCCGCTATGGTCTTCTTCGCCACCGGCACCAGTGAGTCGAGCCTACTCGTGGAAGGGCTCATAGCCAGTGCGGCCTTCGCCATCGCTCTCTCGACGTCGCACCTGGCCCTTGAGCCGGGCGAGGGGAGGCGACCGTGAGCGACACGCCGTCCCTTCTGCTTCTGCTCGTCGCTCCGGCGCTGGCCGGCGGCCTGGTCTACTTCCTGCGTCTTTGGCCCCGCCTTCCTCACCTGACGGCCGCCCTCGCCGCCCTCGGCACCGCCTACTCCATCCACCTGGCGCCCGCCGGCCTGGCCGACGAGCTGTTGGGCCGTCCCCTGGTCCTCGACGGGCCCGCCAAGCAGGTGCTGCTGGTGGCCCTTATGGCCGTCGCGCTGAGCAACGTCGCCTCCCTGGCTCGGCCGGCGGAGACGCTCTTCGCCAGCACGTCTCTGGCCCTGGCCTCTCTAGTCGGCCTGGCGCTGACCACCGACAACCTGACGCTGGCCGGCCTCTTCCTGGTGATCGGAGGAGTGGTGCTCACCGTCTCGCTGGAGAGCAGCCGGGGCGTTACGGCCGGACACCTCCAGTACCTGGCGGCGGTCGCTCTAGGCGGGACACTGCTCGCCTTCGCCGCCGGCATAATGGACGCCGACCCCTACGTGCCTTCGGCCAGCGGAGCCGTAGCCCTGCAGCTCGGCATAGGCCTGCTGCTAGGGCTCTTCCCGGTGGGCCTGTGGAAGGCCACCCTGGGCCGAGATGCCGACTCCTTCTCCAGCGCCCTGGTGGGGTTGGTGCTGGCGCCGGCCGCGGTGGTCCTCCTGTGGCGCTTCACCTGGCGCTATCCCTGGCTCAGCAGTGGCACTCTGCTGTCCGAGCTCTTGCGGGTGTCGGCCCTGGTGACGGTGGGCTACTTCTCGCTCCGGGCCGCCATCACCGCCTCCCCCACCGTCTATGTCGCCAGCGCAACCCAGTCGCAGTTCGCCCTGGTGGTACTGGTGCTCCTGCCCTCGTTGGGCTCGTCGGCGCTGCTCCCGCTCACCTCGGAGTGGCTGCTGGCCCGCGTGGTGCCGGTGCTGCTCCTGGCCGTCTCTGTGCCCCTGCTGTGGACCGCGCCCCGACCGGCCACTAAGGTGCTCTTCGTCTTCAGCGTGCTTTCGCTCATTGGCCTGCCAGGCACACCGCTCTTTTCATCCTATCTCGCCGGGCTGCTGGCTCTGCCCCAGGGAGCGCTGGACGTCGCCCTGCTGATCTTCATGGCCGGGACCGCCGTCGGCGCCCTTCGTCTCGCCCTCATGCCCCCGGCGGTACCGCCGCCCGTGGACCGGCTCGACCCCGGCACGCTGGTAGCCCTACTGCTGGCTCTCATCACCGTCATCGTCGGCCTGAACCCCGCCTTCCTGCGTGGCCTGCTCGCCTAGCTCCTGTTCGCCCGCACGAAGAAGCCGCTCCCCTGGGGGTAGCGGCTCGCCCAATACCTATGCCGACAGATCTGGCGGTCCGGTCCTAGAACATGCCGCCGCCGAAGCCTCCCATCATGTCTCCCGGGCTCTGCATCAGCATCCCCATCCGCATCCTCGCCATAACCGTCAGCGAGGCGTCCTGGCTTATGTTGGAGGCGAACTCAAACTCGTCGATGGCCTTGGCAGTCTCACCCTGCAACTCATAGGCACTCGCCAGCGCGAAGTGCGCCAGGGCAGATCCGTCATCCGCTTCCACCGCATCCATCGCCGTCTCGTAGGCCTTCTCAACCGCCCAGTCCATCCCGCCGACACCGACACGATAGTAGACCAGGGACAGGCTCGCGTAGAAGTCGGCCTCGCTGTCGGCCAGGTCCCGCGCTCGCGCCAGCTGCTGCGCCGCGTCCTCGGCCCGACCCAACTGCTCGTAGACCACCGCCAACTGCAGGCGCGCGCCCAGGTCCTTCGGATTCAGCGCCGCCGCGGCCTCAAACTCAGGCAGCGCCGCCTCGTAGTCCCCTTGCACCAGGTAGCCCTCACCGGCCGACGTTCGCGTCGAGAAGGCCTGCTCCTCCGGGCTCGGCGCCAGGAAGTGGTTGTACGCCAAGAGGCCCAACAACAGAACCGTCGCCAGCACCACACCCCGCAACGACCAGCGACGGAGGCTATCTTGTCGCTGCTCCGCCAAGGAGCGATCCAGGTACCACCACCAGTGCTCCTCGGGCGGGTCTAGCTCCATCCTCGCCCGAGCCAGCGTTGAAGCGCCCGCCTCCCGCACCAACCGGGTCGTTTGGGAGCGGGTGATGTTCTCGAGCGTCTCCAAGCGGGTGCGCTCCGGCTTGAGGTCCACCCCGTACATCGACTCCAGCCGGGGGATCGCCTCCTCAATGTCATCCAGCAGACGGAGGTACTTGAGAACCCCCGCGGGACCTACTCCGCGCAAGCTGGCGACGGCCAGCTCCGCCTCTCGCAGCGCCAGCCGGAGGTCGTCGGCCTGCCGGATGTCACCCGCGTCCGCCGGAGCATCCACGGTCCCAGTCGCCCGCTCCACGGTTCGCTCCATTCGCTAGAGGGACACCGGAAGGCCAGTGCGAGCGCTCTCGATGGCGGCGCAGATGACCCGCGTCACTCGCAGACCGTCCTTGCCGGTCACCATCGGCTCGCGACCGTCGATGAGGCAGCGCACGAAGTGCCGGATGCTTTCGGTGGCAAAGCCCTTCACCTCGCCGTAGATCTCCGGAGAGACCAGAACGTCGGGGTAGGACGCCTCGGTGGCGGTGTACTTCTGCAGCACCCGGTGATGACTGCAATCCATGTAGAGCGCCCCCTCGTCCCCGATCACCTCGCACTTGAGATCGATGATGTTCGGAGTGTTGTTGGGGACGATCCAACAGCTCTCGATGGTCGCCACGGCACCGCCGCGGAACTCAATGGTGGTCTGGTAGAAGTCCGGCGTATCCACACCCTTGGCTCGCAGAACCCGCGATCGAGCCACCGAGTAGACCTTCACCGGGTCGTCGTCGAGCATCCACATCACGGTGTCGATGGAGTGGCTGCCGATGAACCAGAGGACCGAAGACCGAGCGGCCCACTTCAGCATGTCGGTGGGCACCCACATCTGGTCGTTGAGCCGGTAGCTGACCATCTGGGGCGTACCGATCTGCCCCTCGGAGATGGCGCGCTTGGCCTTGTAGAAGGGCGGGTTCCAGCGGTTGTGGAAGTCGACCATCAAGTGCTTGCCCGCCCTCTCGGCGGCCGCGATGATCTGCTCGCACTCCTCCACCGTCTGCGCCATCGGCTTCTCGAGCAGCACGTGCTTACCCGCAGCGAAGGCGTCGGTGGCGATGCCGGTATGGGTGTGGTCCGGTGTGACGACGCTCACGGCATCAATGTCGGCCCGCGCCAGCAGCTCGCGGTAGTCGCCCAAGTAGGCTGCTCCCTCCCGGTCGGCTACCGCCCGACCGCGCACCTCGTCCAGGTCGCTGACGGCCACCAGCCGGGCGCCGGGAAAGGAGCCATAGATGCGAGCGTGCATCTCGCCCCAGGTGCCGACGCCGATCACGCCCAGCCCGACTTCACCCATGCCAACCTCCGCTCTAGTCGTGCGAGACCACCTCTCCCTGCGCCAAGGTGCTCCTCTCGCCGTGCTCCAGGCTCTCAAACGGCGGCCACAGGGAGAACCAGGCCTTGCCGATCAGGGCCGACTCATGCACCGGCCCGAAGTTGCGGGAGTCGTTGCTGTTAGTCCGGTTGTCGCCCATGACCAGGTACTCGCCATTCTGCAGCACCAGTGGGCCGAAATTGCTCACACCATGGTTGACGGCCAGATAAGGCTCGGCCAGTCTTGCACCGTTTATGTACACCTGGCCCGACACAACTGCTATCTCTTCCCCGGGCAAGCCGATCACCCGCTTGATGAGCGCCTTACCGCCCTCCTGGGGCGAGGGAAACACCACAATGTCGCCCCGGCCGGGAGCTCCGAGCCGGTAGGCCAGCTTGTTGACCATGAGATACTGGCCATCGCGGAGCGTCGGCTCCATGCTGTGGCCATCCACACGCGTGTTCTGCAGCGCCGTCCGAACGGCCACGAAGAGAACCAGGGCCAGGAGCAGGGTCTCCAGCATATCCCGAGCGAAACTAGCCACGGAAGATGACGACTCCTCGACGGTCTCCTCTACTCCTCCGTCTCCTCCGCCTCCCGGTCCGAGTCGTCCGCTAGCCGACTCTTCTTCAGCTCCTCGTACACCCGGCCCACACTCGTTCGGAAGGCTCTCTCGGCTCGCTTCCGCCATATCTCGTCAACCTCAAACTCATCCAGTAGGTGCAGCATGCGGGTGGCAGTCTCTGCTCGACTGCGTCCCTCCGCCACTAAGTCCGTCACGCCGGCCCGCAATCGGAGCAGGAAGTCCTCCATACTGTCGACTAGCGCCAGGTCCCCCGCCGGCCCGTGCCCGGGCACAACCACCTTGGGGGCCCAACCTCTGATCACTTGCAGCGCCTGCAGCCACTCGCCCAGGTGGCCGTGGCCCAGGAACGGGGGTATTCCGTTGAAGATGACATCGCCTGCAAAGAGCACGCCCGACTCCTCCAGGAGCACGGCGCTCGAGGCGGGGCTATGACCTCCCAGCCGCTGCAGTCGGATCGTGTTGCCGTTCAGGTAGAAGACCAGGTCCCGATCGAAGGTGATCTGCGGGGGAACCACCTCCATGTCCGCCAGTTCGTCCACGACCTCCGGCGCCGTGTCGCGAAACCCATCCAGGACGCGCTCGCGCATGGTCGGAGTGAAGCGGTCCAGAGGCCGGTAGCCGCGCTCGTTGGCCACGGCGGGCGCATCAAACTGGCTACTGCCCAAGGCGTGGTTGGGGTGGCTGTCGGTCAGGAGCACGTAGAGCAGCGGGTCACCGCCCACTGCGCGCACTCTCTCGCGCCAGTCTCGTGCCTGGGAGGGCACTATAGGGGCGTCAACCAGTACGGCGCCCTCGTCCATCACGACGCAGCCCACATTGGCGCCCAGATAGTCCTCGGCTACATACACGCCGGTAGCGATCTCACGCATACCTGACCTTTGACCTCAGTCGAAGTAGTTGCCGGACGCACCTTACCACCCAAGTAAGGCAGTGCCGGGACCGGGAGGGGGAAGCGGAAGTGGCTGGATGTGCAGGAGCCGGCACCACGCCCACGGTGACCATCGCAGGAGGCCATGCTCCCCGACTCGCCGGCTTCGGCCCCACGAAGTAACCCCACCTGGCCGGCGACGCCGTACCACGGCGGACTGCGCCAGCCTCGGTATTGTACATCCGTGTCGGCCCGCGCGAAAGGGCCCGGTCCGCCGGGTCCGGCGGTACCGGCGCAGATTGAGGGGCCGCGCCCTAGGTAAGGCTCTTGCCGTAGACGCGGTAGGTCTTGTAGACGTGCCCCCCCAGCCGCTTGATGATCCGGTTCATCATCACGTTGTTCTCCAGGATCCAGGACATCTCCGACTGGCGGTATCCCTTGGCAAGCGCAGCCTTGGCTACCTCGACGTAGAAGACGCCGTCGATGCCCCGGTTCCGGTACTCCTCGATGACTCCCATGATCAGCAAGCGGAAGAGCCGTGGTCGGGTCCGCTTGGCCCACAGGAAGCGGGCCCCGTCATAGAGGAAGCGCAGAAAGCCGCCAGGGCGAGGGTACACCCGCAGGAGGGCCTCATTAACGTCCGGCAGCGCCACCGCTATCCCCACCGGACGCCCATCGTGCTCGGCGAACAGAACCATGTCCGGGTCGATGAGATGCTTCAGACCGTGAGCCAGATGCTCGATCTCCGGGTCCGTCATGGGGACGAAGCCCCAGTTCCGGCCCCAAGCAGAGTTGTACACTGCCTTCGCCCGCACCAGCTCATCCTCGAAGCTGCTCATTTGCGCCTTGCGCACCGTGACCACGCCGTCCTGCAGGAGCTTCTCCGCTCCCTGGACGATCTTGTGCGGCAGGTTCTCCGCCTGGGGGCCATAGATGTTGGTGTCGATGAGGTAGGCGTAGAGATCCATGACCTTCTCGAAGCCGTAGTCGGTGATCATGGACTCGTAGTAGCGCGGGTTGTAAGTCATCATCGCCACCGGCGGCGAATCGAAGCCGTCGATCAGTAGGCCGCATTCGTCATTGGTGGACATGTTCATCGGTCCGACCACCGTGTCCATGCCCAACCCCTTGACGTAGTCGGAGGCGGCGTCCAGCAATGCCCGGGCGACGTCCGGATCGTCGTAGACCTCGAAGAGGCCGAAGTGCCCCGTCTTTTCGTTATGGAACGCGTTGTGGTTGTGGTTGACGATCCCCGCCACCGTGCCCACCACCTCGCCCCCCTGGCGCGCGATGAAGAGGCGCACGTCGGAGTGCTCAAAGAAGGGGTTGTGCTTGGGATCCAGGAACCGCTGCCGATCCCAGAACAACGAGGGTACCCAGTAACGGTCTCCCTCATAGACCTTCCAGGGGAAAGCAGCGAACTCGTCGCGCTGACGTCTGCTCTCTACGACTTCAATCTGAGGCGTCGCCATCTTCAGGGCCCCCGGCGAACTTGGCGTGGAGTACATTGCCTGACCAGGATAGGCGCGCATACCGGTCGAGGCAAGTCCCCCGCGACCAAGGCCGCCGTCATCGCGCCCGCACTCAGCTCTGATCAGGCGCCGTCCGGGGCCAGGCCCAGGCGCTGCGCCAGCCCCTCCCAGCGTTGCCGGTGGCTGGGGTGCGTCAACTCGGGGCGGAAGCCCATAAGCCAGTAGAGAAGGATGGCGGAGGAGCGGTGGTCGTCGGTAAGCAGGAACGCCCGCCGGTAACCCCGGAGACGCATGTCCTGCAGGACAGCGGCACACACCAGCCTTCCCAGACCGCGCCGGCGATGGCCCGGGTGCACCGCCACCCAACCCAACTCAGCATCACCGCAGTCGGGATGGACCGTCAGGCAGGCGGTGGCGACCGGCCGGCCGGCGTGGTAGGCCATCTGGATCGCCTCCGCCGGCACCATCGAGCGGCCGCCCGGTCCGATCGCCCGGTGGGCCCGCTCGACGGTCCAGCAGCCGAGATCACCGGTGCTGTTGAGCACCGCGATCCAGTCTTCCATCCCCTCCTCGGCCAGCAGCCGTAGCTCGTAACCGGGGGCAATTGGCGGCGCCCACACCTCTCTCGTCAGTGACAGCTGCATCCGCAACTGCGGGAGCCCCCCACCCTCCATCGCCGTCCCCTCCTCCGGCCAGTCGCCTGGGCCGAGGCGAGGAATGTGCCTACCCCGCGCCCCACCCCAGCCGACATAGGCCGATCGTCCTGTTGACAGAATCGCCGCAAGCCTGCACACTTGAGCCCAGTGTGCGCGCTGGGCGCATGCCGGAGTGGCGCCTTGACGCCCCGTTACCGGGCGGTGCGGCCTCCCTTCCGGCGAACCGTTGTTCCCGGCTCCGCAAAGGAGAATGTGATGACCGTGCGAAGGCTGTCAACTGCTGCTGTTCTCGTCGCGCTCTTGCTCTTCGTGGTGTCGTGCGGCCTATTCGGCGGCGATGACCCGACCGCTACGCCGGTGGCCGAGCGCGCCGAAGCCACCGTCGCCGTCGAACCCTCCGCCACGACCGCTCCGGCTGCCCAAGCTGCCGCCACCACCGCCCCCGAAGCCGAGCCGACTGCTACCACAGCCGCTGCCGAACCCACCGCCGCTGCGGTGGTCGAGGCAGGAGAGGAGACCGAGGAACCCGCTGATCTCCCCTCCCTGGCTGCGCTCGAATCAGTAGATACCTACGAAGCCAGTATGACCCTCCGGATGACCAAGAGCGAGGACGAGACGGTCATCACAGCGATGGATATGACCGTCAAAGTGGACCGTACCAACTCGGCGCAGCACATGAGCATGACCAGTGCCGAGGAAGACCAGGAAGCCATGTCCATCGAAGTGGTGACCATCGGCGAAGACACCTGGATGAGCTTTGGCGACGGTTGGATGCACACCAAGTCGGATGAGGAGTCTGTGGCCGCGGGCGTGGACGACTTCCTGATGGTGGGCGACAACGCCCTCGACTCGATTGAGGACCCCGAGCTCGTCAAGAGGGGCGAGGAAGTGAACGGGATGATGACCGATCACTACCGCTTCACCCAGCCCGAACTCAACGGCATGGAGTTCATGTTCATCGACGAGGCCACCGGTGAAGTCTGGATCAGCCAGGAGGGCGAGTACGTCGTCCGCATGACCATGGAGGGCACCGGTACCATGCCCGGCGAGGAGGAGGGTTCTGAGGTCCCTACCGCCATGACCATGCTCTGGGAGATTCTGAGCGTGAACCAGCCGGTCAGCATTGAGCCTCCCGCCGGCTTCTCGGCTGCTGACGCTCTCCCGGTCATGGAAGGGGCTCTCTCCAGCAGCAACTACTTCTCCACCGCCGACATGGCCATGTACGAAGTGGTGGCCACCGCCGAAGAGGTGATCCAGTGGTACAAGGACACCCTGACGGCTGACGGCTGGAACCTGGATTCCGAAGACGAGATGGAAGGCATGAGCTCGGCCAGCTTCATCAAGGACGACACCACTATCGGAGTCATGGTGCTGCCCTCCGAGACGGAGGACGCAGTCAGCGTGATGGTAACGAAGAGCTAGACTCACGCCGCTACAGCGCTGAACAGCGGGCCGCTCCCCAGGGGAGCGGCCCGCTTTGATTGCCGCCCACCGGGACGCTACAATCCTGGCACAGGCAAGCCAGGGGAGGGGTATTGATGTACTACGACGTGGTCATCGTGGGCGGCGGCCCGGCCGCGCTCTCAGCCGCCATCTACGCCGGGCGCTACCAACGGCAACCGCTGGTCATCGCCGGGCAGGCGATAGGGGGCCAACTGCTGCTCACCACCGACGTCGACAACTACCCCGGCTTCCCCGAGGGTGTGCCGGGAGCGCAGTTGGCCATGCAGATGCAGCAGCAGGCCGAGCGTTTCGGCGCCGAGTTCATGCTCGATGTCGTGACTTCAGTAGACTTCAGCGATCAGCCCCTGCGCCTATTCACCGGCGAGGGCGAGGTGGAGGCCGGCTCCGTGATCCTGGCGCCGGGCACGTCGCGCCGCAAGCTGGGCGTCCCCGGCGAGAAGGAGTTCTCCGGCCGGGGCGTTTCCTACTGCGCCACTTGCGACGGCTTCTTCTTCCGGGGCAAGAATGTCGCCGTCATCGGCGGCGGCGACGCGGCCGTGGAGGAATCCATTGTCCTCACCCGCTGGGTGGACCGCGTCACCATCATCCACCGCCGAGACCAGTGGCGCGCCGATCGCGTCCTGCAGGAGCAGGCGAACCTCAACCCCAAGATCATCCCCCTGTGGGACACGGTGGTAGAGGAGGTCCTTGGCGATCAGACCGTGAACCGGCTGAGCTTGCGCCACGTCCAGACCGGCGCCCAAAGCTCGCTGGAGGTCGAGGGTGTGTTCATCATGGTGGGCAGCATCCCCAACACCTCCTTCCTTACCGGGCAGCTCGACATGGATGCGCACGGATACGTGAGCGCGGACGCGATGGGGCGCACCAGTGTCCCCGGCGTTATCGCTGCCGGCGAGGTGATCGCCGGCAGCTGGGCGCAGGTAGTCGTGGCCGCCGGGTCGGGCGCTAATGCCGCCTATGCCGCCGAGCAGTTCCTGGCCGAGTTCGAGGGCCGGCCACAACCCCCACGCGTGCGCTGACCCGTCCGCCTACCGCAGACGAAGAGACCGCCGACTGGCGCCGGCGGTCTCTTGCTTCTGCAGTAATCTAGGGAGCGGTTACCACCCCGACAGGAATTGCCTCCACTCCTGGTTGCGCGCCAGGTAGGGACCGAAAAGGTAGTCCAGACTCGAGGCCGGTTCGGTCGGCTGCCAGCGCATGGCCAAGTTGGCCTCCTCCGGTGTCCGCCCGCCCTTGAGGCGGTTGCATCGGGGACAAGCGGTCACCAGGTTCTCCCACGAGTGTGGTCCTCCCCGGTGCCGCGGGATGATGTGATCGATGGTCGGCTGGGGCACGCGCTCGCCGCAGTAGACGCAGCGGAAGTGATCGCGCCGAAAGATCTCGCGCTTGCTGAGCCGCACCCGGGGCCGCGGCCGGCGCACGATCTGGTTCAGGCGGATCACCGACGGACGCGGATACGCCGTGCGCGCCGTGCGCACCTCACCGCGACCGTTCTCCACCACGGCCGCCTTGCCGAGCACCAGTAGCTTGAGCGCTCTCCAGGTGCTACACACGTTCAGCGGCTCGAAGTTCGCATTCAGGACTAGGACCGGCTCACCGAATAGTGTGCTCTTCTTGACCTCCCCCCTGCCTGATCTCGTGACCACGCCGCCTATGCTAGCACCACCTCAACGGCCGGGCCAGCGGGCTAAGCGTGCTCCACTCCGACCTCGGCCACCAGCTTCTTGAGATTGGTGACGCAGGCCTTTACCTTATCCGGCGGTCCCGGCTCGCCCGCCTTGAAGTGCGGCTCAAGCGACACGCCTCCTTGGTAGCCGTCCGCCTTCATCGCCGCGAACATACCGGGGAAGTCTACCAGCCCCTCGCCCAGAGTGGTGCCGTGACGAGCGTCGTCCGGCTCCACGATCACGTCCTTGACGTGCACGTGGAAGATGCGGTCCTTCACCAGGCTGTACCCGGCCGGATAGGCCTCGATGTCCGCCCACTGCGCGTTGCCTCCGTCCCACATTACCCCGAGGACGGGCGAGTCCACCGCCCACACCAGGTCGCGCACTTCCTGGGGTGTGCCGCCGTTGCAGGAGTTCTCGTTCTCCATCGCCAGGATGAGCCCGTACTGCTCGGCGAGCCGGCACGATTCCTTGAGCCGCTCCACCACCTCGTCGAACACGGCGCTGGGGTCGTCCTCGCGCCAGAAGGAGAAGCAGCGCGTGATCTTGGTGCCGAACAGCTTGCTCAGGTCGCCGAGGCGCTTGAGTATCTGCAGGTGCTCCGGATAGGTGCTCGCCTGAGAGAAGAACGCGTCGCCCGCCGGACCGGCCTTGGGCTCGTGCAGGTAGCACTTGAGGAACGGAGACGCGAAGGCCACTACTTCCAGCCCGCGCTCGTCCAGCAGCCGCTTCACCCGCGCTATCGCTGCATCATCGAGGTCGGCCAGGTTGGTCCTGTCCACCGTCCGTAGTTCCACGTACTTGAGGCCCCACTCCTTGATGCGGTCCAGAGCCTCCTCGAAATCGTGGCTCACCTCATCGGTGATGATGGCTAGCTTCCACATATACAACCCCCTGCAATTGTAGACTGATACCCTACCCTACCGGTTCCAGAGCGTGTTCGCCAAAGCGCGCCCGCCGGCGAACAGGACGTCCTCCACGGTGGGGTCCAGGCCCTGCACGCCGAAGTACACGAACGAGGTCGGCTCGTAGCCGCCCTCCTCGAAGGCCGCCCGGGTGGGAAGGTAACCCACCTCGGCCCCGACGTTGCTCAGCACCGTCGAGTAGCGGAAGGGAACCTCCTCGCGCAGCCGGAGGCTGTACTCTGCGAAGACCTCCCCCGGCATCCCCAAGAAAGCCACCGGACCGATCCGCACGCCGGTCAGCGTCACCGCCTGTCGCTCCTGCTGGCAGGCCTCCCGGCGGCAGCGCTCCGCCGCGAGGGCGTAATCCCGCTGCACGCGAGCGCTGCGTTTGCTTGGCTCCTCTCCCCGCGCCGCCAGAGTTGCCTCGGCCTCGGCGAGAGTCGCCGCTACCTCGGCCTGCGGGGCCAGCGGCGCCAACGGCAGCGCCACCGGCTGTTGCGCCGTCGCCAGCGGCAAACCCGCCTCCGGAGCGGCCTCGGACAGCGCCCGCCGGCAGTCGGCCCGGAAGGCATCGGCGATCTGCCCCGTGCGCGCCCAGGTGGAGTCCCGGCCACGCGGGCTGACGTTGCCGATGGGGCCGTTGAGGAACATGCAGGTGCAGCCGAGGTCGCGCTCCAGCGCCGCCATGGCCAAACCGGCCCACTCCGCCGAGATCAGGGGGCTGGCTCCGAGCGACGTCAGGTGGCACCCGTAGGACACGATCACACCCAGGGTGCGCTCAGACTCCGCCTCCAGAAACCTCAACACCAAGAGCTGATCGTCGTACGGCCCCTCGGGGTTCTCCCCCAGGCTGATGGCCCCGTCCGTAGCGGCGCGCCGGTTGACGCCCGTGGCGCTCTGTACCGAACCCACCAATAGGCTGGCCGGCCGCAGTTCCTGCAGCGCCGCCCGGCCCGCCTCCGTCATGCGGGTCGCCAGATAGTCGAAGTAGCCCTCGTCCACCGCCGGGATGCCGCGCAGGGGCACAACGCTCGGCCCCGAGTGGGTGTGGGTGCAGGCAACAACCGTGTCTTCGGCAGCCACGCCACAAGCCTTCGCCACCTGCTCGGCAATCCGGGCCGTCCGCTCTTCCGTCAAGCCCAGCAGGTCCAGGCTGTAGAGCAGCACTGGCCCACCGTCTCCCTGCAGTGCCGCCACCTTGGCATATAAGGAGTCGTGGACCCCCATCGCCTCGAAGCGCGGGCGTCCCAAGTACCCGCCCAGGGGCGTACCGATGGCCGGGGTGATGTCGGCCGCCGCCATACCTATCCGAAGCTCCGCCATTACCACCTCCGTAGGTCAGATGGGCATTATAGCCGGGCGCTCGGCGGACCATCAACCGGCGTGCGCGGCTGTCGAATGAGAGGCGTTTGGAATGTAAGCGTGATTGCTGTAGACTAAGCTTCGATCAGATCGGCACGACGCGGTACCTAGCAGATCGAGGAGGACACCAGTATGGCTAGCAAGCTCTCTCGTCGTCGGTTCGTCTACGTCAGCGGCATCGCCATGGCGGCCACTGCTGCCACCGCCTGCGGCGGCGGCACCACTCCGGCCGAGCCGACTGCCGCGCCGGCCGAACCGACCGCCGCGCCGGCCGCTACCACGGCCCCGGCAGCCCCCGCCGCCACCACTGCCCCCGACGCCCCCGCGGCTCCGGAGAGCAAGTACAGCGAAGCCCCTGAGCTAGCCGCCAAGGTAACGTCGGGCGAGCTGCCTCCAGTGGACGAGCGCCTGCCGCTGGAGCCCCTTGTGCTGAACCCGGTCCACGAAGTCGGCCAGTATGGCGGCGTCTGGCGCCAGCTTCACATGGGCACCACCGACCTGGCACAGAACGACTACAAGACGGCCGAGTACCTCGGCAAGTTCAACCCGGACGGCGTCATCGAGCCCAACGTCGCCAAGGGCTGGGAGTTCAGCGAGGACGGCACCAGCATCACCATCTACCTGCGCGAAGGCATGAAGTGGAGCGACGGCGCCCCCTTCACTACCGCCGACGTCGCCTTCTGGTGGAACGACATCGTCCTCAACGACGAACTCACCCCGGCCAAGCC